>Ga0210123_1001194_pt1 | contig 13764 bp, 12 predicted proteins | sample Muzzi_PWB_D2_FD_185535 | JGI IMG/M metagenome (GOLD analysis project Ga0210123, IMG submission 185535) | Wetland microbial communities from San Francisco Bay, California, USA, that impact long-term carbon sequestration - Muzzi_PWB_D2 (SPAdes) | ecosystem: Environmental > Aquatic > Marine >... | reverse complement strand
TCACGGAGTCCGGCCCTGGTCAACGCGCCCGATGGGCAGGCGAGGCCTACGCGCCAAAGTCCCACCAGCCGAGCCGGCCCTCGACCGAACGCCCCGACCTCGGCCCCGGCCACCGCCAACACCGCCCCCCGACCCTGTCTACTCCGCCTGGCCCACGGCCCCGGCCTCCCCCCACCCCCCCATCCCCTGCGCACCGGTTACAATACGTGCTCCCGGCCGCTCGGCCATCTCCCGCGCGTCCCCCGCGGCACCGACCACCGACCCAGAGCAACCCCATGAGCGACCGACGCTTCCCAGACGTCCCCACCGGCTACCCATTCCCCCGCCTCGAGCTCGAAATCCTCGAGCGCTGGGAGAAAGAGGACATCTTCGGCAAATCCCTCGCCAAACCGGCACCCAAGGGAGACTTCGTCCTCTACGAAGGCCCGCCGACCGCCAACAACGTCCCCCACGTAGGCCACGTCCCCTCCCGCGTCACCAAAGACCTCTTCCCGAGGTACCGCACCATGCGCGGCTACTACGTGGCCCGCAAAGCCGGCTGGGACACCCATGGCCTGCCCGTCGAGATCGAAGTCGAAAAACGCCTCGGCTTCTCCGGCAAAGAAGAGATCGAAGAGTACGGCATCGCCGAGTTCAACCACGCCTGCCTCGAAAGCGTCCGCACCTACGAGCGCGAATGGCGGGCCATGACCGAGCGCCTCGGCTACTGGACCGACCTCGACCACGCCTACTTCACTTTCACCAACGAGTACATCGAATCGGTCTGGTGGGCCCTCTCCGAGCTCTGGAAACAGAACCTCCTCGCCAAGGGCTACAAGATCCAGCCCTACTGCGCCCGCTGCGGCACCACGCTCTCGAGCCACGAGGTGGCCCAGAACTACAAGGAGGCCGAAGACCCCTCGATCTGGGTCCGCTTCCCGGTGCGCGCCGGCCAGACTCTTTCGACCGCCGACGGCGGCAAGTGGACCACGCCCGAAGGCCTCGACCTCGTGGCCTGGACCACCACGCCCTGGACCGTCCTCGCCCACGTCGGCCTCACGGTCCACGCCGACCTCGTCTACCGGGTCGTCGCCCACCCGACCGACCCCGACCGCACCCTCCTGTTCGGCGACGACCTGGGGCAGCCGGTCCCTCTGGACGCCGAGATCGACGGCAAACGCCAGCGGCTCGACCTCCGCGACCTCGAGCCCCTCGCCCGCTTCCGGGGCGCGGACCTCGAAGGCCTGCGCTACGACCGCCCGTACCGGGTGTCGCTCGCCGAGTGGCAGGAAGAGCTCGCCGCCCGGGGCGAGGAGTACTCCGGCCCCACCGACGAGACCGGCTTCCTGGTGGTGACCGGCGACTACGTCACCGCCGAGGACGGCACCGGCCTGGTCCACACCGCGCCCCGCTTCGGCGAGGACGACTACAAGACCGGCTTGAAGCACGGCCTGCCGCTGCTCCGGACGATCGATGAAGAGGGCCGGGTGACCGCGCTCGCCGGCCTCGAGCCGTTCACCGGCAAGGAGTTCAAGGAGGCCGACCCGGAGATCATCCGCGACTTGAAGACGCGGGGCCTCCTCCTCCACACCGAGCGCTACCGCCACAACTACCCGTTCTGCTGGCGCTGCGACCGGCCGCTCCTCTACTACGCCACCGAGAGCTGGTTCGTCACCACCACCACCAAGAAGGAGCGGCTGATCGAGCTCAACCGGACCATCGGCTGGCACCCGGCGCACGTGGGCGAAGGACGCTTCGGCAACTGGCTCGAGAACATGGTCGACTGGGCCCTGTCACGCCGGCGCTACTGGGGCACGCCGCTCCCGGTCTGGGAGTGCGACGGCTGCTCACGGACCGAGGTACCGGGCTCCTACCGGGACCTCTTCGAGCTCGCCGGCCGCGAGCTCCCGGCCGACCCGTACGATCCGGAGGTCTTCAACCCCCACCGGCCCTACATCGACGAGCTCACCTGGCAGTGCCCGGACTGCGGCGGGACGCTCTGCCGCGTCGAAGAGGTGATCGACGCCTGGTTCGACTCGGGCTCCATGCCCTACGCCCAGCACCACTACCCGTTCGAGAACCAGGACCTGTTCGAGGCCCAGTTCCCGGCCGACCTGATCGCCGAGGGGGTCGACCAGACCCGCGGCTGGTTCTACACGCTCCACGCCCTGGGCGGCCTGCTCTTCGACTCGGTGGCCTACAAGAACTGCATCGTCCTCGGCCACATCAACGACGAGCAGGGGCGCAAGATGTCGAAGCGCCTCGGCAACGTGCTCGAGCCGATGGCGGTGATCGAGGAGACCGGAGCCGATGCTCTGCGCTGGTACCTGTGCGTCGCCAACCCGGAGCTCACCTCGCGCTTCTCAGCCCGGCTGGTCCGCGAGTCGGCCCAGAACTTCCTCATCCCCCTCTGGAACGCCCTGTCCTTCTTCACCATCTACGCCAACCTGGACGGCTGGCACCCGCCGGGGACAGACGAGGGGGCCGACCCGGGCAGGTCGATCCCGTTCGCCGAGCGGCCGGCCCTCGACCGCTGGATCCTGCTCCGGGTCGACCGGGTGACCGAGGGGGTGAGCGCCCATCTGGACGGCTACCGGATCGTCGACGCCGCCCGCGTGCTCGAGGCCCTGGTCGACGACCTGACCAACTGGTACATCCGGCGCTCCCGGAGCCGGTTCTGGTCCGAGTCCGAGACGGTCGACGAGGAGACCGCCCACACCTCTGCTCACGAGAAGGAGTGCGCCTACCAGACCCTCTACGAGGTGCTCACGACCTTCGCCCGGCTGACCGCCCCGTTCACCCCGTTCGTCGCCGACGAGCTCCACGAGCGGCTGGTGCGGAGCCAGGCCGCGGAAGGCGGCGCCACGGAGAGCGTGCACCTGGAGGACTGGCCGGAGCCCGCCGCCGGGCGGAGCGAGCCGGACCTGGAGCGGGCCATGGCCGCGGTCCAGCGGATCGTCCGCCTCGGCCACGCGGCGCGGAACACCCACGGTCTGAAGACCCGCCAGCCCCTCGCCTCGGTCACCCTGGTGGCCGCCGACTCCGGGCTTCCGGCGTTGATCGAGCCCTACGCCGGCCTGGTGGAGGACGAGCTCAACGTGCAGCGGATCGCCTGGGCCGAGGAGCGCTCCGACTACGTGCGCCACGAGGTCAAGCCCCACTATCCGAAGACCGGCCCCCGGTTCGGCAAGCAGATGAAAGAGGTCGCGGCGGCTCTCCGAGAGGCCGACGGCGACCGCCTGGCCGAGGAGCTCGAAGAGAGCGGCAAGGTCACCCTGACGGTGGGCGGCGAGACGATCGAGCTCACCGCCGAGGAGCTCGAGGTGCGCCTCGACGAGCGGGAGGGGATCGCCGCCGAGGGAGACCGGGAGCTGCTGGTGGCTCTCGACACCGAGCTCACCCCCGAGCTGGTGGCCGAGGGCCTGGCCCGCGAGGTGGTCAACCGCATCCAGACCGCCCGGAAAGAGGCCGACCTCGACTACGCGGACCGCATCCGCGTGCGCTACCGGGCGGACGGCGAGCTCGAGGCGGCCATCGACGCCCACCGCGACTGGATCGCCGCGGAAACCCTGGCCGTCGAGATCGTCCCGGCCGCACCCGGCGCGGCTCCGGACGACCTGAAGGAGACCGCGGTCGACGACCACACGCTCGGCTTTGCCATCGAGACCGCACCCTAACCAGCACCGGCACCGACCGACCGAACAGCGAGGAATCACCATGGCAGGGATCTTCAAGGCCTACGACGTCCGCGGCATCTACCCCGACGAGGTCAACGAGGCGATCGCGGAGAAGATCGGGCGCGCGTTCCCCAAGGTGCTGGACGGCGACGCGACCGGCGGCACCGTGGTGGTCTCCCGCGACATGCGCTCCCACAGCGAGCCGCTCGCCGAAGCGCTCATTCGGGGCCTGCTCGACTCCGGCCTCGACGTCATCGACATCGGCCTCGCGACCACGCCGATGAACTACTTCGCGGTCGGCCACCTGGGAGCCGACGGCGGCATCGCGGTCACCGCCTCCCACAACCCGGCCAAGTACAACGGCTTCAAGTTCAGCCGGCGCGAAGCGCGCCCGGTCTCCGGTACCCACGGCATCCCGATCATCGAGAAAGCGGTCGAGACCGGGGACTTCCCCGCCTCCGAGCGCCGGGGTGAGCACCGCACGGCGGACGTCTTCGCCGACTACCGGAAGCACGTCCTGTCCTTCCTCCACCGCCCGGAGGGAGCGCGCCGCCTGCGGGTGGCGGTCGACTGCGCCAACGGCATGGGCGCCATCTACCGGCCGATCCTGGAGGCCGCCGGCATCGACCTGGTGCCGCTCTACTTCGAGCTCGACGGCACCTTCCCCAACCACGAGGCGAACCCGCTCAAGTACGAGAACCTCGCGGATCTCTGCCGAGCGGTCCGGGACCAGGGCTGCGACCTGGGGGTCTCCTTCGACGGTGACGCCGACCGGGCCGCGTTCGTCGACGAGCGGGGCGAGCCGGTGGGAAGCGACCTGGCTACCGCGCTCATCGCGGGCGAGCTGCTGTCACGCGCTCCCGGCAAGGCGGTGATCTACGATCTCCGTTCGTCGCGGGCGGTGGCGGAGCGCATCCGGGAGCGTGGAGGGGTGCCGGTCCGCGAGCGGGTGGGGCACTCGTTCATGAAGGCGACGCTCCGGGAGCGGGACGGCATCTTCGGCGGCGAGCTCGCCGGCCACTACTACTTCCGGGACAACTACTTCGCCGACTGCGCCATCCTTGCGGTGATCGAGATCCTCGACCTGCTCTGGAAGGAGAGCAAGACACTCTCCGAGCTGGTCGCGCCGCTCCTCCGGTACTCGAAGACCCAGGAGATCAACTTCGAGGTCGAGGACAAAGAGGGCAAGATGCGCGAGCTCACCCGGCGGTTCGCGGACGCGGAGATCGACTACCTGGACGGCATCACGATCAAGTACGACACCTGGTGGGCGAACGTGCGGCCGTCGAACACCGAGCCCTACCTGCGGCTGGTGCTCGAGGCGGACACGAAGGACGAGATGGAGCGGCGGACGAAGGAGCTCGTCGCCCTCCTGGGCGAGCCGGTCTAGAGGAGACCAGCGGCCGGTCGGCGATCCAGACTACCGACGGCCGCCCAACAGCCCCGCCCGCAGCAGGAAGTACAGCAGCGTCATCAGCGTCGACACCACCGCCGCCACGTAGGTCATGGCCGCCGCGTCGAGCACCCGGTCCATGCCCTCGCGCTCCTGCGCGCTGACGATTCCGTACTCCACCGCCAGCACCTTGGCCCGGCGGGTGGCGTCAAACTCAACCGGCAGCGTGACGACCTGGAAGAGCAGCACGGCCGAGAACATGATGGCGCCGAACAGCACGATGCCCTGGCCGGCCGCGCCGTGGCTCATCATCATCAGGATCAGGCCGCCGAACATGACGAAGTAGCCGAGCTTCGAGCCGATGTTGGCGGTCGGTACCAGGGCCGAGCGCAGCCAGAGCGGCTTGTAGGCGCGGGCGTGCTGGATCGCGTGGCCGGCCTCGTGGCAGGCGACGCCGATGGCCGCCACCGACGGCGAGTCGTGGGTCGCCTCCGAAAGCGCCAGGGTCTTGTTGGTCGGGTTGTAGTGGTCGGAGAGCATGCCCCGCGTGCGGACGACGCTCACGTCGGTGAGCCCGGCGCGCTCGAGCATGTACTTGGCCGCCTGGGCGCCGGTCATGCCGCTCATGGCGCGGACGCGGGAGTATTTCTTGAACGCGGACTTCACCCGCCAGCTCGCCCAGAGCGAGAGGACGAAGGCGGGAAGCAGGAAGAGCATGTAGGTCAGCATGGTCGGTTCAATCTCCTTCGTCCGATGAAAACCTGAGTGTGATCTATGCAAATTCCACCAGGAGCCGACGTCACGACTTCGTCACGTCCGCCCCGCTCCCCGAGGCCCGAGCCACCGAGCCGATCCCAGGTCCCCAAGCCCTGGTAGCCTGGAGCCTCCGGGGTGGAGCCCTTCGATACGGAGAACGCTGCGGACGGTTTCAGAAACCGACTCTCGAGCAACAGGAGGAGAGATGAGCGAAGAACGCGTCGCGATCGTGACCGGAGGAAGCCGCGGCATCGGCCGCGCCGTGGTCGAGGACCTGGCCGACGACGGCTGGCGGGTCTACTTCTGCAGTCGGAGCGCGGGCTCCGTGGACTCGGCCCTCGACGAGGTACGGGGACGCTTCGGTGATCGGATCGCCGGCCGCCCGGTCGACGTCCGCGAGCAGGACGAGGTCGACCGCTTCGTCGCCTGGGTGGCGGAGGACGCGGGGCGGATCGACTGCCTGGTCAACAACGCGGGGCTGGGCCGGTTCGCGTCGGTCGAGGAGCTCTCGGGCGACGACTGGCGGGAGGTGCTCCGCACCAACCTGGACGGCTGCTTCTACTTCATCCGGGCGGTGGCGCCGGTGATGAAGAGCCGGGGGAGCGGCACCATCATCAACATCGCATCCCTCGCGGCGCGCAACCCGTTCGCCGGAGGAGCGGCGTACAACGCCAGCAAGTTCGGGCTCCTCGGCCTGTCGGAAGCGGCGATGCTCGACCTGCGCCACGACGGCGTGCGCGTCGCCGCCATCCTGCCGGGGAGCGTGGACACCGCGTTTCACCGGAGCCACCGCGACGACACCGCGTGGATGCTGACGCCGGAGGACGTCTCCCGGGCCGTGGCCGACGTCCTCGCCTACCCGGACCGGGCGCTGGCCAGCCGCATCGAGCTCCGGCCGTCCCGGCCGCCGAAAAAGTAGGGGGAGAGGGGTCAGATGACCTGCATCTTCTCGTCGCCGAAGAGCACCATCGGCCCGGAGGGGGCCTCCACTTCGGCGCCGGGCTCGAGCGTGATGGTCACCGACAGCATCTTGCCCTGCTCGAACACGCCCGGCGGAATGCGGACGCTCATCTGGCCGGAGGTCAGGGGATTGCTCTCCATCACCCCGCCGGGCATCGAGCCGTCGTCCGTGTTGAGCCAGACCTTGTAGACGCCGTCGGGCGCCGGCTTCAGGTTGGTGGCCACCAGGTACCAGTCCATCTGACCGGGCGGCATGTAGAGAACGGCGAAGGCCCCGGGCGCCACCGGCCGCTCGCCGACCGGCCGCAGTGGACAGATCTCGACGCCCGGCGTGCTGGCGACGGTCACCATGCTTCCGAGGCGGACCGCCTCGTGGACCATGGCTTCCTGGTTCCCGATGCGGCCCACGAGACGCTGCTGCTCCTGCTCGAGCTCGGCCAGCGCGCCCCGCGAGCGACCGAGCTCGACCCAGAGCATGCCCGCGAGACCGAAGGCGGCCAGAGCGAGAACGGCTGCGGCCAGGCTCCACCAAGGCGCCCTGCCAACCTGGACAGCCGGCGCCTCGCGGCGGCGGGACTCGAACGGAACCGGTGCGGACGGGGTCGCGGGCTCGGGGGCGTCACGGTCCGCCCCGGCGATGGCCGCCATCAGCCGCGCCTTGGTCTCCGGCCGGGGAGCCACCGGCTCCGCCTCCAGCGCCAGCAGGCCCATCGCCTCGAGGTACTCCCGGCTCAGGGCGTCATCGGGGGGTGTGGCCGGCGAGACCGGGCCGATCGAGCGGACGGAGCTCGACCCCGCGGCCGGCTCGAGAGCGGCCAACACGTCTTGGATCGCAAGATCCTCGCTGTGCGGTCGGTCGTTCACAAAAGCTCCCTGATCTCGTCGCGTAGCGCCTCGCGCAACTTCTTCATCGCCAGCAGCGTGCGGGTCTTGACCGTGCCCAGAGGGAGCCCGGTCTCCTCGGCGATCTCCCGCTGAGTCATGCCGCGGAAAAACGCCAGCTCGAGAACCTCCCGCTGCTCGTCAGGGATGCGCGCGAGCTCCGCGCGCACCCGTTTGTGCCTCTCGCCATGAAGTACGCGCGCAGCTCCCTGGGCGGATTCATGGTCGCGGGTGTTTTCGCGATGGGCGGCGGCGATGGTGCGATCGCTCACCCGTCGCGAGCGCAGCCGATCGATGGCGCGGCTCCTGGTGATCATCACCAGCCAGGTGGAGACCGAGGACCGGGAGGGGTCGTAGCGCTTGGCCTGGTTCCAGGCGTGAACCAGCGCCTCTTGCAGCACCTCCTCCGCGTCCTCGGCGCTCTTGAGCACTCTGCGAGCGAGACCCAGGAGCATCGGCGCGTGGCGATCGTAGAGCTCCGCCATGGCGTTCTGGTTCCCTTCGGCCATGGCCGCGACGAGGGAGCGGTCGTCCATGGAGGCGAAGATCTCGATCGACGGGGTCGGGGCCAAGGGGCTGGGGAAAGGGGGTCGAGGGACGGTCGGCGCCGCGGCCGGAAGGTCGGGCTCTCGGACTCTCAGTGAGCGGCCGTAGGATACCATGCGCCGAATGGCACGCCGCCGCCAGATCGCGGTGATCGGCGCCGCGGACGCCGGCCCCGAGGTAGTCGATCTCGCCCGCGAGGTGGGCCGTGAGCTCGCCCGGGCCGGCGCGGTCCTGGTGTCGGGTGGGCGCGGCGGCGTGATGGCGGGCGCCTCGGAGGGCGCCCGCTCCGGGGGCGGCCTGACGGTCGGCGTCCTGCCCGGCCGCGATGCCGCCGATTCACCTCCCAACCAAGCCGTCGAGATCGCTCTCTTCACCGGCCTCGGCCAGGCACGCAATCTGATCGTCGTGCTCTCGGCGGAGGCGGTGATCGCGGTGGGCGGCGGCTGGGGAACCCTGTCGGAGATCGCGTTGGCGGCCAAGCACGGGATTCCCGTGGTGCTGCTCGAGAGCTGGCGGTTCGAAGCGCCGGAAAGGAGCGCCGCCACCGAGTCCGAACGACGACTCATTCATCGCGCCGCGTCGGCCGAGGAGGCCGTTCGGCTGGCGCTCGGAGGAAGCACGACACCATGAACGACGAACGACGGGGCCCCGGGCCGAGCCAGCCGGCCATCCGGGTGATCATGATGCCGAAGCACACCAACGCGTACGGCACCATCTTCGGCGGCATCATCCTCTCCCACATCGACCAGGCGGGCGCCGTCGAAGGGCACCGCCACGTACCGGGCCGCCTGGTGACCGTGGCCATGCGCGAGGTGGAGTTCTTGGAGCCGGTCTTCGTCGGTGACCTGGTGAGCTTCTTCACCGAGACCGTGCGGATCGGCAAGACCTCGATCACCGTCAAGGTCGCCGTCGAGGCAGAGCGGCGCCGCGGGAAGGCGAAGGTGCAGGTGACGGAGGCGGAGGTGGTCTACGTGAACGTGGGCGAAGACGGCCGACCGGCACCGATCGACGCGGCCTCGTAGGGTGCCCTTCAGCGCACCGGGACCGGATGGAGGTGGTCCTTCGATGGGGCAGGGCCGGGAGCGTCTCGGGGCCTCCCGGCCGGGGACCGGCCTGCGCTCGGTGGTCGAATGGCACGGGGCTCGGCCTCGGTTCAGGCGAGCGGCGCGACTCTCACGTGAGGGCACCCGCCCTGCGCGCGCTCGCCTTCAACGCCCCCGGCCGGGAGGCCCCAAGACGCTCCACGATCGACCGTTCGTTGCCATAGCGAAGCAGAACCGGAAGCGAAGTAGGGTGCGCTTGAGCGCACCAAACCACGGCCTCCACGAGCGGATGTCTGAACAAAGATGAGTCGGACCCGCCACGCAGCGGAGGGCCGGGGGCAGGTGCCCTCTTCCTCCCGCGCGGGGGGAAGAGGGACAGGGAGTTGGGGGGCGATCTAGACTACTCCGGCCGCGGCCTGCTCTTTCGCGCCCGGAAACTCCTCGTAGCAACTCCGGCAGCGGGCCTCGTAGGCCTCGCCGTCGCCTACCTGGATCTGCTCGCCACCGCCGGCCGTGCGCTGGCTGTAGTGGGCCGTGCCGCCGCAGCGCACGCAGACCGCATGCATCTTGTCCACGTACTCGGCGCGGGCGAGCAAGAGGGGCATGGGGCCGAACGGACGGCGCAGGTAGTCCAGGTCGAGCCCGGCGATCACCACCCGCACGCCGCGGTCCGCCAGGGCGTCGACCACATCGATGATCTCCCGCTCGAAGAACTGCGCCTCGTCGACGCCGACCACCTCGACATCGGAGACCACGAGCTCGGCAAGCTCGGTCGCGCTCGCGACCGACACCGCGTCGAGCTCCCGGTTGTCACGCGTCACAAGCCGCGACGCGGGGTTGCGGGTGTCGGTCCGCGGCTTGAACACCTGAACCCGCTGGCGCGCGATCGACGCCCGGCGCAGACGGCGCACGAGCTCCTCGCTCTTGCCGGAGAACATTCCGCCGGTGATCACTTCGACGCGGCCACGGGCGCGGTCATCAGTACGAATCGTCTTGGACATAGAGCCTTTAAGTGTACAGGATTCGAGGAGGGTCTCGGGGGCTCCACGACGGGGCGGCGAGTCGTCCGGGAGATCGGGTCAGGGGCTCCCGGCGAGGATCTCACGGACGTCGAGCTCCCCGACCGTCGCCGCCACCCGGTCGGCGACCTGGAGCGCCTCCTTCGGATAGGTGTGGGCCACGGCGATCACGGTGAGGCCCGCAGCGCGCGCCGCCTCGATCCCGGCCGCCGTGTCTTCGATGCACAGGATCTCGTGAGGATGGAGGAGCCGGTCGGGCAGCGGCGGCACGCTGTTGAGCGCTTCGATGCCCAAGATGTACCCCTCCGGGTCGGGCTTGCTCGCGGTCACGTCGTCGGCGGTGACCAGAACCTTGAAGCAGGACCGCAGACCCTCCTGGCGCAGAGCCCCCTCGACCTCGTCGCGCAGGGCGCCGCTCACCAGTCCGAGCGGCGTTCCGGTCGCGGCGAGACCCCGTACCAGCTCGACGGCGCCCGGGAAGAACGGGTACCCCTCGCGCCGGATGAGCGCCTGGTAGAGGCTCGACTTCCTGGCGATCAGCCGCGCGATCGAGCCGGGATCGACCTCGCGCCCCGCCCGCTCCAGGATCTCCTCGAAGCAGGCGCGGTCGTCGAACCCCACGAAATGGCTCCAGTAGAGCTCGTCCGGGAGGATGGCTTCGGCGCTGATCCCCTCGCCGGCGATCACCTCGCGAAACAGCCGCAGGTGGATCGGCTCGTCGTCGACCAGAACTCCGTTGAAGTCGAAGAGGACGGCGCGGATCATGGCGAGGGGATGATAGCGCGCCCAGGAAACGCCCCGGAGCTGGAGGTTTCGCATCGGGCTGAGCCGCCCGGAAACCGGGGCGTCTCCTGGGCCGCGGACCCCTCGTCCGGATGGAATTGTGACCCTCTCAGTGATGTTGTCGCCTATGATCGACTGGCGGATGGCGGGCGGATGGCGGAATAGCACCCGAGCCCGACCCGCAACCTGGAACGACCTTCGCCACCGGACTGCCGACGAGGACACACCATGCCAGAGACCCCCCAGACCACTCCGACCGACAGCGCCCAGCCCGATCTCGAAGCGACGCCCGCCCCGGAGGCCACGCCCGACGTCCCGGTGACCCTGACCGAGAAGGCGGTGCGCATGGTCCAGCTCACGTTGGAGGAGGAGGGCCTCGACCCCTCGTCGGGGCTTCGGGTGGCGGTGCGGGGCGGCGGCTGCAGCGGCTTCGAGTACGCGCTCGACTTCGAGACCGAGGCGCGACCCGACGACGCGGTCTACAAGCAGGGCGCGCTGACGATCTACGTGGACGCCATCAGCGCCCGGTACCTCGATGGAACCAACATCGACTACGTGATGGGCGCCCAGGGGGCCGGGTTCAAGTTCGAGAACCCGAAGGCGGTCGGGACCTGCGGGTGTGGGTCGTCCTTCGCTGTGTGACTAGAACTCCCCCCAATCTCCCCGTCCCTCTTCCCCCCTCACGGGGGGTAGAGGGCGCCACCTCCCGCCCTTCTTTCGCTCTGCTTTGCTGCCTGGCTGGTTGGTTCGCGGCGCTTCGCTAGTCGACGAAGGGTAGCTCGGCCACTTCGGCCTCGCCGCCGTCGGCTACCTGGAGACGGGTGCCCGGCTCGGCGGCCCGCTTGTGGACCATGGCCAGGCCGATCGGGCCCTCGAGGATCGGCGACACCGCCACGCTTCCCACGCGTCCCACCGGCCGGTTCTCGAGCAGCAGCTCGGTCCCTCTGGCCGGCGGCTCGTCGCCGTCGAACTCCAGGCCCACGATCCGGCGGTTGACCCCGCCCCGGTAGTGGACGCGCGCCACCACCTCCTGCCCCAGATAGCACCCCTTGGTGAAGTTGAGGCCCTCGTCCAGACCGGTCTCCTGGGGCAGGTTCGAGCCGTCGTAGTCGGCGCCCCAGAGCGGGATTCCGGCCTCGATCCGCACGGTCTCGAGGGCGTCGTAGCCGACCGGGTTGGCGCCCGCTTCGAGGAGCACCCGGGCCACCCCCGCGGCGTCCTCGATCGGCGCCCAGACGGTCCACGCCTCGACCCCCAGGAGCGGCCGCGAGGCCACGCGGACCGGTACCGAGGCGATGTCGACCTCACCATGTCCCCACCGGCTCTCGGCCGCCGCGGGGAGGGCGCCGTCCATCAGATCCCGGAGCACCCGCTTGGCCAGGGGACCGGCCACGGTCAGGGGCACGGGGCTCTCGGTCGCGACGATCTTCACCCGCTCCGCCAGGACGTACGGGCTCAGGTGGTCGTCGACCGCCCGCGCCCGGCCGGGTGGCAGCTCGATCTGGAAGTGATCCGCGAACGACATGAGCACGAAGTCCGCCAGCACTCCACCCTTGCGGTTGGTGAAGAAGCCGTAGGCTCCACCTCCGGGACCGAGCTCGCGCACCTCGCAGGTCACCATTCCGGAGAGGAACCGCTCCCGGTCCTCGCCCCGGATCTCGAGCAGGTCGACCCAGGAGCGATCGATCAGACAGCACTCCTCGCGCAACAGCTCCACCTCGTCGGGCACCGGGCCGTAGGCCGCGGCCACGAGGGTACCTGCGCGCTCGGCAAGCTCGGCGCCCAGCTCCCGGTGCAGGTCGGCGAGGGGTGTGGCGCGGCCGGTCGACGCTTCGGGTTCGGTCATCGGCCAGAGTCTACCAATCAGACCCCCCACCTCTCCCCCGTCCCCTCTCCTACCCCGAGGGGAGGAGAGGGGCGGTTGACTTCGACCCCGCTCTCTCAACCACCCCCTCCGGGCGGCAGCGGACAAGTCGCCACATCCGAGATCACCTCTCAGACGCCCCATCCTGGAACGAAGCGGCCGGACCTGTGCCGGCCCAACACCCCGGCTACAATCCCCCTATGCCGACCACCGAACCGTTCACCCTCGATACTCCCTCCGGCCACCGCATCGACGGCCTCCTCGACCTGCCGGACCGGCCGGGGCCGCGGCCGGTGGTCGTCGTCTGCCATGGGTTCAAGGGCTTCATGGAGTGGGGCTTCTTCCCCTATCTGGCCGAGCTCCTCGCCGACCGGGGCTTCGTCGTCGCCCGGTTCAACTTCTCCGGCTCCGGCATGCGGCCGGGGGAGGACCGGGCGACCGACCTGGCAGGGTTCCGGGCCAATACCTTCAGCCGCGAGCAGGAGGATCTCCACACCGTGCTCGACGCCGTCACCGGAAACCTGGCCGGCGACCGGGCCGACTCGAAGCGCCTGGCGGTCGTCGGACACAGCCGAGGCGGCGGCGCGGCGATCCTGACCGCCGGCTCGGCCCCCTGGCGGAACAGCATCCGCGCCCTGGTGACCTGGGCGTCGGTGGCGACGTTCGACCGGATCGGTGAGGAGGAGAAGGCGGCCTGGCGCCGGGACGGGGTCTTCACCGTGCTCAACGGCCGCACCGGGCAGGAGATGGAGATGGGGCTCGGGTTGCTCGACGACCTGGAGCAGAACCGGGCGACCCTCGACGTGACCGCCGCCGCGGCGCGGGTGAGCGCTCCCTGGCTGATCGTCCATGGCGAGGAGGA
>Ga0210123_1001193_pt1 | contig 13767 bp, 15 predicted proteins | sample Muzzi_PWB_D2_FD_185535 | JGI IMG/M metagenome (GOLD analysis project Ga0210123, IMG submission 185535) | Wetland microbial communities from San Francisco Bay, California, USA, that impact long-term carbon sequestration - Muzzi_PWB_D2 (SPAdes) | ecosystem: Environmental > Aquatic > Marine >... | reverse complement strand
CAACCCCTTGGGCGCACGGGGGTTGCGGGCGTCTCCTTCGTTGTTCGTCGTCGACGATGGCTCGGCATCGCCTCCTCCTCTCGCCTCGGATCCGCACGCGCAAGACCCGTGCGCGCGGCCGCGCGGTTCTGCCGCGCAGACTCCTAGCCTGGACTATTCATGAGTCACCTACTGCGAGCCGCAATTGCATGCAATCTCAGGGCGTACTCGCTCTTTGCTCCTCAACGGACTGCCGAGTACGCCTGCGTCGCGCATCGCTACGTGCGCCCTGATCTCACACACACTTGCGGCTCTCGCTACGGCGCCTCATGAATAGTCCAGGCTAGAGGACCTCGACCCGGAAGCCGCGCGACGGTTCGCGGCCGACTACACGACGACGGACGGCATCGTGGTCTTCGACCGGGGCGAAGTGAAGAGGAAGCGCGGGCGGAGGGAGGGGGAGGAGCAGAACGGGTTCTTCTGAGAAGGCTGAGAAGGCTGAGAGGGCTGAGAAGGTAAGTTCCTCGAGTCAAGCACCGCCGGTCCTCCCCATGGCAACAAACCCTCGAGACTGAAGCGGCCGGACCTGTGCCGGCCGAAGTGCGAGCGTAGCGAGCGGCCTTCCTGAGATGCCGAGCCCTTGTGCCGAGCTGGCCCGCCGGCGCTCACGGCACTGATGTCGTGCTCTGGCCTGCGGCGTCCTCGAGGAGCACCGTCAAGTAGGCCGCAACGGCGGCGACGATCCCCGGCCAGAATCCGGCGTAGCCGACTGCCCGGATGGTCTGCACGGCTCCCCTCAGAGGAACCACTTCACAGCGCGAGCAATCCCATCCGCAAGTTACTCCCGCACGCTCATCTTGATCGTCAATCGCAGGGTCCCCGAGCTCAACGCCCGCTCGAACCGCTCTGGCTCCGCGGTCAGGGTCATCTGCACTTCCTTGGACTTCTTCTCCTCCGCGTCCAAGTTCCGTTGGGCTTCCTCTGAAAGCACCTCGCCGCCATCCACGAGTGCCAGCTCGAGGTCTACGCGCTTGTCGTGGGACGGGAGCACGACCAGAAATAGCCTGACAGGGACTCGAGCTCTCTTGCGGCCGCGGTCCACCGCAACCGTTACCGTCTGGATGTAGGTGTCGTAGGCCAGGAGATTCCGGAGGGAGCGGACTAAGGATTCTCCCTTCTCGATCCTGGCCAACTCGGCGAGTGGCAAAGACGCCGTGAGAGACGTTCCGAACGGAGCATACGTTTCCTGAAGGTCGACCTCCTCGATGGGGACCACTTCCAGGTCTGAAAACTGAAAGAAGCGCCGGCACTCCTCCCAGGCTTGTTGCTCTTCTGGGCCGGGCTCCGTGGGGGAGCCAACAGTCTGTTCCGTCCGCGTCGCCGTCTGGAGCACCGTTCCTGGCGGAACCCTTACTTCTTCACCCTTGGCGAGGAAGCCGAGCACGCCCGCAACAAAGAAGGCTCCCGCGTTCAGGCCTCCCTCGAACTCGCCAGCCGCACCGACTACAGGTATGCGACTGCCGTCCGGCAGGAGAACCACTCGCGGCTCGATGACCACCTCCCCGCGCTGGCTTCCCCTCGCTGCACCGCGTCCCTCCGTGACTTCGCCAAAGGCCGGAGCACCCCTGGGGATGGCAAGGGCGTTACCGACTTGAACGTCCTCAGCGACGCAGAGTCGAATCGTCTGCCCAGGCTGAACGGACCTCGAGTGGAGCCACTCGGTGAGCATCAGCTCGACGGGGGTGCCCTTCGGAACCGATGCCGCTTCGATCCGTGGGGCGATGGTGATCGACTCGATCTCGCGGACCCCGAGAGGGTTCGAGAACAGTTCTTCCACGAGCACGATCGTTTCCGTGAGCAACCGCCCCCTCAGCGTGCTCCCGTCCACCAAGCGGACCGAGACCGCTCCGTCGTCGAGGAAACGCATCTCGGTGATCGAGGAGACCGGAATCACCAGGTCACCCCGTTCAGCAGTCGAAATCGTGTATGAATCGGCCTGGACCGTTCCCTCGATGCTTTTGCCATTGCGCAGCCTGACCATGTCCGCATCCGCCCAGGGTGCGACTGCGAGGGCGAGCAGAGCGTAGAGCAGTGCGATCGGGATTCTGGTCATTGCAGACTCCATTGATTGGTCCGATGCTCCGGCTGGGTTTCGGAGCTGACCCGCCAGCTATCTGAATCAAAAATGCGCTGGCGAGAGATTGTATGTCAGAAGCTTCAGATGTTCAGTCACTTGATGTTTCTATCATTTCGAATCGGTGTCCAGCTGGGCGGCGCACTCCCAATCCGCCGCGGGGACGAGGAGCGACATCTTGAAGAGCGGTCCGAGGAAGTAGAACATCCGCCGGAAGCGGAACGAGAAAACCACGCACTCGACCCCCTCGGCGTCGAGTCTCGCCCACAGGAGCTCGGCCAGGTGCACGTTGTCGAGCGTCAGGACCCACTCCAGTCTGGTCTTGGTGGAGAGGCGGGCCGTGTCGACGGCGTCCAGCACGAAAGCGCTCAGGAGAATCTTCGAGGCCGTCGGCAGGGCCGCGCTCTCGAAGCCCACGAACCGGCCGTGTAGAACCGTCAGCCCGGCGTCCCCGGCGGCGATCACGAGGGCCCCGAAGACAAGCTGGTGCCACCCGTCTCGAGGTGCCAGACAAACCGTGGGGGCTCAGCTCGAGGGTGGAGCGGACTAAACAAACGGGCCCCGGTGCGACTCCTAGTTACTGATGCTACCGGAGGAGCGACAGCCCAGCCCGCGGCCCGGGTTCTCCCCGCGCGTAGCGTGGACCGTTGGCCCTCCATCATGGACCGGCGAGCTCCCTTGGATGCTGCCACGAGTGGAAAGGAAGCAAACTCATGTGCTCGATCCGCAATCAACAGATGAAGCTCCTCGTCATCGTGGCACTGCTCGCTCTCCCCGTTCCGGCGCTCAGCCAGACATCCGGTCTGGATCAGCCTGGGCGATCGCCCCGCCCCGAAGCTCCCGCTCTGAAATCGACCAAGGCGAAAGCGACGGTCAAGATCAAGGGCCACGGGAGTATTGAGGTTTCGCGGGCGGAGATCTACAGCGTGGCCCAACCGGGGTATGGGACGGATTCGACGGGCACCGAAGAGACCGTGATCCAGGTCTCTTTGGACAAGAACCGGTACATCCTGGTTGGGCTGCCGGAGCTGACCGGCCCTGTCACGTTCTCCGGCAAGCGGGAGACTTCGCGGCACGGAGCAGTCTCGACCGTCCACTACTACGACAACGGCAAGATCTTCGCCTCTGTGGACGAATGTAGGATCCAGGTGACGACTGTGACACCGGCTCCCAGGGTCAAGGTCGACTGGTGCCTTCTGACGCATACGCGGGCGGGTGCCGATGGTGCCTTGGAAGTGGGAGCCGAGGAGGTGGAGATCTCCCTCGACCTGGTCGTCGGGGCCTTCCCGTGTATGCTCAGCCCCTGATGGGCCGGGTCTGTCCGCGCGACTTCACCTTGCTTTCGGCTCACGAATGGGGGGCCGCGACCTACCACTTCTGCGCCGCCTGCCACGGCGTGCACCTCGAGCGGTCCGAGGTGGAGAAGATCATCGAGATCCTGAACGAGACCGACGAGACCAACAACGCCGCCACCGGCGACCAGGTCAACATCCGATAGGACGCTTGCGTTGCTCGTGTGGGCCGCCGAGCGTGTGGAGCTCGGCGGCCCACACGAGCCCGGCCTTTCCGCAGCACGCCGGGGTATGGCGGTAGGTGGATGAAACGCCGCATGTTCGTCGGTGAGAGCGTCACGGTCAACCACTCCTCCGGGTCGCGTTGGTACTGGCCCAACTGCGCCGTCCACAGCGACAACCCGCTCAACTACACCAACACGCTGGAGGCGTACTACCCGAGCTACAACATCGGTGGGGACCTGGGCACGGACGAGGTGATCGTCCTGAAGTACGACTGGGGCGGTGGGGTGTACTACGAGAAGTTCTTCTACTCGCGCCGCTGGGGGTGGTTCCGGTGGGAGAGCTACGGCCAGGGGAGCCTTCAGAACGTGGTCCAGTTCAACCACATCTCGGGCCGGGCGCCGGTGTTTCCGACCGCCGCTTGTGTTGCGTTTCCCTCCCCGTGCACCCGCACGAACACGAGCTGCGGCGGCACCTGGAGCTGCTCGGGACGTCAATGCTTCACCCAGCCTCCGGGCCAGGGAGAGTGCCAGGATGGTTTCCCGTGGTGCTACGGCGGGTGCTGCTGCGCCTGCACGTAGGTGTCGGCCGGATACCAGTCCGAAGGTACCAATACGAAAAGGGCCGCCCCGATCGCTCGGAGCGGCCCCGTTTCATTCTGTGTCTGTCAGTGGCTCAGACTTTGCGGACGTTCTCGGCGGCCGGGCCCTTCTGGCCCTGGACCGTGTCGAACTCCACCCGATCACCCTCGGCGAGGCTCTTGAAGCCGCCGCCCTGGATGGCCGAGTGATGGACGAAGCAGTCCTTGCTGCCGTCCTCGGGGGTGATGAAGCCGAAGCCCTTGGTGTCGTTGAACCACTTGACGGTACCGGTGGCACTCATTTCCTGCTCCTGTACGTTGCTGCAGACCTGGGGTCGGAGAGCGGAAACTCGTACCATCCGACATTCGGTGTGCTTGGGGGTGAATCCCCCTGGGGTTGAAATCGCGACGCTCTGTGCCGGACACTCTGTCCGGACACGGCGCCTCGACATCCCGCATAACCGGATACGGAGCCCGGCCATTCCCGGGCCCCCTCGGACCCCCTCGGATCCCGTCGACGACCCCCCCCGGTCCCTTGCCGGGAGCCGGGGAGGGTGAGCTTTCACCTACGGTGTGCCTGTCTCCAGGGACCGGCAGCTCGGCACAGGGGCTTGTCGAGGCTCAGTAGCAGATTGCGGGGCACCAGGCCGACGGGCTGACGCAGCAAAAGTCCGACGGGCGCCACTTGTAGTAGCAGCCGGTCGACGGGTTGTCGAACTGGTAGCAGGGGTTGGGCACGAGGCTCGGGGTGAGCAGGCTCTCGACGGCCAGCACCGGAAGCGTGGCGGCGAGCGCCGGCGTCGCGAGCGCCGTCTCGGAGCAGCCCGTCGTGGTGATTCCGCGGGCGATCTGGCCGCTCGGCTGGATGTTGGTATCGAAGGGCTGAGGAACCTGGAGGGCCGGGGCGGCGCCGGGAGGGGCCGCGAGGACCCCGGTCGGAACGGCCAGCAGGACGAGGGCTCCGATCAGCAGGGACCAGGTGACGGACGACAGGGCGCGATGCTCGAAGGGCATACAGGTCTCCTTTCGGTCGAATCAGTACTTGCCTAATTGCGCTACATCTGTGCCCGTAGTATAGGGATGCGGTCTCGCGAATGCCAGGACACTCGAGCCTCCATGTCGTCTGAGCGTGTCGGCGGGGGCCCCACCGTAGTCGGGTGGTGTGCCCCGGGCTCGGCGGCGGCTCAGAGGCTCTTGACGTACTCGACCATCCGCCGGCGCATGGGGGCGTCGGGGAGGCGGCCGTAGGCAGCGGCCATGTTCTCGCTCATGTGGTCCGGGTTCGAGGTGGCCGGGATGGCGCAGGTCACGGCGGGGTGGGAGACGATGAACTTGAGCAGGAACTGGGGCCAGCTCACGCAGTCGATCTCGGCGGCCCAGGCGGGAAGCGGTTTGCCCTTGAACCGCTCGATCAGGGCGCCGCGCCGGAACGGGCGGTTGACGAGCACGGCGATTCCTCTCTCCGCCGCGAGCGGCAGCAGGCGCGCCTCGGCGCGCCGGTCGAGCAGGTTGTAGGTGAGCTGGACGAAGTCGAACGGCTGCTCGGCCATCACCCGCTCCAGGGCCTCGTGCCGCCGGCCGTCCGACGTCGTGATCCCCACGTAGCGCACGCCGCCCTCGGCCTTCTTCTCGAGCATGGTCTCCAGGTGGGCCTCCCAGGAGACCATGTTGTGAATCTGGAAGAGGTCGAACCGCTCGACGCCCCAGAGCTCTTCGGAGTCTTTGATCTGCAGCCGGCCGTGCACCTGAAACGGTGTCCAGATCTTGGTCGCGGCGAACAGGGCGCCGTCGTTCGAGAGTCGCCGCAGGCAGTGGCCGATCACCTTCTCGGAGCGGTTGTACATCGGCGAGGAGTCGATCACCGCGCCGCCGGCGTCGAAGAACCGCCGGAGCACCTCCACCCGCCGGTCGAGGAAGCCGCCGACCGGCAGCACGTCGAAGGTGAGCCAGGAGCCCATGCCCAGGACCGGCACCATTTCGCCGGTGGCGGGAATCGGTTTCTCGAGGAGATCGGAGCTCGAAAGCTCGGCGAGGCGAGCGCTCGGGTTCGACCGGGGTTCCGCGCCGGAGCTTCTCGACGCGAGCCAGAGCGCGGAGCCCGGCACCGCGGCAGCCGCCGTCGCGACTCCCACGGCCTTGAGGAATCGCCGCCGACTCTCGCGCCTCCGGTCCTCTGTGCTCATCCTGACCACGATCCTACTATTCCGTGGCGCTCCCCTCAGCGCTCGACCGCTGCCGCCTCCCACATGCCGGACTCGGCGTCCTGACGGAGGCGATAGGCGTGCCCGTCGTCGCCCAGGAGGAGAAGACCCCGACAGCCCGGCTCGCGCCAGCGCTCGAGAACCGCCACCACCTCGATCGTGCGGCCTTCCAGGGTGAGCCGCCGCGGCGTCTCCTCGCCGCGGTAGCCGGCGTACCACTCGACCGTGACCGTCTTGCCGGGGCTCTTCGTCATCAGAATGCTACTCGGCTCGCAAGCTCTCCACCGGGTCGACCCGGGTGGCTTCGAGCGCGGGGGCCAGCGCCGCCGCGAAGGCGGTGACGGCGAGGATCGCGATGGTCCAGCCGAAGGCGTGGAAGTCGAGGGCGCCGACGCCGAAGAGCATGCCCTGGAGGAGGCGGGCTACCGCCAGGGCGAGGACGACGCCGAGGGCGAGGCCGGTGCCGGCGATCACGGGGAGGCCGCCCGCGACCGTCGCCGACTCGACGCCGGGCAGGGCCTGCACCCGTTCGACCGTCCAGCCTTCGAAGAGGTCCGGGAAGCGCTCCGCCACCCCGGCGGCCAGGGCCTTCATCTCGGCGTTCGCCTGGGCCAGGGTGACACCGCTCCGTAGCCGGCCGAAGAGGCGGAAGTTGTTGTTGCCGCGGCCGGTGGCCAGGCCGGCCGACATGCGGAGCGGCTCCCAGAGGTCGGTCCGCCCGAAGAGGTCTGCCTCGGGGGGCATGACCCCGACGATGGTCCGCGGCGTGCCGTCCAGCACGATGGTCCGGCCGACCACGTCCGGGGTGGTGCCGTACCGGGAGCGCCAGAGACGGTGGCTGAGGACCACCACGTCGGGCGAGCCGTCCTGCTCGTCGTCCGGCGCGAACCCCCGTCCCAGAAGCGGCGGGGTACCGAGGGCCTGGAAGAGGTTCCAGGAGACCATGGTGCCGAGGGCGACCTGGGGGGCGTCGCCTCCGGTCAGGACGTACTCCTCGGGGAAGACCGAGGTGGCGGCCAGGTCACGGAACGAGCCGTTCGCGGCCCGGTAGTCCTTGTAGCTCTCGGCCGAGATCGTGTTGCGGTCGCCGTCGGAGGTGATCCCCCAGACCCAGGCCAGCTCGCCCGCGTCGGGGTAGGGCAGAGGCTCGAGCAGCACCCCTTCGACCACCGTGAACATGGCGGCGTTGGCACCGATGCCCAGTGCCAGGGTAGCGACGACGACGAGAGAGAAGAGGGGGCGGGCGCCCATCGCCCGGAGGGCGAACCGAAGGTTGGGCACAAGCTGGCGCATGGCGAGGCTCCGATCATCCAGCGTCAAGCCCCCGGGCGGGCGATTCGCGGCACCGCGCGCAACGCGGTCCACCCTGTTGAACGGATCGGACTCCGGAAGGTTGCGGGAAGAGGGCTCGAGGGAGCTGAGGGGCGATCGGGGGAGGCGGCGACGGAGAAGAAGGGTCGGGCGGGGGCGTCCCCTGCCTCCCGCTAGGGAGGAAGGGGATCGAGGGGTTTGGAGGGAGATCTGGTCAAATCGTCACGCCGAACCGGTTCCGGAGCGCGAACGCGAAGACGATCGACAGGATGAAGAACACCACCAGCCAGTGGGTGTTCCAGCCCAGGAACCAGACGTCGGCGTCCGGGTAGGTGACGGTGATCCGGTGGATCGGGCCGTCGGGGAGCGGAGCTTCCGCGGGGTAGATGATCTGGTCGAGGAAGCTTCCGTCCGGGCGGATCGGCGACATGCGCTCGATGGTGCTTTCACCGTCGGCGATCCGCACCCGCTTGGTGACGCTCGTCTCGCCATTCTGGCCCAGGTGGATGGTCAGGTCGTAGTCCCCCGGGGTCTCCCCCTTGATCCGCCAGTCGAGCTCCGACTCGGTCGGGATCCAGACCGCCGGGCTCGTGATCTCGACCCCCGCCGGCGCTTCGAGGCGCGCCACCGGCTTGGTGAAGCCGTCGACCTCCGACACCGGTACGGTGTCCTCCCAGCCCTCGCTCAGGGCAACCTTGACCAGTGCCGTCTTGCCCGGCGCGATCGGCTCGTAGCCGTAGTGGAACTGGAGCTGGGCCACGAGCAGCACGAACGGCACGATCATCCACGCCATCGGCGCCAACGAGAAGCGCATGTAGTGCAGGTTGTGGACCAGGAGCTCGCCCTGGGCGCGCAAGATCGCCCGCAGGTCGTCGTTGTAGAGGCGGATTTCGAACAGGCAGGCGTGGATCTTCTTCTTGACCGCCGCCAGGCCGTCCTGGTCCGAGGTCGCCTTGAAGACCATCAGCATGGCGATGGCGGTCACGAGCGACACGATCGTCAGCCCGACCAGCGGCGGGAACCCGCTGAAGGGCGCGAGGATGGCGTCGAAGACGGTCGAGAGGACGGCGTTGATGGCGGCCATAGGGACTTGTTTCCTGGTTGATCGACGAAGTGGGTCGGGGCGGCCTGTCGAGGTCGGTTGCTGGGGTCGCTCGCTTCGTTCTCGGTTCGGCCGGCACAGGTCCGGCCGCTTCAGGTTGCCGGCACGGGTTCGGCCGCTTCAGGTTGCCGGCACGGGTCCGGTTGCTTCGGTTCGGCCGGCACAGGTCCGGCCGCTTCAAAATGCCGGCACGGGTCCGGTTGCTTCGGTCCGGTGCGAGGAGGCTAGGAGATGTAGCCCAGGCCTTGCAGGCGCTTCTTGATCTCCTCCTCGGAGTCGGCGTCCTCGAGCTTGGCCAGCTCGTTCTCGAGGGCGTGCGTGACGAACTCCGCCGGCGAGGAGTAGCCGGCGATGTCCGAGTACCGCTTGACCTTGTCCCACAGGTCCTTGTCGATCTTGACCGTTCTCGCTCCGAACATGGATGGTGTCTCCGTGGTTCTGTGGTACGCGTTGTCTGGTCTGGGTTGTCCTGGCCGCTTCGCCGCCGAGCCCGCCGCCGCGAGGCGCCGGATGCTTGCCCCGTTACTCCGCCGCTTCCCGCTCCTCCTGAGGGACGCGGCCGTTCTTCGGGGCGGAGAACGTCGCCGTGTCGAACAGCGGCTTGCCCTCCATGTGCTTGGGCGGGCGCAGGTCGAAGAGCTCCAGGGCCGTGGGGGCGATGTCGATGATCGCCGGGTGCTCGACGTCGATCTCCTGGTTGCAGAAGAAGACGCCCGGCACCAGCCGCGGGTCGACGCAGTGGTCGCCGCTCCACGCCTTGACGTTGTCCTCGAAGATCGGCCCGGATACCACCCCCGTCGCGCAGTCCCAGGACACCCGGTAGCCGTCGTTGTATCCGATCAGGAAGTCGGGTGCGTTGCGGAGGTAGGGGCCCTGGTAGAGCTTGGCGGTGTCGAACGCCTCGTTGATTCCCACCTCGTCGTGCTCTTCGTCCTTCAATCCGGAGAGCCTCTCGACGATCTCGGCCTTGAGCGCCTCGACCTCCTTGCCCGGCTTGACGATGCCTTGGGCCTCGCGCCCCTCGATGTTCAGGTACATGCCTGCGAGGCCCAGGGCGTAGGCCTTGGTGCGGCTCCAGTCCACGTCTTGCAGCCACTCGGCCGAGCCGTCCGCGCCCTCCTTGAGGTGCAGGTAGCCCTCCTTCAACAGCCAGGCGTTCAAGTTGACCCCCCGGCGGAAGGACGCGAACCCGTGGTCGGAGCAGACCATCAGCAGGTCTCCGTCCTTGAGCTTGTCCATCACCTTGCCGACCAGCCGGTCGTTGTGCAGGTAGAGCTCCTCGATGGCGTTCTTGTGGACGGCATCCTCCTTGCCGCGTGCGGCCGGGTGCCCGTCCTCCAGGTAGCGCCAGAACATGTGCTGGATGCGGTCGGTGCCGTCGAAGACGCAGACCAGGCTGCCTTGGCGCAGGCGCTCGAGCGAGGCGAAGAACATGTCCTGGCGCTCGCGGTCGATGTCGTAGGCCATCTGGAGGAACGTGCCGTCGTCGATCACGTCCTCGTTGAGCGCCCAGGTGTCCTCGGCCAGGCCGAGGGTCGAGTAAGGGCCGATTCGCTTCGCCAGGTAGGTCGAGTAGTAGGTCGGGTGCGAGATCGGCATCGCCGGCTTCTCCGGGTCGATCGAGAGCGGCGCCACGTAGAGGGAGAAGTGGCCGTTCATCTCGGTGACCATCATGCGCGCGATGCCCTTGACCTTGATGCCGGGGGCCGCCTTGAACGAGAGAGGGATCCAGTCGGAGAGCTTCATCGGCTCGAGCTCGACCGACTCGTCGCCGATCGTCAGGCGCGTCGTGCCGGCGGCGCGGTCGAGCTCGGCGGTCATCGGCACGGCGAGCGGCGGGTCGCCCTCGATGAACATGTTGGGCGGGCCTTCGAGCGTGGTCTCCACCCGGTCGCCGTCGAGCTCCACCGGCACCCGTACGCCGCCCTCCTTGAACTTACCGTTCGACGGGCGGGTGGTGAAGAGGAGGAAGGTGCCCTGGGTGCCGAGCAGGTCGGGCGCCGCCATGGCGGAGAGCTCGGCGCCGTAGAACTCGTCCGGCGGGAAGGTGATCGGCACCCGGAGCACGGTCGACCAGATGTTGTGCTCGCCCAGGATCGACCAGAACGGCTTCGACTTGCGAAGCAACCGGAGCTCCGGCTTGTGGAGCGGAATGCGGTACTTGCCGATCTTCAGGAACCGGTCGACCGAGCCGATCTTGGCCGAGGAGATGCGGGGCAGGTAGGTCTTGGGGTCCCGGTCGAGGAAGTCGAAGATGTTGTGCTTGGCCGGCGAGGTGCCGGTCGAGAAGGACGACCAGGCGACCGGCGAGATCGACGGGTAGGTGGTGGTCAGGCGCCGGTACGAGCCCTGCTCGGCCAGCTTCTGGAAGTTGGGGAGCTTGCCCTCCGCCATCAAACGGTCGGTGATCTTCGGGTCCTGGCCGTCGAGCCCGACCACGATCAGCCGCTTGATCTTGGGCTTGATGCGGCGCCGGCGCCGGATCATCCGCCACGCCGTCCGGAACGGCCAGATGAGGAGCGACAGGATCGCCAGCACGATGGTGGTGAACAGCACCAGGAACGAGGAGAGCAGCGCGAAGCCCGCTCCCGGTCCCACGTAGGCGGCGGCCGGTGTGGCGGCACCGAGCAGCCCCAACAGTAGGAGCGCCACGATCGTTGGCAGGGTGCGCAGCCGGCTCGGGCGCGGTCGGGTCCTCGAATTCGGAATCAGATCACTCATGGGCCTGGTCTGAGAGGTCGTGCGACTCGTGGGACAGCTCGGGCGTCGATATAGTGTAGCGGGCCGCCGGGAACGAGCTCCGGGAATCAACGACGTTCCACTGGCGGTTGCGGTGTTCGGTGTCGCTCCGGAATTGCGTCAACAGAATCGGGGGGCCGGGTCTTCCCGGAGTAGGCCCTGAGTAGGCCCTGAGTGGGCGCTGAGTAGGCCCTGGTAGGCCCCGGCAGGTCCTGATCGGCCGAGGAGCGCACCCGCGGGAACTTCGATCCTACCCGAATCCTCACCCTGGAGGCGAAGCAGTGAACCTAGTGCACCAGATCTACCGACGCGCCCGGTACGGCCGCCCCGTGGTCGTGGTCTCGGGCCTGCCCCGGTCCGGAACCTCGATGGCGATGAAGATGCTCGAGGCCGGCGGCCTTCCCCTCGTCACCGACCGCCAGCGCGAGGCGGACATCGACAACCCGAAGGGCTACTTCGAGGACGAGCGGGTCAAGGACCTGGGCGACATGGACGACCGGAGCTGGATCACCGAGAGTCGGGGCAAGGGGATCAAGGTGGTCTCGTCGCTCCTCCAGTACCTGCCCCGGGACCTGAACTACAAGATCCTCTTCATGCGCCGGAGCCTGCTCGAGGTGATCGCCTCCCAGAACAAGATGCTCGAGCGCCGGGGCGAGGGCTCGGAGACCGAGGACGAGCGCATGATCGAGCTCTACGAGTCCCACCTGCGGCGGGTCAAGGCGATGCTGCGCCACGGCCCCCACTTGAGCGCCCTCGACGTCCACTACACCGCGGTGCTCGAGAGCCCGCGGCAGGAGGCGGAGCGGATGGTCGGCTTCCTCGGCCTCGAGCTGGACGTCGCCAAGATGACCGCGGTGGTCGACGAGCGCCTGTACCGGAACCGGGCCGAGACGGTGCGGGCGGCCGAGCAGACGGGGTGAGCCCTCCGATGGGGTGAGCGAGCGCCAGCGCCGGCCGGAACGACCGCGGATGATCGCCGACGCCATGCTCGGTGGCCTCGCCCGGTGGCTCCGGGTGCTGGGGCTCGACACCGCCTACGACCCCTCGCTGGACGACGCGGCTCTGGTCGACCGCTCGGTCGACGAGGGGCGCACCATCCTCACCCGCGACTCCCGCCTCATCCTCCGGCGCCGGGCCTGGAACCACCTCTTCATCCTCTCCGAAGTCGTCGACCGGCAGGTCGAGCAGGTGCTGGACGAGCTCGCCATCGCCCCGCGGCCGGAGGAGCTCTTCAGCCGCTGCCTTCGGTGCAATGCGCCGCTGGTCGAGGTCGATCCCGTGGAGGCCGCCCGCGAGGTGCCGCCGTACGTGGCCCGGACCCAGACGCACTTTCGCCGCTGCCCGGGGTGCCGGCGGATCTTCTGGCGCGCCACCCACGCGGAGCGCATGCGCCGACGCCTCCGGCGCATGGGCGTGGAGATAGACTGACCCATGGTCACCTCCTTCCCCAAGCCCCGTCTCGTTCTCTCGAAATGCCTCGAGCTCGAGGCCTGCCGCTACAACGGTGTGGCGATCCGGACGCCGCTCGTCACGCGCCTCGCGCCCCACGTGGAGCTCGTGCCGGTCTGCCCGGAGGTCGAGATCGGCCTCGGCGTGCCGCGGGACCCGGTGCGGTTGGTCCGGCTGTCGGGGTCGGGTGGTGCTCCGGACGAAGCGCCCCACATGGTCCAGCCGTCGACCGGCAAGGACCTGACGGAGGCCATGACCTCGTTCTCGGACCGGTTCCTCGGGGCGGCGGGAGAGGTCGAGGGCTTCCTGCTCAAGAGCCGCTCACCCTCCTGCGGCATCAAGGACACCAAGGTCTTCACCCCGGCCTCCGGGGAGCACAAGGGTATGCCGGTCGACAAGGGCGCCGGACTGTTCGCCCGGGCGGTGCTCGATCGATTCCCCGACGCCGCGATCGAGGACGAGGGGCGGCTGACCAACTTTCGCATTCGCCACCACTTCCTGGTGAAGCTGTTCACGCTGGCCCGGCTCCGCGCCGTTCGTGAGGGCGGCCGCATGGCGGAGCTGGTGCGCTTTCACGCGGAGCACAAGCACCTGTTCATGGCCTACCACCAGACGGCCATGCGCGCCATGGGGCGGCTGGTGGCCAACCCGGACAAGCGCCCCGTCGACGCCGTGCTCGCCGAGTATCGAGATCTGCTCGTGCGCGCGCTCGCGCGGCCGGCCCGCTACACGGCCCACGTCAACGTGCTGATGCACGC
>Ga0210123_1001191_pt1 | contig 13772 bp, 19 predicted proteins | sample Muzzi_PWB_D2_FD_185535 | JGI IMG/M metagenome (GOLD analysis project Ga0210123, IMG submission 185535) | Wetland microbial communities from San Francisco Bay, California, USA, that impact long-term carbon sequestration - Muzzi_PWB_D2 (SPAdes) | ecosystem: Environmental > Aquatic > Marine >... | reverse complement strand
TCAGCCATCCCCCTCAAACAAGGAGATGAGGTCCAAATTCTTGCGGATGATATTTTGGTTCAAACTTGCTACATTGAAGAGTTTGCACTTGACGTGGATCCCGGGCAACACTTATTCACGGTTAACGGCAGAGGTATCCTATCCGATTTTATTGACAGCTCCGTTCAAAGCGAAAAGGAGTTTGTCGGCAGTGTGTCGTTGAAGACTATTGCAAGGAGTCTTTTGGATGCTTTGGGTTTCACAAAAGTCAGCGTAGTAAATCAAGCCGGAACTATAGAACCTTTTTCGGCCGATGACATAACGAGCGCGAATACAGCTCAGTCAAATTTTGACTTTTTAGAATCGTTTGCAAGAAAGAGACAAATCTACCTGACCGACGACCAGTATGGCAACTTGGTTTTCACCAGAGGTACAGGGACCAAAAGGTTATCCTCCCCACTTCTGAATAAAAGGAGATCCAACGACAACAACATCAAGTCCTCCAGTTTGTCCATCAATTATAGGGACCGGTATAATCGCTATTTGATAAAGAGCCAGCTGAACCCGACGTTTCTCCCGTCTTCGGCGACTCCCGATTTGGCAAGCGACCAGTCAGGTGAAGCAAAGGACAGCAAAATAAGAACGACCAGGGTGCTGGAAATAAATGCCGAAGAGAGTACCGACTCAACTACTGCCGGCGACAGAGCCAAATGGGAGGCCAATATTCGAAGAGCTAACTCATTTGCTTATAATGCTTCTGTTCAGGGATTTACGGTAGATGGAGATATTTGGAAACCTAACACATTGGTCAAGGTAGTAGATGACTATTGCTCTGTCAATTCATATTTACTGCTCAAATCGGTGGAGTTTGTATATGACTTGCAATCAGGTTCTGTTTCGAATCTTCTCTTTGTTCCGCCGGATGCTTACAAGCTTCAAGCGGAACAGAATCAAAGAGAAGCATCTTCAAGTGACTTAGGAGAGGACTTTTCTTAAATGTTGAAAATGATTAAAAGAGTCACACAGATGATCAAAATGGCCTATGTGTCTGCAGTAGGACCTGACACGAGTGCTTACCCGCAGGGACAGGCAAGCTATAATGGAAAGACAACCAATTTCTTGCGGCTGTCTCCATATGGTCTGTTCAGCAACCCTCCATCAAAGTCGGTTGTTCTTTTGTTGAGTTCACAGGCACAGGAGTCATTCAAATTTGGCATTTCAGATGACATGCTGAACCGCTTCAAGGGTCTGAAGGAGGGGGAGTGTGGATTGTACAATACCCTCACAAAAGCTTTCGTGCATCTGAAGGAGGACGGCACCATAGCAGTCTACTCCCCCAATAATGTCGAAGTCAACGCTGATGTTGATGTGAATGTAGTAGCAGCAGGAAATGTGAGTGTTCAGGCCGGAGTGGATGTTGATGTACAAGCGGGAGGGGACGTCAGTGTAGTGGCATCCGGAGATGTAAATATTACCGGAACAAACATTAACTTGACTGGCAATGTCGCTGTGACCGGGACCCTGCAGACAACTGGTTTGACAACTTTGGACGATGCGAACATAAATGGAATTCTGTACAGCACACATCGTCACAATGGAGTACAGACAGGCAGCGGAAATACAGGAGGACCATTATAATGACTGACGTAAAGCTTGTGCAGGATGATTTCGGAGTCTTTGATATTTCGGTTGCGGACGGCCAAATAGAAATAGAGGATGGGTTTGAAACAGCAATATGGATCTCCTTATTTACAGATGCAAGAGCTCCTGAAAGTTTGGTTCCCCTCCCACAATGGAGAAGGGGATGGCCAGGCAACATCGTTTCACCAGTGGAAGGAAGAGATCTTGGAGGACTCTTATGGTTGATAGACCAAAGACGACTCACACAAAGAACGCTCAACGAAGCCATAGACTATTCCCGGAAATCGTTGCTTTGGTTTTTAGAGGATGGTTTGGTGCGGGACATTTTAGTTAATGGACAAATAATAGCGGGGAACGGAATTCAGATTTCAGTTACTCTGCAAACAAAACAAGGCAAGACAGAAACTTATTATATCAAAACGTGGGAGGTAACTGATGGCAATTGAATTCCCAACATTTCAACAGATAGTAAATAGGAGTAGAAGCGACATTGCCAAGCAGCTCCCGGAAGTGGACCCCACTGTATTCGGTTCCTTCGCCAGAGCCTTTGCAGATTCTCAAAGTGGGAGAGCTTATGATATTGTGTTGCTCCTGCAGCAATTGGTCAAGCAAGTGTTTCCTCAAACAGCCGATGGAGAATTTCTTGAGCTGTGGGCGGAGTATGAGGGTCTAACGCGCATTGCTGCTTCTGTTGCCTCCGGCAATGTCGTTTTTTCTGGAACTGCTGCAACAGTCATTCCAATAGATACACTGGTAGCATCTGCAGCCGGAGATCAATATAAGACGAAAGCAGAGGCCACCATTGAAGCAACTTCGGTATCCATTTCCAGTCTGACAAGGTCAGGGGATATTGTGACAGCAGTTACGACGAGCGACCACAAACTTGCATCAAATATCTCCGCGATAATAGCAGGTGCCAATGAAACCGATTACAATGGCACTTTTACCATTACCGTGACAGATACCGATGAGTTCACCTACAACATTTCTGCAACACCCTCATCTCCTGCAACCGGAACAATTACCGCTTCCCATACCGGAGCAAGCGTTAATGTAGAATCTTTAGATGCAGGCAGTGAGCAGAGCCTTGATGCTGGTGCGAAGTTAACCTTAGTCTCCCCGATAACAGGAGTGGATGCAAGTGCTTATGTAGACTTTTCGACTGTGAGTGGTGGCGCGGATATCGAAACGGACGCTTCTCTCCTTGCAAGGGTTCTTCAATCAAGGGCAAATCCGGTTGCTAATTTTAATGAGGCGGCAATTACGAAAGAAGCCCTCAAGGTAGCAGGAGTGACCAGGGTAAAAGTCAAAAGGATCACGCCTGATATAGGAGACGTGACGATTCTTTTTGTACGTGACGATGACACAAATATTATCCCCGATGCAGGAGAGGTGACTGCGGTGTTTGATGCCATATATGCTATTTCTCCTGTCAACACACCAGCATCAAGCGTGATTGTGACGGCTCCGACTCCAGTGACAACTGATTTCACATTCACGGCCATAAGCCCCGACACCTCCACCATGCGAAGTGCTATAACAAATACTCTTGAAGCTTTTTATCGAGACTCAGTGACCTTTGAAACTGACATCACCGAAGATAAGTACAGGTCGGCAATAATTGACACGATCGATCCAACAACAGGAGATGAATTATTGTCATTCACGCTTTCGTCTCCTTCTGGCGATATCACTGTCAGCACTGACGAAATAGGCATATTAGGAGATATTATATTCCCATGAGCCATGACATTGTGAAGAGAGATTTGTTTAAGGTTCTATCGGTCGATCAGAACGCTGGTTTTCTTTCCCAGCATTTTCCGATAGGTAGACTGTGGGCAAAGGTCAGAGACTACGATTCCAATATCGGCAAGCTTATCCTTGGTCTTGCAGTTGAATATTACCGCTTGGGTTTATTGGTTGAAAAAGTCTCTGATGAAATAGACCTTAATAAAACCACATCCCTCCTCGAAGAATGGGAAAAAAGTGTTGGCATTCCAGATGGCTGTTTCTCGAATACTGGAAGTGACGCAACCAGAAGGAGGAACATAAAATTATTGTTCTCCAATTTTCAAGGAGTCCAGACCAAGGAAGATTTTATCAGAGTTGCTGAAGTATTTGGATTCACAATTACAATAAAAAATGGAATTGACGCTGGAGGATTTCCGCTTAACTTTCCGATAACTAATTTCAGCACAGAGAAAGCAGCTCAGTTCACAGTGGTTGTGACCACTTCTATTGATACAGAAGATGACTTTTTCCCTCTGCCTTTCCCTCTGCCATTTAGTTCCGGAGGGACCACATTGTTGAAATGCATTTTCGAAATGTTGGTACAAGCTAATGTGAATGTAATTATCCTCAACGCATAAATACAAGACATAAGGAGAACAAACCATGAGAAACATTTCTTTGAAAGCGGACAATGTGGGGGACACTCTTCCGGCTGGAGACTTCAATGCAAATATGAGGAACGAGCTTCAGAATGCAGTGGAAAGTGCTGACTTTACTCTCGACTCCGAAGGTGGTCCAGACACGAACGTCAACATGCTGGCACAGACTATGGCTGATTATGCGAATGCTGGTTGGTTTTACCAAGACTCAGGATCGGCGAATAGTTATGTACTTTCCAGGACAACAAACCTCAAAAGCGTCCAGAAGTATTTTGATGGTATGATTGTGGCGTTTCAAGTAGGGAACACAAATACGGGAGCATCCACAATCAATGTTGACACCATAGGTTCAAAGAGTCTTACACTGCAAGATGGGACCGCTTTGTCAGCGGGAGCCTTACTCGCCGGAGTGTATGCTATTGCTCGTTACAATTCATCCGATGACAGATTCGAACTCCTCCATGTCAATGCAACCACTGGACTTTATTATGATGATTCGGGTTCGGCTGATGATTATGTATTAACGGTGACTTCCGGATTCAAAAGACACCAATCATATTTTGATGGCATGACTGTCATTTTCAAACCTGCAAACACCAATACGGGAGCATCGACAGTTAATGTTGATTCTCTTGGAGATAAGGACATAACATTGCAGGACGGAACCGCTCTTTCTGCTGGAGATATTGTGGCAGAGAACTATGTGGTTGCTCGATATGATAGTGGAAACGACCGATTTGAGATCGTTTTGTCAAATACAATTGTAGTGGCAAACTACCCTCCAAATTACTTGACAGGCTTGACTCTTTCGATTGGAACAGACACCGACCATGATATTGATATAGCAGAGGGGTCATTTACAGAACTTTCAGATACCGATGGTTTCACCTTATCCTCTGTGTTAACAAAACAAATTGATGCCAATTGGGCTGAAGGGGATGATGCTGGTGGATTTCCAAGTGGATTGACTTTGTCTCCTAATACTTGGTATCAAGTGTTTGTCATTGCTAAAACAGATGGGACAGTAGATGCTGGCTTTGATACTTCGCTTAGTGCTGTTAATTTACTTGCTGATGCGACGAGCTACACAAAATATCGTCGCATTGGATCTGTTTTAACGGATGGTAGCCAGAATATCATTCCGTTTATTCAAATTAGAGATGAATTCACATGGTCAGTTCCAGTGAATGATTATAATAACAATAACCCAGGAACATCTGCCCTCCCATTACCATTAACTACACCTGAAAATATTAATGCTTTTGCGTATTGTTCATTCACAATAACAAATAATACAAGCGCAACATCGACATCAGCACTTTTTACTGATAAAGATATCACTGATAGTGCTCCATCATTGACATTGTGTGATTTATATGTAGATGGTGATGGTAATGCTGGAGCATCAGGATCAATAGTAAAACATGTAAAAACTGATTTATCATCACAAATTAGAGCACGACTAAGTTTCTCTGATTCAAATTTCACATTGGTTATAACTACTTTAGGTTGGCGAGATCTCAGAGGAAAATAATAGAAGTGAAGAATGTCAATTCTATAATTGAAAGACGAAATCATGGAAGAGCATGAAAGCAAAAGATCCTTGGTTGAGTCTCCTGGTTATCAGGGACCAGAGAGGCGCGACAGGCTTATAATTGGACCATGCGAGTGCCACCTGAAACATACTCGCATATTGCAAGAACACGATGAAGAAATAAAAAATATCAAAGAGCACAGTCTAGCAAGGGATAAGTACATAGATGATAGAACGGAGAGACAGCATTTTAATATGTGGGAGGGAATCAAGAAAAAAGTCTCCAACAAACTCTTCTACCTTTACATCTCTGTTTACTCAGGTCTTTTTATATTGGGCATCGTTTCCGTCTATACTGGCATGCATAACAATGCTTTAGCTTTTAAGGAAGAATTGACAAAGGTAAGAGTCATTCAGGCGGAGATAAAAACCGGATTGGAGGCCAGCTCAAAAATGACGGACCAAAGAATAGGGGACCTAAAAGAGGACATCAAGGACCTTAGAAAAGACTTAAAGAAGAGATAGGAGGGGCGATTGTCATGGGGATTTCAGTGGGAGACATATTGGCCAAAGTAACAGGCAGGGCGGTTTCCTCAACCGTCTCCTCAGTCGGCAATGTTTTAGATAATCTTTTTACTTCTGATGAAGAAAGACTTGAGGCGGAGAGGCTCGCAAAGGAGATAGAGCAAAGACCGCTTGAGGCTCAATGGAAAACAAACTTAGCTGAAGCACAGCATAGAAGTGTCTTTGTTGCAGGATGGCGTCCGGCCATTGGATGGGTCTGTGCCCTCAGTTTGGCCTCCTATTACATTCCTCAATATGTGTTAGGGAGTGTGATATGGGCAATGGACTGTTGGAGCTCACATACGCTCAAGCCTTATCCTTTGGAGATAAACGGTTTGATGGGTTTGGTTACTTCACTCCTTGGAATGGGAGCATTACGGACCATTGAGAAATTCGGAAAGGTGGCTGCAAAATGACGGTATATAAATTCGGCAAAACGTCAACGGAGAAACTTGAGGGAGCCGACCCCCGGTTGCAATTGGTGATGAGGGGAGCTCTTGCTACTGGACTCATCGACATATCTATTCTGCAAAGTATTCGAACAAGAGAAAAGCAAGATGAGTACTTCAATGCAAAGAAATCAAAAGTACAATGGCCGAACAGCAAGCATAACATAAAGGAACCCGGACAAAAGAGCAGAGCGGTAGATGCCGCTCCCTATGTCAACGGTGCTCCTTCATACAATTACAATCATTGCTGTTTTCTGGCTGGTATTGTAATGGCCGTCGGGAAAGCTCTTGGATACCGGATTCGATGGGGAGGAAATTGGGACATGGATGGCGAACCAGTTACCGACCAGGATTTTCAAGACCTTGTGCATTTTGAAATATTAGATTAGAAGAGGTTTGGCGACTGGTAGTACTGCTCCTCCTAAAGCAGGTCGCCTCGTGGGTCGGGAGGGTTTCATGGTGTTTACCTCCCGACCCACATCTTTTTTAGAGTCTTGCCCTCAGAACGATTGACTTTGTGGCCACATCTTCGAACCTCTCCAATTTAGCAGTAGGTCCTCCGGCGAACTGCAGACCATCCTTGCCAATCATTAGAGTGTGGTTCTCACACTGGTAAGCAGCAGCAAACATCAGAGAGGTTGCCGAATTCAAAGCACCACGCATATTTTCATTCTCCTGCTTCAGGGAGTAGCAAGTCTCAGCGAGGTCTTTGACAATCCTTTTTAATGTCTCTACTGTTGTCCCGGAAAACAATTGGTCCAGGACCTCTTGTTGAGGAGCTCCTTTTTTCAGCATACCTAATACTTTGCTGACCTCCGCTCCATCTCCAATCCGTAAGATCTTTTCACTCATTTCTAATCCTCCCTTTCGATTGTTTGCACTCTTGTCTTCCCGTTTTCGATTGTTATGTCAAACACTCTGTCGGCCGCTTTTGTAAGACTTGGCACGTGATTGGTCATCACGATTTGAATTCCCATTTCATGGCTCAACCGATAAAGCATCTCGGCTCCTCTCTTGGGATAGTCATTGCCTTTCAACCAGACCAAAGGCTCATCTAGAAAAAGAGTATTGCACACATTTTTATTGTTTCGCATCCTCAATGCATGTGTGGTAAAGAGCAAAGAAAGGCCAGCTATGTCCCTCGCTCCAAATCCGGAAGAAAAGGATGGATCAAGGTAATGGCCTTTCCTCTCAAAGAACATATCAACTTCTATCTTATCCCTGCGTGGGACGAACTCCACCTCAAACCCATAAGGGTCTTTGACGAACACAGCAGATTGAGAAGCGGAAACGATATCGGATAAATTGGTTTTTATTTCCGATTGTGTTTTCTCCGCAACATATTGGATCACACCCAATGCGTTTTGACTGGCCTTCAACTGCAGGCCAGCTTTGCGCATTCTTTGTCTGGTCAGCTTTATGTTATGTTGGATCTGTTCGGCTCGTCCTTTTCTCTTGGTGAGTTCTTCCCGGATCCTTTTTATTTCCTCATATGTCGTATGTTTGTCGAAACCCATCGATTTTCTTCTCCATCAGATTTTCAACATCTTTTCTTTTGTTGCGCAAGGATTTGATTTTTATCCTGGCCTCTTTCTTACTTTTGCAACCAAGCTTTGCAAGTTGTGAGAGGATTTGTTTTCTTCTTCCCTTTCCCTGCTCAACCCTTTTTTCCTGCCTTTCTATTTTCTCCTTCAGAATAGAAAGCTGACGAGCCGTGACTGCCATTTCAATCCTCCATAGCTGCTATTATCATTTCCTTTGTTCTCTTGTCGATTTTGTTTTTATTGGCTCTTAGATGCCTTTGCATGTTTACTCTAAAGTCGATGTCTATTTTGACATTGGTTTTCAGCTTATCAATAAAATTGGCGACCCGGTCCTCCCTCTCCTCTTTTTCTTGGATATGCTTTCTGGTCACTGCCTTTTCGTCATACTGCAAATAATATGGTTCGACTGTATTTGTTTTCGCATACCATAAATAGACTCTCGGTCTGTGCGTTTCAGAGGACCTCTGCCTTGTAAGGCTCCCGGGGTTGACAAGAAGCTGCCGACCCTTTTTGTGTATGAAGGGTTTATGGTTGTCTCCCGTCAGTATTAAATCGTAACCTGCAAGCTTTCTCATTAAAGTCTCACAACCCAAATTCGCTCCCGGGAATGGTCGCCTGCCTTTGTAGGTTAAGACGTGAGCAATCGCCGCTCCTTTGATCTCACCGGATTTGTAAGGCTTACCATCCCCTCCCATCCTCATCTGCAGTTCTATACCGTATGGGAACCCAAAGGCACGAAATTTTAAATTGACATAGTCCTCCATATTCCCGATCAGATTGAATACTTTGCCCTCGCAAGTTTTTATCCTGCGTGCCTCAACCATTGTCTGATAGACAGACTGATCAATGTTGTTTATGTCATGGGAAGGCATTTCATGGTTGCCTGGGATGGCGAACATCTCTTCCGGGAAGACTCTCATTGCTCTTGTGACAAGGTTTGCGACTTTGGCTTTGTCCACATCCCCATACCACTTATGGAAAACATCTCCTCCATGCAATATTGGACATCCGAATTTTTCTTGCAGCCTCACCACTTGTCCGATTTTGTGGTCCTGGGTCTGCAAGAAGTCATCTTCTCTGCATACTGGTACTGACAGCCTGTAATGCCAGTCTGAGCTCAAAATAGCATCTGGAGTTTGTACTCCTTTAGTCCTCATTTAGATACCTCACACAATCGTCATATGCTTCTTCAAAACCGTCACCGACTCTGTTATGGAGGAGTCCTATTCGAAGTGCCACAGTCAACTCATTATAGCAATCGTAACAGAAAGCCATTCCGCTTCTCTTTGATTGTTCGCATTGACATTCCTCCGACTGCAACAAGTCAACATAAAAAGATTTGTCGTTTGGCATGGTGACTCCTACTTCCCACAGAGGGGACATCTTTTTGGCATTAGTTTATCAAGCTTTATGCGGAGACCTTTCAAATCGCTCTCGGCCGTTTCTTGCTGGTGTTCGATTGTTTGTAAATCATGTAGGAGGTCTTCGATTTCTGATTCCTCCTCTTCTATCTCTTCCGCTTGTTTGAACAATAGGAGCATTTCTTCGATTTGTTTTTTCTGAGCAGCCAAGTCCATTTTTGACAGTTCGGCTATTTCGCTTTCGATATCGTCAAGTGAGTAGAGCAAGGACAGGATTTGTTGGATTTCTTTTTCAATTGCTTTATGCTGCTCCGCCATACGTTCCAGCGAAGAGACCTCCACTTCCATATCTTCAATGTCCGCATAGCTTTCAAGTTCTTCCTTGTATAACTTTAGAGCTTCCCTCTGTGTCTCGGACATGGAGTTGAAGTGTTTGACAAATCCCTTTGCTTTTTTCGTGGCCGAGTCAATTATACTCAGGTTTGTGATTTCGTTTAGGTAAGAGGCTCTTTCACCCGGAGACCACGAGAGCATAAAATGGGGCTGTCCCTGCACCAGAAAATTGTTCCTGGTAATACCGAGAACACTCTGCACCTCTTCCTTGTCTGTTTTTCTCCCATTGATTTTCAGGACATTTTGGGAGCCTTTTATTTTTGATATTGACAGCGTTTCGGTGTCAAGGTAGATCCCTCCGTCCTTCGCCCAATAGGAGACGTATCCTTTTCCGAGTGGTCTGTCGAACGCGAGGAGATACATGCATTTGATAATGGTGCTTTTGCCAACATCAGAGGGACCGGTGATCATGTTTACTCCCGGATGCAGCTCGAGGACGGTGTCCTCGTGGCTCTCAATGTTTTTGATCCTTATGCGTTTCGTAATCATGGTCCGTAAATCCTCATCCATGCTTCAGTAAAATAGCCTGTATAGTAATGCTCCAAATCATCGAGAGAAATGTATTCATTTGCCAATTGATTTATCTGAGCGTTTATTATGACTCCTGGAACTATGATGGCTTGTCCTAATTTATAGTTCCAGCAGAGGACCTTTTCTTCGGTGTTAGGAGGCATCCTTTTGGTATATGGGATCCACAGACTCTTGAAGATTTCTCTTCTTGTCTTCGGTTTCCCTTGCTTCCCATTAAATTTAGTCCTTGGCATTGGCCACCTCAAAACGGGATGTCGTCGATTTTCTGTGCAAGCCTCTCGGCTTCTTCGGAGTATGGGTTTGGTTTGTCATCAAACTTCTCCGAAGAGACGTGGGACATGATTTCGCTGAATATGTGGAAGGTGTGCATATACCAGTCAATAAATTTTTTATTCTCTTCGCTGTCTCTGCTTGGATACCATTTTATCTGCGACATTCTTTTAAGCTGGCGAACAACAAACTTGGCAGATTTCTCTGTTTCAGTTCTCCCTAACATCATGCCGCTCGGCAGGTGCACAATAGAAAACCCTGGATCGTTGAAGCAGTTATGGTATCCGAAGTCCCCAAGGTAATGGCATATGATTCCTTTGTACTCCCAATCATCAGGTCTGTCGTAGAACACTATGATTTCATATTTTTTAGACTTGAAGACGCTTGGAGAAAAATTATAGTTCCCCATCATCTTCCGGTAATGTTTTGTGGCAGTCCTCCTTTTAGCTCTGTCCTTTGCCTTTGATGCCATCGAAGACTTTTTCTTTTCCGGAGCATCAATTGGACCAGCACCTCCATGTCCCTTTTTGCAGACGTCTCCTGATGGGCTCTGGTATTGCTGGCCTCCACACATACTGCAAAACTTGCCTTTTGCTATCGTCCTTGTTCGCATGGCTTCAACCTTATATGGTGTGTTTTTTGTTGTACTCCAGAACTCGGTTGCAGACATCAAGGTGTTTGCCTTGCAATGCAATTCCGGAGTAGATAGAAAAGGCCATTTTAGCAAGGACAAAGGCATCCGCGATGTCGTTTGAATTGGTGTCAAAGCCCCATTTCTTATATACTTCTTTTATCACCAACTCCTTTTTGCAGTTGCCTTTACCCACTGCGAACATTTTTAAATGTTGAATACTGCACAGCTTGATATTCTCCGCAGGTACTTTTTGATCGAATAGAAGCTTATACTTCAGTATTCCGGTGCACTCTGCTATTTTGTTGGTCTGGCCTCTTGCAGCCGGAGCATAGTCCTCTATCAGAATCATAGTGTTCATTGGTCTCTTTATTCCAAGAGCGAGACAGACCGAATCTGCAAGGGTGTCATAATAGCAGATATCCGATGAATGCAACACCTTCAATCTTTTTTTCGACGTCCACGTCCTCAACAAGTCTCCATCTTTATTAAGGACACACACTCCAGGACTCGAAGTACTCATGTCAATGCCGATGTATTTGGTAAACATCATTCCTCCTAATATTTCGGCTTGCGGCCTAATCGGATCTCCTCTTCAATGGAGTTCCACAGTTTGCCGACACACCTTTTCAGCTTGTCCTCCAAATTCTTTTTCTCGATCAATTCAACAAGCTTTTGTTTAGTCCCGGAGATTTTAAGCTCCTTGGCTTCGATGGTGTTCTTTTTCTTCTTCCATCCTCCATTGTCTACCATAAAGTTAATGCAGCTCGTAATGTCATCGACACCGTAGTCATAGAAAATACAGAAGGAGATTTCTCTAACTTTGCCAGTCAGTTTATTCTTTGACACCTTTGCCATGACATTGTGGCCGATGACTTTTTTGTATTTGCTGTTCTTTATGGCCTTCAGATTAACGAGCCATATTTCGTGCGTTGCATAAAACTTCAATGCCCTGCCACCGGACCGCGTCGTTTTTTGAGGAGACATGGGATTTATGTTGTCCCGCGTTTGGGAAACAATAATCAATATCGAATTGCTGCGTTCTACTTTATCAACAATGCTCCTCAAAATCTCAGACGATTTGCGTGGCTTAGAAAGTCCATAGGAACCCTTCGTATCCTTATTACCTTTCTTTCTGGCCTTGCGCATCTCCTCGACTTTGCATTGGTCCTGTTCGGAGTCGATGGCGTCAAAGCTGTCAAGGATGTAAATAAATGGCCTCTCGTCATCCAGTGCGTCCATAATATTGCAATGGAAGTCTTCGATGGTGTGGCTCGGTGTGGGGTCCTCCTCTCCATCGTCATATGTCGTATAGCTCGGAGGTTCTATCCTGTCAGCTGTCTCTTTACCAAAAAGGTACTCCTCATCAAACGAATTCGCGTTTTCCGCATCGTCGTAGATGAATCGGTAGTCATCGAATTCCTCCATCTTATTTGCGTCGGCAAATAGGGAGAAGGCTATGATTGACTTCCCGCTCGAACTGTCTCCAATCAAGTTGACCATTCTACCGCATGCTGCGCCGCCGAACGGGTCATCGCTCATTGCAAGGTTAAGCAGAGTCGATGGAGTTGGAGCGAGTAGAAGATCCTGCCGGACCTCCGATTTTTTCTTCCTCGCCGCTCTTCTTTCCATTTGCTTTGCCACTGACTTTTTCTGGTTGAATTTTGTCCTGGCCACTGATGAACCTCCTAAAAGCTTCGCGTTTAATTATCCATTTGCCTCCCGGACCTCCCAACTGATAGCCAAGTTTATACCGCATGGCATATTTGATAACAGTAGGTCTGGAGACGTCCACTCCGAGTTCTTTTGCATATGCAACAGCTTCAGGGACTGTCATTTTCGTCTTAGCTGGCATAGGTCACTTCCCTCCTATGTCAAGTTGTTGTAGAGTGCTTGAGCTGACTTTATTTCCTGTGGACTCAGCTCTTCGCACTTATCCTCGAATTGGTGCATGAGTTCAAGGTAGTTAGCAAGATAGGTTACCTCCGACTCTTCGAATTCAATTATTATTCTCTTTTTCATCAGAATTTCTCCTATGTCAAATGGGGCTCTTTTTAGGAGCCCCATCCGAGGTCATTAATTATTTGGATTTGTCATAGGTATCTTGGCATTTCTCCCAACACTCACAGTCTTCGCATTCGTCCGTTTCGTTGGTATCTTTGCCAAACTTATGGCCGTGAGGACAGTCGGTGCATTCTCCTTCATCACCATCGTCCTCTTCTCCGCCTCCTTGTTCCTGGCGGATAGCCTCCCGGATGTCGTCATCGCTCATGCTCTTGAATACCTTTACACTGAGCTTCTCCGACTTGATGTGGGATTTCAACTGCGCCCGGTCCATTTCGTCGAGGCCATCATCCTCTTCTTCCTCTTCCTCCTCTTCGGGTTCTTCTTCTTCACCCTGTTGCTCGCGGATGGCCTCCCGGATGTCGTCGTCACTCATACTTTTCAGCACTTTGACGTCAATTCCCTCAGACTTGATGTGAGC
>Ga0210123_1001188_pt1 | contig 13800 bp, 10 predicted proteins | sample Muzzi_PWB_D2_FD_185535 | JGI IMG/M metagenome (GOLD analysis project Ga0210123, IMG submission 185535) | Wetland microbial communities from San Francisco Bay, California, USA, that impact long-term carbon sequestration - Muzzi_PWB_D2 (SPAdes) | ecosystem: Environmental > Aquatic > Marine >... | reverse complement strand
CGAGCGCTTTGGTGTGCAAGCGGACCGCCTCGTCCAGGTCGCCCTGGAGCCGCGCGACGACGCCCAGGAGGTCGATGACCGTCGCCTCTCCGCCCCGGTCCCCGATCGAGCGGAAGATCTCCAGCGCGCCGTTGGCGAGCTCTTTCGACCGGGCGAGCTTGCCCTGCTGCAGAAAAAGCGAGCACAGGTTGGCCGAGGCGTGGGCCTCGCCGGCCCGGTTGCCGATCTCCCGCGTGATGCCCAGAGCCTCCTCGTAAAGCGCGCGCGCCCTGTCGGGCTCGCCCTGGTTGCGCAGCACGACCGCCAGGTTGTTGAGCACTGCCGCCACCCCGCCCTGGTTCCCGGTCTCGCGGTTGAGCGCCAGAGCCTCCTCGAACCGGGAGCGGGCGCCAGCCAGGTCTCCCTGCTCGTAGAGCACTCCGGCGATGCCGACCAGGGACGCCGACTCTCCCACCCGGTCCCCTCGATCGGCGAACAGCTCGAGGGCTCCCTGGCACGCCGTGTGGGCCTGGTTCGGGTGCCCGAGATTGCGCAGCGCCTGGCACGACAGCAAACGGGCCTGCGCCACCAGCACCTCGGTCTCCTGCGCGGCGGCGCGGGTCTCCGCCCGTTGGGCCGCGTCGAGCTGGCGGTCGAACGCCCCGGACACGCCGGCGGCCCGGGCTTCGACGAGGTCGATCCGCGGATCCTCCGCCGCCGGTGAGCCGAGCGTCCTCAAGGCCGCGACCGCGGTCAGCGCCTGGTCGATTCCACCGGCGCGGAGCTGGCAGTCGGCGAGCCGCAGTCCGTACTCGACCTCGTCCGGATAGAGGGCCCACAGGTTGCGATAGGTCTCGGCGGCGCGGCCCCAACTGCCGTGGACCTGGTAGAACCGCGCTTCGATCGACAGCCGCGCCTCCCGGGGGAGCTGCTCCGAGAGCTCCATCGCCCGCCGCGCCGCCTGCCGGGCCCGCTCCTGATAGCCGAGCTCGTTCCAGGCGAGCGAGAGACCGGAGTGGATGAGCGGGTTCAGGGGCTCGATCTCGGCGGCCCGCTCCAGGAGATCCTTCGCCTCCAGCGGCTCGAAGTGCTGGAACCGAGCCAGGCTCTCCGCGTAGAGCTTCGCCGCCTCGGGGGTCGCGGGCAACGCCCGTTGGGGGTCGCGCTCGGCCACGGCGCCGGCGGCCACGCCGAGGGCCTGGCGAAGCGTCGATCCGGCCTTCGCCACCAGGTCGAACAGGTCGTTCTCGGGCGCCGTCTCGCTCACCGAGGCGAGCATCTCCCCCGACGTCGCGTCGTAAACCCTGAGATCGACCCGCACCTGGCGGTCCTGCTGCTCACCGAGAGTGAGGTAGGAGCCGGCCACCACGTACTCGCTGCCGAGGCCCCGCCGAAGGCGCTGGAGACTCTCCGGGTCCAGGCCCCGACCGCTCGACGTGGGAGCCACGTCCGGAGACAGGCGGGCCACCGTCTCCCCTTCGAGCACGCGGAGCTCCTCGCCCGCCCGGAGCTCCGCGCGGAGCATCTCAGCGATGGCCGTGGAGAGCCAGGCGGTGTCGGCGCCGCCGGTCAGGTCCGCGAGATCGAGCACCGCCACCGAGCTCCGTGCCACGGTCTCGCCCGACGGCAGCCCCACGAGCTGGCGCACCGACTCGCCGGAGGGCTCCCAATGGAGTGACCGGTACCAGGCGACACCGACGGCGGCGACGATCACGACACTCAGCCCGGCGATCGCCAGCCACTCTCGGCGGGAGCGGGTCTTCTTCGCCGGCGCGGCGGGCGGCGTGACGCTTTCCGACTCTCCGGCGCCCTGTCCCGCGTGCTCGGCGGTGGGGGCCACGGCGCCAGCTCCCGGCTCGCCGGTCTCGATCGCCCGCACCGCGTCTCCCGCGCTCGGGAAGCGGTCTTCGGGAGCGAGCGCCAGGCAGCGGAGGATCACCCCTTCCCACGCCGAATCGAGATCCGGCCGGAAGGTGGTGGGCGGCGGCGGCGGCTCGCGCAACCGCTTGACCGCCGTGGTCAGGGGCGAGTCGCCGGTGAACGGCCGGCGGCCGGTGACCATCTCGTAGAGGGTGATGCCGAAGGCGTACAGATCGGCCGCTGCCGTAACCTCGCCCCGCTCGACCTGCTCGGGGGCCATGTAGTCGGGCGTGCCGAGAGCGGAGCCGTCGACGGTCAGGGCCGCCGTCAGGGCGTCCCCCATCTGGGGCCGGGCGAGGCCGAAATCGGTCACCACCACGCGCGTCTGGCCGTCCGCATCGTCGACCAGCATGACGTTGGCGCTCTTGAGGTCGCGGTGGATGATCCCCGCCTCATGGGCCGCGTCGAGGGCCGACGCGAGCTGACGGGCGATCTCGAACGCGTCCGGAAGCCCCAGCGGCCCCTCCCGGACGAGACGACGATCGAGGGCCTCGCCCTCGAGGAGCTCCATGGTGAGGAAGACCACCTCGCCCGCCTCCCCGGCCCCGTCTCCGCCATGGTGGAAGACGTCGAAGATCCGGCACACGTTGCGGTGGGTCACCCGCCGCGCCATCTGCACCTCGCGCCGAAACCGCTGGAGGGAGATCGCCTCGCCGGCGAGGTCCGGCCGGATCGTCTTGAGCGCGACCCGCTCGCCGAGCTCCAGGTCCTCCGCTTCGAACACCTCGCCCATGCCCCCTCGGCCGAGCGGCCTGACCAGGCGGAAGCGCCCCGCGAGCACCGCGCCCGGCGCGAGCCCCCAGGGCCGCCTGCCTGGGGTCACGGAGGCCCTCTGGGTCTGCTGGGTTGCCGTGTGGGCCGGCGCCGGGGATTGAACCGAGGGCGGCGTGCCCGCCTGCTCGGCCACCGTCCGCTCGCCGGGCGGAACCGGAGTCGGTGGCGCGCCACCCGACCGCAGACGAATCACGAAACGGGCACCGCAGAGCGGGCACCGGACCTTGACCTTCTCGGCCGCCTCACCCCGTGGCTCGTAGCGGACCCGCCGTTCACAGCCCGGGCACCGGACGACTGCCGGCCCGCTCACGCCCGCGATCCTCGAGCAGCGGTGTCTGGCGCGGACGGGACGAACCGCTCCCCCGGCCGACCGGGATCCCGCACAAGGCCCCGGTCGCGGCCCGGGCCGGGACGAAGCTGAATCTGCTGCACGCCACGGCGTCGCCGGGGCCTGTGTCCACCCATGGGCGCGAGTATCTCATTTCCCCCAAGCAATGACCGCGGGGTAAGGAGCCGCCGAAAGGCGCCGAAAGGCGATATCCTGTCCTGGAGCTTCACCAGATCAACAACGAAGGGAGGCGTACGATGATCATTCGACGCGTGGGGGTGCTGTCGCTGGGCAAGGTGCTGGGTGTGCTCTATGCGGGAATCGGCCTGATCCTGGGGCTGATCTTCTCGCTCCTTTCGGTGCTCGGCGCGGCCTTCGGCGCTGCGCTCAACGATGCCGGAGGCCCCGAGGCCATGTTCGGCGCGCTCTTCGGCATCGGTGCAATCATCCTCCTTCCGATCCTTTACGGCGTCCTGGGGTTTCTGAGTGGTCTCCTCACCGCGGCCCTGTACAACCTGACCGCACGCCTCGTCGGCGGGTTGGAGCTCGACGTGGACTGAGCTCCGCTCGCCCCGAGTCGCGCGGGGAGCAACCCGCGCGACTCGGCTTTCCAGGGCCGCTCGTCCCGCCCCCTCGCTTGACAGCATCGACGAACTGCTATAGAAGTACCCGCACATGTTCGGACTCGCGCAATTCCACGCCCTCGCCGCCGAGGCCTGCGCCTGTATCTGTCGCAAGGCCCAGGTCTCCGTGCGGGGAGCCGTGGCCGCGGCGTAGCGCCGACGCCCTCGACGAGCACCCGCACCGGCCCTTCCGGAGCGGGTAGCCCTCGAAACACCACTCGACAATCCGCTCTCGGAACGACCGGCCGGTCCGGCCAGGCGAGGCTCCCGGTGCCCGTTGCCCGTGCATTGGGTCCACGCCGCTCGGAGGCCGATGACGGACCCTGTGAGGAGACGGATCGCGATGGATCACGCACGACGCGTCTACGACGACATCCTCGAGCTCCTGCCGAGCGAGGAGAACCCCTCCCCGATGGTCCGGCTGCGGCGGATGAGCCCGGAGCCGGAGACGTTCCCCCTCTTCGCCAAGCTCGAGTGGATGAACCCCTTCGGCTCGGTCAAGGACCGGGCCGCATCGTTCCTGCTTCGGGACCTGGAGGACCGGGGCGAGCTCTCGCCTGATGCCGCCGAGGCCGCCATGGACGAGCCGCGCCGGGGCATCGTCGAGCCGACCTCGGGCAACACCGGCATCAGCCTCGCCGCCATGGCGAGCGCCCGCGGCTACCCGATGCTCGCCGTGGTTCCCAACAAGGTGCCGCTCGAGAAGAAGGTGCTGCTCAAGATCGCCGGCGCGGAGCTCGAGGTGGTCAACGACGAGCTCTGCCCCTCCCCCGGCATGGGTGACGGGTCGATCAACCTGGCCAAGACCTATGCCAAGGCCCAGCGGGCCCGCTACGTGATGCCCAACCAGTACGAGAACGAGGCCAACGTGCGGGCGCACCTCGAGACCACCGGCCCCGAGATCTGGCGCCAGACCGATGGCCGTGTCACCCACGTCTTCCTGTCGCTCGGTACCTGCGGCACGGTCACCGGCCTCGCCCGCTACCTGAAGGAGCGGAACCCGGAGATCGCGATCTTCGCCGTCCAGCCGACCGAGGGGCACGACGTCCCGGGCCTCCGCAACGTGCGCCAGCTCGAGGTCTCCAAGCTCTTCGACCCGTCCCTGATCGACGAGATCCTGGAGATCGACTACGAGCTCGCCTACACGCGGGCCGTGGAGCTCTGCCGCACCGAGGGCCTCATGGCCGGTCCGAGCTCCGGGCTGATTTACGAGGGCGCGCGCCGGGTCGTGGAGCGTGGCGGCACCGGCCTGGGGGTCATGCTCTTCCCCGACAACGTCTTCAAGTACACGTCGAACCTGGTCAAGCACATCCCGGCCCTCGCCGAGGGCACCGAGCCACCATCCTGAACGAGCAACCCAACCCTGACAGGAGAGAACCGATGAGCGACTATGCACACCCCGAGGTCCTGGTCTCGACCGACTGGGTCGCCGAGCACCTGGACGACCCGAAGGTCAAGATCGTCGAGATCGACGTCGACACCCAGGCCTACGCGGCCGGCCACATCCCCGGAGCCGTCGGCTTCAACTGGGAAACCCAGCTCCAGGACGGCGTGCGCCGCGACATCGTGTCGAAGGCGGACTTCGAGCGCCTGATGGGCGAGGCAGGCATCGCACCGGAGCACACGGTGGTCGTCTACGGCGACAACAACAACTGGTTCGCGGCCTACGGCTTCTGGCTGATGAAGCTCTACGACCACCAAGACGTGCGGCTGATGAACGGCGGCCGGGTCAAGTGGCTGGGCGAGGACGACAAGGAGCTCACACCCGACCTGCCCGAGATTGCGCCGACCACCTACCGCGCCGGCGGGGAGAACCCGGAGCTCCGGGCCCGGCTCCGGGACGTCCTCGCCCTCGTCGACGGTGACGGAAACCAGGCGAGCCACAACCTGGTCGACGTGCGCAGCCCGGACGAGTTCACCGGCAAGGTGATCGCTCCGCCGGGTATGACCGAGACCGCCCAGCGAGCCGGCCACATCCCGGGGGCCAAGAACGTGCCCTGGTCGACCGCCGTGGCACCCGACGGCACCTTCAAGACCGCCGACGAGCTGCGGACGATCTACCTCGAAGGCCAGGGGGTCGACCCGAACCGCCCGACCGTCGCCTACTGCCGGATCGGCGAGCGCTCGAGCCACACCTGGTTCGTGCTCAAGTACCTCCTGGGCCTCGCCGACGTCCGCAACTACGACGGAAGCTGGACCGAGTACGGCAGCGTCATCGGCGTACCGATCGAGCGGTAGGCGATGGCCTCGCGCGGCCTGTCGGAGGGGTCGACAGGCTACGCGCCTTGTGGCATAATTGAGCAAACATGCAGTCTAATCAAAGTAGTGTCCAGGCGCGGCCCGCTGCGCCCAAGCGGCGGTATCGCAAGAAGGTACGGGCTCGGCAGGAAGCGGAGACCCGACGCCGCATCACCGAGGCGGTGATCGAGCTCCACCGGACCGTGGGGCCGGCCAACACGAAGGTCACCGAGGTCGCCGAGCTGGCCGGCGTGGGCCGGCAGACGGTCTACAACCACTTCCCCACCGAGGGGGAGATGATCGAGGCCAGCACCACCCACTGGGCGCGGCTCAACCCGGTGCCCGACCCTGGGCGGTGGGCGGCGATCGAGGATCCGGACGAGCGTCTGGGCTCGGCGCTCGACGAGCTCTACACCTGGTACGCGGACACCGAGGACATGATGGGCAAGATCCTCCGCGACGCACCGATCGTCGAGCCGCTGGGCAAGCTCATCGAGGAGCGTTGGTTCGGCCTGGTCGAGGAGATGATCGACACCCTCGCCGCCGGGTGGCCGGTGGCCGAGTCCGGTGTCCGCCAGCTCCGGGCCACCCTGCGCCTCGCGGTCGACTTCTTCTCCTGGCGTAGTCTCCGCCAGGCCGGCCTCAGCAACCCGGAGGCCGCCGAGCTGGCCGCCAGTTGCGTGCGCCGGGCGGCCTGAGCCCCGGTCGACCCGGGGACCGCAGCCGCCCGGCGGCTTCCCGGGCTCCTAACGCACCTGCCGAACCCAACGGTCCATCACCCCTCCGTTGCAGCCGCGGAGCAGGTGGCCCGCTCCGAGGTGGAGCTCCGAGACGATCTGCTCGCACGAGCACCCCGCGGTGTCGGCGGTGGTGTAGACCGCCGCGCCACGTCCCTGGCCGATCTCGACCGTATCGAACACCGTGTCCCCATCCACCAGGGCGTAGTGCTCCGGCAGCAGGGCGGACGTCGGCACGCTCTCGGGAATGACGGTCCCCGGGCAGAGGTCGGCACCGATCGGCACGCCGTCATCGTCCGGGTCGGCCGTCACCTCGACCACCAGACCGTCGTGATCCGAGGAGCGGAGCGGTGTCCCCGGCTCGCCCAGCAGCACCAGGGCCGCGTCGGCGTTGGCGCGGCCGTAGCTCACCCCCTGGACCAGACCGAGCAATGCCTCCGAGACCAGGGCGTGGTCGAGCGTCTGCGCACTCCCGCGGAAGACGAAGGAGTAGCGCTCCTCGGTCGGTAGAGCAAGGGTCAGGATCGCCAGGTCGGGATCGACCAGGTCGGGCCCGGACAGGAGGTTGTCCGCGGGAACCGCGGAGCCGGCGATCTGGCCGATCACGTCCACGTAGCCATCGGTGAACTCGAAGGAGTTGTAGTCCCCGAGCACCGCCAGGCCCACCTCGGGCGCCGCGGTCTGGAGGTCCTGGACGATCGCCGCCACCGACTGCGCCTGCTCGAGCCGCTTCTGGCGCACCCGGGGGCCGTCCTGAGGATCGTCGATGCCGCCCAGCGAGCGCATGTGAACCGCCAGCGTGCGGAACGGTAGCTCACCACCACCGGCCACGAAGGCGCCGTCCAGCAGAAGCGGCGGCCGGTCGTGGAGCAGGCTGCCGTCGTAGGTCAGGATCTCCCCCGCGGCGAGCTGGAGCACGGCGTCGACCCGCACCCGGTCCTCCCGCACCAGGTAGCCCACGTCGATTCCGCCCACGTCGTTGCCCTCGACCAGGTAGGCGCCGTAGTCGAGCGCCGGATCATCCGCGGCGATGGTCGCCGCGAGGTCTTCGAGCACGGAGAGGCTTTCGGCTTCCTGAACCGCCAGAACGTCGGGCGCCCGCAGCACCTCGCGGATGTAGAGCGAGAACTTGCCCAGACGCCGAGCGTACTCGGCGCTCGAAACCACCTGGCCGTCGTCCTCGGGGCCCGGGTCGTCCACGTCGTCGAACAGCCGGAAGAGGTTGAGCGACCCGAGGGTGAGCTCGAGCTCGCCGGCCGAAGGAACCGGCCGCGGTAGCTGTGCCTCGTCGACCGTGAGCTCCGTCGGCCAGAGCTCGTAGCCCCCGAACTCGTAACCGAGGACACCGGTCGCCGACCAGAGGGAGCCGGCGGGGATGATCGCGTTGGCGAGGCCGAGGCGGTCCGGATCGAGCTCGAAGACCTCGGGGTTGCCGTCCCAGACCGGCAGGCCCGCAATACCAGGGAACTCGATGCCAGGCTCACGGAACGCGCGGGTCGGAGCGGCCACCACGTGCACCTCGGCGATCGGGTCGGAGCCGAACCGCTGGTTGGGCCCGGTGACGACGCCGCTCGCCACCTGAATACGCATGCCCTCGAAGCGCTCGAGCTCCGTGGCCGGCTGCGGCTGATCGGGAGACGGAGTGGCCGAGTCGAAGGGGACCGCCGCCGGCAGCAGAGAGCCGGCCGAGAGCACGGTCACCGCCTCGGGCTGGACCTCCGTGAAATCGAAGAACTCGACCACGGTGCCGGTCACGTCCACCCGGTCCCCGACGGCGACCGCGGGCGACGAGCCGGTGAAGACGAAGACGCCGTTCGAGGTCTCCGGGTCGGCGTCCGCCCGGCCGTCCGGCGTCTGGATGAAGAAGCCGTTCGAGGCCAGGGCGGTCACCGGGTTGTCCCGGGTCGTCACTACCTGGCCCAGGTAGGGAGACGCGAGGCCGGCGCCCTGGATCTCGTAGATTTCGACCTCCGGCGGTGGCGGCGCCTCGCAGCCGTCGAACGGCGTGCCGTCGACGCGGGTGCCCGGGGAGAAGAGGGTGCCGCCCGAGCCGGTGGCGAGCGTGTGGAGCACGAAGCCGCCGGTCAGGTCCGGATCGCGAGTGAGCGACTGGTTCTGGCCGCCCTCGGAGCCGTAGCTCTCGGCGGCCCGCTCGATGGCGCCGTCCGCCAGCAGCACGGAGTCGCCCGAGTTGTTGAGGCCGAGGGCGCCGGACGACGCGGTCTGGACCGTCATGCCGCCGAAGCTCCCCGCCGGCGAGCCGCCGCCGAAGACGACCAGGCCGCAGCCGTCGGCCACCACCGTACCGGTCGGGAAGACGTGGCGCACGCCGAAGCCGTCCGACAGGGTCCAGCCGGAGAGGTCGACCGCCTCGCCCGAGACGTTGACGATTTCCACGAACTCGTCGGCGCTCGAGCTCCGGGTGCCGTCGCCGTTGGCGTCGCCATCGGGGAAGGCCGGGTCGGCATGGATCTCGTTGATCACCCAGTCCGCGGGACGGTCGGCGCCCGGGGTCGGGACGTCGACGGACCAGGTCACCGAGAGGTTCTCGGAGGTTTCGTCCACGCCACCGACGCCGTTGCCGCCGCTCGTCGCTTCGGTCCCCTCGGTGAAGTCGACGCGCACGAACGCCTCGCCGCTGGCGTGGGAGCCGGGCAGGACCACCTCCTGGAGCGTCACCGGCGTGTCGTCGGCGTAGGGGCTCGGCACGGCGTCGGCGTCCGGGCCGTCGATCGAGACACCGGTCTTATCCACCGCTTCGTCCTTGTCCCCCCAGAGGACGTAGTCGAGATCGGTCACCAGGTCGGTGGCGCCATCCCAGAAGTAGAGGACCACCACCTCACCGGAGTTGGTGAGGCCACCCTGGCCGTTGATCGAGCCGGGGAGCGCCTCGCGCATGTCGGGCACGGCGTCGGCCCCGGCGCCGTCCTCGTAGAGCTCGTAGTCGGGATCGACGCCGTAGGTGGCGAAGAAGTCGTCCGATCCGGCCATGGCGACGGTCTGGAACGCGCCCGCGGCGATCGTGGCGCCGTCCGGGAACCGAGCGTGGAAATCGCCGAAGCCGCCGCCGCCCGCGCCCGCGCCGGTCACCAGGTTGTAGTAGAAGACCCCGCCCGGTGCGAAGGTGGCGTCGGTCAGGTAGACGTTCGAGAGGTCGACCGCGAAGGCGTTCGGGTTGTGGATCTCCACGTACTCGCCGGCGGTCGGGGTGACCACCACCTCGGTGACCAGGAGGCGCTCAGGGCTCGGTGGCGGAGGCGGCCCGCCGCAGGTGGCGGTGTGGCTACCGAGACCGGAAACCGTGTCCTGGGGGAAGCCGTCGTAGTCGACCGCCGGATCGAACGGGTCGGAGGGATCGGTGTCCCCGGTGCAGTCGGCCGCTTTCCGGACCAGCGTGTTGTTCTGGGTCGAGGTATCACCGCTCCCCCATTCACTCCCGGGGTCGAAGCCCACCTGGCCGATCGAGTCGACCACCGGGCCGCCCGCGCCACCGCGGCGCAGAACGATGGCGTCGTCACCATTGAAGAAGGAGGAGCTCGACGTCTGGTCGGTCACGGCGAGGATCGCCGGGCCGGCACCGTCATCGGCCACCACCCAGACGTCGCCCGGAGCCACCACACCCGACAGGGTGACCGTAGTGCCTGGCGAGCCCGAGCCGTTGAAGTAGATCTCCAGGCGATAGCCCCCGAGACCCAAATCGATGGCCGCCCCGGTGCCGTTGTAGATCTCGACCGCCTTGTTGAGCGAGCTGCCCTCGACCATCTCCGAGATCAGGAGATCGTCCGGTGTGGCGGCGAGAAGGGGTACCGCGCCTGCCATCAAGCAGCACGCGACCAGGAGAAACGTCGCACATGCGGCGCGACGGAACGTCGACGACGGAAGATGGGCCACGGTCGGGCCTCCTCTCGAATCTGGGGTTCGACTCTGCGCAGTCCGCGTGAGCACGCGGACCCGGTCCTTCAATCAGTACTTCGAACCTTAGCCGATCGAGCGCGCGGATGCGACACGGCGCGGCAAAGACCCGGTGACAAGCCGGTGGCAACCGGCCGTGGCGGAGGGCCACCCGGTCCGGCACGCGGGGCCTTCGGGGTAGTCTTGGGTCAACCCGTCTCGCCGGCGGCGAGGCCGACCGGCGCGGCGCACCCGTACGGAGGTCACGCCATGGAACGATCGACCGTCGTCTCCCGTTCTCTCCTGACCATGCTCGTCGTCATGGCCGCGGCCGGGGTGCCGGGTGCGGCCGGCGGCCAGGTCCCGGAATCCCTGCCCTTCTCTCCGGCCCGATGGGCGGGGGATCTCCTCTTCGTTTCGGGTCAGGTCGGCAACGTGCCCGGCGAAATGAAGCTCGTCGACGACGGCATTCAGGCCGAGACCCGGCAGGCGCTCGAGAACGTCCGCACGATCCTCACGGACCACGGCACCTCGATGGACGACGTGGTCAAGTGCACCGTGATGCTCGACGACATCGCCGAGTGGGGCGCCATGAACGAGGTCTACGTCCAGGCCTTCTCCTCTCCCTACCCTGCCCGGAGCGCGTTGGGCGCCGACGGGCTCGCGCTCGGCGCCCGCGTGGAGATCGAGTGCATCGCCCACGTGCCGGAAGTGACCGGCTATCCCCTCGCCCCCGCCGGCCTCGAGAACGGCTCCTTCACCGCGGAGATCGAGGGGCGCACGATGCATTACGCGGTGCATGGAGAAGGCCCACCGCTCATGGTGGTGCCCAACTCCTGGGGCCTCTCCCTCGAAGGGCTCCGGGGGCTGTTCGGAGATCTCGAAGCCCACCTGACGGTCATCCACTTCGACCCCCGGGGCATGGGCTCCTCGGGACCGGCAAACACCGACGAGGACCTCTCCGCCGCCGCCGTCCGCGAGGACTTCGACCGCCTCCGGGAGCACCTGGGGCTCGAGCGGGTCCACGCCCTCGGCTGGTCGAACGGCGCCACCAACTTGGTCTGGCTGGCCCATGAGAAGCCGGAGACGCTCGCCTCGGCGATCTTCGTCCACGGCACTCCCCGGTTCACGCCGGCGGACATGGAGGGCCTGGCCGCCCGGGAGCCCGAGCTGTTCGCGCGGTTCGCCGAGAGCCAGCAACGACTCGAATCGGGCGAGCTCGGCCCGGACGAAGCGAACCGCCTGCTCCGCGGGGTCTGGCTCGACCACTGGTTCCCCGCGATGCTCGCCCACCCCGAGAAGACCGGAGAGCGCCTTCAGGCGGCATTCGCGAACGCCGAGCTGAGCTGGCGCCACGCCCGCTACGCCCAGCAGGAGGTCCCGGTCCTCGATCAGCGAGAGCTCCTCGGCGCAATCCAGGTGCCGAGCCTGGTGATCGCCGGCGCCCACGACATGCTGCCCCCCGAGCGGGTCGAGGAGCTGGCCGTCGGTCTGCCGCGCGCCCGCTTCGTGCTCTTCGACGCAAGCGGCCACTTCTCGCCGATCGAGGAGCCCCACCGCTTCGTCGACCTGGTGACGACCTTCTTGGGGGGCACGGCTCCGGACCTGTGATAGCATTGCCTTCACTGACACGAATGAAGGCGATGCATCCCGAATGAACACACGCCCCCCCTCCAAGGAGAGCCCCATGTCCCAGCTCACCGTCCGCAAGCTCGACCCCGAGCTCGTGCGCCGGCTCAAGATCCGTGCTGCCGAGCACAACCGTTCGGCCGAAGCGGAGCACCGGGCGATCCTGGAGGCGGCGCTCCGCCCGAAGGCCACGGACTTCTGGAACCGGGCGGCGACGCTCCGGAGCGGAACCGAGGGCCGCCGGTCCACCGACAGCGTGGAGCTCCTCCGCTCGGACCGGGAGAGGGATCTGGTGAACGGGCCGGGGGTCGCTGGCCGATGAGCGTCTACATCGTCGACGCCAGCGTCGTCATCAAGTGGGTGGTCGCCGAAGTCGGCAGCCGGGAGGCAGTAGCGCTCCGAGGCGACGAGCTCCAGGCGCCAGACTGGATCCAGGTCGAGTGCACGAACGTACTCTGGGCCAAGTCCCGCCGGCGAGAGCTGACACCGAACGAGGCGTCGGAGCGCCTGGCCCTGCTCCTGGAGGCCCCCGTCGCCCTCTTCCGCTCCTCCGAGCTCCTGGAGCGTGCCTTCAGCCTCGCCCGGGACCTCGCCCACCCGGTCTACGACTGCCTCTACCTGGCGCTGGCCCTCAAACGCCGCTGTCCCTTGGTGACCGCCGACGAGCGGTTCGTGACCGCGGTCCGCGGCAGCGGTCTCTACGACGCGGAGGTCCGCTCGCTCTACGAGCCACCGGCCGCGGGCCTGGTGATGGAGCCCGGCGGCTGATCGATCCCGGGCTCTTAGCGAAGGTTCCCCGCAAACCGACGAGGTCCCTTCGAACCGCAGGGGTGGGGACGCCCCCCCCTTGAGGATGGGAAGGGAATCAAGGGGATGGGGGAAGACCCCGGTGGATCGTCCAAGTCGATCGGCGCGGCGTCACTGACGGTTCAGAGAAACTTGACTCGGTCGTCACGAAGCCGGGCTGTGTAGAAGTCAAGACGGCCTGGAGCTGAGGGGCCAGCTCGCCGCGCACTGCTTGACGCCAAGAGTAAAGGGAAATAGGCCGAATCTGGAGACTACGAATGCCATATCGGAGCAGACTCTCGTCCAAGGGCCAGGTCACGATTCCGGTCGAAGTTCGGGAGAGACTTCATCTCGAACCCGGAGACACGGTTGTCTACGAGATCGACGACGAGCGTGCCGTCCTGCGCCGCGCCGAGCCGTTCGACATTGCATATCACGCCGCGCTGACGGATACCCTGGACGAATGGGCATCGCCGGACGACGAGGAAGCGTTCCGTGATCTGTAACGCCGGAGACGTCGCCGTCGTACCGTTTCCGTTCTCAGAGCGACCGGGCACCAAGCGGCGGCCGGCCCTCACGTTGAGTGATCGACGGTTCAACCAGGCCGGCCACACGATCCTCGCCATGATCACGACCAAGACCCACTCGCCATGGCCCGGAGATCAGCCGATCCGGAGGGAGTTCGACTGCACTCCCGTTCTCGGAATTCGCGGAGCCAGCGGCTCTTGCGACCTCAAGATCAGCTCCCTGTTCGAGCAGCCGGCTGCCGGCCTGGTGATGGAGCCCGGCAGATAGGGGCGCTCGCGACCTTCCAGAAGGTGGCCCGACAGGCGCCGCTCACTCGCCGGGAACTTCGGCGACCTCGCGACCCGCGCGCCGCCGCGTTCGCACCTCC
>Ga0210123_1001187_pt1 | contig 13801 bp, 7 predicted proteins | sample Muzzi_PWB_D2_FD_185535 | JGI IMG/M metagenome (GOLD analysis project Ga0210123, IMG submission 185535) | Wetland microbial communities from San Francisco Bay, California, USA, that impact long-term carbon sequestration - Muzzi_PWB_D2 (SPAdes) | ecosystem: Environmental > Aquatic > Marine >... | reverse complement strand
TTAACGAGGTCAAAGGGATCTTTTCCAAGCTGGAGATGGACAGCCATATCCCCCGGCGATGGCGGTTGAATCAGCATTATTTCAACCGGGACGCGGTGCCTGAATCCTTTCCCGTGTTTCTCAAGCCGGAATGGGGCCAGAATTCGTTTGGCATCGTCTGCATACACAACGAGGAACAATACCGGGCCCTTGCCGGATATGCAGAGAAAACAACCATGCCGTATCTCGTCCAGCAGACGGCACCGGGAAGAAACGAATATGAGGTCTACTATCTCCGTTCGCCTGAATGCAGTGAGGATTGTGCCATTTTATCCATAACCCGGGTAATGAACATCCACGAACCACGCAACCCGATTAATTCGATACACAATCCCGGAACAATCTACCTGGAGATTACCCCGGCATTTTCCGAACAGGAGTTGCAAGCCATCTGGAACTATTTGCGTACAATCGGCAATTTTCGTATGGCACGGATCTGTATCAAGTCGGATTCGAAGGAAGATCTGCTCCGGGGCATTTTTCAGATAGTCGAGATAAACCTGTTTCTGCCGATGCCGCTGGTTCTCCTGGCAAAAAACGTAAGCGATACGAAAAAGATGCAATTACTTGGCGAAATGATGATGGTTGTGGCGAAACTGGTGAAAGGCATACCTCCGAAGGAGACCGGCAAAGCTATCTTCTACAGAACAATGAAGGCCCATTTCTGGAGCAGGCGATGAAGACAATACGACGCGCGCTCTACTCCTGGATCGATCGAAAATTCCTCGGCGGGTGCAGCAACTACAACAGTCTGGCAACCAGGAAAAGCTGCCGTTCCAAGAAACAGGCGAGGGAAGGGTTTCGTGCCAATGCTCTTCCCCACGCAAAAGGGGAGGTTTTTTACGGCTTGTTTGCGCCGTTCAGGTTTGCCAGGAAGTATGGCTTTCCCCTGGTGGTGAAACCGAATGTCAGTGGTTTTTCCCGGGGCAGCCATTTCCCGATCACCACCTATGGCGAACTCTTGAAGGCCGCTCTGCTGGTAAAAATATGGTGGCCCAGCTCCGTTATCGAACAGTACCTGGAGGGCAGGAATTACCGGATCGTCGTGATAAAAGACGAAATCATGTCGGTGATCCGCCGTTATCCCCCTTTTATAGTTGGTGACGGACAATCGACCATTGAAGAGCTGATCGACCGGGAAAATGAGATCCGGCGCGCCATGGACCTCTACCCGGTCATCCACCCTCTTGCCAAAAATTCGGCTACCGCCAGGTTTCTCGCCAAGAAAGATCTCTTTCTGACATCGGTTCTAAGGGATGGCGAGCGGGTGACCCTGCATAATCGAATTGCCCTTGCATCCGGCGGGGTGGTTGAAACCATAGATAAAGGGGATATCCATCCTGAAAACCTGCCGCTTTTTTTGAAAATACCTGCCCTTTTTGATGCAAATATCCTCGGGATCGACGCAATTTTCACCAAGGGTATCGAGTTCCCCTACAGCAGGCAGCAGGTCATCTTTCTTGAAGTCAACTCAAGGCCGTATTTGAAGATGCACGACTATCCCCGTTTTGGGCACAAGGAAGATTTACGACCCTACTTTACCAAGCTGGAAAGCCTGGAAATCGGAGAAAAGGATATATTCTGATGCTTGGGAGATCATTTTACATCTTTACCGGGATCCATTCTTTTTTGATCGGACTGTTTCCCTTCTATATCCCGGTGTACCTCTATACCATCGGTCTTACGCTTAATCGAATCTGTTTTTTTGTCGCCGTAACCGGGGCTGGTTTTTGTCTTGCCCTGTTCCTCTGGGACAGGCTGTGCAGGCGAGTCCCGTTTCACCTCTGGATTGTCTGCTCTTTTTTCAGCGAAATCCTTCTCCTGTCGATGTTTTTTCTTGAAAAGGACACTTTTTTTATTCTTGTAGCGGGCCTGGTCAATGGTTTTTTTAACTGTAATTTCTGGATAATACAAAGATTACTGTTCGTCAGGTCCACCGGTCCGCAGAATTCAGGGAGGAATTTCGGAAACTCCCAGATTTATGTCTTTATCATCCTGAAGGCAGGAATACTTCTTGGTGGATTCTTGCTGGAAGAATCAGGTTTCATCGCCCTCTATCTCATTTCCGCCAGCATCGTTCTGCTCTCCGCCGTGGTTTTTTCCTGTTGCCTCATGAAGACCGACATAAAGGGAGTCATCAACCAGTCAAAGCCGATCAGTCTCCTGTCAATTACCAGGTTTAAAGACGGCTGCCGGTCCCGATCCGTGTTTGGTATCGATGGTGTCCTTCTTTACTTTGAAAGTTATTATTGGCTGCTTTCCCTCTTCTTCATTGTTCGCGAGAATTTTCTGCAACTGGGCTTGGCCGTGATAATTCTGGCAATACTGTTTGGTTTTATTTTCCTGTTTATTAAAAGCAATATCGACAGCTTGCCGGAACAAATGGTGTACAGGACCGCGGTTGCTCTCTACGCAATATCCTGGGTTCTTCGCGGAATACTCTCCGACGATATCAACACAACCTTTCTGCTTGTCCTTCTTTTGCTCATCGCCATTTGCACCGCTCTGTTCAGGCTGAGTTTTAATAAGAGATTCTTCGATAATGCGGAAAAAGTCTCACCCTATGAGTATATTCTCATGAAGAGCTATTTCTCCCAGTTCTTTCTTGCCCTTTTTTTATCATTCTCGGGGGAGTTTTTTCCGGTCCCGGCTGGATCGTTCACCGGCTTTCCTGGTTGTACTATTTCGCGGCTGTCGTCTCATTGTCTTATCTGTTCTATCGAACAAAAAAGCCTAATCATATTCGACAGGCACACATCCAGCTTAAACAATCCATTCCGTGACCCATTACCATGCTGACACATCGACTCCTGCCGCCATTCTACCAACAAAAGATATTTTCTTTGTAAGGATTTTCTTGTTATAACGACTTATGCGATATGAGCAATTACAGTAATGCTCAGGCTCTCAAAAAGTGGCCTTTCAGGAACTCAACACCGAAGGAGAATTATCATGCTTACGGTTGATCAGGAACGTTTAGACTGTTTTATGGTAGGGCTCAAACGCCGCAATCCCGCCGAGCCTGAATTTGCCCAGGCGGTATATGAAGTTGCCCTCGACGTTATACCGTTTATCCGTCAAAATCCCATCTATGAGGAACACCGAATCCTTGAGCGGTTGACCGAACCGGACCGAATACTCATCTTTCGGGTGAACTGGGAAGACGATCAAGGCCGAATGCGGGCAAACCGCGGCTATCGTGTCCAGCAAAGCAACGCCATCGGGCCGTATAAGGGGGGAATTCGATTTCATCGTGACGTGCAGTTGGATACCCTGAAATTTCTGGCCTTTGAGCAGACATTTAAAAACAGCCTGACCGGTCTGCCCATGGGCGGAGCCAAGGGGGGCGCAGATTTTAATCCAAAAGGAAAATCGGAAAGAGAGGTAATGCGTTTTTGTCAGCGATTCATGGCTGTTCTGGCTCGGCATATCGGACCGAACACCGATGTGCCGGCGGGCGATATTGGCGTAGGTGCCCGTGAAGTCAGTTATATGTTCGGCCAATATAAGCATATGGCCAATGAGTTTACCGGCGTCATGACCGGCAAGGGAATCTCTTTCGGCGGCAGCCTCATCCGCACTGAAGCGACAGGCTACGGCACGGTGTACCTGCTGGAAAACATGCTCAAACATCATGGCCAAGGCCTCGAAGGAAAAGTCGCCCTGGTCTCCGGGAGTGGCAATGTTGCCCAGTACAGTGTTGAAAAGCTGGCGGAATTGGGCGCAAAAGTTGTGACAATGTCCGACTCCTCGGGTACCATTTATGATCCTGAAGGCATTACTACAGAAAAACTCGCCTACATAAAAGAGCTGAAAAATGTGCAACGCGGGCGGATTGCCGAATATGCCAAACGATATAAAGTGAAGTTTTATGCAAAAGCCAGACCCTGGAATATTCCCTGCGACCTGGCGGTGCCCTGCGCCACCCAGAATGAGATCAGCGCGAAAGATGCGAAAACCCTGATTGCCAACGGCTGTATGGCGGTAGCCGAAGGAGCCAATATGCCGACCGTCAAAGAGGGTGTCGACGCCTATCTGGATGCCGGAATCCTCTATGCCCCGAGCAAGGCCGCCAATGCCGGTGGAGTTGCCGTCTCAGGGCTGGAAATGACCCAGAACAGCATGCGGATGTCATGGTCCCGGGACGAACTGGATCGCCGCCTGCACACAATTATGCATGACATTCATGACAAATGCCTGCGTTACGGCGAAGAAGAAGGGAGAATTAACTACCGCAGAGGGGCCAATATAGGCGGTTTTATCCGCATAGCCGATGCCCTGGTGGCCTGCGGTAACATATGAGTGGGCCGATATCTTACGACAAAAAGAGGGGGGAACAATGAGCAAAAAAAAGTCCGATGATGAACTGGTATCCATAAACAGCTCCGATCTCGAGGAACTCAGGCGGTCCTTTCGGGCGATTGTCGATCTTCGTGACCGCCAGTATGGCTTCCCATCAAAAACCTACAGGAGTTGCTTTGTCGGCAGTGATGCGGTAAGCCAGATGATTGCAATGGGACTGGCAGGTGATGAAGAGGATGCCGTGCATCTCGGCAACGTCATGCTGCATGCAGGGATATTTCATCACGTCCAGCGTGCCCATGCCTTTAAGAATGAATACCTCTTTTATCGTTTTGCCTCCGACGAAGATCATGGCGGCATACCCGATGCAGTCGCCGACGGCAGTTCGGTCAGATGGTCTGATTTCTTCAGCATGCTCACTTCGACCAAAGGCTCGGAAGGCTCCCTGCAGCCTTCCCTGCCGGAACCCGACACCGAACTGGCCAGAATGGATCAGATTGATCTTGATGCCATCGGCGTCTTGCCGCTTGACGAGCATAACGCCAAACTTCTCGATAATGTCCATCCAAAAAAATGGCTGGACCCCGAACCAAAGCCCTCCTACAACCTGGTGGTGATCGGCGCGGGAGCCGGCGGTCTAGTTTCGGCGGCGGGAGCGGCCGGAGTCGGAGCCCGTGTCGCCCTTATTGAATCCCATCTGCTTGGCGGCGACTGCCTCAATGTCGGCTGTGTTCCCTCCAAGGCCCTGTTGCGCTGTGCCAAGGCTGCCGCCGAGGTGCGTGATGCCGGCCGGTTCGGGGTAAGGATCGACGGGGAGGTCTCCGTTGATTTTTCCTATGTGATGGAACGGATGCGCCGCCTGCGGGCGCAGATCTCGCCGGTGGATTCGGCCGGAAGATATTCGGGGCAGCTCGGGGTCGACCTGTTCATCGGCAAAGGTGTCTTTACCGGAAAAAACAGCATCGAGGTCAACGGCAAGACCCTCACCTTTGCCAAAGCTGTGATAGCCACCGGCGGAACCGCCGCCATCCCCAATATCCCCGGGCTGGCCGATGCGCCCTTTCTCACCAACAACGAGGTTTTTAATCTGACCCAGCTGCCCAGACGTTTTGGGGTTATCGGCGCAGGGCCAATAGGCCTTGAGCTGGCCCAGGCATTTCAGCGACTGGGGTCGAAGGTGACGGTTTTTTCCCGGAGCGAGCAGATCATGCCGAAGGAAGATCCCGAAGCGGTGGCATTGGTCAGAGAATCGATGATCAGGGACGGGGTCACCTTCGCCTTTAACGCAAGCTACAAACGCGTCGAGGGGCAGGGCGGGAAGGGGCCGGTGCGCGTGGTCCTTGATAAAGATGGTAGAGAAGAGGTTCTCGAATTTGACGCGCTGCTCATTGCCACCGGCCGCAAACCCGCCGTCTCCGGGTTGGGACTGGAGACGGCCGGAGTGGAATTCGATGCCCGGAAGGGGATTACGGTAAACGATAAACTGCAGACCACCAATTCCGATATTTTTGCCGTCGGAGATGTCGCCAGCAGATATCAGTTTACCCATATGGCCGATTTCATGGCCCGTTTAGTGATAAAAAACGCCCTGTTCTTCGGCCGTGACAAGGTAACGGACCTGCTGATTCCCTGGACGACCTACACTGATCCGGAAGTCGCCCACGTCGGCCTGTACGAGAAAGACCTCAGGGAACGCAAGATCCCCTTTTCCACGTATACCCGGGAGCTAAACGATGTGGACAGAGGTATCGTCGATGGCGTTGCCGTAGGTTTTGTCAAAATCCATGTGGAAAAAGGCAAGGATAAAATCCTGGGGGCAACCATCGTCGGCGGCCATGCCGGGGATATGATCAGTGAGATCACCGTGGCCATGCAGGGCGGGATGGGGCTTGGCCGGCTGGCCGGGGTGATCCATCCCTATCCGACACTTGCCGAGGCAATCCGCCAATGCGGGGATGCCTATAACCGGGAACGTCTCACACCGACCGTGAAAGGTATTTTTCATAATCTCATGGCCCTTCGCCGGTAAACAGGATTTCTCACAAACGAACCAACAAAGGATGAAAATCCATTGGATAGGTCGCGTTACTGAGGGTCTCTGAGGTCACCTTTGCACGGGCGTTCCGCGGCCCGGACGGCCGCGGTCGAGCCCCCAGGGACGGGTTTATGGCGTCCCGTGAAAAGGTGACCTCGGAGACCCGACCGACATTAAGACAGTCGCCCTGCTGCTACTGCTTTTTAGCCAGAAACTCAAAATATTCACCGGCGGTGGGCAGAGCCCCTTTCAGGCCGCTGATGGCGGTCAGTTCCGTGGACCCAAGGTAGACCCTGGTACCATCGCCCAACCGGTTGTCAAAATTACGGGTCGAGGTGGAAATAACCGTCGTCTTCGGCCGTACCCGGGCCTGGTTGCCCATGCACAGGCTGCAGCCGGGAATCTCGACCCGTCCGCCGACCTGGGCAAAAACCGACAACCCGCCTTCCTGCCGTATGGCATCACGGTCCATGCGGGTTGACGGTGCCAGCCACAGCCTGGCTTCGGCATAGTCTTCTCCCGCTAAAAGCCGGGCAGCCGACTGCAGATGGCTCAGGTGGGTCATGCAGGAACCGATGAAGGCCTCGTCGATCTTGTCTCCGGCCACCTCGCTTAAAAGCCTTACATCGTCGGGATCGTTGGGACAGGCGACTATCGGTTCGGTAATCGCCGAGAGGTCGATGTCGAGTACTGCCTTGAAGTCAGCATGTTCATCCCGCTGCAGAAGACTCGGCCGGTCGAGCCAGGCCTCAAGGTCGGCGATACGGCGCAGTAGACAGTCACGGTCGTTATAGCCGTCCGCCACCAGGGATTTGAGCAGGGCAATATTTTTTCGGACATTGTCCGCCACCGTTGCCGGCGGCAGGCTGACCGTACACCCGGCGGCACTGCGCTCAGCCGATGCATCACTCAGCTCAAATGCCTCTTCGACACTCAGGTCGTCGACCCCTTCGATCTCAAGAACCGTCCCGGCAAAGACGTTTTTCTTGCCCTTTTTGGCAACGGTCAACAATCCCTGCTGGATTGCCGCATAGGGAATGGCGTTGACCATATCCCGGACGGTTATCCCCGCCCGGCGCTTGCCATGAAAGCGGACCAGCACCGAGGCCGGCATCTCCATCGGCATAAAACCAAGCGCTGCGGCAAAAGCCACCAGTCCCGAGCCGGCCGGAAAGGAAATGCCCAGAGGGAATCGGGTGTGAGAATCGCCGCCGGTGCCGACACTATCCGGTACCAGCATCTTGTTCAGCCAGGGATGGATAACCCCATCACCCGGCTGCAGCGCCACCCCGCCGCGGTCAACGGTGGTCTCGCGCATTATCTGCCACCTGGAAAAATCCGAGGCCTTCGGATAGGCAGCGGTATGGCAGAACGACTGCATAAAAAGATCGGCCTTGAAGCGCAGGCAGGCCAGCTCGTCGATCTCCTGCATGGTCATCGGGCCGGTGGTGTCCTGGGAACCGACGGTAGTCATCTTCGGCTCACAGACCGTACCCGGCAGGATACCGTCCACGCCACAGGCCCGGCCGACCATCTTTTGCGCCAGGGTATAGCCCTGTCCCTGTTTTGGCTGCGGGTTGCTGATCTCCTGGAAAATTGCCGGAAATGGGATGTCAAGCCAGGAACAGGCCGCCCGGGTCAACTGCTTGCCGATAATCAGGTTGAGCCGGCCGCCCGCCCGATATTCGTCGAGCAGGGTAGGAGGAGCGGCCTGCATGGCAACCGGCTTGCCGTCCTGTCCCTTCAGGGTCCAGTCCTTTAAAGAGAGCTGTACCGTATCGCCGGTTGCGATATTTTCCACCGCACACTCAACGGGCAGGATCCCCGCATCCCGGGCGGTGGCATAGAAGATAGGGGCAATGGTGCCGCCAAGTACCACCCCGCCGGTTTTCTTATTGGGCACAAAAGGAATCTCATTGCCGGTATGCCAGAGCAGGGAATTGACCGCCGATTTCCTGGAAGAACCGGTGCCGACCACATCTCCGGCAAAGGCCACCTGTTTATGTTCGCTGCGAAAATCGGCGATGGTTTTAATCCCATCGGGAAACCGGCTGGCGCCGAAGAAGGTGGCGTGCAGAGGAATATCAGCCCTGGACTGCGCCTGATTGCCCGGGGAAAAATCGTCGGTATTGATCTCCCCATCCACTTTGTAGATGGTCAATTCCAGCGTCTCGGGCAGCGGGGCGGCCCCGGTAAACCATTCCGCCTTTGCCCAGGATTCGATCACCTGCCGTGCCTGCGAATTAGTTTTGGCCAGCTCTGCGATACGGTCGAAACCATCGTAAATCTTGATCAGGCTCTTTAATGCGCCCGCGCAGAAAGGGGCCACAGATTCCGTCGCCAGCATCTCAATCAGCACCTCGACATTATAGCCGCCGCCCATCCCGGCCAGCATGGCAATGGCTCTCTCGGGAGTAAGACCATCAACCTTCACCTGGCCCATCGCAACCTCTTTCAGCCAGCTCGCCTTCACCCGGGCAGACTTGCTGACCCCGGGTTCGACCCTGCTTTCCAGCAACTCAAAGAGCAGACCACTCTCGGCGTCTGCCTGTTCAAGGAGTCGGGTAATTTCGCCTGTCTGTTCCGGGGTCAACGGAAGGGGGGGAAGATTCTGTTCCTCGCGTCTCGTTGCCTCCTGCCGGTATTCTTTCAACATGATCGCCATCCTCTTGACATAGGTTTTTGCAGCCTTTCTCGTTTTTTACCCGGTACGGCCCAGGGCAAAGGTGAAAAATTCAGCCGCGAATATAGCAGGATAATTGCCGATAGCCAAGCCCCGGCAGAAAAAATAACTAAAAATGGGAGGTGGAACAGGTGGCGGGAGGTGGACAACGGGAGGTCCACCCCTGGGCGGTCCTCCGGTTGACGGATCAGGGGACGAAAATGTTATGCAGTGCCGACAGCAGATCGCTCTCTATCTCCCCGAGATACTGTTCCCACCGCTCCCCATAGCGGTAGTAGGCCATTGACGCCAGTTTCTTGGTGACAATGGCATTTCGGTACGGCTGGAGCTGTTCGGTGTTCAGCAGATCCATAATGCGCTGTTCGCCAAGTTTTTCCCGCAACTCCAGCGGGATGTAGTGGGCCATCACTTCCCGGACCAGTCCCGCATCGGCAAGAATGTCGGCCAGAAGCGGTTCCAGCCGATCCTGCAGGCTGAAGATCTGTTCACTGGTTATCTCCGACAGCTCAAAGAGCGGAACCGACGGATCGGCATCGTAGAGTCGCAGCAGCAAACCCGTTTCCTGGCGCGAATAGCTGTCAACCAGGTGGAGTACATCCTTGGTCAGAGCCCACCTCGTCGCGGTGTCGTTGAGCAGTTTCTCTTCGTAGTCTTCCTGCAGCAGAAAGGCGGTGAGCACCTCGGCAATCGAGCTGCTGAAAACACCGCCCTTGTTGGCGGTGGAGTCCTTGATCTGCTTGATGTCGGTTTTGGTGGCAATATATCGTCTGGCGGCATCGTCGAAGAAGACATTGGCCCCCTCGACGATAAACTGCAGCTCCTGGAACAGCTCGAGGAACCGGCGGACATTGCCCTGATTAACCGTGTCCTTGAACCCGCCGCAGGGGATAAAGGCGCGGATATTGGCTGCTTCGATATACTGCCGGTGTGCGGGAGTGCTGAGAAAGTTCCGGTGGAACAGGGTGCCGTCTTCGACCACGGTGCCATCGGGTAGAGCGACATTTTTGGCCCCAATCGGCACCATAAAGCCTTGGGGACTGAGTTTATCGACCGGAAACTGCAGAGAGTTGGCTCTTGGCGAGGAGTTACGCATAAAAGCCAGCTGCATCAACTCTTTTCTATCCAGCCCCTCCGGATCAAAAAGAACCGACCCGCCGTCAACAATCAGGCAGATTTTCCCTCTGTAGCATTGCAGCTGGTTGGCCCCGAGATCACCATCCGGTCCGCCGGTAATCATCAGGTTGAGCTCTTTCTCCTTCTCGCCGTAATGGTCGATCAGCGTTCGAAACGAGCCCATGATGGAAGTGGTGGTCATCCCCGAGACGTTAATTTTATCGCCCACCTCGGCATAGATCCTGTCCATATCATTGGTCACGAGTATCGAACGGCCATCCACCTGCAGCTCAACGCCTTTTTCCTTCTGGTCATAAAGCCCGAACACCTCTCCTCCGGCAAGCAGCCCATAGGTATCATGGGGAATGCCAAAACTCTTGCCGGTGGTGATGGTCCGCCAGTACTGATAACCTTTGTCTCTTGCGTGGTAGGCAATGGCGTCCATGAGCGGGGCGGTGCCTTCATCCGGCCCGAAAAAGACCATCTCCGGTTTGCCGTAATAGTCGACAATTGAGCCATCCGGCATCATCAGGTCCATGATGCCCTCGGTATAGTCGTACAGGGCCTCCTTGCGATAGACGGCATATTGCGGCAGGGGAATAACCACCCCTTTCGAGCCGCTTTCGCAGATATCTTTGTGCTTTAAGCGCTGGGCCTTTGGACCAAGGGCGTAATTGAGCAGAACTGCATTATCCAGCTCGCTGTCATAGTTGGAGCGTGAAACCCGGATCAGCCGCAGCCCGCCGCGGGCAATGTCCGCCGCCCGCAGATGGGTGCCGCAGGAATAATGGCCATTGACAAAAAAGATGCCGAAGACAAATCTGCTGAACACCAGCGGGTCGAGAATAGTGTTGTCGAAGCGAAAGGCAAAGGAGCGTTTGACCGGTTTATAAAAATTGGTCTTCAGGGTGCAGGTAATGATCTTGAACATGAACTTGAAAATTTCATAGCCAAGGGAAAAGTCAAGGAACCTGCCGGCGATGATTTTTTCAAACTCCAGCCACTTCTGCTGCAATCCTTCTTCGGTCATGGCTATTGCCCCGACCATCCGGCCGGGCGCGAAGCGTCGCTCGAAGACGGCATGGAGAAATTTGATCAGATCCGGGTGGCGAGCCGCCGTCTCCTGGATTATCGGCAGGCCATAGGTGGACTTATTCGAGCCCTGGATCCGTTTGGCAAAGGCCTCCCGCTGATCTTTACTGGTCAGGCTGGAGAGAATCTCCCGATCGGTGACATTCTCGCTCTCCTTAAAAATGAACAGATGGGTAAAGTCGATGGCATTACCGGCAAAGAGCATCTCCTGAAAGGTGATCCGGTCCTGCAGGTACAACTCCTTGATGGGACCCACCGAAAAAGAGAGATAGGCGCGCAGGGCGGTCACCACCCCATCCTCCTGCTGACGGGTCAACTCACCATTGACATAGAGTGTGCAGATGGATGACGGTACCTGGGCCTGCCCCAGATAGGGTTCCCAGTAAGCCCGCACCAGGGTCAGGTCATGATCCACCAGGATCTTGCGCAGTACCGGCAGTTGGGGCGATTCGAAATCGGAGTTGAACATCAACCGCGTCTCGCCCGTTTCCGGCAGATTGAAGACGGCAATGAGCGGAATGGTCGACTCTTCGCACTCTTTGAGTACTTTTTCGTATCGCCGCCTGGTCGGCTCCGGGGTGGCCGTATAATCGCCGGCCAGGGTAAAAAGAAACCGTGACTCCCGGAAGGCTTCTACGGGAAAATCATTCACCGTCTCCGGGCGGATGATATAGGTGTAATAGTTACTTTCAGGGCTATAGTAGTACTCCCGCCTGTGACCGGGGAGCAACCCTTCAAGTACCTTCTCCATACTGTCGCGGGTATCCTCAGTGGCAATCCTTACCCTCTGGGCAACGGCGTCCTGGGTCACATCGAAATCGACCTGGGCAACCCGGCCGTAGAGAATAACCTCCCCGTCGACAACCTTGATCGAGGTGGCAATGGACTGCAGCAGATGGGCGAGAGCCGCCTTACGGATATGCTCAAAGAAATACCGCGGCAGGCCGATATCATGGAGAAGGATTCCCGCCGCCATATTGATACAGTTGGCGGTGAGCAGTCCTTCCGATGACAGGTCGATGACCGCCTCGTAAAGGACTCGCGGATCAAGCCCGATGCTCTCCGCCTTGGCAATGATATCCTCGCCTCTGGTACTGGAAGAATAACTGGTTGGCAAGTTGTCCATACGGCCTCCCTGGGCTACTACCATGTTTATGTGGTGAGATTCCTGTTTTCTCTTTCCAGCGGACCATCCTGAGAACTATCAGCCGTACTGCGATCCAAGGGTCAGACCGAGGTCAAAGGCCCTATTGTTCATATCGACGAAATCCTTCGGCACCCGGTCGGCAATGGCGGCCATCACCGACTTCGGCCGGACCACCTCGGTGATGCCGATCAGCGCGCCAAGCACACAGATATTGAAGACCACCGGCTTGCCGACCTTCTCCATCACCCGCTCATACATCGGCAGCTCGATCTGCTTGGCATCGACCTTGCGGGTCACCTGGACATAGCGGCTGTCGGTGAGCAGGATGCCGCCGGGCCGGATGATCGACGAATAGGTGTTGTAGGCGTCCTGGGTCAGGCAGACGAGGATATTCGGCTGGGTGGCCTCGGGAAAATCGATGGCATCGTCGGAGATGATGATATCGCTCCTGGTCGAGCCGCCTCTCGCCGCAGCACCATAGCTCTGGGACTGGGTGGCGTTCTTGCCCTCGTGGATGACGGCTGCCTCGGCGAGAATGATGGCGGCGGTGATCACCCCCTGGCCGCCTGAGCCGGAAAAGACCATTCTTACTCTACTCATGCTACCTTCTCCCTCGTTGCATAGGCAATAATCTTGTCATACTCCTCGCAGTATTCCGGCCGGTCTTTTTCGACAAAAATCCCCCGGGGAACGAGTTTGGGATTTTCTTCCAGGGCCTTTGAACCGAGCTTGGCGGTATTTGTCTTATGCAGCTCGAGCATGGAGACCGCGTCGCCCTCCCTGTTCTTCCGACCGTAATGGGTCGGGCACTGGGAGAGGATCTCCACCACCGAAAAGCCCTTGTGCAAAATGGCTTTTTTCAGCAGCTCGGTGCTCTCTTTGGCATGGTAGGCGGTCGAGCGGGCAACAAAGGTGGCACCCGCAGCTTTTGCCAGCTCGACCACGTCGAAGCCCGAGTCGATGGTCAGGTAGGGGGCCGTGGTTGCCTTGACGCCCGGGCCGGACAAGGGCGAGAACTGGCCGCCGGTCATGCCGTAGATCCGGTTGTTCATGACGATGGCGGTCATATCGATATTGCGCCGTGCCGCATGGATGAAGTGATTGCCGCCGATGGCCAGGGCGTCGCCGTCGCCCATCGGCACCAGCACCGTAAGGCTCGGCTTGCTCAGCTTCACCCCGGTGGCAAAGGCCAGGGCCCTGCCGTGCAGGGTATGCAGGGAGTGAAAGTCGACATAGCCGGAGATCCGGGCCGAGCAGCCGATGCCCGAGGTCATGACGATCTCGTTCTTGTTCAGCTGCAGTTCCTCCACCGCCCGGATCAGCGAGTTGAGGATGGTGCCGTGGCCGCAGCCCGGGCACCACATATGCGGGAAAAACCGCTCACGTAAAT
>Ga0210123_1001179_pt1 | contig 13854 bp, 10 predicted proteins | sample Muzzi_PWB_D2_FD_185535 | JGI IMG/M metagenome (GOLD analysis project Ga0210123, IMG submission 185535) | Wetland microbial communities from San Francisco Bay, California, USA, that impact long-term carbon sequestration - Muzzi_PWB_D2 (SPAdes) | ecosystem: Environmental > Aquatic > Marine >... | reverse complement strand
TACAAGAGCAGCGGTTTTACCGGCGCCTCCATCCAGGAGCGGTCGTTTTTCCAGTCGACTTCCGGGTTGTCAACGAACAGTTCGACTTCGTTGCCATCGGGATCACGCAGGTAAAGACTCTGGCTTATCGTGTGATCGGACTGGCCATCGATCACGTAACCCTGTTCAAGGATGCGCTCCCTGGCCTGTCTCAATTCATCCAGGCGCTCGCCGATTTTCCAGCCGGCGTGATACAGGCCGATGCGTTTTCCCGCCAGCGGGCCCGGGGCATCGCCAACCTCGATCAGCAGCAGTTCATGGTGTGTGCGCCCGCCGCTCAGCAGCGCGGCGCGGCCACTGAATATTTTTCCGCTGACCTCGAGGCCGACGGCCTCATGGTAAAACCTGAGCGAGGCTTCCAGGTTTCTTACGTAATACACCACGTGGCCCAGTTCGGTCATGACAGTATTTCTCCATATCAGGTTATATACGCTTTGCTTGCACCGGTATTGTTTTCCGCCCTTCAGGTGCCGCAAAACGTCTGCCGGATCACTTCATCCGGTTCCGGGGGCAGCAGGTATGTATTTCTCCCGGGCTGTAATGCGTAGGGCCTTTGCAATACTTCGTGCAGTTGATGAAAGACGGAAAAGTCATCCCGATCTTCAGCCGCCCTGATGGCGGCTTCCACCTGGTGGTTTCTTGGAATATACAAGGGATTGACGGTCTGCATGCGTGCCTGTCGTGTGGCGTCGTCGCTGGTTTCTCTGCGCAGCCGCGCCCGCCATTTCCCGGCCCAGCGATCAAAGGCAACCGGGTCGTTAAACAGGGCGCGCGCCTTCTCGTCCTGTTCACTGGCGTCAATCTTCAGCGTTGTCAGATGATAAAAGGTGAGGGTGAAGTCGGCCTTGTTGCGGTGCATGATTTCAAACAGCTCTTCGATGAGCGCCCTGTCATCATCTTCGCAGGCGGCCAGGCCGGTTTTCTTGCGCATCCCGTCCAGCCAGTAACCGGCATATAGGCCGGTATACTTTTCCAGTGCCGATTGTGCGGCTGCAACCGCGGCCGGGGGCTCCTCGGCCAGCAAGGGCAGCAGCGTTTCCGCCAGACGTGTCAGGTTCCACAGCCCGATGGACGCCTGGTTGTTGTAGGCATAGCGCCCATGTCGGTCGATCGAGCTGTATACCTGGTCGTGGGAGTAGTGGTCCATAAATGCGCAGGGGCCATAGTCGATGGTCTCGCCTGCAACCGACATGTTGTCGGTATTCATCACACCGTGAATGAAGCCAAACTGCATCCACTGCGCGATTAATGCGGCCTGCCTTTGAATGATCGCTTCAAGCAGTGCCTGATAGGGTTGTGCGGCCGCTTTAGTCTCCGGGTAAATGTGCTCGATGATGTAATCGGCCAGCCTTTTGACGGCGGCATTATCACTTCTCGCCGCAAAATACTCGAACGTTCCCACGCGGATAAAGCTGCTGGCGATGCGGGTTATCACCCCGCCGGGCAACAACTGTTCCCGTGCAACCTCTTCGCCCGTTGTCACGGCGGCCAGGGCGCGCGTAGTCGGTACACCGAGTTTTGCCATGGCCTCACTGACCAGGTACTCGCGCAGCACGGGCCCGAGCGCGGAACGCCCGTCACCATTGCGCGAATAAACGGTTCTTCCGGAGCCTTTCAGGTGTATGTCAAAGCGGGTATCACCCGGGGTAATAATCTGGCCCAGCAGGATGGCGCGGCCATCGCCCAGTTGCGGAACGAAATGGCCGAACTGATGGCCTGCATACGCCATTGCCAAAGGCTCGGTTCCCTCGGGAACCTCGTTACCAGCCAGGATGGCAAGCGCCTCAGGCGGGCTTAAACGGGTGTCTGTCAGTCCGAGTTCATCGCTCAGTCCGTGGTTGAAAATAATCAGCCGCGGATCCGGAACGGGCGACGGCCGGGTCCTGGCGTAGAAGCCTTCACCCAGATGAAGGTAACTGTTGCTGAAAGGAATCGGTTTTGAATTCAAGGGGCCTCCGGTTAGCCGTCTCCGGTCAATTGCCCAGGCAATCTCCTGATGACCGACATCATACGGAAAAATAATCAGAGACAGACCACGATTTCCGAATACATGCTTGATCGGTTTCAGGGGATGCGTGGTCTGTCCCCCACTTGTGTCCCGGGTGAGAGCGTTTTGGGAGCCGGCAATCGGCAGGGGAGACCGTGGATTGAGCTGTGTGAAGGTACACGCGAGCGTCATTTTATAAGGCTGGATTCTCCCGAGATGCGTGGGTTATGCTTCCTATGCGCATCTACAACCCAGAATATCTCTATCAACTGACAGGAGAGTGTCATGACTCCCGCTAGCAAAAAAATGATGGCTACGAAAAAACCTGCCTCGGAGGAAGTAACCAGTAAGAAGGTGACGAAGAAGAAGGCAATCAGCGCCGGGGAAACCTCCACGAAAAAGGCTGCCAGGGAAGGAGTAACCGGTAAAAAAGTGACAGGGAAGAAGACAGTCAGCGCCAGGAAAACCCCAGCGAAAAAGGCTGCCAGGGAAGAGGTGATCAGTAAAAAAGTGACAGGGAAGAAGGCGGTCAGCGCCAGGAAAACCTCCACGAAAAAGGTCGCCAAGATCCCTGCGCAAGCCTCCATGCCAAACGCGTCGTCGATAAACATTGACCCGGATGAGCGTTGGAAGATGATTGCTATCGCAGCTTACCTTAAGGCAGAAAAAAGGGGGTTTGCTCCAGGTGACGAGTTGCAGGACTGGGCCGAGGCAGAAAAGGAAGTTGATAAGCTTCTGTCCGGATGATTGCAATCGGGTACAGGCCACGTATTCCGAATCAATAATTGACTGGTTTTAGGAGATGCGTGGTCTGCCATCCCCCGTTTGCAGGGATATTTGGCTGGGTGCCGGCCGGGGACGTCGATGTCTCCCGGCGCCGGATCTGCGACATAACCCGGGCAAGCGTTCGAGTACGGCTGATACCGCGCTGCCACCGGAGCGCTGTTCTGTCAGGGCGGCGCAGTTCTGGCTGAATCTGCAGTCTCGATTTGATCTTCTGAAGGCAGAGGATGAATCAATCAGTCGGCAGGATAAACAGCCAGGGCCGCATGCAGCCTGGATGGAGTTACAAACAACAATCGAGTCGACAATAATCCTGTCGAGAAGCCCGGGAATTATTGCAGCTCACTGTGAATATTAAAAATATGGCTGCCTGGCGGGTGTGAAACCATGAACTTGTCCAGCCGGTAACAGGCGGCTTCATAAACAACATGATTGGCAGGTTTCCAGGTTAACTGCCATATAAACAGTGCTGCCATACAAGGGGGGAGCGATGGATACAATTCTCTGGATAAAACTTGGCCTAATCATAATGCTGGTGATGGGTAACGCGTTTTTCGTGGCTTCCGAGGTTGCCTTGACGGCAGCGCGCCGCAGCCGCATCAAGCAGCTTGCGGATGTGGGGAACAAGTCTGCCAGGAATGTGCAGCTCCTGCACAATGAACCGGAGCGATTCTACTCGGTAACCCAGATCGGCATCACCATGGTGTCGATGGGGCTGGGTGCGATCGGCATTGTTACCATCCAGCATCTCGTCGACCCCTGGTTCGAGTCGGCCTCGCACTGGTTCGGACGGGGGCATGTCGTGGTCGATATTGCACATACCACGGCCTACATTTTCGGCTTCGTTTTTATTTCCTTCATGCACGTCGTCGGCGGGGAACTGGCGCCGAAGGTGCTGGCCTTTCACAAGGCCGAATCCATCAGCATGGCGGTTGCGTGGAGCATCAACTCCATGTACAAGACGTTCCGCTGGGTGATCTGGATCATGGAGAGGTCAGCCAACGGCTTGTTGTGGATGTTCGGCCAGCGTGATCTCAGGGCGGGGCATGGCGGGCATTTCTCCATGTCGGAAGAGGAGATACGGACCATCCTGAACGCCAGCGAGCGCGAGGGAGTGCTCAACCCGGAAGAGACCAAGATGATCCGCAGCGTTTTCGATCTCGATGAGCAGCGCGTGCGTGACGCGATGGTCCCCCGCACGGACATCCTGGCCGTGAGCATAGATAACAAGGTCGGGGATGTCCTCAACTTGTTCAACGAGAATCATCATGCACGCTTCCCGGTGTACGAAGGCAACATCGACAATATGGTGGGCGTGGTAGCGATCAAGGATTTACTGATTACTTTATCCCAACAGGACTCCGACAAGATCATCGGGGAGATGCCCATCAGCGAGGTAATGAGGCCCGCCTACATGGTCCCGGAAACCAAGTCACTGAGCGGGTTGCTCAAGGAGTTCAGGCGTTCACACCAGCAGATGGCGGTGGTGCTTGACGAATACGGCGGCACGGCAGGCGTGATCACGCTGGAGGATATCCTGGAGGAGATCGTCGGCGACTATGCGGACGAGTTCACCCCGCACCGCTTCCGTTACGTCAAGAAGCTCGGCGGCAGCCAGTATGTGATAGACGCGGGCGTGCGCATCACCGAGTTGGAGCCCCTGGTGAACTTTCCGTTTCAGACAGGCGACTACGTGACCCTCGGCGGCCTTATTTACCATACCCTCGGACACATTCCCGCCGTGGGAGAGTCGGTGGAGATGGACGGGGGCCGCCTGGAGATACTGGAGATGGACAAGCACCGCATCACCAAGGTGCTGTTCCAGGATACCGCCATGGACGAGTCGACGGGCAATGTGCGCCTTTCGGAAGAGATCTCGCCAGCCGAACCGGATGTGGGGGTCGACGCTCACATTGACGCGGCCACCGAGGATTCCCGCAAGGAAGCTGCGCTACAAGACCCCGAATCGCAGCAGTAATCGTGGACAGACCACGTTTTCCGATTCAACAATTGACCGGTTTTAGGGGATGCGTGGTCTGCCTCCCCCTCATTTGCAGGGATATCTGGCTGAGTGCCGGCCGGTGTCTGTCAGAGATGTGCATCAAGTTCCAGTCAATAAAACAGCAATAATCACCGCCAGTTTGTGCTTGTCCACAGCCAAAGCCAGGCACTATGCAGGTGGAGCGATACACTGTCATTCCTGCGTCTGCGTTTAACGTTGCCAGAACGACCGGGTGAGGATTACCAGAAGGGTATAGAATTCCAGCCGTCCGGCGATCATGCACAGGCTCAGGATCCACTTGGCCGCTTCCGGAAGGTTTGCATAGGTTTGCATCGGCCCGACGCCGCCCAGGCCAGGACCGACATTGAAGACACAGGCGACAACCGCACTGAGCGACGTGAAGAGGTCCACCCCCAACATGGTCAGCAACAGCCAGGCGAAGATGATCACCAGCCAGGCCAGGTACACGAGGTTCAGCAGCCCGTTGACGGCCGGCTCGGGCGTGCTTTCACCGCCCAGGCGTATCGTGAAGACGCCCTGCGGTTCGGCCATGCGGCGGAACTCGCGGTCAACGACCCGGCTCAGAAACAGCACCCGCGCCACCTTGATCCCGCCGGCGGTGGAACCGGTGCAGCCACCCACGAACATAAGCATGAGCAGGGTGAGCTGGCACAACGGATACCAGGCGGCATAGTCTTCGGTCACAAAACCGGTGGTCGTGAGGATCGAGGTCACCTGGAACAGCGCTGCGCGCAAGGCCGGTTCCGCGCTTGTGTCCTGCTTCCAGAACAGCACCCCCGCGATGACGGCCGTCGCACCCAGCAGCAGCAGGAGGTAGCTGCGCCATTCATAGTCACGCCACACACTGCGCGGCTGGTGTTCGATCCACATCCGGTAATGCAGGATGAAGCTCATGCCGCTCAACAGCATGAATACGATGATGATGTATTCAATCACCGCACTGTTAAATCCGGCGATGCTCGCAGTACGGGTCGAAAATCCCCCGGTGCCCAGGGTGGAGAATGACTGGCACAGGGCCTCGAAACCGTCCATGCCGGCCAGCCAGAGGGCCACGACCTCCAGCAATGTCAACAGGACGTAGATTTTCCACAGTGCCTTCGTGGTCTCGAACACACGCGGTGTGAGCCGTTGTGATTTCGCGCCGGAGAACTCGGCGCGATAGAGGTACATGCCGCCCTGCCCGACCAGCGGCAGAATCGCCAGCCCCAGCAGTACGATGCCCATACCCCCAAGCCAGTGGGAGAAACAGCGCCACAGCTGGATGGGCCGGGACAGGACCTCCACCCGTTCGAGTACGGTGGCTCCCGTGGTCGTGAAGCCGGAGGCAGATTCGAAGAAGGCGTCGGTGAGGTCCGGAAACCAGGGCGAGAAGAAGAACGGCAGGCAACCGAAGAAGCAGATGCACATCCAGATGAGGACAACGACGAGTATGGCCTCACGCTGCTTGATCTCCCGCTCCTGGCGCTTGTGTGAGAGGGCCAGCAACAACCCGCCGGCGGCGCCCGTAATCACTGCGGACAACACCAGCGCGCTCAGGTCTGCACCGCCGCTCAACAGGCTGTAGCCCAGGGGGATGAGCATGACCGCGGCGAGGGCGGTCACGAACTGCCCGAGCAGCCAGCCTACGATGCGCGGATCGACGACGGCGGGCTGCATCATGCCCCGGTGGTGGTGGCGAGAAAACCGGATTCGAGCTGCGCAACGCAATCCTCCGCGGCGAAGAACACCACGCGATCACCGGCGGCAATGACCGCGGTGCCACGCGGTATGATGACTTCCCCGTAGGGCCGTACGATGGCGCCGACAATGGCGCCACGCGGAAAATTCAGATCGCTCAGGGCCTGCCCCACGTACTTGGAAGAGGCATGGGCGATGAGTTCGATCGCCTCCGCCTCCTCCTCCCGGAAGGTCCGCACCGACAGCACCCCGCCCTTGCGCACCAGTTCGAGGATGGCATCGACCGCCTTGACGCGCCGGCTGACTGTGGCGTTGATGCCGAGGCGCTGGGCCAGGATGAGATTGTGTACCCGGTTCACCAGTGCCACGACCTTGCGGGCGCCCAACTGACGCGCCAGCAGCGAGACGATGAGATTGGTGTCATCGTCATTGGTGAGCGCCAGGAAGGCGTCCACCCCCTCGACATTTTCCTGCAGCAGCGTCTCCTGGTCGCTGCCGTCCGCGTGGATCACCACACTTTTCCTGAGAATGCCGGCTGCATATTCACATTGCGCGGCATTCTCCTCGAAGAGCTTCACCGCCACCCCCTGCGTTTCCAGCAGTTCGGCGACGGCAATGCCGGTCTCGCCGCCGCCGACGATGAAGGCGCGCTGGACGGCAGGCTGCTGCTCGAGCCCCATGAACCGCAGGGTGGCATCGAAATTCTGCCGCGTCGTCACCACATAGATGTGATCCCAGGGGCGCAGAATCTCGTCGCCGTGGGGTATGATGAATTCCTTGCCGCGGAAAATCATCGCAACCATGGTATTGTGTGGCGGCCCGGCACGGACCAGGTCGCTCAGGCTCTTGCCGGCAAGCCAGCTGTCGTGTTCCACGTTCATACCGAAGACCTTGACCTCGCCACCGGCGAAATCCCGGATATCCGACACGCCGGGAACCGCGAGGACATTGTAAATGCGTCCCACGATGTCGCTCTCCGGGTGGATAATCCGGTCGATCCGCACGCCCCTGGCCGTGAGCATCTTTTCCCAGTCTTTAAATTCCCGGGTGCGCAGACGCACGGCCTTGATGGCGTCCGGTGCCTCGGCATCGGCGATCAGGCAGGTCTGTACATTGGTGACATCGCTGTCGGTGGCCGCAATCACCATCTCGGCCGCGGCGATTCCGGCGCGGCGCCAGGCGGCAAAACTCCCCGTGTCACCCTGCACAATCCTGGCATCGAGGTGGGTTTCGAGAAACATGCAGCGCTCAGCGTCCGCTTCCAGGATAACGAGTTCATGGCCTTCCCTGATCAGGCGCCTGGCAATGAATTCCGCACTCTGCCCGCCGCCGGCGACGAAGATACGCATCAGGGCCAGCCCCCCGGGGCCGGTCTGAGACTGGATTGCGATGCGTGAAACATAGGTGCCCCTTGATACATCAACAACTTCAAATCCGGAGTCCGGCTCAGCCGGCATGTCGAGCAATATACCAAATCAGGGCAGGAAAAAGTGATCGACTTACCCAGGCTCCGGCGTACACGCACGTCAGTGGGGAACCGGCCAATCGGGCACAGCCACCCGGGCCCGCGTCCCTTTCAGACCAACGTCCTTGCCGGATGATGTGATTACACCAAATCCCGGTCGCGCGACGTCAAGCCCCCCGTCCGGGGGGGCAACGTCCCGAGGCAGCCGCAATCCATGTCCCGACCAAACGTATTACCGCGATCCTGCGCCAGAAACGGGGAATCTCCGCTGATCCCGCGTTACGCCTGGTGCATTATTTTGGCACTTCAGCTGAATACTGGATGAATCTGCTGAAGGCGTATGAGTTGCGGCTGGCCGTGTGCATCGTGACCGCGGCATACACACCGTCGAGCAGCAGCATATGGAAGAGGATGTTGAGATTCAGTGCACTCCCAAAGCGCTGGCTGAGTGCCGGCCGGTGTCTGTCAGAGACGTGCATCAAGTCCTGATCATTAAAACAGCAATAATCACCGCCAGAATGAAAGAAACGCTTTTCCAGAAAATAACCGGGTTACGCTCCATCAATGGTGGGCGGGTCTTGTTCAGAAACTCTTTGGTCGGGTGACGCAGGTCATAGAGAAACTCGGATAATTCCCCGTAGCGCTTGTATGGATTTGGGTGTACGGCCTTTTTGAGTACATCATCGATCCAGACGGGGATCTCGCGATCATCATCCAGAACCGTGCTGTAATACAATTTATTTTGGGCGGATTTTGTTTTGGCCTTTGCCACTTGTGCGCCATACGGCAGCTTTCCACTCAACATTTGATAGGTAATAACACCCAGAGAAAATATATCCGAGCGGGTTGTGCCACTTTCCCCAAGAAGGTATTCCGGTGCTGTGTATTGCGCCGTGCCGAGTAGATTATTTCTCTCAATGGGTGAAGATATTTCCATTAGCCCCGCAACTTTTGTCGCACCGAAATCAATGATTTTCACCAGGCCATTGTCTTCGATCATGATATTTGCCGGTCTTATATCCTGATGCAGCATTTCCTGCCGGTGAAATGCGCGTAACCCTTTCGCGATTTGTTCAACGATCCCACGCACTGTTTCCAGGTCGGGTTTCGGGTTGTCGATCATCCACTGGGCCAATGTCTGGCCTTCAATGTATTCCGTGGCTATATAGAGATAGTTGCGACTGCGGGTTGGCAAGCAGGGTTTTAGTACATGCGCATTGTTAATCCGTCTTGCGACCCATTCTTCCATGAGAAATCTTTCGAGGTAAGCCGGATCTCCCTGAAGGTCTATTGAGGGTGTTTTTATGATGACCTGCGTGTCTGTTTCCATATCCATCGCCAGATAAACATGGCTTCGACTACTGTCATGCAGTGTTCGCATGATTTTGTAGCCATCAAATTCCCTCCGGGCTTCCAGTATCGGGGGGAAGGGTAACTCGGTTAACTGTTGATATAGTTCATCGGCATTTTGATCGGGCAATGTTTCTATCCTGATCACCTGTACGGTGAGGTTGTCCGTGCTACCTTGCCCGTATGCCTCTTCCAGGATAATTCTGGCAACGGTATCCAGATCATTCTCATGCGCCTTGATGGCATTGATGATGAAATCAGAATTTACATATTCATAAACGCCATCTGTCGCTAATACAAAAATAGCGCCCACTTCCAGTTGCATTGATTCATAGTCGATTTCAAGCTGGGGATTGATGCCCAGACCGCGGCTTAAATAGCTTTTATCCTCCGCTACCCACAGGCGATGATCCTTGGTCAATTGTTCCAGCGCATTGCCCTGTAATCGATAGATTCGGGTATCGCCCACATGAAACAGATGTGCCGTTGTCGACTTTAAAATCATGGCGCTTAATGCGCACACATAGCCTTTGTTTTTATCGTAACGGTGCTGACTTTTCAGGGTCTGTGAATGTAACCAGGAGTTGGTTGCAATCAAAACCTGCTGTGCCGATTTCTTTACCGACCAGGCATCCGAGGTGCAGAAATAGTCATCTAAAAACCCTCTGACACTGGCTTCACTTGCAATCTGGCTGACATCACTGCTGCTGATCCCGTCGGCAATGGCAATGGCAATACCTTTTGATGTTAAAAGGGGTTCTTTGGGTATTAAAACACCGTGAAAATCCTGATTGATTTCCTTGCGGCCTTTGTCAGTCTGTTGGCCTACTGATATTTTCAGGTGACTGGACATTTTCCATATCAAAGGGCCTCATCCAGACACTGGATGAGGCCCGTTTATTTTATTGCAGATAAATCAGTAGCGCAGCGAGGCGCATTTATGATTCATCCGGGACCTTCGGTTTCAGGCACTTACCATGACTTATAGGGTAAAAATTTGCCATTCATGGTGATGACGACACGATCTCCCAATGGGTTTTCCTCCTTATCGATATGCAGGGAGAAATCAATGGCACTCATAATGCCGTCTCCAAATTTTTCATGGATGATTTCCTTGATGGTTTCCCCGTAAACGCCTGTGATTTCGTAGAAGCGATAGATCACTGGATCGGTTGGCACAAGTTTATCCCAACTCTTGTGCGGGTACTCCTGCAACGCTTCTGAAACATTGCCCGGCAAGCCAAGTACATCGCATACTTTGTCTGCAGGCTCTTTGAGCAAGCTATTCATGCCAAGACAGGCTGAAGTCAGAAACACAGGTGATATTCCCGCTTTTTCTGAGAGTTCTTCCCAGCCTATTCCAGCGGTCTTCTTTGCAGCCAGTATTTCTTCGGTCATTTCGATTTTTTTCATGGTATTACTCCTTGATCAAGGTGCACTCGACAGACTTTTTAGCCGGCACCCTTTGTAACGATTCGGGGTGAAAAGCAACTAACAAGTGGGAGCAGCCTAACTGGGGCGTGCAGGTGCTGTTCTTACGTGCGTGGTATATAACGTCAAGCCTGTGAACGCTAATCCACCCACCAGATTTCCAAGGACAGTAGGAATCTCATTCCAGATCATGTAATCCATCACCGAGAAATTACCACCCATAATCAAAGCAGATGGGAACAGGAACATGTTAACGACAGAATGCTCGAAGACCATGGCAAAGAAGAGCATGATCGGCATCCACATCGCGATGACCTTGCCACTCACCGAGGTCGATATCATTGCACCAACCACACCCATTGATACCATCCAGTTGCACAACATGCCCCTGATGAAGAGCGTCAGCATGCCTGCGGCGCCATATTGCGCATAACCCAGTGTACGCGCTACGCCAATACCCGCAATTTTCAATCCTACTGCATTGGGTTCGACGGAGAAACCGTAGGTAAAGACAGTGGCCATCATCACCGCCACCGTAAGCGCGCCGGCAAAATTGCCAATGAAGACTAATCCCCAGTTCCTTAAAACGCCTCCAATGGTGACGCCCGGGCGTTTATCGATCAATGCAAGTGGCGTCAAGACAAATACACCGGTCAGAAGGTCGAAGCCCATCAAATACAGCATGGAAAAACCAACGGGGAAAAGAATGGCGCCAATAAGCGGAGACCCTGTCTGAACTGCCACGGTTATCGCAAATACAGCCGCTAATGCGAGGATGGCTCCGGCCATATACGCCCTGATCAACGTATCTCTTGTCGACATGAAAATTTTGGATTCACCGGCATCCACCATCTTTGTAACAAATTCTGAAGGGACTAAATAGGACATATCATTTCCTCTCTAAAATCTAAGTTAATGATCGTGGATCATTTAAGGGCCATTTATATATGTGTTCTTACATGCATTAGAGCAAATGCAATAGTGATGCCAGAATAGATGCGACTTTCTATCCTGATGTTATCGTTATCATTTATAATTTTCGCAATGGCATCTGAAAGTAGATGCGGGTGATTGGCACCTTTTTAGTGCGCTGTGTTGTCAAAGCGGTGCAGTGAAGTGAGGGAGTTTTGTCTTTGGATTAAACGCCATTCCGGTCTGTCCCCGTTTGCTCCGCCCACCACTATTGCCCTGGCCCGTTTTTGCAGGCAATTATTCAGACTGGCGGCAAAGACTAATGAGGCTGTATTTGAAATGATCAGAACCGCGCGAGCAGGAACGTCCCATAGGGGCGCCCTGTACACCCTAAATCCACCTCTCAACTTCCTCGACCGGGAAAATGTCTATACTCTTGAACAACGATCCCATATTAAGGGAAGTATATGTGCATCATAGATGACCCAGTGCTTGCATTGATTGCGCGCTTTGTTGTTGAAGATATAGGTAATCCAGGTGTTTCAGATGAGATGTATTTGCAATATCAGGTCGCCGAGACAAGTCGTTACATCGAAAATGCCTCAGGGAAACAACTGCAGAAATTAGCACTGGCATGGATTAAGGGGCATGCAGAACGATACCGTCAGGAGTGGCAAAGAGGGGCATGCTCCAAAATCGTCCTCAACTCGGCCACAATTTGCCCTTCCCGGACGACTTGCGAGCGGCGGTAACGCCGCAATACCGGTCATTCCCCTTCTGCATCCAGTATTTTAAACGGGTTGGTATGCAGTGAAAATTTCAACGAAAGCAGTGCTGTTATCCGCCTTTGTATTTCCTGGTGCTGGACATATCTACTTGAAAAAGCGTACGCAGGGCGTTGCTTTAATCGGGGCTTCATGTGCTGTAATTTATTACTTGATGTCCAGGGCGGTAGAGAAGGCTTTGGAAATTACCGAAATGATCCAAAGTGGTGATGTCCCGCTGGATGTCGAGGCAATTACCGAACTGGTATCAAGGCAATCAACGGGTAATGAATCCCAGCTGATAAATATTGCAACGGCCGCATTCATCATTTGCTGGTTAATCGGTATTATTGGCTCCTATCGACTTGGTCGTGAACGCGACAATGCAACAAGAACGGGGGCGGAGAAAATTAACAGGTGATTTAATTCCTCCGCCCCCTTTTAGTGCTGTTTCAGGACTTGAATGCCTTGACATCTCCAGGGTGTCTCAACATTTTATTTACCTCATCAAGATGCAATTCCTCCGTTACAACCATCTCTCTGGCATATTCCTCCAGTAGCACCAGTTTTCCCCGTTCCGCAAGTTTCAGTAAATCATAATAGGCATCAAGCGCTGTTTGTTCATGCTCCAGACTTTCCCGAAGGATATCACCGATGTCATGCTTCTCCGTTTCGAGCAGGGCACCGATTTTTAGCGAGGGATGCCCCCCCAGAAGTGTCACCATTTCTCCTGCCCGATGGGCATGAGTCAACCCTTCCTGGGCATTGCTTTTCATCCAGTCAACGATGGGGATTCTGTTATAGCCGAACACCATCAGGGAATAATGCATATAACGTACAACACCGGCCAGTTCGAGTTCCATGATCTTGTTCAGAAGCTTTATGACCGTCTTTGTATCTGTATCGCTCATTTTGAAATCCTCCGTTACAACGATTGATTATTCAGCTTGTAGATTGCCCTGTGCAGGACTTTTTTCCGGCAGCGGGAATGGCTGATGGCCGTCGGGGTGCCTGCAACAGATCAACGGCAGCCTTTGTCAGTTTCTACCAATACTTCATGTTGGTTTCCAATGGGTTATCAGGAGGCAGACGCGAGTAACAGCCGGGCAGCCCCGGTTGTTCCCATCAGCACCCTACCTGGAGTGTAGCGGAAAAGCGGACAAATGCGCGGTGTTATCGGGCGTTTGAAATAAACGGGTCGGTGACAAATGAGTCCCCTTTGTCAGGTGGTTTTCATAGCAGGAAAAAATAGGCTCTGACATCCACATAAAAATGGGATATAATTCCCAAAATAAACAAGTCAGGGAGCTGGTACATTGAACAATATCAATAAATTCTTGGTTGCACTGACTATCCTGCTAGCCATCTCCGCCTGCGGAAATGGCGGCAGCGGTGGCGGTGGCGATGTTGTCGATGCTGGCGG
>Ga0210123_1001177_pt1 | contig 13885 bp, 13 predicted proteins | sample Muzzi_PWB_D2_FD_185535 | JGI IMG/M metagenome (GOLD analysis project Ga0210123, IMG submission 185535) | Wetland microbial communities from San Francisco Bay, California, USA, that impact long-term carbon sequestration - Muzzi_PWB_D2 (SPAdes) | ecosystem: Environmental > Aquatic > Marine >... | reverse complement strand
CTATCCAGTGCCCTCGCCCGGAGCATGAATACGGCGCCCGTACTTCGATTGAGCACCTCGGCCACCTGTTCCGCACGCTGGGCCTCCAACTCGAAGAGCACGACGGCTTGCCGATAGTCGGGCGGGAGCCGTTGGAGCGCGTCTTCGATGAGTATACGAATCTCGCCCCTGCCCGCCTTGCGGCTGGGCGTTGAATGTGTACCGCACGATAGTTCAAACAGGGCAACGAAGGACTCATCCGACATGGCCTGCGTGACGCGGGTCCGATTCCCGCCCCGCCTCTCCGCCGACAGCATTCGAATCGCATCGTGCAGGTTTCGTCTGGCCATCGTGGAAAGCCAGCCTTTGAACGCCTCGGTTCTTGTGCCGGCAAAATCGCCGATATCCAAGAATGCGTCTACGTAGGTCTGTTGCAGAACATCATCAATGGAGAGTAGCGACTGCCATCGCTTGGGAATGGCTCCACCGAGTATCTTGCGGATCTGCGGGCCAATCCGGCTTAGTAGGTCCCCCAACGCGCTCCGGTCCCCGGCGCGCGCACGGTCGATCAAGTCTTCGATCGAGCCGGGCGATCGGGCTTCGTCCTGATCCAGCTTTCGTTGGTTGTCCATCGGCCCGCCCTTCATCGGAAATTGCAGCTTTCATTATACATATCCGTGGCCGGTAAGAAAAAAAGCAAATTCCGGTGTGATGACTGCTCGATCGATCCGCCCTTGGTAGTAGGTAAACGGGCTTTGCGTCGGGTTCTCCGGGTCCACGGCGCACACAAATAGAAGTAGCGGCGACGCCGGTTTTCAAGCGAGGAGAAGACGAATGAGTCCAACCAGGGTCTCGATTCTGACGCTGTGTGGGGTTGCTTTGGTTGTCGTAGTCGGGCAATCGACGCTTCCCGTCGACGCTCAATCCGCGGGGAACACCATCCCTCATCGCCGCGATACACCAGACGCCGACACGGCGATTCCGGCGATTGTCGAGGACGGTCGGCAGGGGACACATCGGATGCTGCTGGACGATGCAGCTCGCAGGATTAGCTTTCAGGCGTTGCTCACCAACGATCAGGGCGGCCCAATTTCCCAGCCTAACGGACAACACGAACTGGACTTTCGCCTCTACGACTCGGACGCGGGTGGCGTACCCATCGGGATGGTGCTCGACGTCCTGGTCACACTCGACGGTGGTGTCGCCAGTACGCAAGTAGGCCCCATGGATCCAGGCTGGTTCGATGGGACGGCCAGGTGGATGGGCGTCGCCGTGGACAACGGGGACGAGCTTGAGCCGTTGATCCCTCTGGGCTCCGTGCCTTACGCGTTTCGTGTTGATCGCGTGGCCAGTGCCGAGCTCGACGACAACATCGAGTTAGGTGACTCGGTGACGCCCGGTTCGTTGCAGGTATTCGACGGCGACGACCACGTCGGCGTCGACATCAGCGGCAGCCCGCAGTGGGTTTTGGTCCACGGCCAAGACGGCGCCCCGAACGCGTGGCTGCGCGCGGTTTCGTTTTCGTTCGGACCTGTATCTCACGGTCAGCTCAGCCTCTACGATGAAACCGGCAATACGGAGACGGTGCAGTTGACAGCCAACAGCAATACCGGCGGCGTCTTGTCACTCTTTGATACCAATGCCGTTCTTCGAAGCGCGCTCCGGGCCCCGGAAACTGGAGGTCTCCTCGATCTGCATGATTCCGCCGGTGACACCAATCTGACTTTTCACGGCGATGGTGCGGCGATCAATTCGCTGAATTCGGATCTGACGTTGAACGCAGGCTCGGTGCAGGACGTGATTCTCGCGACCGGTGGTGGCCAGGTCGGCGTTGGCACCACGGAGCCTCTCGCCCCTTTGCACGTTGAGACAGACATCTCGGACCGCGCGATCTTCGCGCTCAACACAATGCCCAGCGGCGTGAGCTACGGCGTATTTGGCCAGAGCACCAGTACGTCCGGGCGCGGTGTGCTCGGTTTCGCGACTGCGGACACCGGCACGAATTACGGCGTGTACGGCGAGAGCAGCAGCACCTTGGGGCGGGGCGTGTTCGGTCGTGGATTCTATGGCGTGTCCGGCCAGACCCACAGCACCACGGGGCGGGGTGTGTACGGCTACGCGTTCGACGCAAACGGCACGAATTACGGCGTGTACGGCCGTACCAATAGCCCCCAAGGTTTCGCGGCCTATTTCGCAGGGGTGCCGGGAAGCAGAAACTACTTCCAGCACAACGTAGGCATCGGCACCGAAAACCCCGAGAGTCTGTTGCACCTTTCCTTCGTCGGGGGAATCGACCTGATCATCGACGCCGACACGGACAACTCCGGCGAAAGCCAAAACGCGAGGTTGGTGATGCGCCAGGATGGCGGGCAGGTGGGCGCCCGAGTCGGATTCCGGGATGGTCAGAACAGCCTCGAGCTCATGCAGGAGTCCGGGAATTCTCTGATTCTCGGTACAAACAACTCAGACCGCATGACCATCACTTCAAGTGGAGACGTCGGCATCGGCACGCAAAGCCCGGAGAGTCTGCTACACCTGTCCGCCCTCGCAGGGATTGACCTGATCATCGACGCCGACACGGACGACGTTGGCGAAGATCAGAACGCCAGGCTGCTCATGCGCCAGGATGGCGGGCTGGTGGTGGCCCGAGTCGGATTTCGGGATAATGACAACAGCCTGGAGATCATGCAGGAGTATCGGGATTCCCTGATTCTCGGCACTAGCAATTCGGATCGCGTGACCATCACGTCGGGCGGAAACGTCGGTATTGGCACGACACAACCCGACCACGAACTGGTGATCCAAGGCGATGACCCGGCGTTGCAGATACGCGATGACTTGATTGATAATTCCGCCAATGCAGCCCGGTTGGAACTCCTTGAAAGTGCAGGAGGTAATTTCGATGGGGGGGCGTTCTTCTGGTGGAACGGCGCCACAAACAAGTTGCTGATCGGCACGAAATTCGAAGGAGACAATACAAACGTCCTCGTCGTGGATCGGGCTACAAGTAGCGTCGGAATCGGCACACAGAACCCGGGCAATTACCGCCTGGCGGTGAATGGTCCGATGCGGGCAAAGGAGATCGTCGTGGAGACCGGGTGGTCCGACTTTGTATTCAAACCGGACTACAAGCTCCCCTCTCTCGAAGATATTGAAACGCATATCAAAGAACATGGCCATCTGCCGGAGATTCCCTCTGCGAAGGAAGTCGCCGCGCAGGGCGTCAAGGTAGGTGAAATGGAGTCGAAGCTGCTCCAAAAAATAGAAGAGCTTACACTGCATCTCATTGATATGGACAAACGACTCAATTTACTGGAGCTTGAGAACTCTCGACTCCGCCAAGCGACCCACCATCAGACATCGAATCAGGGGGCGGCACAATGATGGCCATAACGATCCGATCGAGTGGGGTCCTGTTTTTTGTGTCGGTGCTGTTGTCGTACGGGCTCGGCACAAGCCATGCCCTTGCCCTGGCGCCACAACCGCTGCCCGTCTCCAAAGGTGTCTATCGTCTGCCCTATGCAGACGGCACGAGCGTTTCATTTTCGAACGATCATACGAACCATCCGACGACACTTAACAGGGTCGACATGACCGGGCAGGGTGGAGGACCCTACACCGTCGTCGCCGCGGGGGCCGGCGTGATAAGAATCATCGTCGAGACCAACGACACAACGTGCCCAGATGCTTGCGGTCCGGACAATGATTGCGACGACGACGGTACCGTCGATAACAACCAGGCCCAGATTTCCGCGTGCAATGGATACAGTGGCTCGGCGTTGAACTGCTGTGAGCGCGACTTTGAAGCCAACGGCGGTACCTGCCCGGGTGGCGGAACGTGTCAGGGTGGGCCGAACAATTTCGTCTGGATCGAACATCCCAACGGCGAATGGTCCAAATACACACATCTGCGCCGCGGCAGCGTGGGATCGGGCACTGACAATAGCGGCAATCCGGGGGCCGGTCGTTCCCAAGGCGATTCCGTCAATGCGGGCGATCCCATCGGCATCCAGGGAGATGTGGGCATTGCCAGCGGTCCGCACGTCCACTTTGAGGTCGCCGTTCCGAATTATGTCGAGCTTGCGCCGCCCAATACGCTCTTTCTCGATCCCGACAGCCCACCGGCAACCGTCAACGACTGGTTTAGCGGCGGGTTTCTGGTCGGTGATGGCATCATGGATGACGTCATATTTGAAGACAAAGACGGCGACGGGGCCAACGATCCCGATGACGACGTGAATCGGCAAAATCGAATCGCGGTGTTTTGCCAGATAGGAATCCCCGTCGACAACGACAACAACACAGCCGGTCGTTGCGACGACTTGTGCAACAATCCCATTTCCGACTTTTCGGGTACGACCATTGCGGCCGGTGTCGTTTTTCAGAATCAAACCGCCACCGTGATGGGCAATCCCAATGGTGATTTCGTCGCGGAGACCGACAGCGGTGTCTCAATACGAGCGGGTGAGCGCATAACACTGTCGCCGGGCTTTCATGCGGAGTTGAATTCCTTCTTCTCCGCGTCCATTGGCGCCTGCGACGCACCGGGGGGCACCGGTGAATAGGATGGGTATGGGAATACTAGTGATGTCGTGGCATGTCACCAAAACAATGCGACGTATCTCGCGGAGTTAGATCATGAATGCTGCCCACAAACTCGCAATACTCATCCTAGGTGCGATCTTACTTTTGCTTCCGGCGCACGGTTCGGTCTTGGCCGATCAGATCAAAGCTCAAGTCGTTTCGGCGGGGGCTGTCACGACGCCCAGCGGCTCTTTGCTGAATGTCGGCCAGACCGCCATCGGGAGTGCAAGAAGCGCCACACATGGAATGAAGGGAGGTGTCATCCCGGTCATCATTTCATTGTCGAGCCCACAATCTCGCGGCGACCTCGACGGCGACGGCGACGTGGATCTGGACGATGAAGCGGTATTTGCGGCCTGTCTGAACGGACCGAACGTGACTTCTCCGCCGAATGGATGTACACAGGAGCAATTCGACCTTGCCGATCTCCACGTCGACCGAGATGTAGACTTGCGCGACTTCCAGTTCTTTCTCGACGCAATCTCGACCGATTGGTCGATCCAGTGAATACGACTTCGACGGGTTGTATTTCAACGCCGAGAACCGAGTCCACTTGCTCTAATTGAGTCATGGTTTCAGATCGTACTTGTCTTGCTTCCTCCGTGCCCACTATTTATGCCGTGCCGTCGCGCGTCGGCGCAGTTCGGCATCAATGAATGCCTGGATGTCTCCATCAAGGACGCCTTGCGTATTGCTCGTCGTCTCGCCGGTGCGTGAGTCCTTGACGCGTTGCTCGGGGTAAAGGAAGTAGCTGCGAATCGAATTGCCCCAGCCGATCTGACCCTTTTCGCTGTAGATCTTCGCCAGCTCGCTGTCGCGTTTGGCCTGCTCCATCTGATAGAGGCGCGAGGCGAGCATCTTCCGCGCCGTCGCACGGTTCTTGTGCTGCGATCGCTCGTTCTGGCACTGCGCCACAAGCCCCGTTTCCAGGTGTGTCAGCCGAACCGCAGAGGACGTCTTGTTGACGTGCTGCCCGCCCTTTCCGCTGGCGCGATAGGTGTCGTCCCGCACCTCCTCGTCCCAATTGATGTCGATCGTGATATCGTCGAATTCAGGCTGCACGTCCACGGATGCGAAGCTCGTCTCGCGCTTGCCCTGGGCACTGAAGGGCGAAATCCGTACCAGCCGGTGGACACCTAGCTCGCACGACAAGTAGCCGTATGCATAAGGCCCGCGCACCAGCAGACTGCACGATTGAATCCCCGCGTTCTCGCCATACCGCATCGATAATTCTTCAACGCTGTAATCGTTCTGTTCAAAGTACCGCAGGTAGAGCCGGAAGAGCATCTCCGCCCAGTCGCACGCGTCGTCGCCGCCGGTGCCGGCCTGAATGTTGAAGTAGCACGGCCGGTGATCGTTGGGACCGCTCAGCAGGGTGAACAACTCGATGTGATCCGCTTTTTTCGTGAGCCGGGTGAGCCCTTCTTCCAGCTCGGCACGAATGTCCGGGTCGTCGGCGTCGTCCAGCAGATCGACCATGGCCTGCAAGTTCTCGGCCTCGGCGAGCGCGTCGCGCACCGGGTCCACGGTCGCCCTGAGCGACTTCAGATTCTCGACGGTGGCCTTGGCTTCCTCGGAGTTGTCCCAGAAATTCGGGGCGGCCATCTCGCGTTCGACCTCCGCGAGGGCCTCCAGCTTGGTCGGCAAGTCAAAGAGAGTCCCGGATGGCGACGATCCGGGCGGAAAGATCCTGCAGGGCGGCGACGGGGTTCTCGATGGTCATGATAGTGCGCCTTTGTATAGAGCTTCGATCGGCCGGTCTACGGCAGCAGCCGACTCGCATTCAGAATGATAACATCTTCCACCGGCAGCGATACCTCGCCTGAGGGCGCAAACGGATTCGCCTCGACCTCGACGGCCGCAATCGCGTCAATCGTTTCGGTGCCGTCGACCACGAGCCCGAAGACGGTGAAACCCTCGACGCCCGGAAAGCCATTGTCGTCAACCAGGCTGATGAAGAACTGAGTGGAGCCGGAGTTGGGGTTGCCGCCCGAGAGGGCCAGCGCTACATCGTAAAGACCGAGCGACGCCTGCCCCGCGGACTCCGAGATTACCGGATCGCGCGTGGGTTCCTTGAAGACCTGTTCACCGTCTTCGCGCGTGTACCCACCCGCCTGAATGACGAACGGCTCCGGTATGACCACCACACGGTGAAACAGCACGTCGACGTAGAAGTCCGTGTCCACGTAGAAGAGAAAGTTGGCCGTATGCAGTGGCGCGATTTCGGAATCCAACTCGATCGTGAAATCGCCGAGGTTCGTTTCAATCAACACCCGCGGCGCCATGCCGGTGATGGAAGTCACCTGGACTTCGCGCGTGACATCCACGGACGAGCCGTCGTTCGCCGTGACCGTGATCGTCAACTGAAGCGTAATCGTCTCGTCCAGGTCCGTGGTCACCATGGGATTCTTCAACGCGGCATCGTCGAAGCCGGCCGATCCTTCTAGAACCGTCCACATGAACGCCCCATCTGCGGCATCTCCCAAGACCGTGGCCGTGAGTTGGACCGGCTCGCCCGCAATCGCCAGGCCGGGGTCGGAAATCGCCACCGCCGATTGCACGTTGATATCGACGCTCGCCGAATCCTCATACCCCTCGGAATCGGTGACCATGACCTCGAAAGTGTAAAGACCCACTTCCGGAAACAACGGCGTGCGCAGCGTATCGCCTGTGGCATCTTCAAGCGTCAGGTCCGCCGGACCGTCTAGCTGACGCCAAACGAAGGAGAACGGCTGGAAGCCCCTTTCGGTGGTCGCACTGAGCGTTGCCCGCTCGCCCTCCAGGACGCTCTGCGCGTCGGCAGAGGCCGTTACACCGACGCCCTGCTCGACGATCACCTCTACGAACGCGGATCGGGAGCGCCCCTCGCTGTCGGTCACCACCACACGAAAGACGTAGCGACCTGGTTCCGCCAGATTGGTAACGGTCGTGGTGGCGTTCGTCACGTCCACGCCGGTCAAATCGAGATCGACCGGTCCGGCATTCTGATCCCAGCGGAAAGCATACGGCGGCGTCCCGCCGGTGGCCGTGGCGGACAGCACCACGTCGCCGCCTTCCAGCAGCGAGTCGGGATCGGCCGCGGCACTAACCGCCAGATCGCCGGGGTCCGGCGGTCCATTCGTACCACCGCCCGGCGGGCAGCCGACAATGCAACACGCCGCAGGCATGGCCAGAACCCAAGACACTCGAAACCGTCTGTTCATCGACATCCCAATCTCCGCCAAATTCACCAGGCAGACCCATGTTGGAATCGCAGTAAGGAAACCTCAGATAGCACGGATTCACCGATCACTCAAGGCACGCACCAACAGCATATTCTACAGCAAAACCGATCGTGGCATGGAAATTGAGCTTGGTGACGCCTTGATACGCACGCAGCGTGCAATATCCGACGTCACGCCGCATTGGTGCGGTCGAGTGCTGCGATGCGGACGAAGTCAGAGACTCCCTTGAACCCCTGTCGGCGCGCCGCTTCGGTCAGCCGGAGCTTCTCCTGCGCCGTGAGACGCACGTTGACTTGCACGTTTCGTCTTTGCATGGACGCCGCCGCGGGCGGGTTCTGTCCGGATTCCAGCATGGTCGCCACGGCATACACCAATGCCTGTTGCGTGGACTCGACACATGACGCAGGCGTCAAACCATCGGTAAATACGGTGGGCAGCTCGATCGAACTGCCGACGAACCCCACGGCTTCGTTCTTCTCAAGAACCAGCCGATAAGTAGAAGCAATCTTTTTGGCCCGCTTCAAGGTGTCGGCATCGAACGGGCGATCAGGCGCCGTCTTCGCCTTCCGCCTTGATGATGTCGGTGATTTTTTGGACATAGATCGCCTCGACCATCTTATCTTGCACCGGAATGAGAATCGGCAATTCGCCGCGTTTCGTGAAAATACGATACGGCGCTACGATCCTCGTGAATTGCCACCCCTGCGATTCAAGCAAATCCAGGATGACCTTGAACGGAACAGGATCGGCGATGGGGACGCTCCTCCTCAGGCTAGGACTCCGATGCCACCCATCGCTCGTTCATTTGAAGCGACGTCGACCTCCATGTCATTAGCACCAAGGATCCACGTCCCCCGCGTAGAGGCGCCGTCCTGACGCCATGCCGTAGTATAGCCTACGGTATACACAGAGTCAAATATCGGTGGGAGCGTGGTACTGGTAAAGTTTGGCGCCTTGTAACACTTTAACAGCGGTTTATGATTTGAGGGCAAGGACGATCGCGATAATGGCAATCCCGGTTCCGAGTAGCCATTTGAGCACGCCCATTTCGGAGCTTAGTGCGCCTACCGACGCGCTCAGACTTCTGAGTGTTGTGAGCACTTCGGAGAATGCCATTCCTTCGCTGCCTACGAGCGGTTCGATATCCCCACTCGAAATGTTAAGCTTGTCCTGATACGGGCCATCGTAGGTTTTCTCCGGCTCGACGCTGAGCCTATGGAATTCTACGGTGCATAGACCATCGCGGTAGCCAAGAACGATGTCTGATGGCGACAAGTTCATCAGGCCCAATATCAATCGCCCTCGATACCCTGGATCAATCTGCGGACCTACGGCAGCCACCAACCCCTTGCGCAAATAAAGCGAGCGCAATCCAAATCTAGCCACGAAATTCTTTGGCAGTTCAAGCTTTTCAGCCGTGGTGATCAATCCATAGTCGCCAGCCTTCAAAAGCAAATATCCGGCTTCTTGGACGTTGACCAATTTCTTTGCCGAAGTGCTGAAGCCTTGGGGGCCGACCGTAAGGTCATATGATGCTGGCTGGAGATTGTCTTCCTCGAATCCGTCGATAACGAGTTCGCCAGATTCGACCGCAGCCTTAATCTCCGCGTCTGTGAGTATCACGGATCATGGGCCCATTTCTAGTTGTGATATCCTAACAAATTGCTAACCTACAAGAAGAATAACCTGAAAGAGGCCGATGTCAAGAGAATTCTTCTGCAATCAGCTCATGGTGTATTAGTTTGGCAACAATCTCAGCAAGTCTTCGATCGTCCAGGCGTGATCCTCCAGCCCGGACTTGACCGCCGGTGTGGTGCCGATCGTCGAATGCACCCGGCAGAAACTGTAAAACATGAAAAACAAGGCGATCGAGTAGAAGTGATTCTCGATTTTCTTGCTGTGGGCATTCGTGAGCCGAGTGAATCGCCTCATTTGCATGCGGATCGTCAGGTTATGCCGCTCGACGTGCGATGTTGAGACGTGCTTTGGGTCGGGCATGCCAATAAGGGCGGTTTTCTTGGTCCCATTTATCCGACCAGGCGAGTACTTCCGCTCTGCGCCCTTGCCTGCCGATTCGGGGCCGAAGACCTTCTGGAGTTGCGCGTAGTCTACATCGGCAAGACCGAACGCATTCTCGACGGCAGACAGGTAGGCCGAATGTGCATCACTAGTCAGTTGTGGACGGCTTACGATCCGGTCGGCCAAATCGAGCATGAATGCGTTGCCGTCCTGCTGTCCACGCCCACCAACGTGGTACGAAACGATCAGCTTATTCTCATCGATCGCTGTCCAGGTCCAAACGTCACCGGCGACGGGCGGAGCGGCTTTGGCGCCCGCGACGTGCTTTTGCTTGCAGTGAACGAAACTCCAGATTTCGTCCGTCTGGAGCCGTTCGGACTTGAGGCCGCGAACGTGCTCATCGTGGTAATCTGCACAGGCGCCGCCCAGGTCCCGCAAGAGCTTCAGAATGGTCGGTTTCGATACGCCCGTCATGCGGACCGTGGCATTGATGCTCACGCCTTCTACCAGGGCTGCTACGACTGCCTTCCGCTTGTCCATCGTTAGCTGGTTCATACTTTACAATTATGCTTGCTCGGCCGGGAAAGTCAAACCTAAAACTGAATAATATTCAGAATTAGGCTTGCATGTCGACCAGTTTTTATATATTATTCAATGTCTGTGGTGTCGGCGACCGATTGACTAGTCGGAGGGTATGCGTAAGTGACGATTAAACAACCGAGACGCCGAAATGACGAGGACGCGAAATGGGTGCCTGCGTATTTGGAACAATCGGCTACCGATGCGCGTGAGTTTCTAAACGAGGCACAGTACGAGCACGCCGTCAGGCAGATATTGCAGTTGTGCACGGAAGAAGACCCGACTCATCCGAAACTAGCGGATGTTGATGCAGTCGAGGAGTTTCACGAATTGCGCGACAAGTACGGCGTACTCGGAAAGATCAATCTTCGAGTGTTCTTTTGGGTGTGTAAGCCAAAGAGAATGATCGTGGTGCTCGGGGCTTGGAAGAAAGAGAGAGAAGGCAAAACACCACAGAGGATTATCAAGAGGATCAAATGGAGGAAGCGAAGGGTAGAGGAGCAATTATTGGCGACTGTTGCGGTTGTAAGCGGGAGACGAATTTGCGACGAAAGAGGTGGCAATTGACTGCGATCAAAGACAGTATGGAAGGCGTCAGCCTCAAGCCAGCCGAAGTGAGGCTGCAAGAGGCTGCCATTGCTGTTCTTGTCGAACGCATCGCTAGTCTGGACAAAGAGGTCAAGGACGACCTCGCCGCCGTCCTCATGGAGGCCATCAAGTGCACGGGCAAGCAGGAACTCCGGGAAGTTGAGCAGACATTAAAGGAACTCATCTTTCCTGGTCTTACTGGGACGCTCATCAAAGGACAAGCGGGCGATGCTGACGGGGCGGTGAAACTAGAAGGTTGGACAAAGAGCGTTGGCGAGAAGATCAAGCAATTTCGAGAGGGAAAGGGCTGGACTCAGCAGGATCTTGCCGAAAAGGCCGATATGCTGCAATCCCACATCAGCAAGCTGGAGACGGGTCAACACAGTCCATCGCATAAGACGCTGGTTGCTTTGTCCAAGGCACTTGGTGTCGAGATAAACCAGATCGATCCGGCTGCCAGTTAGGATTCACGAATCGTCATCTACTAAGCGGCCCTTGTTCCAGCGGGACAGGGCCGCTTTCTTGGCGATTCTTGAACGCTCCTCTGGCGTCAACTTATTGGCACGAGCCTTTCCACCCTGGCTAGGTCCGGGCTTGATCGGTTCGTTATTCTCAGCCTCTCCGTCGTCGTCCTCGCGCGGGGTGAGTGGCTCGCCGATGGCTTGCTCCACGACAGACCGGGCAATTTCGGCCGTATCGCGGCGGGTTTTCTTCTTTTTCTTGCCCACATGAGCATTATAGCACGTCGGGCCGCAAGGCGGAAATCAGGGCCCGGAGTCAAACTTTACCAGTACCGGGAGCGTGGGATATTGCCGCAGTCGACTCGGACCATGGTGGTCGGCTTCGAAGCTGGCGGTAGAATAGCCTCGTCGGGGCTCGCGGTCAGCCCCTGCCCAAAGCATTGGATTGCATGGACTATGGCCAAGGAGGACATCTACCAGTCGCCGCTCGTGTCGCGTTACGCTTCCAAGGCTATGTGCGAGCTCTTCGGCGCCCGCCACCGCATCCTCACCTGGCGGCGCTTGTGGCTGGCGCTGGCGAAAGCCCAGCGCCGTGCCGGTCTGAAAATATCGGCGCGGCAGATCAAACAGCTGGAAGATACGCTCCGTCGGATCGACTTCGCCACGGCCGGCCGCCATGAGAAGCGCCTGCGGCACGACGTCATGGCCCATCTCCACACGTGGGGCGACATCGCACCCGACGCGCGGGGCATCCTCCACGTCGGCGCCACCAGCGCATTCGTCGTCGATAACGCCGATCTCATCATTCAGCGCGACGCCCTGCGGCACATCGCGGACTGGCTCGCCAACGCGATTGACGCCCTGGCCACGTTTGCCAAGAAATACAGGAACCTGCCCACGCTCGGCTTCACGCATTACCAGCCCGCACAGGTGACAACCGTCGGTAAACGTGCGGCCCTGTGGTGCTATGAATTCGTTCGTGACCTCGATGAAATCGAATATCGACTAGGGACGCTTCGTTTCCGCGGCGTGAAGGGCACCACCGGCACGCAAGCGAGCTTTCTCGCCCTTTTCGACGGCGATCACAACAAGGTGCTGCGGTTGGAAAAAGACGTCGCGAGACAGCTCTACTTTTCGGAAGTCGAGCCGATCACCGGGCAGACCTACTCCCGCAAAGTCGACGCACAAATGATCTCTACGCTGGCCGGCGTCGCCACGAGCGTACACAAGTTTTGCAACGACATCCGTCTTCTCGCCAACCTGAAGGAGATCGAGGAGCCGTTCGAAAAAAGCCAGGTCGGGTCCAGCGCCATGGCCTACAAACGCAATCCGATGCGCTGTGAGCGGGCGACTGGGTTGGCACGGTTCGTCCTGTCGCTGGCATCGTCGCCGCTGCAAACCGCGGCCGAGCAATGGTTCGAGCGGACGCTGGACGACTCAGCCAACAAGCGGCTCACTGTACCCGAGGCGTTTCTCGCCACCGATGCCACGCTGAATATCGTGACCAACGTGGCTCGCGGTCTGGTCGTCTACCCGAAGGTGATTGAATCCCGTCTTCGGGCGGAGCTGCCCTTCATGGCCAGTGAGAACATCCTGATGGCCGCCACCGCGGCGGGCGGCGACCGGCAGGACTTGCACGAGCGAATTCGGCGGTACTCGCATGAAGCTGCCGCCAGGGTCAAACTAGAGGGCGGTACAAACGATCTGCTCGAGCGACTCGGCGCCGACGAAGCGTTTCGCGGCGTCAATCTAAAGCAGGTCACGGACCCCAAGCAGTTCATCGGACGTGCGCCGCAGCAGGTGGACGAGTTCATCCGCGAATACGTAACACCCATACGTCGCCGCTACCGAAACGCGCTGGCGCGTGAGAGTGAATTATCCGTCTAAGTAAACTCCACAAAGGAGGGTAAGGCTGTGGAAAAAGCCGTGTTGGCCGGTCGAATCAAGGAAGCCGCCTACCTGGAGGGCGATTTCACCCTGCGGTCAGGCCGCAAGAGTAACTACTACCTCGACAAATACCTGTTCGAAACGCAGCCCGATATTCTGCGCGAGCTGGGCACCATGTTTGCGTCGTATGCGCAGGAATCCACGACGCTGATCGCCGGTGCGGAACTCGGCGGCGTGGCGCTGGCAGCCTCAACGGCGATGGCTGCCGGTAAGCCCTTCGTCATCATTCGCAATGCCAAGAAGGACTATGGCACGGCGAAACCGTTCGAGGGGAAGATGAGCGACGCCGACTCGGTCCTCCTCGTTGAGGACATTGCCACCACCGGCGGGCAGGTACTGGAGGCGGCCAAGCTGATCCGTGAGATCGGCGGCAAGGTCGAGGCCATTGTCTGCGTCATTGACCGCCAGGAAGGCGCGAGGGAAAACATCGAGGAGGCCGGCTTTCGGTTCGAGTCGCTGTTCACCAAGGCCGATTTGGGTATCAAGAGCTGAACGGCGGGGCGG
>Ga0210123_1001176_pt1 | contig 13908 bp, 25 predicted proteins | sample Muzzi_PWB_D2_FD_185535 | JGI IMG/M metagenome (GOLD analysis project Ga0210123, IMG submission 185535) | Wetland microbial communities from San Francisco Bay, California, USA, that impact long-term carbon sequestration - Muzzi_PWB_D2 (SPAdes) | ecosystem: Environmental > Aquatic > Marine >... | reverse complement strand
CATTCCAGCCTACATTTTCTCTGCAGTACAGCGGATATAACACTAATGGCTGTCCACAGTTTGAATGACTCAGGAGGTTCTGAGTTCGCTGTGTAATCAAGAAAGCTGTCTATCCAATCGGGAACATGCCTACCCGCCATTAGGGTTCTCCTTACGCTGTTCTGACACTACATAACCGTTCTCTCTATCCTTGCTTGAAAAAGCTACAACAAAGGCTTCGGCAAACTTCAAAGCTAGAGACTCTCTACGAGCTTTTGTAAAGGTTATAAGTTCTGGCCTGGTACAAAATACTGCCTCTATTGGAGTGCTGTCTCGTGAGGGAATATCTAAAGGCATAAGTACCTCTCTGAGAAGACCTTCATCAATAAAGATTTCTCCATCCCATACAAGAAACTCTCGGTCAGTCATAATAGATACTTTAACCTTTCCCATTAGAAGTCTCCTTACCGCTTAATTCGAGATAGCCCTCTTCTATTGCCTTAGCCAAAGCTTCAACAGTCTCAGGAAAGTTCTTCGCTTTGAGCTCTATCCCTTGTTCTTTCTGCAGAGATAGCCCAAAGACTACATCAACAGGAATGACAAATTCATAGTCATGTACATGAAGAGGTATTTCCAGATTCTGTTTAATCAATATCAGTATTTCAGCCATACGTCGGAAGCCTACAGAGATAGGAATTTGAAAACCTATTTGGTCATGCACTTGGATCAGAAGCTCTACAGGTTTAAAGAGGTGTTGGTTATAATAGATGTATTCTAACCCTCTTTCATTAATCACATCTCCGACAGTCCCCTGAGGGATACACGCGTAGGCTTCTTTAAAAGTTTCGTCATTTAACTGACCGAGGAACAAAGTTTTTCGTCCCATCAGATTGGTAAGAGTTCTACTTTCTCTCAAGCATTTTTTAACATAAGTATGAAAACCTTGCCGGACACCTGGGTAGACTTTGTGATACCTGTCAACGATCATCTTGGCTTCACGCTCAGGGATTTCATACAACAGAGCGAAGTTTTTATAACTGAAGTCATAGTTAAGACCGTGGTTGGCCCGCTTGCCCCAATCTCTTTCTGAATGTTCCCCTGATCCAAGAGTCGCTGAGCCTTTTTCATCAGAGATTTTATCCGGATCTTTGTTAAAAATCAGGCCAGAAGTTAGACGATGAACATCCTTGTTATTAAGAAAGGCGTCAATCATCTCGGTGATTTTACCTAGGTAGGCAACCAATCTGTTTTCAGCTTGACCTAAGTCTAATGAAAAGTAAATATACCCTTCATCAGCAAGCAGGTATTGTAAACAGTTGTGTGGCCAATTCTGCATATTCATCCCGGTTCCAAACACATTCTCAGAGGATGATAGGCGGGCATACCTAGTGCCGACAGGATTATAGGAACATCGAATCCTTCCGTCAGCGTCAAACTTGTCTGGGTCAAGATAGTTAGAACGTATCTTGGACAACTTTCGAATTTGCTGAAGGAGGGCTGCCTCTTTGTTTCCTTTCCTAATTAAACGCTTCAAGGCGTCTACATCAGTTGTGGGCTTTTTAGTCTTGCGATTCTTATAGACAGGATTACCTTGGATTCCGTAAAAGAAGTTTGCAATCTGCTGAGGAGAATTAGGATTAATCCCATATCCTACTCTAGCCTGGAGTTGACGAGTTAGGTCTTCGACCTCTTTGTCTATTTCCAAAGCACGCTTACGAATCCCGTCCATGTCAGCTCTGATGCCTCTCTCCATCATGTAGGTAAGAGGCTCAATCAACTTACGCTGACGCTCATAGGTTTCAAGATTTCCCTGGCGTTTAAGCTCTTCGAATTGCTTAGGGAAAGCTTCCGCACAGATACATGAGTCCGTCCCGTTGTATGTCCAGAGACGAGGATAGTTCCCTCCGCCAAAATACTTCTTACCTTCATCCTTGTAATACGGATGAGTTGTCCACAGACTTGTGATGAAATCCAGGCCGATAGGAAACTCAGGCATCAAGGTTCTTTGAGCAATCATAGTATCATCCACAGAATGTGTGATAATCCTATTCTTTCTCATCAAGAAGGATGCATCAAAGATAATATTCTGCCCTCTCTTACGAACCTTTGGGTCTTGCAGAATTCTCGCAATCATCTTCCATATCTCTATCTCTTGCTCAACAGTGAAGTAGTCTCCTGTTTCGCAAACAAAAGGTATAGAGATTGCGCCTAAAGAGCTAAACGCGAAGGATATGCAAGAGACCTGCTCATTCTTACACTCAATATCGTAATCAATAACGTAGCCTCTAAGACCTTCTTCATAACAGGTTTCGAGGTATTCTATACATTCATCGAAGGATGGCCGAATCTTAATGTCATAAGAAGATTCTTGAAACTTTCCTTCCATCACATCTTTAGCACGCTTCAAGTCCCACTGAAGCAAGATGCGATTAAGATACTGATTCTTCGGAGGGATGATTGTAGCAGGGTGAATGACAGGAATTACTTTCCTACCTGGAATAAGCGAGGATTCAAGAACAGAGCCACGCCATCTAGTGATTCCTACATGCCCGGTCAGAGCATACAGAGCCACATTCCCTGCGGCTACTATAGGTCCTCGGGTTTTCTTGAGTTCAAATTCCAGGACTTCAATATACTTATACCACGACTGTGATACGTGAACTTTTCCCTTATCAAAGCGGAAGTAATGAACCAGAGGATTATCAAGATCTTTGATAACATTAGTGATGTAGGTCTCTTGACGAAGCAAACCTACAACATTCATGCAGTCAGTGAGTTCTCTACCTGCTGGCCCTATGAAAGGTTGTCGGAGTTTAATCTCCATTCTACCTGGCTGCTCTCCTACTATAACTAGAGGAGCATCAGGGTCTCCGTATGGAGGGACAAAAGTTGCGCCTGTTATCATATTACTCTCCCTCGAGATTTCTTACCTTTCCCCCTAAGAGGGCTAGGTCATTGAGTGCTTTAGAGCAGTAGCGTCCAGATGGGCGGGTGAATACCACCTCTGTTATTCCGGCGGCTAAAATCTGCTTAGCACATAGCTCACAAGGAACATCATCTACATAGATTGTGGCGCCTTTACAGGCAACACCGTGTTTGGCACACTGAATAATGGCATTAGCTTCTGCATGCACAGCACGACATTTCTCGTATTGTTGTCCTGAAGGGATGTTATTTGCCTCTCGAAAACATTCCCCTAAGTCGCTACAATTAGGGGTACAGCTAGGCGCGCCATTATACCCTGTTGCAAGGATCTGTTTATCCTTGACGATAATTGCTCCATGAGTGGCACGTAGACAAGTAGAACGTGTAGCAACAACAGCAACAATATTAGAGAAATAAGCATCCCATGAAGGCCGCATAGTTTATCCTTATCTGGATCATGCCCACAATAAGGACACGTCCAACTTTCGCACACAATCTTACGACATTTAGGACATACCCAACAACTCATTGTTTACTCCAAGCTCTCCTTGATATGCAGAATATACTTATCCCGATAAGTTTTCCCTAGATCAAAACCTAACGGATGCATATTGGCTTCGAAGGCTGCAAGAAGTGTAGCTCCACTACCAGCAAAAGGCACTAATACCTTAGAGTTCGGCGGTGCAAAGGTTTCCAATACCGCTTTGATCATAGGCTCAGGACGCTGAGTTGGGTGGCGTTTTTTATCAGGCGACACAGGATCAAAAGCAAACACGTTTTTGGTACCAGGCTTGGCTAAAGTGGGACTACCTTTTGCCGCGTAGAAAAACATTTCATAACATGAGGCAAGTCTGGTGGTGGGGCTATTAGTTTGCCCATTCGGCTTGACCCATAATCCAGGGATACGAGGAACTCTGAAGCCTGCTCCTTCAAGAATAGACGCTATGAGTTCAAACCAAGGATCAGGCCCAAACCAGAAGATCACATAGCCATTAGGTTTCAGAACTCGGTGGCACTCTTTGATAACTTTGGCCAGGAATTTGGGATATTCTTTGGCCTCAATCTCGTTGTAATCTGATAGTCCGTCTGCTCCAAGACCTCGCTTAGACTTGGCCGATTGCAGATCAATGCCATACGGAGGATCAAGCTCAATCACGTCGAAATGTTCATTAGGGAGGTCCTTGACAGCTTCAAAGAAATCCCTAATGACATAAGCATCGAACATAGCTTGGAGCTTTTTGTCTGCAGAACCCATCTTCTTCTGAGCTTCAGAAGCCAGATGGTCGTTGAGAATAGTTTGCTCCATCCGCTTCTTTAACTTACCCGCGTCAGACGCATTCTTACACTTGGACCAGGGAGCATCAGGAAACTGTTCAATCGCATTAGCGAGGGCAACATCTTGGGAAACTTTCCCTTTGGATACTCCAAGAAGAGCTGCTGTATCAGATAGAGAATGTCCTTTGGCATCAGGAGCTCTGGAAACTTTCTCTCCGTGGATGGCTACTTGAAGACGATGAACTTCACGTTCAAGAAAAGCTTTCTCCTGCCAAGAGAGGTCTTCCCTTTGGATGTTTTCTTCAAGCTCAATAGAGCGATACTCCAGATCAGAGAGAACATGGTTGTAAATTCTACAGAGAATATCTTCAGAATTCATCTCCTCATGAGCACGAAAACGTCTACCTCCAGCCACCAGAAGGTAAGGCTTCTGGCTTTCAGAATCAGGATGGAGAGAAACCGCTACAGGATGAATAAGACCTTTTGATTTAATAGACTCAATCAAAGCTGGCACATCCCGATAGTCCTTTCTAGCCCTATCCCCAACATCAATATGAGATAACAGAACAGTTTTTTGCACAGGTAAGGTGGTCATTTAGTCACTCCTAATTCTTTGAGAAGTTCCGCCCTTTGCTCAGGCGTGAGAGTTTTGGCTAAAGTATTTGCGTCCACTTTAGACCCCGATCCTTTGATCGCAGCATTAGCAGACCTAGTGCCTTTCTTAGCCTTTTTATATTTCTTAGGGTTGTCGGGGGGAGTTCTTCGAACATGACGGAGATTTTTAACAAAGTCAAAAGCCTCCTGTTCTGACATATCAAGGATTGACACCGCCAGTTGATCAATCGTCGCCATTGGTTAGCTCCTTTGCATACATATCAGAGAGTTTCATCTCTCTGGAAAGTAACAAAGATACTACTGCAGCACGATCCTTTTTCAACAAGGTGATAAAGTCATCTATGATAGGTTCGAAGACTCGTGAGCGAACTCCCCAATCTAAAAGATTACGCAGATCGTTGATTTGATCTTGGCGTAAATCTATAGTGAGTCGCGGCCTGTATTCACTCAACGAGTTAGGCATCAAAGGCTCCTTGAAAAGCAGGCGACCCCTCTAGATGAGGGGCCACCCTATGTTTAAAATTTAAACACAGCCGATGAAAGATTAGGCTCCGGTGATGAACTTTTTGACAAAGTTCTGAGGACCGTATTCCTCGTCGTCCTTATGCCCGAGGATTGCCCAGCCTTCCAGCCCTGCCAGCTCTTCGAACTCTACCTGACGCCCGAAGTCGACACCGAAGGCTTCACCGAAAGTTTTGAGGCGGGCCAGGGTCTTGTTCAAGTCCTTGGCATCCATACCATCGTGGGGAAGGGCCATGTAGTGGGTGAGGTCCTTGGAGGTAGGCTCTTCCGGAATCTCGAAACGCGGAAGGATGTAGGGATTGCCAGAGGCATTTTCTTTGACGCCTTCACACTCGATCAGGCGGAGCTTGTACTCCCCTTCCTGTACTGCTTCAGGCTCGACTACATCTTCCATGTTGTGTTGCGTGAGGTCAAGAATACTCATGGTGATTCTCCTTTTTTTGATTGTTTAGGTTTAGGTACTAGTTAGGGTTAGGTTATAGTTAAACCTTTCGCATAGGCATCACCTACCTTTCATTTAGAATAGTTAAACAAACAACGGTTTATCTGCCACAGATTTGTGGGCCTTCTTGAGAAGCACTTTGATATCAGGCTCTTCCCAAGTTTTAAAGTCTCCCAATTTCGCTAACTTGGACGAACCAGGGTACATGCCGTTCTTCGCAGTCAGAACTTTGTACTCAATGTTAGTCATACCTTTTTGCTCGGCGACACAAGTCCAGATTTCATCGAACTGGAGAGGTATAATTACTTCAGCCTTCCCAGTGGTCATGAATTTGTACTTGTATTTCCCAGTAGATTCATCCTTGTCACTTTCCAGGTGCCCTGTCATGATGAAGTCGCATGGGAGATCAAGCATCTTTTTGACATAGTTCTGGATTTCAATCTTTTGCGGACCATAGTCTTTGGTAAAGCGTGGGGCTTGCCCTGGGATGCCTCCTTTGTCTAGCACCCAGTTCATGATAGCCAGAGACCAGGTAGTCGCGCTGTCGAGAACATAAGTCCCGAAGTGTTCGAAGTAGCCAGACTTAACCCGGCGTTCAAACTCCCGCTTCCACTCCATAAAGGCCCACTCTTTTCCTGGGGCTCCTGAAGATTTTGCACACATAGGCTTTGTCGGGTCTTCAGATTCCCAACGAGAGTCAATGACAATCTTGCCAGACTTGACAAAGGGCATAAGGGCTTTGGTACCGCCAGGGTCAAAGGAGTCTATGTGGATAGGCTTCTTTGCCGTAGAACAGAGAGTAGTCTTACCAGAGCCAGACTCTCCTAAAAGAAGCAAGTTGAAGGAGTTCTGTCTTGGATCATCAACGTACATCTGTTGAAGTTTGGCAGCTTCATTCTTGATATCGAGGAACTTTTTATCCTCAGCAGGTGGAGATTCTTTTGTTGGAGTTGTAGGTTTAGTTTCCATAGTTATTTCTCCTTGATGTTTAGCCCGTGAAGACGGGCAATTTTGTCGTTTTCTTCACTTAGTATCTGAAGTTCTGTCAAAAGGTTTTGCGAAACCTTAAGACCTAAAACTTCAGCACAGTTAGTGATGTTAGCTTTTGCCATAGCCAGCTGACCTTTTCTACTACGCCAATAGCATTGCTCTGACTGTTTACGACTTCTCTTCATGAGACTTCTCCTTGACGTTTACGCCTTTAAGACGAGCAATTCTGTCGTTTTCTTCGTGCATCAGTTGAAAATGTGACAAGAGAGCTTTTGGCGGATTTAGCCCCAGTTCGATTCCTACATCAATAAGATTGGCTTCGGCCCCTGCAAGCCGCCATCTTCGAGACGCCCATACAAGGCGAGCTCGTTGTTTTGGAGATAAGTTTCTAGCTTTCATCTTCATGAGACTTCTCCTTTTTAATTACCGTAGCTTGACCTTCAGCAATCTGGATATCTGTCTGAGTTTCCTCAGCAGAGGGATTCCAGTGACGAATGACATGCCCCAAAGGCGGTTCATCACAGCGGGCCAAAGGATTCTGCCACGCATTACAGAAGTCTTGCCAAGGGCAGCCATTATACTTGGTGCAATTGGTAGAGTTCATTGGAAACGCAGTTAACATTGGATCGTCAGGGGAACAATCTTCAAGCCATCTGAAGTTTGCCGCAATCTGGTCGAGCCAATACTGGATCGTCCACAACCAGGTGTTCATCTGGGCACGGGTACGTTGAATAGGGAAACGTTGAAAGTCGAATGGAGGCTCGACAGTGAGCTTCTGCCCTGAGAGAATCTGTTCCCAAGCCCTCTTGACCTTCTTAAAAGCGACTCCATTCATCGTTACGCCAGCCACTTCCTCTTCAGGAAAGAGACAATGAAGCACGTGGGAGTAGCATCCCACTTGCATAGACAGAGGCCATTGATTCTCCCACATGTAGAAGGAGGAAGCAGTCTTATGCTCCAGAGAGAAGTGGCCTCTATCGCCGGAACAAATAGTGTCCATACGAAAATAGAGATACTGCTCCATGTTGACTGCGATCTTACCACCAATCTCGACGTGGAGAACTTTGAATTTAAGATCGTCTGTCTTGTACTTGTTGGCATAGTTAGCGAGGACAATGAGAGCATTATCCGGGGTCTTTGGATGAAACAGTTCGTCAGTCTCAGGAGGGTAATACTCTCGATAAGTTTTCAGAAATGCTGCATGAGCTTTGAGAACCGTATCAGCGTCATAGCCTTCAGTGTGAATAACTTCCATAGCTTTATGCCAGGCTATGCCAAAGGCCAGATGGTTGGAGGGAGTCTCAGGCTGCCATCCCAGGACGTATTCGTAAAAGTACATACGAGGACAGGTCATGAAGGAAATTACTTTGGTGGCGTCCTGGATGTTATGAGTAGGGACACGAGGAATTAGGTCGAATGCTAAAGTTGACATATGATACCTTCCTTTTTTAATTCTTGACATTTATTAAGTACTTGTCGAAGTGTGGCCTCTCTGGTTAAAAAATGCTGCATGTGGTGATAGTCTGAACTCTCTTGTTGAGCCTTCATAGCACGTTTAACAGCGTCTTCTAACCACTGCTCAAAAGCATCTTTAATCTCCGCCACTAGTTTGCTCCTTTATCTGTGCATTGAGTCTTTCTTGATACGCAGCCAGAGCTCTGCGGGCAGAGGAATCTAAGAAAACCGGACGAGTAATACTTATCCCATTCGAAGTGAATAATGCAATCCCTTCAGCGGTCTGCCCTACATAGGCCCCATCGCTAAGGTGCTCAGGATTTATAATCTCCCAGCAGTTAAGCTCTTCTTGTATACTCATAGTTTCGCTCCTTTCTCGAGCTAGTTAAGTACTACAGTTTTCTCCAAGTATAAACTATCTCCTCCTCTCCGCTCCTTGTAAAGCAACAGATTTATCTTCCCGTGCCTGGATGCAAACATACTACAAGCCACGGCACACATGATAGTCATGCCTGTTAGCAGGAGATAATCCTCTGGGGAGGACGCATCTAAAAAAGGCTTAAAGATGCGAAACATCTTGGAAGTGTTAAAGCGGTCTACACTCCCTTCAGTCATAAAGACTAATTCCCCATAACCTTCTGCTGCAGAGAAGTCATGACAACTTTTATTTATAACAAAGACTTTAGCCATTAGTGCCTCATTATCATACTTTTGATTAACGCTTCTGCATCACTGTCACCTGCAGACTCTTCCAAGGTTTTAATACAGAGTGCGAATCTCGGGACTCCTTTAGGGGTGAGATTCTGATACTGTATTTCGCATAAGCGTTTTCTATAGGACTCTCTGTTTCTCCAAATATCCTCACGTTCTGCATGAGTAAGTTGTCCTGCACCAACTCCAAATGGATCACCGTCTGTCCCTCTACAAATGAACGCTCCAAGAGTTTCTTTACGATTCCCATGTTTATCTATGGCCTCCTCAAAGTCGATAATCTCATAGATGTCAGTCTTCTTGGGTTTAAACTTCATACCGTAAATAGAGCGCTTACGCACATAAGGGGCGTAGACATTCCTGACAATGATTCCTTCGTAGTCTTCAGATAGGTGCCGATTGTAGCACTGGAGGACTTCTTCAGGAGTAAAGACAATAGTTCCAGGAACTAATACTAGGGGATTCATAAAGTGAATGTCTCTAAGAAGCATCCACCTTTCCCCTTGAATCATGTTTTGATCGTTTACAGGGATGATATCAAAGATGTGAAAGTGCATAAGAGATGCTTCATCATGCATGAGAACTTTGCGGGATACGATAGAGTGAATATCATTAAAGCCCATGTCATGGTTATAGAGTTCCCCATCCAGCTCAGTTCCCTCTGGAAAGCCCATCTTTTCAACAGCCTCATTTATGTGAGGCACAGAGGAAATGATATTCTTTTCAGAAGAAACAAGGAGGACTCCAGACGACGTTATAAGAGCTCTACATCTTTCACCGTCAAGTTTAGGTTGAATTAAGAAGGGAGGCTGCCACTTGGCTAGACGTGCTTCTTCGTAGGGATAAAAGAGCATAATGCCTGAACGTTTGCTTGCCATAGTTATCTCCATCCAACATTTTTTGAAGCTTGAACATGGTCACAGGTTTGTTTTTTCTCTCCCATCACTTTGCTATAATACTCTCCGACTTCTCCTATGAAGATACTATCTCCTGCAGGAGCAAAACGCCAACGTTCTAATAAGGTCTCATAAGAGGCATTATCTATCCAAGTTTTTTCCGCTTCAGTCATAACTACCTCCATCCAAAGAATAAATCTTCAAGTCTTGTTTTTGCACTAGTGTAGTCTCTATAATCTTTCCAATTCTGCGCACAATTATAGACAACCCACACAGCATTTGTAACCTCTGGACGAATCTCTTTGACAATTCCGTTTTCATATTCATCAGGGGAATAGTGTTCTGGCTGGTAATAGACTTTGTCGCCTACTTTTAATGTCTCTGTAGAAGGTATCATACTTATCGCTCCATTCTAGATATGAGCTAGTGCAAAATGGTGACATTTATGTTAGGAAAAAGAGGGAGAGCCGAAGCCCTCCCCCTACCTACTCAACCTGGGCTATTACGCGTTGCCGGCCAACAGGTTCTGGATGAACTGCTGCTTTTGATCGTCGTCCATGTTGGCCATAGCTTTGCGGGCCACGGCCAGCGGATCGACAGTGCGCTCCATCTGCACGCCAGGCTTCCAGTCGACCAGGGTAGTTGCAATCTCATCCTGGTTTTTGCCAGCTGCGATGAGCCGACGGATGACGCCCTGGAGGGTGATCTTCATGTTGGCCCTGGCGTTGGTGAAGACGACTTCCTCACCGAACTTGGCTACGAGTTCTTTGAGATTCTTACCGAAGTCGAAGGTGATAGTGACCTCGTCATAGCCTTCCTTTTTGGCACTGACTTCGATGACACCGGATTCCTGAACAGCTTCTTGGGTATTTTCTTCTTGGGTATTTTCTTCTTTGGCCATTGTAGTTCTCCTTTACTCTTCTGGTTGAGGGTTGAGAAGCTCTTTGATAAAAGCTTCCTTGGCAGCCGGAGACAGGGTTTGAATATAGTCTTGTAGACTTAACTTAGGTTCACCTCCTTTTTTAGACTTACTTTTCCCTGACTTCCCGTAGGCGAGCTTTTTAAGTCGCCCATCTTCTTCAGCGATTTGATACTCGAGTTGATCGTGGCGTTTTTTCAGTTTGTTGAAAATACTGAAACATTGTTCATAGATCTTTCGAGCTTTAGTCAGAGCCTCATTAGCGTATCGAAGCTCTGGTTTTATTTGCGCCAGTTCTTCCCTTTTCTCTTCAATGTCCATCCTTTCGCCTCCATATTGGAAAGGGTGAGCAACTATTTTGGAACCCCATTGTAACATGAATCAAAATAGTTTGCAACAACTCTGTTTAAAAATATCCAATAAGTTTTGCCGGGTTTCCTATGTTTAAAATTTAAACACAGGTGGCGTTATTTCTCTAACATTGTGTCCAGAGCTTCTTGTACTAGCTTTGTTAAGTCCTCTCCTTTAAGCCTAAGAGCGATATCAGCATCTACAATCTTTTTGTCAAATATGCAGATTGTGTATGCTGTAGAATCTCCTGTACTAATTTTATGAAACCATCTGTCTTGTTGTACTACCATTGATCTCCCAGGTAGGTTTCTCTTTAGTTTTTGTAACGCTTGTTTTGTGTTCATAGTTTGCTCCTTTCTAAATAACTATTTAGTTCTGTAACTTGAAATGGCATTACTTACTTCTTTAGACAATATTCCATGCTCCAAATAGGCGCGGTCTTGTAACTCTTTCCGTACGGCTAGAGCGTTACGATTAATAGCCCCCATTTCCTGGTTAGTCATAGGAAGAATCCCGTCTCGCCCTATTGGCCCTGTACATACTCTTCTGTCATAGTCTTCACAACGAGTGTGGTATTCTTCGGCCAACTTATGAAGATATTGATCCTGCTCTACATACTCAAAAGTTCCTAAATATTCTCGAACAAAGTCCTCGTCGAATCCTTCATTCATAGTTGTTCCTTTTCTAATCTACTTTTCGGATAAGACCATCTTGTTCTGTAATAAGCCCTAATGCAAGCATATCAGCTCGCAAGTTTGGGCCTATCGGTTCAAAATCATCGTCAAACCATTGGACTTTTGGAGACCCGCCAGTGTTGCGAATGTAATCTAAAGCTTCTCTGTGTAATGGTTTCATAGTTTACTCCTCTCTAATTATCCCTCATGAAAGTGATTACCCTTGGGTCAGTCTTAACTGCAAACTTCCTCAAAGAACGACTAAGCGACAGGCCCTCCAGATTAGTGCATCGAGACAACGCTACATATGCTTGCCCTCGTTCGAACACATAAGAGCAATCAAAATGCACCTTGTCAAAGGTTAACCCTTGAGACTTATGCACAGTAATTGCGTACCCTAAGCGGAGAGGGAACTGTATAGCTTCCCCAAGGATAGCTGTAGAAAACTTCTCATCTTCCATAGAGCATTCTTCAGACTCCCATTTAAATCTTTTGATTACAACCTCTGGGCCATCATCAAGTTGGACTTTAATAAAGTCGAAAGGTTTAGGGTCGTTAGGGTCTGCGTGGATTTCAGTGATGGTGCCAAGACTACCGTTGACATAGGCGCCTCCATTAACTACAGTCATAACCCTAGCGCCGACTTTGATGGAGAGATATTCAGGAGCTGTGATAGTTTTCTCTATGTGGAAATCCGGAGAGAAGTTTTCATACTCCATGGTAAAAGTAAACTCTTCTGCATCAAGATTGGCCAGAGATATCTCATTAGCAGTGTCTACCTTCTTGTTGGTTGTTCCAAGGATGATAGTCTTATCAGAAGGACGAATCACTTGGGTGTTCAACAAGCTTAAAGCCGAAACAGGAGTCTTCCCTTGGCGTATTAAGTTAAGCGCCTCAGCGAAATCTGATCCATCTTTTTGACGATAAATCTTGGTGAGATTGCAAGTAGTTACCTCGGCATCTTCCCATATCTTCGATTGGAAGAACCAAGGATCAGGTAATCTACCTTCCTCGTGTTGAGGAACTACTGGAGGAAGTTGAAAAGGGTCTCCCACAGCAATCAACCGGACACCGCCAAAAGGTGTGTCATCATCCCGGATTACCTTCAGAACGTAGTCTACAAAGGTTAGAACATCACTACGAACCATAGATATCTCGTCGATCAGTAGAGTGTGGATTCTCCTGAGCCATTCCTTCTTCTCGCGCTTAATCTTGCTGGCAGAGATAGAGGCTTGATACGCGATGTCGGCAATAGAGAAGGGGATGTTGAATACTCTATGTAGAGTTTGCCCGGAGACGTTCATGGCGGCTACACCAGTAGGGGCGCAGATAGCTACGAATTGTTTAGAATTTTTCTCAAGCCATTTGGAGACGAGATAGCTCTTCCCTGTGCCGGCTCCTCCAGTTATAAAGAGAGACTTGTTGGAGGTTAGCAGGAGTTCAAGCACTTCTTCCTGTGTAGTGTTCATTTCTCCTCCTGACGTTCAGCTATAAGGGCCTCAAGGAGGACCATGTAGTTTCTGGTGTCTCCGAGTTTTTCTTGCCAGAAGGATTGTGGCTTGACTACACCAAGAGCCAATAGGTCAATAGCGTCCCTAGTGGCCACTAAATGTTTCACTAGCATATTCCAGAGAGCCGCTTCAGGAGTTCTGCCAAGGGCTTGAAACTCCGCAGCATTGTGGAAGTTAGCTAGTCTGTCTGCATCACTGGCATATTCCGAACTTTTGGTAATCATCTGGTCTCGTTCAAAAGCTTGACGTGCGCGGAAGATTTTGTTAAACTCTTTGTAGTCCATAATAGATCCTTTCAATCGAAGTAGTGGCCCACTTTTTGAAGGCAGTAGGCAGTTGTGGCCTTAGCGCGAATGTTGTTGTATTCAGCAGGATGTGTTGCAAATAGATGATCAGCCAAATTCTTTGCGCATTCGGTTAGGTCTGAAGCTGTAAAAGTTTCTTTACATAGGTCACATTTTGCTCTGTATGTTGCCATAGTTTGTTACCTTTCTATAATAGGAAAAGCGGTTAATAAGGCGTCTTGTTCATCTAGGAGTGCACAAAGTTTAATTTTGGCAAACTCTATGTCCAACTTAAAATTTCCCCCAAGAAATTTCATCTGTTCGTTGAGTAAGTCTCTCAAGATACGTACTCCTGAGAG
>Ga0210123_1001174_pt1 | contig 13952 bp, 16 predicted proteins | sample Muzzi_PWB_D2_FD_185535 | JGI IMG/M metagenome (GOLD analysis project Ga0210123, IMG submission 185535) | Wetland microbial communities from San Francisco Bay, California, USA, that impact long-term carbon sequestration - Muzzi_PWB_D2 (SPAdes) | ecosystem: Environmental > Aquatic > Marine >... | reverse complement strand
CAGGTAGAGGTAGCTCTCAAACACCCCCTCGTCACTGTAGAGCACCGACAGCGCGGAGCCGGGGCCGTCGGTGGCTGCCGTGGTGGGGACAACGATGACCGGCAGCTGCATCTCGTGGGCGACCGCCTTGGCCGCATCGATGGCGGCCCCGCCGCCCACCGCGATGATGATGTTGGCCCCCCGGGAGCGGGCGAGCTGCGCCAGCCGGTCGACCTCTCGGCGCGAAGACACGCCGCCGAAAACGTCCTGGTGGTAGCGGAGCCCCTGGTCCGCCAGGCTGCTCTCCATAGCCGCACCGCAGATCGACAGGGCGGTCTTGCCGCCAACCGCAAAGGCGCAATCTCCCAGGGGCGCGGCATAGGAACCGATCTCTTCGATGACGCCCGGACCCTGGATATAGCGCCCGGGGAAATAGAGTACGCGTTTCATGGCAACCTCCTTTGATTGGCCTCTGGCGACCAGATATAATGTTGTTGCGGTACTGCGTATCTAATTGCCAAAGCGATTCAAGCACCTTGCGGAGCCAGTCCCAACAAAAAAAAACGCCCCAGCAAAACCCTTCAGGCCTACCAGGGCGGTTCGGTTGCTTGTTGCTCCCGTCATTCTGTCGGTGCAGGCACGGCTACCGTCATACCATGCCGTCGAAAGACGTCCATCATCTTTGCCCGGTCCGGGGGGCCGCCGGCAGCAGCCCTGATGACTTCGGCTGCTTCACGGAAATACGCCGGGCCCATGATTGCCGGGGTTATGATGGCGAGTTGTTTCACGTCGTTCGTCCCGTAATTGTCGAAACGGTGCACCGCCCCTCGTGGGATGCAGAGTGCTTGCCCGGGGCCGACCTCGATTGGGTTGCCGTCTAGCGTCCAGGTAAGAACACCCTTAATGCCGTAGAGGATCTCCTCGTAGGCATCGTTCTTGTGGGCCGGCGCCGCCAATTTCTCCCCGGCAGGGACGAAAACCTCGAACACCGCCGCGTTACCGTTGGAATCATCGCCGGTGAGAAGGAACCGGATTCCCAACGGGCCGATTTTGATGGATTCTTCCGAAGCATTGACTCGGTTCTGATGTTGCATGATTTATCCCTTTATGGGCCCAAGGTTCAGCTGTCTGCTTTGCACCTGGATTGGCACAACCAGCACCTTTACCGGGCTTTGGTTCATGAATGTGTTATCCCCGTCCAGCTTTTTCAGGCGACCAAACACGTTGTCATTATATCACCTGGAGTGCAGCAAGGGCCTCTGGTGGGTTTTCTGGCAGGAATAATTCGCCAATAGAGACATTTCCTCTTCAAGGGAAACATTGGAAAGCCGCTCGTCCAACTTTCTAAATCCGGATAACAGCTTGCGGGGGGAAACGGATATGCTACCGTTACGGTAATCAATTAAGGATTTTCAAAAACTGATTTTCACCTCGCAGCGGAGCCTGAACATGGTTGACGATATCCAACACATCCACAGCTATTATTCGCCGAATGACCTGTATAACAAGATCATCGCCGGGCTGAATAAGCTCGGCAAGGATCTGTCGCAAGTCACCCTGGATGATCTTCAGCCGGTGGATGAATTTCACATCCGCGGCGATACCGCCACCAGGGAGCTGATCAAGCTGTCCGGTTTCACCTCGGATATGCATATTCTGGATGTGGGGTGCGGTATCGGCGGTTCGACGCGTCGCTTGTCCCATGAGACCGGCTGCACTGTGACCGGTATCGATCTGAGCGATGCCTACATCGATACCGCCCGGCGCTTGACGGAATTGATCGACATGCAGGACCGGGTCCGGTTTCATGCGGCCAGTGCCCTGGACCTGCCATTTGCCGACAATTCTTTTGACGGTGTCTGGTCGCTGCAGATGAACATGAATGTCGAGGACAAGCTGGCGTGGCTGGTGGAAACCTGTCGAGTGCTCAGGCCCGGCGGGCGCGCGGTTTTGTACGAAGTCTGCGGCCATAAAAATTCACCGCTCTATTTTCCGGTACCCTGGGCGCAGGACGGTTCCATGAGTTTTCTGCTGCAGCCGGAAGCCTTTCGCGGGGTAATCACCAGCGCCGGTTTTGATATCGAGGTCTGGAACGACAAGACCGATCTTGCCCAAAAGGCCTTTGCCGAGGTTCAGGAACCGGTCGGTGAGTCGGAGCTTCCGGTGTTGGGGGTCTACCTGCTGGTCGGCAAGGACATCAAGACCAAGGCCTATAATCTGCATCGCAACCTGGACGAGGGGCGCGTCAGCCTGATCGAAACGGTGGCGGTGAAACCTGAGGACCAAAGCTCCGGACAATCAGAGCAATAAAATTAGAAGCTGACTTCCTCCCAACAGATCACTTTCTCCTCAGCCGGATCATTACCCAATCTTTACCAGAGCGTTAACCAGTTGTTACGCCGCCCTGCTATTATACTAATCAAAAGCAATCAACCAACCCGGAGCTTCCGGTTCCGGGGTATAAAAAAATAAGGAGAGCTGAAACCATGAAAATCAGACGAATTTTAAGCCTGGGTGCTGCCCTGCTCGCCGTTGCTACCCCCAGCCTTGCCGCGACCGCGGTTCTGGCAGGCGGCTGTTTCTGGTGCATGGAATCGGATTTCGAAAAGCTGCACGGGGTTTCGGATGTTGTCTCCGGCTTTACCGGCGGAACGTTGCCAAACCCGACCTATTACGGTGATCACGAGGGGCACTACGAGTCGGTCGAAATCACCTACGACCCGCAGGTGGTGAGTTATAAGCAGCTGCTCGATTACTACTGGCGGCACATCGATCCCTTTGACGACGGCGGGCAATTCTGCGACCGCGGACACAGCTATATGGCCGCGATCTTCGTCGCCAACGACGAGGAGAAGAAGATCGCCGAAGCATCGAAAACCGAGGTCCAGGCGCTGTTCCCGGACCAGAAGGTGGTAACGCAGATTCTGCCGGCGACGACGTTCTGGCCGATCAAGGGGGAGGAGGGGAACTATCACCAGGACTATTATAAGAAAAACCCGGTCCGCTATAAATTCTACCGGTGGAACTGCGGCCGCGACCAACGAGTGAAGGCGATCTGGGGGGACCAGGCGACGCATGAATAGTCCTGCGAATCGTCTCGGTCGCTGAAGACGATTCCGATTGACCTTTTGGTTGTTACAAAAGCCCCGGTTCACTGGTGATCGGGGCTTTCCATGGTTGAATTACACCGACTCACCAAAAGCAAATTCCGGCGATTCAGATATAATTGATGACCGAGGAGGTGTCAGATCATGAATACCAGCCAAAGATTGCAGCAGACCATTGAAGACCTGGTTGACGACCGGCGCGGCATCCTCGCGGCGGACGAAAGCACAGGGACCATCAAGAAACGTTTCGACGCCATCAACCTAGAATCCACCGAAGAACACCGCCGCGCCTACCGCAGTTTATTGCTCGAAACAGCGGGATTGGGCGAGTTCCTCAGCGGGGTGATTCTGTTCGAAGAAACCCTCGGCCAGAAAAATGCCGCCGGCACTCCCCTGGCGGAGGTGGCCTGGCAGCAGAAAATCGTTCCCGGTATCAAGGTCGACAAGGGCACGGAACCGCTCGTCGGCGCGCCCGGCGATCTCATCACCAAAGGGCTGGACGGTCTCGCCGACCGGTTGAAGACCTATATCGAGCAGGGGGCGCGGTTTGCCAAGTGGAGGGAGGTTTACCAGATTACCGCCACCAATCCCACCCGGCTGGGTCTGCACGCCAATGCCGAACGGCTGGCCCACTATGCCGCCGCCTGCCAGGAGTTGGGCGTGGTCCCGATCGTCGAACCTGAAGTGCTGATGGATGGCAATCATGATATCGAGCGTTGTGCGGAAGTTACCGAACAGGTGCTGTACGCCGTGTTTCAGGCGCTACGGCAATACGGGGTGTGGCTGGAACAGATGATCCTGAAACCGAATATGGTGTTGCCCGGACAAGGCTGCCGAACCGCAGACCCCGGTGAAATCGCCGCGGCGACCCTCCGCGTCTTCCGCAGAGTTGTCCCGGCAGCCGTCCCCAGCATCAATTTCCTGTCCGGTGGCCAGAGCCCCGAAGAAGCGACCATCAATCTGAACGCCATCAACCAAATCGGCGGTCCCTGGCAGCTGAGCATTTCCTACGGACGGGCCTTGCAGCAACCGGTATTGGCCGCCTGGCAGGGGAAAACGGAAAATGTTGCAGCGGCGCAAACCGCCCTGTTGAAACGAGCCCGCCTGAACAGCCTGGCTCGTCGGGGAGACTACCAGCCGGATCTGGAGACCGATTAGCCACAGACAGGCGGCAGGTACCTGCGGAGCCGGTTCCATCCCCACAATGCAGAGGAGGGGACAGATTTATTTTGGAGATTGGAAATAAATCTGTCCTTTTTTCTCGCCTCTTTTCTCACGCTTGTCAATTCTGCCAGTTCAGGTATTTTGGTGGAACCATGATACGAAAAACAGTGCTGGGCCAGGGCCGAAAAAGGGGATGCAACAATGCCATATGGCGAGAATAAGATAGCGATGGGAGTCTGGTTGCGGATCGGTATCGCGCTAATGATGATCATCTCGACACCGTTTTCAGCTCTTTCGGCACAACTGATCAACACCATTCAGATTGGCAGCCACTTGTCGGAGCAAAGAGCCCGGCGACAATTTAAGTCGGTACTGGCGCTGCTGGAGGAGCAGGAAAAAAGCTACCTGAGGATCGAGCACTTGGACAACTATTATGCGTTGCGTCTGGGTAAATTTGCGACTCCGGAGGAAGCGAAGGATCTTTATACGAAAATAAATTCCTTCTATCCGGACGCACAATTGATGAAAGCCTATGTCAGTCATAACCGGCTGGTCGAGATGTATGGGGCAGCGGCTGCCGAGAAACCGGTTGTCCCACCCGTTGAACAGGACAAAAAACCTGCAACCATCCCCGCAGAGCAACAGGAAGTCTCGCGGCAGATTGCCAGCGAAGAAGCGGTTCCTCCGCCTCTTGATCAGAATCAGGAGCCAGCGATAATTCCTGAAGAGAAACCGGACGTCCCGCAGCAGATTGTCAGCGAAAAACCGGTTCCCGCAGCCATCAAGCCGAACCTGGAGCCTGCCAAGGGACCCGGAAAGAATCCGGAAGTTGAGGCGCCGGTTGCGGTTAAGGATTCGACGGCAGAGGTTGCTGCCAGGGTTAAATCGCCGCCCGCAAACGTGGCGGTTGCGGGCCCGGCCAAATCCTTGGTTCCGGGAGAAATGGCGGCGCCTCCGACCGATCCCCCCACCGGTCTGCTATCACTTCGCAACTTCATCATCATGGTGGCTGCCTTGACTCTCATCATGCTGGTTTGCCTGGTGCGTTCCCTGAGGAGGCTAGCAAAACCCCAGCCCCGGAGAGCGACATTGATCGCTGAGCAACCTGCTGAATCTCCAGAGCACATTGCGTCACCAGGAGCAGAGCAAAACGCACCTGTCTATGCGCGGCAGCGTGAAATTGCAGATCCGGACCAAAAGCAAAGCCCCCCCTCGCAGAATGCCGTGGAAGTGGACAGCGATTTCAAGGTCGCCGAAGCAGAACCGCCTGAAAATTTCCCCCGCGAGGATGTGGCAGCTGTGGAAATGGTCGCTAAGAAGAGCATTGAAGCGGCTGCGCCGGTGGACGTTGCCCCGATCGAACCGGAACCCCTGGCGGCCGATCACCCTGTTGCAGATACGCCGGACTCAAAAGGAGCTGAATCTGTTCAGAAAGATAAAGAGAACCGGCTGACCAGGGCGATGGAGGCTGTGACTCTTGGGAAAACCCAGAGGTGAAAACAAATCCGGTGCGGCGCAAATCCCGGGGCAATTTTAGCTGGTTCCGGTCCAGGGTCCTTTACTCTGTTACTGCCGAATTAGTTAAGAGGGATTTTCTTCTCACTGCTCTTTGTTCAATTCCATTTTTTTGATCTCTCCCAAGGTCTGGCGAAATGTCGCTTCAAACGGGCCGCCCAGGTCGACAGCCCGCTGTGCGGTTTTCATGGCTTCATCCAGTTTGCCCTGCTCCGCCAGGACATTGGCCCAATTGTTATAGGCGATGCCGTTGTCCGGCTGGAGTCGGGTCGCTTGAGAGAATGCATCTGCTGCGGTGTCGAGTTCGTGCAGTTGGTATTTGCTGTTGCCAAGGCCCATCCAGGCGATAAAACTTGTATCCCATCTTTTCAAGGCGGCCGTATACCCGGTTGCGGCAGCCTGCCACTGTCCGGCTTTCTCCAGACCCGTTACGGCGGAAAGCCACTTGTTTTCTTCGGCAACCGCCGGCAGCCGGTTGGGCGGAAGGACCAAAAGTCCCCAGTAGTCAGAACGTTTCCAGATATTGTTGAAGGTCCAGAAACTGAGGACTTCCCCGGCCGTGAGGCCTGAATGGAGGATGACTTTTTCCTCCTCCTGGTCATAGCCGATCACGACGGCATAGTGCCACTGCGGATACCAGAAGAAGCCGAGATTGACCAGCACGATCGCCGGCTGACCGGCCGCTATCTCAGTCATCAGTGCGTCAATGCCGGCAATGGGGTAGGCGACCCGGCCATGCCGGCGGGCAGCTCCGATCAGGGAGTTCTGGAGACTGCCCTTGAGCCCGGGAGTAAAGACTTCGGAAGAGAGATCGGAGGGCTCAACAGCAACTCCGCTCCAGTTCAGCACCATGGCAAGAGCTGCCGGGCCGCACTGCAATTCATCCTGGGGAAAAAAAGGCACATCTTCAACTGCGGCCCTGGGCGGTCTTCCGGAACCCTGGGACAGGTAGCCCGGCGGGACAAGGCTGCACCCTGCAAGCGATATCCACAGTGCCAAAAACAGCAGGCCGGCAATCAACCGATTGCCGACCTGGGCCGAATATCTGTCTGGTTTGCGCTTAGCGCGTGTGGTTAACAAAGGAAAAAACATGGGTAAAGCCGAGAATGTCGGTAACCAATAAAACCAGAAAGATTAAGACTGCCGCGCCGATAACCGCACCGATCCCATCACCGCCGGCAGGCATTTGATCTATGGACCTGGAAATTTTCGCGACTTCTTCATTCGAAAGGCTGCCAACCCTCTGTTGGGCTTCGACAGGATCAACTCCGTTTTGAGTCAGGATCTGCTTGACATCTTCACGTGCCAGGAAGTTTGCCACCTGAACCCGTTGGCCTGCTGCCTGTTGCCCTGCGATCACGGCATCAGTCCCGACCATCCGAGCCTGAGCCCTGGGCAGGTTAAAGTTAAGCAGGCAGAATGAAACGACTATGAGAAGACTTACCGGACGCATGAGCTTCTTGAGCATGAATGACCTCCTTTCCAGTTTATGTATAAACATACCGCAAATTTTAACGGAGCGTACTCTATCCCGAAGGAAAAATCGTAACACTCCGGAATTTTCGGGTCGAACCTTGATTCTTCCGGTGAATTGAAAGTCCTTCAAGTCATTGATAAAATATGTGCAAGGCCCTTTTCCAATGACTGGGATTTTCGGGGATATCCGGGAAAACAGGCGCTTTCCCCATTATCTCTCAGCATAAGGTGGGAAAATTATGAAAGAAAGTATCGTGCGATTGAAAAATCTTTGTGAAATGTTGATCGGCATGGGTTTTACCGAGTCCGTGAATGAAAAAGAAATAAAAAAACTGATCGCAAATCTTGAAACGATTATTTATAAAGAGATGAAATTACTGGAAGAACGCGAATCCATGTCCGACACCTGACGCACTTCTGCCCGCCAGTGCGGCCCGGAATCATCTACGGGATCTCTGCTCCCCAATATCCAGTCCTCCATAAATGACTAGAGATCTAGGTCGCGAAGATTTTTCCGCTTTCCGATTCCCTGCAAAACTTTTAATGTCCAGGTGCCAGACCAGCTTCTCACCGGTTCGTCTTGCCACTAAAGACCCGCGGACGAGAAGACGAAAAGGGAACCTAGAGGAACTTCTGACCGATCTGCAAAGTCGACGAAAACCGGGGGAGTGTTCCTTTTTTATTCTGTAAAATCTATAATCTCGATGATTGACCTGGAATGGGAGACAGTTTTAAATGGTTTTTTTTGAATGGAAAGAAGAATACGAGGTGGGGCTGCCGCAAATCGACCTGCAGCACACCATGATCGTCAACATGATCAACGAGCTGTACACCTCCCTTGAATCGGAAGCTGAGGAAGACGTGACTGCGAAGATCCTGGCCAAACTGCTGGGATATGTCAAGGACCATTTCGCTGCCGAAGAAAAGGCGATGCGGGAGAATGATTATCCTTTCCAGGAGTCCCATTTTGCGGAACACGACGCATTCAGGGAAAAGGTAAGCCGGCTGCACGGCAGGCATCAAACCGGTGAAAAAATTGCAGCCTATGAGCTGGCCGAATGTTTAAAGGAGTGGCTGCTGGATCATATCGCTGGCGTCGACAGGGTCTTTGGGGCCTATGTATTTCAGCTCAGCGAAGACGCCCGGGAGGCTTTCTGCCGGCAGAACCCAACCCACCCGCTCGCCAAATAGACCCGTTCAAGAAGCAAAAACGATCTGCAGGACATCAATAAACTTTTCCGTCATCCGGAGGGGTTTTTATCGTCATACGGGATTTTAGGGTCAGTAAGAAAGGCTCATTTCCTCCGGATCGAACCCGGCATAATGGAGTGAGATAACATTTCGGAAAGTTGCGGGTGGGCAGCAAATCAAAACTTACTATTTTTGAAAAGTGACAGGGCTGCTTAAATTTTTCCATTCAAAAATGAATTGCCGATTTTTAAAATGGAAACCCGTACTATGAACCCCTTGGGAATGCAGGACGGCAATGGTGTACAACATTCCAGTTCAGCAGTTCATATGCTGAAACTGGGTGGTTGGACGTTTCGGTTGAAAACTGGAATAACGTCTTCTACTCAATAAAGAATGAAAATCAGCACCCACGACCCGTTTAGCGAAGGTAAGTCAAGAGCAGACTTGACCCGTCGACTCTTTTAGTCATGCAATAATGCTTCACAATTTTGCATAAAAAGATTTTCCCCCCTTTCAAATTCATCAATCAGTTCAGGTCGGTCTTTGGGCTTAATTTTCCAGTTTAAATCAGACATGACCCTTTCAAAAGGAATTCTCTCTTTGCCCCTTTTTAAGGTTAACTTTGCCAGTGCAACAGCAATTGTTTTTTCCTTTCGTACAATATGATGGCTGATATATATCCATTCCTCATCCCAATAAATGATTTTAGTTCTCAATTGGAATTTTTGAAATCGTTTGAGAGGTCGTCTAAACTGCGCAGATATGGAAGCGAGTGGAAGATATAAACTTTTCTTCCTGGCGTATTTTAAAAATCCGGTACGAACCGTAAGATCCCATCGTCCCAATTCCGTTATGAACAGCATAGCAGCATTGCTCATGATTGAAAGATCAACATCGGTCATCCATACTCGGAAATTCAGACAAATCTCTTCATACGGACTTGTTTTCTTGCAGAATTGTGCTTTTATAATAATTAATAGAATTCGAAGCCAACGGCTCATCTTATATAATCCATGCTGTTCAACGTGCCGGATCACTTGAAAATTGGCCGCAGGCCAAATTTTCAAGTGTAGCCGTTTGTTATACAGTTTAAGCTGCTTTTTTTAGTTCGCTTGCCAATTCAGTCATAGAAACAACTGTAATACGTTCACTAGCTAAATTGCCAGTAGGGATTGATTCTTTCTTGGGTGTAACAAGGTAAGCCCAATCCACCTTCCCTGAATGAATAAGCTGCTGGAGATAGTCGATTGTTCTTCGCAGTATATGGAGTGGCATAGAACCACGCCATGCTTTCACTTCGATTGCAATATTCTTCCCATTTATACTGACAAGGAAATCAGGGCGGATACCATCTATTTCAGGTTCTATGACAAAATCTATTCCGTTCTTTTTTAGCAGAATTGGCAGGCGAGACTCCGGGACATCAGATCTCGGCATTCTAATTTGCAAATCTCCTATCAAAATCAGTTTTCATATATCCAAGGGTTTTTTGCCGCTTTGCGGATGTCCTGAAAATCACGACCTGCAGGACACTGCCAGCCCACGATTACCATTTCGTGGGCTGGTCTTGAATTGCGCCATATTTAACACGCTTTCTGGTGGTGCTCTTGGTAAAGCCGATAAACGGAAGACCGACTGATTCCGTAATGCTCTGCAATTTCTGATTTACTGCAGCCGGGAGCTTCAAAATCTTCGACAAGCTGAGCGATCTCGGCTTTCTTCAGTTTCGGCCTTGCGCCAAACTTCACACCCCGGGCGAGGGCTCTCTCGCGGCCTTCACGGGATCGTTCCCTGATCATTTCGCGTTCGAACTCGCCAATCGCCGCCAGGATATTGAATTGCAGGCGACCATACATGGATGTCGTGTCAATGCCTTGATCCAGCACAATCAGGTCGACCTTTTTCTCCTCCAGCTTTTGTACAATCATCGCCAGATCGACAACCGATCGTGCCAGGCGGTCCAGCTTGGTGACAACAAAAACATCCTCCTCGCGGACAAAATCCAAGGCTTTCTGAAGTTCCAGCCGAAGTTTTGTGTGGACACCGGAAACCTTTTCAAAATAAATGCGATCGCAATTTTCAAGTTTATCGAGTTGGACATCCAACTTCTGGCCAAGACTGCTGACTCTGGCGTATCCTACCCGCATTCCCATGGCGACCTCCTTTGTGAAAGGGTTTAAGATTCTCTTGACCTGGGGCAAGAAGTCGTTGATGATGGTCTGTACGAATTGTACAATTCGTACATAAGAAAGGAAGGTACCGTATGACACGAATGGGCGTCTCTGATGCAAGAGACCATCTGAGCGAAGTCGTTGACCGTGCCCGATATACCCAGGAGCGTGTTGTCCTGACCAAGCGTGGCCGTGAGGTTGGAGCAATTATCTCGATTGACGATCTGAACCTTCTGGAAATGCTGGAGGATCAACTCGACATCAAAGAGGCTCGTCAGGCTATTGCAGAATCTCAGGGAGAGCGAATCGCCTATGATGAGGTTCGCAAAAAGCTGGGATTATAATCCGTGGTTTATCGCATTGAACTGACCCCGGCTGCGGAAAAGGCACTTGCCAAGGTTGCCAAGAGCAATCGAGCCCTACTGAAAAGACTCGATCGGACTCTGCTGGCACTGGCGGGAAATCCGGTCCCCGTAGGCAGCAAACAGCTTGCTGGGGAAGATCCTCCCCTTTACAGGGTTCGGGTCGGCGACTATCGGATTCTCTATCAGATTGAGGATGATGTTCTTGTGGTTCTGGTTGTCCATGTCGGACACCGCAAAGATGTATATAGATTTCTGAAGAGGTAGGCCTGGAATAGAAGGATTTGTGGCAGTTCTGATGAAAATAAACAGAAACGACCCATGCCCCTGTGGCAGTGGCAAGAAATATAAAAAGTGTTGCCTCGAAAAGCACCAATCCTCCGGCCAACCTGAGGGCGTTGCAGAAACCTTCGCCGAAGTCCGTCAATTGTTGGCGGGAAAAGAGTTTGCTTCCCTTGAAGAGGTGAACACCTTTCTTGCCACGCAGATGTCTAAACGCAACCAGGCTCCGAAAAATGATTTTGCCGGGTTATCGCCGGAGCAGATGCATCGCTTTCTCCATTTTCCATTTGAATCGGCTGCGCTCGTCGTCTTTCCAGAACGGCTAGCGACTGAACCCTCCGCGCCGATTTTGACCCTTTTCAGCATGCTGGCTGAGGCAATTGGCGAGAAGGGTCTAAAGCCAACCGCGACGGGAAATCTTCCCCGGAACTTCTGCCGCGAGGCTGCCCTTAAGTACTGGGGTGCTGTGGTCCATGAAGAGAAAACTCGCTATGGCAACATCAACAAAGAGGAAGACTTTTTTGATCTTCACGTAATGCGTATTGTTGCTGAACTCACCGGACTGATCCGTAAATACAAGGGAAAATTCATCCTCAGTCGTGAATGTCGAAGGCTGCTGGGTGAATCAGGGATGACCTGTGTTTACCCGAAGTTGCTTCGCACCTATGTTGAGAAGTTCAATTGGGGATATTGGGACGGTTATCCAGATCTTGGTTTTATTCAACAGTCCTTTCTCTTTTCTCTCTACCTATTACAAAAGTATGGTGGCGACTGGCGGCCCCAGACTTTCTATGAAGACCATTTTCTGAAAGCTTTCCCAATGATTTTGGAGGAAGTGCCTGCTAGGCCTTATACCAATCCAGAGCAGACCGTCCGTTCCTGCTATAGCCTTCGCAGCTTGGAACATTTTTTCGGTTTTTTGGGGTTAGCCAACGTGGAATTGATAACAACTGAGCAGCGCTATCCACGTCAATTCAGGGTCAAGAAACTCCCACTGCTTGGGGCTATTGTCAATTTCAGTGTCTGATATGCCAGGAATTGTGAGAGTGATCCAAAAACCCTCTACTTGATCCTCTATTCAGTGCAGGCTATCTCCCAATACGCCATCTACCTTTTGACCTTCCTTGGAGACCGGGGTAGATTGGGGTTACCCAATTTCTTCTGGTGTCTGGAAATCAGGGGAGGGGTGAACGATGACTACAAGGCATATGCAAACTAGCAGGTGGTTTTTTAGTTTTTGGACTTTCGAATGATGGTTCGATTGCAGTTGTTATCGCAACCTGGATGGAGCGGGCAATACTTGCTTCCAGGGGTTTATGAGTTATTTAAATGAACCTGTAAGTTAACCAGAAAGGGCTATGCAAATGTCCGCGGAATTCTGGATGAAACTGAGCGGCAAACTGGAGCGTTTGGTTTTGCGAATCAGCCTGCTACTGGCCTGGATCATTGTGTTATCCCTGGTGACCATCAGTGCTATCGATGTCATTGGGCGACAGGTCGTTTATGCCGGCGGAGAGACGATCAACATCGTTATGGCGATCCTGTTTCTAAACATGGCGTTGCTTTTTATTGGCGCTGCTTACCTGCAGGACGCCCATGTACGCATTGATATTTTGCGAGAGAGGTTTCCAGAACGTCTCCGCGTCTGGATCGAATTGTTTGGCAATCTCGCGATTATCCTTCCCATCTGTATCCTTATCATATATTACGGCAGTTCACAGGCCTTTACGAACCTCAGACAGGGAGAATTGATAGGTGATTTTGGCTTCCTAGGGCTGAAAGGCCTATATGAAGCATCAGTTCCCGTCGGATTCTTCCTGTTCTTACTTGCCAGCATCAGCGTCACAATCCGCAATGCTCTTTTCCTCTGCGGCAAAACCACGATTTCAACCACACGAGAGGAAAACTCATGACAACCCTTCTGCATCAACATCTTTGGCAGATGATGCTGCTGACGCTAGCAGTCATGCTCTTCAGTGGGCTACCGGTGGGGGTCGTTCTTGCTGGTACGGGATTAGGCTTCGGGGTGATCGGCTGCGCCCTTGATTTGGTGCAATGGAAGGACTTCGGCATCATTTACTATCGTGTTTTTGGGACACTGTTCGAGACTGAAGACATTTTTTGGAGCGCGGTGCCGTTGCTGCTTTTTATGGGAATCGTGCTGCACTACAGCGGTATTGCTGATGAGCTTCAGACCTGCCTGCAGAGGCTGTTTCGTAAGTCTCCAGCCGGGCTGGCGATAGCGACCCTGTTGATCGGCACAATCCTGGCACCTGCCGCAGGGATGATCGGTGCGTCGGTGGTGACCCTGGCGTTGATTGCACTGCCGTTAATGCTTGAGCAGGGCTACAAACCGTCCTTTGCCTCCGGAGTTGTGGCAGCTGCCGGAACTCTCGGAGTTGCCTTTCCACCGGGCGTGATGCTGGTCTTCGTGGCTGCCGCGATGGGAGTCTACGCGCCGTTCATTTTTCTGGCGATGCTGGGTCCGTCGCTGCTGTTGCTGGTCCTTTTTGGCAGCTATTGCATGGTGGTCGCTTCGAGCCACCCCGCATTGGTGTCTGCTACGCCGCGAACAGACTACCTCCCAACTCTGCTGATGTATCTGCGCAGTCTGATTATCCCCTTAGCTCTGATAACCCTGATGATCCTTGCTGTCACTGTCGGCTATCTGCCTATAGCCGAAGCGGCAGCAGTTGGAGCGGCGG
>Ga0210123_1001173_pt1 | contig 13958 bp, 11 predicted proteins | sample Muzzi_PWB_D2_FD_185535 | JGI IMG/M metagenome (GOLD analysis project Ga0210123, IMG submission 185535) | Wetland microbial communities from San Francisco Bay, California, USA, that impact long-term carbon sequestration - Muzzi_PWB_D2 (SPAdes) | ecosystem: Environmental > Aquatic > Marine >... | reverse complement strand
GGCGCGGCTGGAACCGATGCGGCGAAGCTCCTGGCCGAAATGGCAGGAATCACGGCAAGCTGGGGCACGATGCTCAAGGTCGATACGGCGTCGGAAAACGGGCTCGAAGTTTCCTACGAAGATTTCTCGGCAGGCAAACTGGTCAGGCAATCTTACGACATGGTCGTGCTATGCACGGATGTCGGGCCGGCAAAGGACCTTAAGGAACTGGCAGAAATCACCGGAATAGAGCTCGACAAGGATGGCTATCTCGCGGCGGCCGCTTCGGAGAGCGACGGTGTTTCGACAAGCCGGCAAGGCGTTTTTGTCGCCGGCTGCGCCAGCGGACCCAAGAACATCAGGAACAGTATTGCCGAGGCGACCGCTGCGACCAAAAAGGCAATCGCCCAACTGGCGCCTGTTTCGCTCGTGTCCGAAGAATCAGCCAGTGCCGACGTAGTGGAATCGACCACCATACCTGCAGACGACATGCGTGCCCAGATCGAAAAACTTTTGCACGCGCTGATTAACCAGCCAAGCGGCTGATCATCAGGTATTGGCAACTACCAGGTCGATCGCGTGATAAGCAGACAGGATCGCACCCTCCTGCCAGCTCTGCAGGATGCTCAAGTGTTCCCCCGCGAAGAAAATGTTCTCGTCCGGTGTCAGCAGTGTCACGGGATTTGACGTTCCCCAGGCACCCAGCTGGAACGGGACTTTCGGCCATGCGACGCTGATTCCGCGGCTCGCCTCACCATTCATCTCCGGGTGCAGATTCCTGCCTTGAGTGATGGCGGCATTGATTCGTTGTTGTGGCGTCATGCTGGCAAAGTTCGTTCCCGCCGTTCCCCCGAAAATATAGGCGCCGACGAGTACGCCGTTGCTGTGCCCGAACCCTCCGTTCGGATACCAGATCTGTGTAATGTCCTGCGTCGTCCAGGAAATGCCGCCATAGATGTTGTGGTCCTGTTCCCAGAATCGCCGTGACTGGAACGCAATTTTTCCGGCCGACGCATAACTGAAACCGTCGATTTCGGATTGATGCGCGGCCGAGAAATCGTTCGCGATAGTTCTGAGCACTGTCGCTGGTATCGTGCAAACGCAATAGTCGGCATCGAGTTGCGTCGGCGTCCCGAGCCTGTCATAGATAATGCGCACTCCACCGGCAATCTTGCGAATCTCCTTAACCTGCGCCCCGGTCACGAGGTCGTTGACGACCTGCGATTCAAATGCCCGTGCGATGCGATCCATACCACCGACCGGCTGCAACATCGTCGGTTGTTGCTCCAGGCCGTGCGCAAAACCCTGGCGCTGTTGCCAGAATGTTTCCGCGATCAGGTCCTGCAGAGCCAGCGGATTGACCAGCTCACCGCGTTGCCGACTGCCTGTGTCTTCCTGTCCCGGGAAGCCGGCCCTCGATGTCCCGGCGTAATTCGATGCGCCGTCAAGATCGCCGAAATCGCGCAGCATGGAAATAATATTCGCCTTGTCGCTGGCGGTTAGTTCCGCGTCCAGGGCGTTCTGATTAACTGCCATGGACAGCAGGCGGGCTACGTTGCCGCGGGTGTCGGCATGAATTCGACGGGAAATGACCGGTTGACCGCCAAATCGACTTGTCGAGTGCATCAGCGCTGCGCGATTGTCATTGGTAAACACCTCCAGCGCGACACCAAATTCGCGGCAATATCCAAGCAGGAACTCATGGTGATGAGCAATCCTGGCAGGACCCGCGTTGAAGTAGAGTTCGTCGTCGAAGTCGAACAGGCATGTTTGCGACGAGTCCGTCTCGTCGACAACATCTCCTGCGCGAATGGTGCGATTCCGGCCGCCCGCTGCAGGCGTCGCTTCCAGTATCGTGCAACTGTATCCGAGCCTCGTCATCTCGAGCGCTGTCGTCATGCCGGCGATGCCACCGCCAAGAATCACAACCGTCTTGCCAGCACCAACATTTGACGGCCAGTCTCCCGGTCGGGGTGAGGCCATTCGCCCGGGCGGCGGTGGCGGAGCCGGCGGATTCATCGGCGCACCGGGAGCCGCGGACGATGATCCGCAGGCACTCAGTGATGTGCCGATACCCATCGCCGCCATCGTCCGGAGCATTGCGGAGCTTCCAACCGCTCGCCCTATGGAAGTCAGGAATTCTCGTCTGGCCAGGCTGGTTTTTTTTGTTGGCATGATCTTGTCCGCGGCGTTGGCTGATTCATCACGGGGTGTCGAACAGCAAACCTGCAGCGTTGACCGCTCTGCAGATGCCGTGCGTTCGCCGTAACACGGGTATTGGACCCCGATAGATGCGGAGAATTCCCGATACCGCGACCAATATACACTCGCGACGCTGACAGGACCTGCAGAATTGTCGCTACGCTACACGGGACGGCGCACTGATCATGCGTCATAGCGATTCGGTATATTCGAACGCTGAAAGCTGTAACAATCCGTCCCCTTCCCCGCGTTCGGATTCGAGAACAGACAGGTGGCCAAATGAATGACTTCCCGCTCAAATTTTCCCGATTGGCGCTGCTGGGATTTGTAATCCTGTTGCCAGTTCAAATACTGCACGCGGCGCCACTGTCACCGGAAGAAGTCTTCGGTTTCAGGCCCGGAGACGACTACAAGCTGGCCAGCTACGAACAGATGGAAGTCTATTACCGTCAACTCGCGGCAGAAAGCGACCGGGTCGAAATCCACGAGATTGGAGAATCGGTGCTCGGACGAACACTTTACGTCCTGACGATTTCCAGTGAAGAGAATATTCGTAACCTGGACAAGTATCGCTCAATCAGTGAGCAACTGGCGCGAGCGAGAATTGATTCGGAAAGCGCGCAGAAACTTGCAGGCGAAGGAAAAGCGGTCGTATGGATTGACGGAGGTTTACATGCCACGGAACTTGCGCATGGCCAGATGACATCGCTACTCGCGCATCGTGTCACAACCGAAGAGTCGGCAGAAATGCAGGCAATTCGGGATAACGTGATTTTCCTGCTGATGCCGGAAATGAATCCCGATGGACTCGAGATCGTTCGCAAGTGGTATGTCAGTCAGCTCGACACGCCGTTCGAACAGACCAATCCGCCCGAGCTCTACCATCACTACGTCGGGCACGATAATAACCGCGACTTCTTCATGAACAACATGCCGGAGTCGAAGGCCGTTGCCCGGGTCATTTACAACCAGTGGTACCCGCAGATTGTGTACAACCAGCACCAGAGTTCGCCTGGCTATGCGCGCATAGCGATCCCACCCTACTCCGACCCGCTCAATCCGATCATTCATCCCGGTGTAACGACCAGCCTGAATGAAATTGGCAGCGCCATGGGCAACCGGTTCGCACTGGAGAAGATGCCGGGTGCAGTTTCGGATGTCGGTTACTCGATGTGGTGGAACGGTGGCATGAGAACGGTGCCGTATTTTCACAACATGATCGGTATTCTGACCGAGACCGGTCACACCTCCCCATCGCCACGATTTTACGACCCGAAGATCTTTCCTAAGACTCTTGCCGCAAACGCGAATCCGAGCGCCGTCGGAATCGTCGTTGACGAAGAAAGCAGCGGAATTCCGGATCCACGTGTCCTGTATTCCTACCCGTGGCCGGGCGGTGAGTCGCACTTCAGTGAACCCGTGAACTTCATGATTACCGGCTCAATCGCCGTCCTCCGCGCCGCATCCGACTCGCGCCTCAAATGGCTGACCAATATCTACCGCATGGGCCGAGATTCAATTGAAAACGGGAAAACCGGGATTCGCACCTACGTCATTCCGGCCGGTCAGAAAAATTACGATGAGGCACGCAACCTCGTCAACCTGCTATTGGAAAGCGGTATCGAAATCGATCGTGCAACCGAAGCGTTTCGCGTGGGCGACAATCGATATGCCGAAGGCTCGTTCGTCATCGATGCCGCGCAGGCATTCCGGCCCTATATCGTCGACATCCTCGAAAAGCAGGTGTATCCCGACACGAGGGTCGATCCAAACGGCGAAGTCAAGGCGCCATATGACATAGCAGGATGGACTTTGCCGATGCAAATGGATGTCCTCGTCGACTACCTCGAAGACGGTGTCGACGTCGAGGCTGAACGATTGACGGGCCTCGTGCCGATGCAACCTGGAGAAGTGCGTGGCAACGCGGGTTACGGCTACGCACTCAGCCACGCGACCAACGCCAGCGTCAAGGCCGTCAATCGCCTCATGAGCGATGGAGAAACCGTCTACCTGGCCAACGAATCTTTCCGTGCCGCAAGAACAACGCACGAAGCCGGCACTTTCATAGTCATGGGCGGCGACCAAACGGCCGGCCGCGTTGCCGACGTTGCCCGGGAACTGGGTGTGAATTTCTTTGCCCTTGACTCCGAGCCTTCTACCGCAAAACGCCTGCTCAGATCACCAAAAGTCGGCATGTACAAATCCTACGTGCCATCAATAGACGAAGGCTGGACGCGTTGGATCCTCGATGAGTACGGCTTTGATCTCGTGTCACTGTCTGACTCGAACGTCAGGTCGGGAGACCTGGCAGCGCTGGACGCGATCATCATGCCGCATCCGGGTGGTGGCGTTGCATTCAAGGACAGTGTCGGGGCGATACTGACCGGTTATTCGCAGGGCAGTATGCCTGACGAATACACGGGTGGCATCGGCCTTGAAGGTGCCTATGCCTTGCAGAAGTTCGTCAGCGATGGCGGCACGATGCTCACATTCGGGGCGGCCGCACAATTTGCTATCGAACAATTTGGATTACCGGTTCGCAACATCGTCGGCGGCGCCTCTTCGAAGGACTTTTCAATCCCGGGTTCGCTGATTCGGGCCAATGTCGACACCACAAATCCGCTGGCTTATGGCATGAGCCCGGAAATCGCCGCCAACGTCGTTGGTGGCGCCGCATTCGATTCACTCAGTCAAACGGGCTGCGCGGATGACCTGCTCAACCAGCGAAATTGCATGGAGGTGACACGCGGTGGCAGACCGATGAAGACATTCGATGAACCTGTCCCTTTCGATAGCATCGTGCACTATGCCAGTGAAGATCTCCTGATGAGCGGCTGGGCCGCGGGTACGGAATTCATCGCCGGAAAGTCGGCGCTGGTACGCGTACCACATGGCAGCGGAGCGGTGATCATTTTCGGTTTCCGGCCGCAGTTCCGGGGCCAGCCGCGCGGCACGTACAAGCTGATCTTCAACGCATTGCTCAATTCGACGATCGAGTAGCGCTGCCCGTCATTTCGCGCCGTCAGCAGCCTGACGGCTGATAGTGGGGATCATTCATATCGAAATGGCTCGCTGCGCTGCGCTTTATTTCCGATATGAATGATCCCCACCACCAGCCCTGGTCCTTCATCGCCGTGCTCCTTTGCAAAATGAGCAGACCGCATCGGGTTGGTGGTTGGAGATCTGCGGCGGCTACGTAAGGGACAGGAAACCGGGTGTTCTGCATCGAAATGGCTCGCTGCGCTGCGCTTTATTTCCGATGCAGAACACCCGGTTTCCTGTCCCGATTGCCGCAGGACTACACGCGTAACCGATATCCCGTCCTGAATATCCACCAGACGGCGATGATGCACGTCAGCAGAAAAGCGAACGTCATCGCAAGGCTCAGACCGACAGCGACATCCGCGTTCTCATAAAAACTCCAGCGAAACCCGCTAATCAGGTACACAACGGGATTGAACAGAGTCACCGTCTGCCAGATGGGGGGCAGCATGTTGATCGAATAAAAGCTTCCGCCGAGGAACGTAAGCGGCGTAATCACCAGCGTCGGTACGATGGCAAGCTTTTCCCAGTTATCCGCCCATATGCCGAGAATGAAACCGAACAGGCAGAACGTCAGGGCCGTTAGCACCAGGAACAGGAGCATCCAGAAAGGGTGAAGGATCTGGATATCGACAAACAGGTTGGCGGTCGCAAGGATGATGCCGCCAAGGATGACGGATTTGGTTGCAGCCGCGCCGACATAACCGATAACAATTTCGACAACCGATACCGGCGCGGACAGGATCTCGTAAATCGTGCCGGAAAATTTTGGAAAATAAATACCGAACGATGCATTCGAAATACTTTCTGTCAATAGTGACAACATGATGAGTCCCGGCACGATGAAAGAACCGTAACTCACGCCGTCGATTTCAGTAATGCGTGAGCCGATCGCCGCTCCAAATACGACGAAATAAAGTGATGTCGATATAACCGGCGATATGATGCTCTGAAAGAGCGTGCGCCTCATGCGCGCCATCTCGAAGTTATAAATCGATTTTACGCCGTACCAGTTCATCGCATTCGCTTCACAAGGCCGACGAAGATTTCCTCGAGAGAACTTTGTTTCGTTTTGACGTCACTGAAATGGATCCCGGCTTCCCGCAATTCACTCAGCAACGCGGTGATGCCCGTGCTTTTCGCCTGGGAGTCGTAGTTGTAGACAAGCTCGTTCTCGCGCGAACCGATCTCCAGGGCAAACGATGCCAGCTGCGGTGGAATTTTCGTGAGCGGCAGGTCGAGATCAAGTATCAATTGCTTCTTGCCGAGCTCTCGCATCAGGCGGCTCTTTTCCTGGACAAGAATGATTTCGCCATGGTTGATCACGCCGATGCGATCCGCCATCTGTTCGGCTTCCTCTATGTAGTGCGTTGTCAGGATGACCGTAACGCCCGAATCCCGAAGTTCTCGCACGACCTGCCACATGTCCTGGCGCAGCTCGACGTCGACGCCGGCCGTAGGCTCGTCGAGAAACAGGACCCGCGGCTCATGTGAGAGCGCTTTGGCGATCAGGACCCTGCGCTTCATGCCGCCAGATAAGGTCATGATTATATTGTCTTTTTTTTCCCACAACGACAGGGACCGGAGGACTTTCTCGAGATACGCCGGGTCCGGCGGTCTGCCGAACAGGCCGCGGCTGAAGGCAGCGGTGGCAAAGACGGACTCAAACGTTTCGTTCGTGAGTTCCTGCGGCACGAGTCCGATCAGCGATCGTGTATGCCTGAAATCTGCGATGTGATCGTAGCCGTTGACGGCGACGCACCCTGAAGTCGCGTTTACAATGCCGCAGATAATGTTGATCAGTGTCGTCTTGCCGGCACCATTTGGACCAAGCAAGGCGAAGATCTCGCCTTCGTTGATCTCGAGGTTTATATCCTTGAGCGCCTGGAAACCGTCGTCGTAGGTCTTGTTGAGATTCTCGACGGTCAGGACGGGCCTGCTGGCAGTCATCAGTACGCTTCCAGCTCCCCACGTTCTGCTTTTCGCTCAGCAGCCATCTGCGCGATAGCATTACTTGTAACCGGCATTGCGACAAGCGCAATCAGCAACCTGTGAAATAATTTCATCCGGATCCCCCGATTGTCGTTGCCATTCTTTCGTTATCTGTTCCTGCCCGTCCGAATCTGAATCTTGTGAATTCGAACTGCGGAATTCGTCAGCCTCAATTGCACCGGGCCGGCTGGATATCCGTCTTCCCTATGATAGACCGCGATCAATTTACCGTCATTCCAGACACTGTAAGTGTCGCCGCGGTGCGAAAAACCGAGCTTGATTCTGCGGCCCTGCTCTATCGGCAATTCACCGGTTGCACGAACAATCCAGAAGCCGTTCTCAACGGTCTTGATATATGCGCGCTCCACTTCGTTGTCCGGCGCGTCTGCATCCAGTGCGTGACCCGAAGCCATCCAGATTCCGGTCTGTGATTCCTGGTCGAAATCAAGATAGACGCCGAGGTATCGGCCCTGTTCGAATGTCAGGTCGACCGAGACGATATAGTCGCCACTATAGGTCTCCTTGCTAACCAGGAAGGCACTCGCTTCCGGGTCGGTCTTGTCACCGTCGAGTTTCGCGGTTGAGCCGAGAAGCTCTCCATCGACGAAACGCCAGCGTGCGGTATCGAACGGCTGCCAGGCAGAAGCGCCGTCAGCAAGCAGATCGATTGTCTCGCCTGAAGCCGACGTGCAGGCACCGACAGTCAGCAGGAGCAGTACCAGTTTTTGCTTGATTTCATTTTTCATGGATACGAAGGGTACCTGATGAAAATCAGATTTGCCCTGTTTGCCTTCTTGTATCGCCCGCCTTGGTCGCCGGCGTCGATCACTAACGGGAGCATAAAGAAACAGGTCAATGACGCTGCGGATCCACTCCGTATGAGCGCGACATACATGCGTAGCGGCACCGGTGTCCTGCCAAGAACCGTGCTCGGCATGGATCAACAGTTCAATTGAATAACACTGATGTCCAATACGCGGTCAGGCCCGCCAGACGGTCCAGATGCCGATCAGAATGAAACCGACGCCTGCCGCATATGACAGGTACCTGGGTCCGACATAATGGGAAATCAGCGAACCGCCGAGCACGGCCAGCCCGGTTGACGCCATTAACGCAAGCGATGCACCAACGAATACGGTCAGTAGACCCATTGGCTGTTTTGTGGCGAACAGCAAAGTTGCCAATTGTGTCTTGTCACCGAGTTCGGCAAGAAAAATTGTGCCGAAAACGGCCAGGAATAATTTCATGTCCATTTCTGATTCATCCGATTCGATTTTTGGATTGTCCAGGGCATCGCTCGTCGCCGATTACAATTTCTCGCGCGAGTCTGAAATGCTCGACCACACACCATACGTGAGCAATGGCAGCACGAAGACCAGCAGGAAACCCCAGGTAATCGTCCCATAACCCCTCGCGACCAGGTTCGTCAGGCCGACGGCGTCTGCAAGAATGATAGCGATAAACAGGATCGTAGCTGCGACGACCGGCCGCATCCAGTTCGGCATGACCGACCCTTTCTCCTCATAGGTATGATTCAGGCGTTCATTGACGCCATGAATCATGGCGGCGCCGGTCTCTACAAACGTGCCGAACAACACGACGGGAAACAGGTAAGTGAAAAAGTCAGCACCATCAAGTGCGCCCAGCAACACTGTTATCGGCAGCGGGCCCTCCGCGCCAGCTGCAACCAGCGAGTCGTACTGGCCGATCATTGCAATAAAGAAGAGCATTGCCGGGATCATTGCGAGAGGTCCTGCCAGCAAGCCTGCGATGACAGATTCCCGGCGGCGATGCTGATGCCGAATGCAAAAAAGAATCGCTGGAATCGCTGCCATGTTGTAGCCGGAGTAGGCAATGCCACTCCGGAACCACCCGCCCCCGATTTCGCCCGATGCGAGGTTTGCCGCAATGTCGGCACCGTTCTGGATCAGGTGCCAGCCCAGGAATGCGATGTAGGTGCCATAGAGGACGAATGACCATAGCGCGAGGAATCGTTCAACAGCCGGTGTGCCGTAAAAGACCAGCAGCGCTGTCAGCACCATGACGGCGGCAGTGCCGACAAATGCCGGGAAGCCGAATGCATCCTGCAGTATTTCGCCGGCCGCTGCGCCGACGACCGAGATCACCAGGATCATCATCAGCACATACAGGATTTCGTACAAAGGCCAGGCAGGTCCCAGCAGCCGCTTGCAGAAACTTCGATAATCGAAGAGCCGGAATTTTCTGGCGAACTCGTATGCCGACATCAACACGACGCTGAACACGAGCATCGTGACAGACATTCCCAGTAAACCACCAACTGGCCCATGTCCGAGAAAGAATTCGAACAGTTCCTTGCCGGAGCCGTATGCACCGCCAATAACTGCGGACTGAAAAATAAACCCCGGCAGCAGATAACGCTGGAACCAGTTGTCCTTCATTTTGCCTGTGTCGTGATGATCTATCCCCAGAGGGCTGGTGTGAAGATATCGACCACACCGTGTTCGTAATGCATTGCGTGGTCACAATCCTCCGACTGCAACAGCGGGCCGTCGATATCGACGTACCTGCAGCGTTGCGCAATCACAAACGAGGGAGCCATCGCCAGTGATGAACCGAGCATATTGCCAACCATCAGGTCGAAACCCATCATTTCAGCTTTTTCCGCCAACGCCAACGCTTCGGTCAATCCGCCAGTCTTGTCGAGCTTGATATTTACCATTGAATAAAGGCCGTCGAGGCGTGCCAGGTCCTCTGTCGTCGCACAGGATTCATCGGCGCAAAGTGGTAATGGTGAATCGTAACCGCGCAGTGCTTCGTCACCTGACTTCGGCAAGGGCTGTTCGATCATCTCGACGCCAAGACCCTTCAGTGGTTCTGCGTATCGTTCCAGATCGGCGACCGACCAGGCCTGGTTTGCATCAATCACGATCGCCGAATCGGGAGCACCGGCACGAATCGCCGCAATCTGCTCCAGTGGATCTCCGATCCCGACTTTCACCTTGATAATCGGATAATCAGAATGTGCGGCGGCGTCCTTCTGCATATTTTCGGCGTCGTCGATACCCACCGTGTAAACGGTCGTCACCGGGCGCGGCTCCCAGCCGAGCATCTGCCAGATCGTCTTCCCCGAACGTTTCGCCTCGAGGTCCCACAACGCGCAGTCGACGGCATTGCGGGCGCCGCCAGCCGGCAACAGGACCTGCAGATCTTCCCTGGAGATTCCCGAGGCGATTTCACCGGCCACTTCTTCTATCTGCTGCAATATCGATTCCTGTGTCTCTCCCTCATACGAAACCCCGGCAGCCTCTCCCCTGCCAACCAGGTCTCCTTCCGATATTTCACAGATGATCGTTTCCGAGTGCAGGTGTACATCGCGCGAGATTTTGAACGGCTTATGCAATGGCCAGTTTTTTGCAACAACACTAACGGCGTAAGTCACACACAGCTCCTATTTGAATATGTCGACGACGTGATCGACGAGCGGCCCGACGCCGGTCGCCACCGGATCGACACAGGGAAGTCCGGTTTCGGCAGATATTTCAGCAAGACAGTCAGCACGCTCAACGTCGGATAGCCCGGACGTGTTGATGCTGACCCCGACGCAACGAATCGCGCGATTGGTCAGGCTGCCGGTCGCGATGGTCAGTTCAATGAGTTCCGGAATGGATGGCGCCGGGTAACCCGGAAACCCGTCGATCATCGTTCGACCGAAAGCGTGGCAGACGACGAATGCGTCAGGTTGCGACCCATGCATCAGTCCAAGCGTTACCGCGGCATAGCCCGGGTGAAAAAGTGAACCCTGCCCTTCGATGACATCCCAATGATCATCATCATTGTCAGGCGACAGAACCTCGGCAGCACCGGACACGAAATCCGAAACGACCGCATCGATCGGCAATCCGCCACCCGCAATCATGATGCCGGTTTGCCCCGTCGCCCGGAAGTCCGCCTTCATCCCACGGTCGATCATTTCCTTCGCGACGGCCAGCGCCGTATATTTCTTGCCGACAACACAGTCAGTGCCAACCGTGAGAAGCCGCCGTCCACTGCGTTTCTCGCCAGTACCAACTGGTAATCCTGCAGGTGGCTTCCTGATGTCGATCAACGAAACGCCGGCTTTTGCTGCAGCTTCCGCCAGCCCCGGAATCCTTGTCAGCGACGAATGAGTCCCCGCCACGATATCCAGTCCCGCATCCACTGCGGCGAAAAGGCTTGGAATCCAGTGCTCCGGTATCAAGCCTCCAACGCCCGCAACACCCCAGATCATCGATCGCGCACCGGCTTCGGCGGCTTGCGACGGATTCATATCCGGCAAGCCCAGGTCAACCCCGCTTCCCGGCAAACGCAGCTGCGCTACGCATGATTCCGGTCGCCAGTGGGCAATTCCCTTGGCGGTTTTCGCGTGTGTTTGCAACGGTTCATCGCCGAGAAACAGCAGATACGGCGCCTTTATTTCCACCTGCATATATTTTTCCTTCCAGGTTTTGACTACAGGATCTTGTTCCGCCCAAATATTTCGCTACTGCCCGAATCAGTTGACATCTTCCGGGCCCGGTACCGCTACCGGCGCATAATGTGGTCAAGTGCTTTTTCGAGTGTCGAAACGGTTCGATCGATATTCTGTAACTTGTCGAGTCCGAAGAGCCCCACGCGAAACGATTGGTAGTCATCGCGCTCATCGCATTGCAGCGGGACACCCGCCGCAATCTGCAGGCCCTCCGCGGCAAACTTGCTGCCGCTGTTGATGCCCGCATCGTCCGTATAGCAGACAACGACCCCGGGGGCTTCGAAGCCGGGCGCGGCCACACTTCGGAATCCCTTGCTCGAAAGCATTTCGCGAACCCGGTCGCCGAGTTCCTGCTGTTCCGCACGAAGTTTCTCGAACCCGTAAGATGCCGCCTCGTTCATGACGTCGCGGCACACACGCAATGCATCTGTCGGCATCGTCGCATGGTAGGCGTGACCGCCACTTTCGTATGCACGCATGATGTCGAGCCATTTCGACAGGTCACAGGCGAAACTCGAACTCGTCGTCGTCGACATGACTTCCAGTGCATTGTCGTTCAACATTACGAAGGCCGCGCAGGGTGAACCACTCCAGCCTTTCTGTGGTGCAGTCACAAGAACATCCACACCGACCGACTTCATATCGACCCAGATCGTGCCCGACGCGATGCAATCGAGAACGAACAACCCGCCATGTTCGTGCACCGCGTCCGCGACGGCGCGGAGGTAATCATCGGGCAACAGCATGCCGGACGAAGTCTCGACGTGTGGCGCAAACACGAGATCCGGTTTCTCACGCCTGATTGTCGCGACGACTTCTTCCTGCGGCGCGGGCACAAAAGGAGCCGTCGCCGTGTCTTCAGTTTGTCGTGCCATGAGCACCGTTGACCGGGCGGGAATGTCTCCCATTTCGAAAATCTGCGTCCAGCGGTAGCTGAACCAGCCGTTTCGAATGACCAGGCAGTTCTTGTCAGCGGCAAATTGCCGGGCTATGGCTTCCATGCCAAAAGTTCCGCTCCCCGGAACGACGACTGCCGCATCCGCGTTGTAGACCTTCCTGAGCGTCCCCGACAGATCCCTCATGACCGCTTGAAAAGCTCCGGACATATGGTTTACCGCCCTGTCGGTGTACACGACGGAATATTCCAGCAAACCATCCGGGTCTACATTTGAAAGTAATCCGGGCACGCGTCTCTCCCCTGCAAAAGGCCGCATTGTGACATGGATTATGAGAAAAATGGCCACCTTCGCATCACCCCGGATTTGCGTAGAATCGGTGCATGAAAGTAGTTTGCGCACCGGACACCTTCAAGGAATCGCTGAGCGCAGTTGAAGCGGCAGATGCCATGGCTGTGGGCGTGCGGCGCACTGCTCCGGATGCAGAAATCGACAGGTGCCCGATCGGCGACGGCGGAGAAGGCACGCTGGAATCGCTTCTGGAATCCGTCGAAGGGCGGTTTGTTGCGGCGAACGTGTCGAACGCCTTTGGTCAGAGCATCGACACGCGCTTCGGTCTTCTGGATGACGGCCAGACTGCATTCGTTGAGTCCGCTGCGGCGATCGGCTTGGCAGCCATACCGTCTGATGAACGAGACGTAATGCGCTCGTCCAGTTTCGGTGTCGGACAATTGGTCCGGCGTGCGTTCGAGCATTCGCCGGCGAAAATTGTCGTCGGCATCGGAGGCAGCGCAACCAATGATTGCGGGTGCGGCATGGCGCAGGCGCTCGGTGTCCGCTTTTTCGATGCCGCCGGCAATACCATCGAGAGTCCGATTTCGGCTGGCATGCTGATGAATATCTGCAGAATCGACGCCGCCGACAGCGCACGAGAACTGAAGGACATAGATATTGTTGTCGCATGCGACGTCGACAACCCCTTAACAGGTCCTCGAGGCGCCGCGTACATCTTTGCGCCGCAGAAAGGTGCCAGCGAATCGCAGGTGGCGCTGCTCGATGACGGGTTGCGACACGTTGCCGAATTGATCAGGCGAGATCTCGGAATCGATATCGAAACGGTCGCGGGCGCGGGTGCTGCCGGAGGGCTCGGGGCCGGACTCATCGCTTTCGCAGGGGCAGAAGCCGTCTCCGGTATCGATACCGTGCTTGAAGCCGTGCGATTCGATGAGCGCGTGCGCAACGCAGATCTCTGCCTGACCGGCGAGGGTTGCCTGGATGCACAATCCCTGGCTGGCAAAGCCTGCATCGGCGTGGCCAGGGTGGCGTCAGGTCACGCCGTGCCGACAGTCGTTCTGGCC
>Ga0210123_1001172_pt1 | contig 13997 bp, 3 predicted proteins | sample Muzzi_PWB_D2_FD_185535 | JGI IMG/M metagenome (GOLD analysis project Ga0210123, IMG submission 185535) | Wetland microbial communities from San Francisco Bay, California, USA, that impact long-term carbon sequestration - Muzzi_PWB_D2 (SPAdes) | ecosystem: Environmental > Aquatic > Marine >... | reverse complement strand
GCAGGGAGTGTTCAGCGTTTGTGTTGTTCCAGCTGTTTAGTTCAGAGAGTAGGCATCCTTTTTACCTGCACGGCAATACCGGCTATGACCTGTTCCAGGCCTACCTGGCTCTGGGGGCGAGCGGGATAGTAATGCCAGAGGACCAGTTTAATCAGGATCAGGGCGCTGAGACGTTCCGTTTTCCGCTTGAAGGCGGTGCCAGTTTGCGTTTGCGCGTAAAAGGCGGCGCGCCCGAAGCAGTCGCTGTGCGTGAACGCTTGCAGAAGGCAGGCGTGAACATGCTTGCTGAAACCTTTGCTGATGGCATGTGGTGCGGCCAACAGGACGATCTGCTGAGTAATGAAAACCGTCCACGCATAGACGAATACCTACAACTTTCAGAACTTTCTCCGCGCAGCCCCGCGAGGGATGCTTTTTTCTATCCGAATAATGCCGCAGCCCGCCAGCTGCGATGCTCGTTGCCGATTGTTCAGGGGGCGATGGCTAACGTCAGCCGCAGTCCTGCTTTTGCCAAAGCCGTATTCGAGGCGGGGGCCTTTCCCGTCATGGCGCTGGCAGGCTTGTCAGTGGAGCATACCTGTGGCCTGTTACGGGAAACAGTAAAGCTTGGAATTCCCTTTGGCGCCGGCATCGTTTCGGTATCTGAGGATGATGCGGCACTTGAGTTGATAATCGAATGTCTTGAGGAAACTGATCCGACCATGGTGGTGCTGGCAGCACCGCAAATAGATCATGTTCAAAGGCTGCTGCAAACTGATCTGAACCTTGCCGTTCATGCCCCCAATGGTGCAATGTTCGGGGTGCTTTTCGACATGGGAGTAAGGACCTTTATTATAGAGGGCGAGGAAGCAGGCGGGCACGTTTCACGCATAGGCAGTCTTAGTGCCTGGCAGGAAGTTCTTCATGAGATACGTGATCGTGGAGTGCAGCATGAGGTACATCTTATCCTTGCTGGCGGAATAAAGAGCGAAGCATCCGCCAGTTTGATCAGCCAGCTGATTATTTTTTCCGGCATGGCCGGAGAACTCAAGGTGTCCTTACAAATGGGTACAGCCTATCTGTCGACCCATGAAGCACTTGAGCTCACGCCGATGCCGCCTATATACCAGGAGTTGCTGTTGCAGCTGGATGAGACGATCGTCACGGGTGAGACTCTGCATCGTAATGTTCGTCAACTGGCCACACCCGCCACTGCCGATCTGCTTGAACAGGAATGGTCAATTTTCACGGCTGAGCTTGACCTGGAGCAAAAAAAGCAAGCCTATGAACAGCTATACCAGGGTGCACATCAACGAGCCATCATCTACCAGGAACAACATCCGGCAGCCAGTTATATGGCTGGTGCTGTCGCAGCCCTGGTCGAGAAAACGGTAAGTCTGCGTGAATTGCATCAGGAGCTTATCCCTGAGTCTCACTACAGCAACGACGCTGTGCAGGATGAACGGATTGCCATCGTAGGCGTCGGCATTCAGGTTCCTGGAGCCGAGGACCTCGAAGAGCATTTCCGTAACCTGTTACTAAAACGTTGTTTCATCCGAGATATACCTGATAGAGATGTCAAACGAAGCGATTATCTCACCACCGACCCTGACGATCGCAGCCGCAGTTACAGCGGGCTCGCTGGCTTGAGTGAGAAACATGATGATGATCTTTCGATGTTTAACATTCCGCCCGTCGTGGCGAAAGAGTTGTCCAATTTCCAGACCATCAGCCTAAAGGTCGCACATCGAGCATTGATGGACGCAGGTTTTTTCCTGCGGCCCTTTCCGGGAAACAGGGTTTCAACATTTGTTGGCGTGAATAGCAATACCAGCCAACCGCCTACTGACAGTATGATCCTGTGGAAAAAGGTTCGCGAACGCCTTCTCGAACTTCCTGAGGTTGACGAGGATCAGGCCGGTGTGCTTCAGGCCTTATTCGAGGAATATGAATCGCTCTATTCCGATGAGTGGGAATATTCCGAGGATACCTGTACCGGTCAGTTGTCCAGTATCGTGGCCTCGCGCATCGCCAATATTTTCAATCTCGGGGGTATAACCAATACGCTTGACGCCGCTTGTGCATCCGGTCTGGCGGCTATCGCGCAAGGGGTCTCCATGCTGAGAGAGGGGCGCTGTGATGTCGCCCTGGCTGGAGCGGTTGGGCCGGAACTGGCACCGGACATCTTTGTGAGTTTTGCCAGCCTGCATGCACTTTCAGCCAAGGGATCTTTTCCCTTCGATTCACGTGCCGATGGTTTTGTGATCGGGGAAGGCGGAGGCATGTTTGTGCTCAAACGGGAAAGTGACGCGCTGCAGCACGGTGACCGCATCTATGCCCTGATACATAGCTGGGGTGCTTCCAGTGATGGTGCCGGGAAGGGGATAACCGCGCCGAACTATAAAGGCCAGATGCGGGCGCTGAAAGAGGCTTATACCTCGAGCGACATCAAGCCGGATGATCTGGACTTCCTGGAATGTCATGCGACCGGTACACCGGTAGGTGACACGGAAGAAAGAATGGCAGTGCACAATTTCTTCGGTGACGCTCGCGTAAAGCAGGGTAAACCACCTTTACCCATCGGTGGTAGTAAAGCCATGACCGGGCACCTGCTTACCGGTGCTGGCATCGTCTCCACACTGTCTGCATTGCTTGCCATCAATCTGCGCAGAGTGCCGCCCCAGGTCAACTTTGAGCAGCCGCCTGCAGATATCGATCTGCAATCCCTGGGCTTGAAAGTAGCAACCAGGCCTGAAGTCATTCACTCTGACGAGGTGCGTGCAGGTGTTTCGTCATTTGGATTTGGTGGGGTCAACTACCACATGGTGCTTTCATCGCCCAGGCAGAATGCACGTCTGCCACTGCTGGATCCATCTATTGCCGAGTTTCCCCGGTTCGAAGATCTCTCGAGCGATATCATGTTCTTGTTCCCGGGGCAGGGTGCACAGCATCCGGGAATGTTGCATCCCTTCCGTGATGACCCTGCAACCAGGAACCTGATGTCTCGTGCAGCCAGCATTTTCAAGGAATACTGTGATGCCCCATTGGAAGATCTGTTATTCGTCGATCCGGCACTTGATGATGACGAGCTCGAACCACTCAACGAGATGCTCAAGGCCACAATGATATCGCAGCCTGCAATTTTTATGTGCTCTGCAGTGCTACTCGAGAAATTACGAGAAAAGGGCATCGCACCAGCTTTGGTTAGTGGACATTCCCTGGGTGAGCACAGTGCGTTATATGCAGCAGGTATGATGGATTTCGAAGACGCGTTTCGTGTCGTCTGCTTGCGTGGTCAGCTGATGAGCAATAAAACCGAGGGTGATCCAGGTGCCATGGCTGCACTTTCCTACGGTGAAAAAGAGGCTCGGGAGTTACTGGATGGCATAGATGCTTATGCTACGTGCGCAAACTTCAACTCCTATCACCAGACTGTGGTTTCAGGTGAAACTGAAGCTGTCCTTGAAGTGATGGAGCGGGCCGAATCACTTGATATTCGCGCTCATCGACTACCGGTTGAACGGGGTTTTCATAGTAAATTGGTTGCTGACTGTGAAGCACCAATGATGAATGCCCTGTCTGAATTCGAGTGGAGAAACGGTACCGTACCAGTGTTAGCTAATCTGTGTAGGAGGGCCTATCCCCAATCAGAAGCATCGCACGCCGGCAAGGTGATGTCCGAGCAGGACAAGTCTGAATCCATATCGCTGTTAGCAGGACTGATTTCCTCCCCCGTTGATTTTATATCCCAGGTCAACGCGGCCTATGAGTCAGGCATCAGGCGGTTCGTGGAGGTAGGGCCGAAGAACATACTGACCAGACTGGTGGATCAGATTCTTCAGGGTAAACCTTTTCAGACCGAATCCCTGTTTCATCTCACTGAAGACGTAACCACCAGGATAGAGGGACTCGAAGAACGGCTTCGTCAGCCACTGACTATGAAACGCGAGCCATTACCGACAGCTCAATCGGAACGCAAAGTGAAAAGGCTCAAAGCCTCGAATGAGCCGGTTTCGTCAAACCCCGCTGAAGTGGTCAGGGCTACAGTGGCAGAGGTTTCGGGTTATGCCACTGATCAGATCAGTGATGACGCCGAGTTCGAACGCGATCTGGGTATCGATACCCTGAAGATATTCGAAATACTCTCCCGTCTACGCGGCACAATCCTGCCGCAACAGGTGGAGAAGTTTCGCCAGCTAACCAGTGTGGAAAAAATTCTTGCAGCAGCGGAAAGTGACGCAGCCTACACCGACTCAGAGGAATTTGATGCGGAGGAGCCAGATACAGAGTCAGTATATTGCTACCAGTATCGGACAAGTGTCGTTGGCAGTCTGATCCAGCAGGCTGACAATCTCGCAAGCCCGGACGGGATACTGCTAAAAGAGCGCCTGCCATCAACCATGGGTGCGATATCACAGGAGTTGCTTCCCAGGCTGCACCGTAAGTTGCGTGAATATGGTAATGAGGCTGTAGGGAGTCAACCCAAAGCAATTAATCTTGTCACCTATGCGCCGGAGAGTGAATTCTACGATGGCGCATTCATGGCGCTAATCGCCTATCTGAAATCTGCACAAAAGGATATTCCCTCCATTGCATTTAGCTACACGCATTTTGACGGAGAGGAGCCTGGTGAGGCAGCTATTGCTGCTGCGCTTCGTGAGACGAAAATCGGAAGACATGTCCTGAATGATGGCAAAATCCTGCAGGGCAGGCTTTTCAAGATCAATCACCTGGTTGGAGAACTGGATACTCTTGCTGACCTGCTCACCGAAAGAGATATTGTGCTGGTCACTGGAGGAGCGCGTGGCATTACCGCTGAGGTTACTAATTCTCTCATCGAACGTACCGCGGCGCATTTCCTGATACTGGGGCGTCAACCCCATGTCGAATCCTGGATTGAGGCGCTTCCTGAGGGTCGGGCTCGCTACCTCGTCGCCGATCTTCTGGACGAAGCTGCCATTGATGCGCTCAGGCTGGATCAATATGGTATCACCCTGTTAATTCACGGCGCAGGTATCGAGAAATCCCGGAATCTGCTTAACAAGAGCGATGAGGAATTTGCCACGGTTCTGGGCATCAAGGTCGGTGGTCTGGATAGAATCCTGTCGCAGCTTGACCAGGATACACTACGTGGTGTCGTCCAGTTCTCGTCCGTCGTTTCATACATCGGCAACAACGGGCAGGCCGATTACGCTGCTGCGAACGGTATACTTAATGGCACGCTACCCATGACCATTCCCTGTTTATCCATCGCCTGGGATGCCTGGGGTGGTGTAGGTATGGCGACGCGTGGACTGGTTAAAGAGATTTTCGAAACTCAGGGTGCCAGGGTGATCCCGCTCGCTGCGGGCGTCGAAGTTTTCGATCGTATGTTGGCGGGTTTCCTCCTGTCACCACCCAGGGGAACCGTAAGAACAGCAGTATTTGCGGCAAACAAGGCCTATCATGCCCTGCAAGAAACCTTGATACCGTCACCACCGCCTTTATCGTTGAGCCAGTACAGGCTTTCTGATCCTGATGCCTTGCTGGAGCTTGAAGTCAAGGTTGATCTTGAGAAACATCCGATACTCAAAGATCACCACATTGATGGCAAGGTAATAACACCAGCCTGCATCATGTTGCGTCAGTTTGTCACCGTGGCACTGGCAGAATCATCAGTGCCACGTAGCGATCAGGTGGTGCTCTTCAGGGATACAGATTTCCTTACACCGTTACTATTGGAGCATGGAAAAAGTAACCGGCTCCAGCTGACCCGGCATGCAGATACATTCATCATCGACCGCAAACAGGATGAGGATCAATGGCCCGTGATGCGGACTCGAATGCAGTTACTCAAGGTTGATGACTCGATTCTTGAGGAAGCTTCAAATAGAGTTAACACACTTTTTGCATTGGCTGAATTACAGTCCACCCCGTTCGATATTGAAGTAATACCGGTCACATATGAAAATGGACTGGCTGCTTTTGGACCTGCCTTCGATGTCCTGAATAAAATCACCTACAACGGACTCGTAATCTGCGGGAAGGTTGATCTGGAAAAGGCCGATGCCGATCGCACCACGCTTCTTGCTGACACTGGACGCCTCGCCTACATGATCGAGTCAGTATTTTTATGTGCTATGAGATGGTTTTATATAAACGTACGGGATGAAAGGGTACGTATACCTAAATCAATGGAATCCTGCATGGTATTCCTTGGTCGCTGTACCGAGGCCAGGTCGGCAACAGTGTACGTGAACGTTCTGGATAAGAACTCGACTAAGCATTTCGATTGCGTTGTCGTAGATGAGAACAACCAGCCACTGCTGGTTATGAATAACCTGGAATCAGGGACGCCATATAATTCACCTAAATTTGTTCGGCGCCACCTCGTGAAATCTACTCCTGTATTTCTTGGTGGAGCTAATCTGCTGGTTCTCAACATGGCGCAAGCTGTTGCCTGGGGACAGGCGAATTCATGTCTCACTTCGGATGAAGAGCACGAGATTGAAATACTTAACTCACTCAAACGCAAGGATGAGAGACTGGCAGGCAAATTGGCTGCCAAGTTGCTGGCACGTGATAGCCTTGATCTTAAGGGGAGAATGGAGGCAGAGGAATTACTTCGCTACCAGGTACTTTCTGACGGCACACCAGTAGAACTTACTCTTGACGGTGAACCACTTGTTGAAAACCCGTTTTTCTCTATAAGTCATACCGATAAGATAGTCTGTGCCGCAAGAGCTGGTGCGCCCATTGGTGTCGATGTTGAACGCATACGCAGCCTGCCTGATAAAACTGTTGAAGACATCTGTGGTGAAGACCTGATGCAGAAAATGCGCGAATACCAGGAACAGGCAAGATATGTCAGCGTTGATTGTGCTGCGCTAAAGCGTACTTTGCCAGTGTTGATCTTTTCCCAGAAAGAAGCTGTTCTCAAGGCGGCTGGCATCGGCCTGGCAGAGGGGCTGGATGATGTAATACTGGATGAAGTCGCCGTCAATCGTGAGTTCAAGGCATTTCACCATGGCATTACTTACAAGGTATTCAGTACATTCGATAGCGATAATGTGGTCTCTGTGGCTATATCTGAGCAGGTGCAGCCGGTTACCGGTATCGTTGATGAAACAGCCCATCGAATTCCAGTCTCGTCGCTACAGGCGTCTCTATGTCATAGCGAGATGCAGCGAGAGAATGGCAGAAGTTATTCTCTGACACACCGCATCCAGCTACGTGGGCCTCTTGATATATCGCTGCTGAAACAGGCACTGGATATGATGGACCGGCAACACGAAGTCTTGCGTATGGGCTTTGACGTTAGTTGTTATGGATATACCAGGCCAGACGACGGTGTTGTTATGTCGGAAATCTCGCTGGATAACCTGACGGCCGATGAAGCTGCAATACGTGCAGAAAGCCTTGCCCGGGAGTTTGCCCGTCGTGATTACAGGTCGACCCGGGAACCACTTTACCGCGTACTGCTGATCGAGCTTCCAGACGATAGTCATCTGTTGCTGATCAACTTTCACCATTTGATCATGGACTGCTTCAGTTCATTTGAATACTCAAATGCATTGATTAGAACCTACCATCTCATCAGGCAGGGAGATGACCCTGAGAAAGAGGATGTACCTTCTCAGTATTCGGCTTTTATAGCGAGGCAGCATGCGCGTTTGACACCGGAGAGGCAAACAAAATTATTTCAGTACTGGGCCAGCAAACTCGAGGGGACAGAACCTGTCTATCTACCGGCGAATCCTGTTGAAGAGTCGGGTGTAGCGCATTCTGAATTCCGAATCGGAGACGAGGATGCGACCTTGATCGAATCTTATTGTCGAGGTGCTGGAGTTACTACATTCATCGGTTTATTGACCGGTCTGCAGGTTGTGTTCATTGAGTGGCTGCAGCGAAGAGATATGTTTATTGCTATCCCGTTTTCTCTCAAGGATCCAAATACCGAAGCTGGTATGTTGGGACCATTCGTGAATTTGCTACCTGTGCGTGCTTCGGTATCAGAGCAGACAACCTGGGCAGAGCTGTCATATGCTTTACGTGGGGATCTGTTCGATGCAATTGACCACTACGATATTCCACCAGATGACCTGGCTAAGATCTGCGCGTATGGATTCAAAGGAGGGCAGCCACCCGCCAGTATTATCTGCCAGTTGATCTATGTGCCTGAAGGCGATGAGCCGATGACTGAACTGGAGATTCAACGAAGTGTTGTAGATGGTCACGACGCGCTACAGGCTCTGGTGTTTTCCTTTTTTATCGAGTCTTCAGGCCTGCGCTGTGCGGTGACACGCAATACCGCGCTTGTTGATCAGGAATCTCTGGACCGATTGATAGAACGTTTTCTCAACGTCATTGTAGACATGTGTGCATCGCCGGAAACAAGCGTATTGCATCAACTTGATAAAGGATCGGAGAATGTTGCTTGGGGCCAGAGGAACAGTATCAGGTGAGCGGGTATCCCAGTTCGTCAGCGACCTTTCGGGTGAGATCGCCCAGTTGATGGTGAGGCCGCTTGTCACGCCACACATCTGCATTGCTATGCTCGACACGACTCCTGCCCTGTAGATTGCTTGCGATGCTGTCTCCCAACGCGGAGTAAGGATCCATGATCTTCTCGTCATAAGGAATGGAAAGGAATTGGCAAACCGCTTGCTGCGATTTGGCCGTCTCCTGCATGAGACCCTCGTATGTGATATGCATCCAGCGTGATGCGGGCACTTGTTTCAGAAAATCCAGAATATTCCGATTGGCCGCGGTCCAATACAATTCCGCGCTATGCCAGGGATTGTTGCTATATTCTCCCCATATGGCTGCGGAGTATCGATAGAACCGGCTACGCATAAAAGAATCCATGACGGCATAGGGGTGGCGGGTTATGAACAGATACCTGGGATTGTCGAACATTTGCTCCGCCCGACTCAGCCAAATCGGGTGCCTGGAATAGGCTGGGGTTTTATCAATGAGCCATCGCCCCGACATTCTTGACTGGATCAGTTCATAGACCTCATCGACCGGCATGGATTCATCGGCAAACTGTTTTATTTTCAATATGGCGTCCCAATGCGTCACCCCAAACCGGCTTTTCAGAGTGTCGATCAGACCCACATCCATCCACTGCTGCCATAAGCGCTGAATATCATCACGCCGCTGCCCCATGTCGTCGAAGTTCAGTAGATGCAGTTCATTGGGCGCAAAGATTTGCTCATGACATGCGAGCATGGACCGAAACAAGGATGTGCCGGAACGTCCGGCACCCAGAACGAAGGCGGTGTTCCCCTGTACCTGAGTTTTCCCCCGAAAGGGTGTTGGGTTGCTCCATCCCCATTGCCAGAGGGTGCTGCTATCATCCAGCGGTTCCGCCGGTATCGGTATCGGGTCGAGTTCGAAAGCAAGGTAGTGAGCAAGTTCGCTGATTGAGTTTGACAAGCTGGCTTCGTAGAGATGGAACTGCCGAAAACCCAGACATTCCTTGACCCAGGGCGCAATCACCTGATTCCAGCGCATTGGGACATCTGTTAGTGCCGGGGCAAGTTCCCCAAACGGCACATCGATATCGATATTAGCCGCTTGCATACCAAACATGGATGCAATTCGATCAGAGAATGCACTCGCGATCAAGGGCGCTCGATGTTCCCGAGGCAGCGCCTTGAGATTTTCGACAAGACGGGTATCCATGTTGGTTATTGCGTCATGTCTATGAAGTAACGCGAATTATTCCACATACCTTCTTTGCTCCTGCATGCGAGTAAGCTGGCCGGATAAAATCCTCCCAACCGTGCTGGCGTTTTGCTGGATAGCACTCAAGTGACCTTGAGTGTTCGAGTTAATCCGGTGGACGGCAATTCTCTTCGCTACATTTGCCCACCCTAAGCTTGGATTACGATTGCTTTGCTTCTGAGAAAACAATATTAAAGATATACCTTCGTCGTAGGCACTGGCCACATACTGTCTGCTTAATCTGAGGTAATGATTGCGTAACCATTTTCGGTATTCCTCCTCATTTAGTGGTGCTGAACCTGTACCAATGACTTCCTGGTGGCTATTATTAGTTTCAGTCGATACTGGCCGGGACCTCTTGTTTGGGACTTTATATGCGGGAGGGGGGTCGATCATGCCAAGGAATTCGATCATTTCACCTGATTTCAGCAACTGCCGGGCAATCTCGAAGGCAATCATTCCTGCATTGCAGTGGCCAGCAAGTCTATAGGGACCGGTGGGCTGCTTTAGTCGTATCGCCTTGAGGTGAGCCGTGGCCATCGCTTCGATCGAATCTGGCAGCTCAAGGTTCTGGGTGCGTCCCAATCCATAGGGCTGCACAATCAAGAAAGGACCGTCGAGGTCTGCATGGTGTGCAATTTCCCTCGAGAAGAAACCACCGCCCGTGAAATCGCCATGCAGGAAAAACAAAGGTCGACCCCCTCGGCCTTTTTGTAGCTCAACGATGTCTCCTTCTATCGCAGGAGCACCGCCATGGACAAGGGCATCAGCGAGTGTCCGTACAGTAGACCTGGTCAGCATTGTAGACAGCGGCAAACTCTGCCCGGTGGACTTTTCAATGCGTGAGAGCAGATCCACTGCAAGAAGCGAATGTCCTCCTTCTGCAAAAAAATCATCGTCTATCCCCACCGCTTTTTCCAGCAGATCAGTCCATATCTCAAGCAAAAGTATATCGGTAGCGTCCCGGGGGGGGTGAAATCCCTGTTCCGCCAGGTTTGCATTGACCATGCCCAGGTAAGGTTCTTGTTCTTCTGTATGTATAACAAAAAAATCGGGGACGAGTTGCGGGTAAAGTTTTGTCCTGGAAAACGCACGAAGTTCGATTACAGAAGCGGCATCATTATTTTTCAGCACCACGAAAGCAATTAGGAAGTTGCGTCCCTTATAATCTTTCGTCAGGTTAATGGTGGCTTTGTTGACCTGAGGATGTTGTTTGAGCACGTTTATGATCTGTTCAGGTTCGAAGGGAAGCCCGCGTAACTTAATTGTTGCACTCTGTTCATTCATCTGAGTTTTCACCAGTTTAGTTGTTTTCTAAGGATAACGTATGCTGTCGCAATAGAGACTGAATGCGGACTGCTTTCCGCCGGTGCTTCAGTTCTTCTCGCTCATCCGCATCCAGCTGGCCACCTGAGGCTTCTTCCTCGGACTCCCGCTTCCAGCGGCGTATCAGGTTGTCCCCAATACCCAGGCTCCGTGCCGCACAGGTCCACCCGGGTGAAGAAGGGTGCGCTGCATTTTACATTCCAGATGGAGATCAGGCTAAAAAATATCCACACCCCGAAAATACTGCTGAACCGTGCTACCCGGTCAGCGGATTGCGGCTCACCGCCCCGTGTCTGCTGCCGCGCCATGGACACGTAAAGGCCAATGGCAGGCAGCAGGCAGTTGCTGATGCAAAAATCTAACATGAAACGCCACGCAACCCTCGTACACTGAGTCTAAATTGACTCCTGTTGCCGCGCCACGGTAAAACGATACTTATGTTGGCACTCACTTGCCATTCGACCGAATCCAAGCCGACGATAAAACTTGGCCAGGATGAGCCAGCCGCGTACTGGTTCTCCTGTCAGTGCTGCTGCCTGTAAAAGGCAATAATAGGAATCATAGGGGCGGTCAGCATGCGCCATGATTACAGCAATGCCAGCAGTCGCCCTCCAACCATTTCCACGCCAGCTTGCCACCACATCTAGGTCGGCCAGGGCCGTTCCGAATCTTCGTTTATTCAGTTCGGTCAACCCTCGTCGAAGGCGTACCTCTAAGCCAGCCGGAACCTGTGGGACAGTCCATTTCATCCTGGACTCATTCGTCTCTGTTATAACACGTGATTTCTGAACGTTGAGACGCTCGAACATTTGTTTGATCTCACCACCTTTGCGTTTATAGTGCACACCAATTCCGCGCTGCTTGTTGAAACCACTCAAACGCTGTGAATAGATCTCATAACGCTTTACAACATATTCGAAGCTGAGATGCTTGTAGTGAAGCAGGCAGACGTCGGGAAGGCGAAGGTAGTCAATCCGCCCCTCAGGACGACATGTGTGGCAGCCAAGACCGTAATGAATCTCCTCGATGGAATTCGGATCAAAGACAATACACTTGTCGTACACATAGGAACGCATACCATTGGGGATGCATGTCAGAAGATCTTCATCTGGAGCGGGTGCGCGATCTCCAATCATCTCATAGCCAAGCGGTTTCAGCAGCGTGTATCCCGAAGCCATCATGTGCTGAAATACTTTTCCGAGGCGTGGGTGATACAGGAATTCGTCCATATCACACACAATCACCAAGTCGGCCTTTCCACGGCTCTCTTTCCAGGCGGTGTTCTTGATATCGAGATATCTTTTGTCGTCGATAGTCCCGTTGCTGTCGTAACTGCGTAGTTCTGCATGTTCGCAAGCCTGTATCAATATTCGACTGCGATCAGTTGATTCATTGTCGTAGACCACTATTCTATCTGCGAAGGCGTAGTGGCGGAGGAAGTGCGGAAGCAGCACTTCCTCATTCCAGCACACCGTGTAAACGTGGATTATAAAGTCTGTCTCGACCAGATCATCTCTCATATTCTGAAGTCTGTTTTTTCTAACGGCCATCAACAAATGCTGACTTGTAGATTCTGCGCGGCGCGCGCATTGCGTCCCACTCAGTTTACTTGATCTGCTTGGGGTTGTATCTTTCTCAAGCTCGAGGAATAAATATTTATATTTCACTTGCGATGCTGCAGGAATGCAGGGTTTAATGTATTGAGAGAGGTCTCTATATTAGAATGAGATGAGTGGCAGAATTACTGCATTACGAATTCAAGATACAAAATCATTACACCTGTCATAATGTTACCCATCCCTGGACATATACTGGTTGCCAATCTTTTGGTCCTCGAGGGCCGAACCACTTCTTGGGAGCTATGACGCCAGAGCTTTTGCTTAAGAAAGAACCCCGCCAACTGAATGAAGAATTCGCAATAATATGTATATTGCATTTTGACATAATACACATATCGATAAACCTGGAATCATTGCCCTCCGTGGTCGTATCAAATGCAATCATTTCTTGTGGAAGAGTTAGTTTGCACCATTCGATATCATCAGAAAACACTACGAATTTAGTCATCGGATATTTTTTAAAGCCAAATTAATTACTTGGTTATAATAGTTTGAATCCTGATTATGATGATAACCCCTCGATTTGTGATAATCCTTTCTCCTAGAATGCACAGAGCAGGTAATCTCTGCTCCTGCTTGTCTATAAATAGCATCCGCTCTTCTCTGCACATTATTGTTAAAAGTAAATTCTTTTAAAATCTGATCTGCACAATGGAGGCGGATTTCAGGGAAAATAGCGTTTATTCAGCCTGTACTCCGGCGAACGGCATCAATATCCTGAAGCGGTGAATTATTTTTGCGGGGAGCCTGAGTTGCTACGCACCAGGAAGAGCCGTCCAGCAGCCTGTTACTTGAATGACATGTAGATCTCATCTTCGTCCCTACCATTACCCTGATAAACCGTGAAGCTGTGCTTGCGCAGATCGGCCTTCAAGGTCGCGGTGGCTTCTGGATGTTGCCATGTGATGTGTAACCGATGCCGCTTGCTCTTTAATATCTTCATCTCACCGTCGAATGCAGGTGAAACGTTGCGCAACCGGATCAGAGCGAGCTGGTCCCGTACGATGGGGCGTTTCAACCCCAGTTCGATATCAATTATCTCGAGAGTGGTGCGGTTAATCTCCTTGTGTCCCGCGGTACGTCCACGTTTTGCCGCAGCATAGTCGTTCGTGCCTGCAAAAAGATCCAGATACCACACCTGCGGAAGTCCTGGCATGAACATCTGGATGGCGCGGGCCAGGCGCAACTTGCGCTCATCCTCACCCAATGCACTGAAAAAAGTCGCGTTAACCTGATAGTAGTCGATTTTCTTACCATCGGCGCTGTAGAGGTTCTTTGTCATCCCGCCCCGATCGGTAATACATTTGATCGTGGCTTCTATGCGTTTGTCACCCAGCAAACCCTTCCTGTAAGTGCCGTTGA
>Ga0210123_1001170_pt1 | contig 14006 bp, 13 predicted proteins | sample Muzzi_PWB_D2_FD_185535 | JGI IMG/M metagenome (GOLD analysis project Ga0210123, IMG submission 185535) | Wetland microbial communities from San Francisco Bay, California, USA, that impact long-term carbon sequestration - Muzzi_PWB_D2 (SPAdes) | ecosystem: Environmental > Aquatic > Marine >... | reverse complement strand
CCATGATCAGCAACGACCCCAGAATCGGTCCGATGCAGGGCGTCCAGCCGGCACCGAAGGCCATCCCGATAACCAGGGTTCCTAAGAAATGTAAGGGTTTTTTGTTGATATGCAATCGCTTGTCATATTGTAAGGCAGGGATGCGCAATAGGCCGGCCAGGTGCAGCCCGAAAAGGATGATCAGCGCGCCGCCGATGATACGAATGATGCTTTTGTGTTGGTACAGCAGCCCCCCCAAATATGAAGCCGATGCCCCGAGAGCGATGAACACCAGTGAAAATCCCGTGACAAACGCCAGGGTGGAGATCAGTATTTTGCGCCGCAGGGCCGCGTTGGACACCGATGTGAGTTTTTCAAGCGACAATCCGGTTATAAAGCAGAAATATGAAGGGATGAGCGGCAGCACACACGGAGAAAAAAAAGAGAGCAGGCCGTAAAACAGGGCGACGGGATAGGTGACGTCTTCAAACATGGCAATCAGATCCTGGTTTGTCCTGAACCCTATGCCGGGTTCAGCCGAGGTTGCTTGGGGGGTGCTTGACGATCCCGATGGCCATGGCCAGAAACAGGGCATCACGGGCCAAATAGTACCACATGCTGCCCGGAGCATTTTCTTTGAGGGTGAAGCATCCGCAATTGACATCGATGCCGCGGTAAAAATTGTAACCTAAGGCCGCCATGAATAGCACCATCATGCCTGCCGTGATCAGGGCACTGCCGCGAGGCCAGCGGTTGATAATCAAGCAGGCACCGCATACCAACTCCAGCCAGGGCAAGTACAGGGCAATGAGGTTGCCGGTGCTCCCGGAAATGATTTGATAGTTGGCAATGATGCGGGCAAAGGCCGCTGGATCCAAAATTTTGTCCCAACTGGCATACACCAGCACAATGCCAAGCGATATGCGCGTGAGGGTGTAGGCAATCTGGCTGGTTTTTGAATTACGGATAAACCACATGGTGACCACCTGGCATGCAACGGGACCGGAACCTGGTTTGGATTTGCGGCCCGAGACTACAGGGACTTGAATTTCTCAATGAAAAGGTTGCCCAGTTCTCTGGCCCGCAAAGTAGCAGCTTCCACCCCATTGATCAAAACCGAGCGTAATCCGCCCTTTTCCAGGGCATGCAGCCCAGCAATGGTCGTTCCACCGGGAGATGTGACCATGTCTTTGAGTTGAGCGGGATGCATATTTGTTTCCTGCAGCATTTTTACCGATCCCAGAGCGGTCTGTGATGCAAGCATCAGCGCATCCTGCCGCGTCAGCCCCATCTTGACACCTGCGTCGGCGAGGGCATCCAGAATCATAAATATATAGGCGGGGCCGCTGCCGCTGAGACCGGTAACCGCGTCCAGCAGGTTTTCATCCTTGACAATAATACTGCGCCCCACCGCATTGAATATGGCTGCAGCGGTGTCGATGTCCCCTGTTTTGGCGTAGACGCCGGCGGCGATGGCGGTGGCACCTTCTTTGACGGCCACGCATACATTGGGCATGACGCGGATTAAACGCAGATTCTTGCGGACCAGGGCCTCGATGGCGGCCAGCGGCACACCGGCCGCGATGGAGATGATCAGCTTGGAGGTGTCCAATACATCCGTGGCTTCTTCAAACACCTCGGCCACGTTCTGCGGTTTGACCGCCAAAATAACAATGTCGGCTTTTTTTATCATCACCTTGTTGTCGGAGGCCGTTTGGACACCGTACTGTTTCGCAATTTCATCCAACCGCGCCCGGCGAACATCCGTGCATAGAATGTTCTGTGGTTTGGACTGCCCGGAACCGATCAAGCCGCTGATCAGGGTTTCCGCCATGTTGCCTGAACCGATAAAGCCGATGGTCTTGTCGCTTAGCATGATATGGGGTTTCCGTTTGTATTTAAATTACACCGTCATATGATTTTTTCGACCCGGGGCTACTTTACGGGCTGGACCTGGATTGTCAAGAGAAATTGAACGGCTGCCGGCGGCAGTCGATTGGCTGCGGCAATCGATCATCTTTTCTACTCCACTAAAAGGACGGATGATGGCTCCGCAGGTGGCAATAGCGCCGCAACCATCGAAAAACCTTGACTTAATCATGTGAAACACCGTATCCTTTCTGCGGATATCGTGACCGGTTTACATTGCATTCTGGAAATGAAAAGGAAGCTTTCCTGACTTTGCGTGAAATTAAAATAAGAATAACATAGGATAGGTTTGATGAGCATATGTTTTTCATCGGTTATTTTTTAAAAGCTGTGGCAAATGTATTATGGATGGTCTTGACCTTCTATCAGTGGATTATCATTGCGCGGGCAGTATTATCCTGGGTTAATCCGGATCCTTACAATCCCATCGTGAGATTCATTCATAATATTACCGAACCTGTACTCTACCCCATTCGGAGACGTCTGCCGGTGTCATTTGGAGGAATAGACTTTTCTCCGATTGTGGTTTTTGTCGCCATCATACTCGTCAATCAGTGGTTTGTTCCTAGCATAGACCGCCTTGGCTCGATGCTTATTAACATGTAGCCAAGCTTTGAGGGGATTCTTTCATGATCTTAACACCACTTGATATCCAGCAACAACAGTTTCGCGTACGCTTTCGGGGCTTCGACATCCGTGAGGTGGACCGCTTTCTGGAGCAGGTGTCTGAAGCGTTTACGGCACTGCAAAGCGAAAACAAAGGTCATCGGGAAGAAATTCGGCGCCTCAAGCTTGAAACCCAGGGATACAAGGAACGCGAGGAGGCTTTCAAGCGGGCCATGCTCAATTCCCAAAAAGTACTTGAGCAGATGAAGGAGAATGCCCGCAAATCCGCGGAGGTGATTATTGCCGATGCCGAAGTCAAGGCTGAGAAGGTTCTCAATCGTGCGCACAACCGTCTGTCCCAACTGCATGAAGATATTGCCGAATTGAAACGGCAACGCATGCAGATCGAAGTCCAGATTCGATCGGTGATCGAGTCCCATTCCAAATTACTCGAGATTGGAAAAGAGAGCATGGAGGCCATGGATGCAGCCGACGATAAGGTCGCTGTGCTGAAGCAGCCAACCAGCACTTTCAGCTAAACTATCCTATAAATCTGACCGATAAAGGTGGGGAGATGGGTGCTGCCCGGCGGCAGTTTTTCCTTATGACATGGTTTATCGATAAACAAAATTCAGGGAGTTGGCAATGGCCAAAATAGACGCTTTCTTCAAACTTATGCATGAGCAGAACGCTTCGGACCTTCATTTATTGGCGGCACAACCTCCGGCCCTGAGAATTCACGGGGATATTGAGCGGGTCAAGTATAAGGTGCTCAACAACGACGACCTGCGTGCCATGCTTTACGAAATTGCAGCTGAAGATAAAATCAAAACCTTTGAAGAAACCGGAGATGTGGATTTTGGTTACGAAATACCCGGGCTGGCCCGTTACAGGGCTAACTTTTTTATGCAAAAAAACGGCGTGGGTGCGGTTTTTCGCGAGATTCCCAGCACCATCATGACCTGCGATCAATTGGGATTGCCGCCGGTAATGGCCAAATTGGCTTCCCTGCCCCGCGGGCTGGTGATCGTTACCGGGCCCACCGGCAGCGGTAAATCAACCACCCTGGCGGCGATCATCGACGAGGCCAATCGCACCCGCAGCGATCACATCATCACCATTGAAGACCCCATCGAGTTTGTGCATTCCAGTCGCGGATGTCTGGTCAATCAACGGGAAGTGGGACTGCATACCAAGTCCTTTGCAAACGCCTTGCGCGGCGCACTGCGTGAAGACCCGGACATTATTCTGGTGGGCGAAATGCGTGATTTGACGACCATGAGCCTGGCCATTGAAGCTGCTTCCACTGGCCATCTGGTTTTCTCTACCCTGCATACCACCAGTGCCGCCAAGACAGTGGACCGCATTGTCGAAGTATTTCCGGCCGAGGAGCAGAGTCAAATCCGTTCCACGCTGGCCGACGGTATTCGGGCCATCATATCCCAGACGTTGTTTAAGCGGGTGGATAAGAAAGGTCGTGTTCCGGCTTTAGAAATCATGATTGCCACACCGGCGGTTCGCAATCTGATCCGCGAAGCCAAGTCCCATCAGATTCCGTCCATGGTTCAAACCGGAAAGAAATACGGCATGCAGCTGCTGGATGATGCCATCATGGAGCTATTCAATAAAGGCAAGATCGGCGCGGATGATGCCTATATCAAAGCCAACGAAAAGGGACGCTTCAGGCCTCTGCTCAAGGCGCCGCCTACGGATTTTACCGAAGCATAAGCGTATTTCGAGGTAAATTATGCGAAGACAGGAAATCGATCATATCTTAACGCGCATGTTGGACTCCCACAGTTCGGTATCGGACTTGAATTTTACCGCGGGGCGTCCGCTGCAAGTCGAAAGCGCGGGTGAACTGCTGCCGGTTGATATCAAGCCGTCCATCAAATCCCTGTCGCCTTTTCAAACGGAAACCGTCGCCATGAACCTGATTGACGGGGACCGCCGCCTGACTGAAACCCTCCTTAGAACGGGATCCTGCGATTTGTCTTACAGCCTGCCCGGCAAGGCGCGCTTTCGTGTCAATATTTTTTCCCAAACCGGTCAATACTCCATCGTGCTGCGGCAGCTGGAGTCCAAAGTGCCCACCATTCGAGACATGAAGCTGCCTGAATCTTTTTTTGACGTGGCCAGGGAACTCAATGGCATCGTCATTTTTACCGGCGCCACCGGTACCGGTAAAACCACGTCGCTGGCAGCGATTTTGGAGGACATCAATGAGAAGCGCTCCGTTCATGTGGTTACGCTGGAGGACCCCATTGAATATCAGCACCCCCATAAAAAGGCCACTTTTAACCAGCGCGAACTGGGTCGCGATTACGATTCGTTTGCCAATGGCCTGCGGGCCGCGCTTCGCCAAGCCCCCAAAGTGATATTGGTGGGCGAGATGCGTGACCGTGAAACAGTGGAGATTGGTTTGACCGCCGCCGAAACCGGCCACTTGGTGCTCAGCACCCTGCATACCGTGGATGCCGGACAGGCGATCAACCGTATTCTTGGCATGTTTACCAACGAAGAAGAGAAACAGGTCCGCATTCGGTTGGCCGATACTGTCCGCTGGGTCGTCAGCCAAAGGTTGTTGCCGAAGATCGGCGGCGGCCGGGTGGCCGCTTTTGAAATCCTGAGAATGAATATTCGGGTTAAGGAAGCCATCCTGCAGGGCGAATCCGAAGGCAAGACCTACTATGAAATGATGCAGGCCGGTAAGCCATTTGGCATGACCACCTTCGATGACCACATCATCAGCCTTTATGAACAAGGCTTGATTACCCAGGATACAGCTTTGGCATATGCGTCCAACAAAGCGGTGGCCGGGCGGGGGATCGATAAGGTCAAGAGCGCCCGGGGGGAGGCCACCACCGACATAAAGGATTTGGAGATCGATCGCGCCTATCATAAGAAAGCGTGAGGGTAAATTTTCGACCAAGGGAGTGGATGAGCGTCCATGGATATTATCTGTCAAAGCTGCCAGGGTAAATTCAAAATCGCCGACGGGAAAATACCAGCCGGTAAAACCGCCAGCGTGAAGTGCCCGCGATGCAAGTCAGCCATCAAAATTGCATCCCAGGACGACCCACCGGCCGAAGCCGATGCGGCCTTTGATGACCTGTTCGATTTTGATGAAGATGAGGGCGAAGGCTACGATTCAGCCGAGAAGCCTTTCGATTTTATCGAAGAAGAAGGCAAGTCCGCCCTTGTGTGCGAATCCGACGCCCTGATTCGGGAGAAGATTCGGCCGGCCCTGAAGATCCTCGAGTATCATATTACCGAGGTGCCCAACAGCCGCGAAGCTTTAAAGAAGATGCGCTACCACACCTACGATTTGATTGTTGTCAATGAATATTTCGACACCCAGGATCCGGATACCAATCCGCTATTGATCTATCTCGAGCGCCAAACCATGGATATCCGGCGCAATATATTCGTGACCCTGCTGACGTCACGCTTCAGGACCATGGATCACATGATGGCTTTTTCCAAAAGCGTTAACCTGATCATGAATATTCGCAACATCGATGACTTTGATAAAATCATTCAGCGCGCATTGGCCGACAGTGGTCTTTTTTATAAGATCTTTAAAGAGTCCGTCACGCCCTAGCTTGCGATCAACCCCGCTATTCCGACAAGCATGGATGTAAACTTTCATATCCACCGATTTCGGGAAGATCTCTATCTGATATCTTTGCCGGTACCCATCACCGGGTTTGACGGGTTCATCGGTGCCTGGCTGCATGTCGGAGACCCGCTGGTGCTGGTAGACGTGGGGCCGGCGGTTTCGGCGCCCTATCTGCTATCAGCCTTGTCCGAACTTGGGTTCGGGCCGCCCGACCTGATTTTAATCACCCATATCCATATCGATCATGCCGGCGGTCTCGGTGCCGTGGCGGCGGCTTTCCCCGGTGCCAGGGTGATCTGCCATCCCAAAGGGGTGCGCCACCTGGTCGACCCCGAGCGTTTGTGGATAGGATCCCTCAAGACCTTGGGCCCTATCGCCCGGGCCTATGAGCCTATTGCTCCGGTCGCCGCGGAGATGCTTATTGCCCATGATCAACTCCAGCACCCGTCTATCCGGTGCCTTGAGACACCTGGCCATGCCGCCCACCATGTCAGTTATATGATCGAAGATTTGCTTTTTGCCGGAGAAGCCGGCGGCGTTTGTTTGCCCATGGCGGATCAGACCCTTTATCTGCGTCCGGCAACCCCGCCGCGTTTTTTTTTGGAAACCAGCCTGGCGAGTATCGACCGGCTGATCGCCAAGTCGCCGCAACGGATCTGCTACGGTCACATCGGCCAGCGGGATAATGCGATGGAGATGCTCACTACCCACCGAAACCAACTACTGGTTTGGCTTGACATGATTCGGCCGTTTCAACAGGCGGCCGGAGACAGGGATGAAGCCATGCAGGCCTGCGCCGAGTATCTGCTGGCCAATGACCCATTGCTGCAGGGGTTCGATACACTATCGCCCGATACACAGGCACGCGAGCGCAACTTCATAGCCAACAGCATCAAGGGCTACTGGGGATATCTGGAAGAGCTCGTCTAACCGCTATTTTATTTTATGCAATGGAATTCTTTCCAGGCCCGGCGTTTACCCTATCATTACATTCCCTGCCCTATGATGCGCAGGCCTTCGAGGGTCAGATCGGGTTCCACGGCTTCAATGCTGGTGGCCACATTTCGAATGAGCGGTGCCAGGCCGCCTGTGGCCACCACCATGGGCTCGGCCTGCATTTCGGCTTTCATGCGTTGGACGATGCCGTCCACCAGTCCGGCGTAACCGAAAATAATGCCCGATTGTATGCAGGAGATGGTGTCTTTGCCCACGACCGCCGCAGGGGGTTTGAAAAGCTCGACCCGCGGCAGTTTTGAAGCGTGCGCAAACAGTGCCTCCGCTGAGATGGCAACCCCCGGGCTGATGGCGCCGCCCAGGTATTCTCCCCGTTCTGAAATCACATCGAAGGTGGTGGCCGTGCCGAAATCGATGATAATCAGGCTGGTTTTATAGCGCGCATAAGCGGCTACGGCATTGACGATGCGATCGGCGCCGACCTCATTGGGGTTGTCCCCCAATATGGGCATGCCGGGATAAGATTTGGCATCGATCCATTGGGGTGCATGGCCCAGATACTTCCTGCCGAAGCTGTCCAGGATGGTGACCATGGGTGGAACAACACAGGAGATAACCGTTTTGCCGATATCCTTGAATGCAATGCCGGTCTGGGAAAATAGACCGCTGGCCAAGACGTTGAATTCATCTTCGGTGGTATTGCGCTCGGTGCGAATGCGCCAGCTGTGCTTCAAAGCATGGCCGTCAAATATGCCCATGACGGTGTGGGTATTGCCGACATCAATGACGAGTAGCATGATTTCCTGCGCTCCAGGCTATTCTTGGCGGTTTTCATTCCGAATGGCATCCAGCACATCGACCGTTGCTTTGGTGTTGGCCACATCGTGCACACGGACAATATGGGCGCCGTTCAATATCGAAGCGGCCACGACGGCTTGGGTGCCGGTTTCGACTTCGGGCCGCTCCGGAGGGATATCTTCCTGGGATGGATCTTTCAGGATATCGCGGATGAATTTTTTACGCGAAGGACCCACCAGAACGGGTGCCTCAAGCGCTTCAAATTCTGCCAACCGTTGGATCAGCATCAGGTTGTGTCGTCCGGTTTTACCGAATCCGATGCCCGGGTCGATGATGATTTTGGTGCGGTCGATGCCAGCCGCCAGGCCGCGCTCAATGGCGTTGCCGAGGAAGTCTTTAACCTCCGTGACAACATCTTGATAAGTGGGATTCAACTGCATGGTACGCGGCGTGCCTTTCATATGCATCAGAATGATCGGCACGTTCATACGGGCGGCCGTTGCAGCCATTTGCGTGTCCATTTGCATGGCGCTGATGTCATTTATGATGGCCGCACCGGCTTCAACGGCGGCTTCGGCCACCTGGGCCTTGGTGGTATCGATCGAAATAGGGACTGGTATCTGGCCAGCCAATGCTTTGATCACCGGAATGACCCGGGCGATTTCTTCTTCCGCCGGTACGTCCTCCGCGAACGGGCGTGTGGACTCCCCACCGATATCGATGATCCCCGCACCGGCATCCGCCAAGTGTTTCGCCTGCGCCACGGCTGCGTCGGCGGCATGGAATCGGCCCCCGTCGGAGAAAGAGTCAGGCGTTACATTGACGATTCCCATGATGGTGGTTCGGGGTCCCAATTGCAGGCTATGGCCTCGCCAGATCAGCGTATAGGTTCGCATTGATTTACATCCCGTGCCGGATCGGAGCACAGTGTGCTGGTCGTCTACTCGTCATCCCAAGTGGTTTCTTTGTTATCCTCCAGCGCTTCCCCTTCATCATCATTGGTCACGTCTTCTTCGACTTCCCGGGCGGGTTCAGGTTCGGTCTCTTTGTCATCCGCTCGCTGGGGCAGGTCAATGTTCGGTTTAAGCGAGATGATCAACTCATCCAGCTCCTTGCCCAGTACGGTTTCTTTTTCCAGAAGCATGTCCGACAGGGCGTGCAGAAGGTCCAGATGCTCTTCCAGCACGGCTTTGGCTTTTTTATAAGCGTTCTTGATCAGGAGGGAGATTTCATTGTCGATTATTTGAGCCGTTTGCTCGGAGTAATCGCGGTGTTGAGCGATTTCACGCCCCAGGAAGACTTGCTCTTCTCCTTTTGAATAGGACAGCGGGCCCAATTCATCGCTCATCCCCCAGGTGCGCACCATCTGCTGTGCCAACTCAGTGGCTTGTTTGATATCGTTGGAGGCGCCGGTACTGATGCGGTTGAAGACGATCTCTTCGGCGACCCGGCCGCCGAAAGCGACCGCCAGTTCGCCTTCAAGTTGGTCTTTATATCTGAAGTCACGCTCTTCCGGTAGAAACCAGGTAATGCCGGCCGCTCTTCCTCTGGGGATGATGGTGATCTTGTTGATGGCATCCGCATTGGGCAGAAAACGTGCCACCAGCGCATGTCCGCCTTCATGGTAGGCGGTGGTTTTGCGGTCCTCTTCCTTGATGACTTTGGATTTGCGTTCAAGTCCCATGTAGACTTTATCCTTGGAGTCTTCAAAATCCACCATCTCCAGCTTTTCCTTGCCGCGCTTGGCCGCCAACAAAGCGGCTTCATTGACCAGGTTCTCAAGGTCGGCACCTGAGAAACCGGGTGTGCCTTTGGCCAAGATCAGGGAGGAGACATCTTCTCCAACCGGCGTCTTTTTCATATGGACCTTGAGGATCTTTTCACGGCCGCGGATATCGGGCAGGCTGACGACCACCTGGCGGTCAAAACGGCCTGGCCGCAACAAGGCCGGGTCCAGAACATCCGGGCGGTTGGTGGCGGATATCAGGATGACGCCTTCGTTGGATTCAAAGCCGTCCATCTCCACCAACAATTGATTGAGGGTCTGCTCACGCTCATCATGACCGCCTCCCAAGCCGGCGCCGCGATGACGTCCTACGGCATCGATCTCATCGATAAAAATGATGCAAGGGGCATGCTTTTTCCCCTGCAAGAAAAGGTCGCGCACACGTGAGGCACCTACGCCCACAAACATTTCCACAAAATCGGATCCGGAGATGCTGAAGAAAGGAACCCCGGCCTCGCCGGCAATGGCGCGACCCAGAAGCGTCTTTCCGGTGCCCGGCGGTCCCATCAAAAGCACACCCTTGGGAATGCGGCCGCCCAGGCGGGTGAATTTTTTCGGATCGCGCAGAAATTCGACAATTTCACTCAACTCTTCCTTGGCTTCGTCGATGCCGGCCACATCCTTGAATGTTACTTTCTCCTGCGTATCCGACATCAGCCGTGCCCGGCTCTTGCCGAAGGACATGGCTTTGCCGCCGCCCGACTGCATCTGCCGCATGAAGAAGACCCAGACACCGATGAGAATCAGCATGGGGAACCATGAAATTAGAATATTATACCAAGGCGAATCGGCAGGAGGTTTGGCTTTAATGCGCACGGCTTTGTTGCGCAACGTTTTGATCAGGTCGGTATCGTTGGGGGCGTATATTTTAAAATGCTGTCCGTTGACGTCGGTAACGGTCAATTCCTGGCCTTGAATGATGACCTCTTGCACCCGACTTTCATCCACCATGGCCAGAAATTCTGAGTAGCCAGGCGCGGATTCTGCCATATTCTGGGCATTGAACATTTTGTAGAGCATGATCATCATCAGGGTAATCACGCACCATAAAGCCAGATTCTTATAAAAAGGGTTCAAAGAATTTACCTCCTTGATTTATGCATAACTCCGGGCATGAACGACGTATACCATAATGCGGATTGGTGGATTTCGCAAGGTTTATCCATGGTATTCAGGGCCTCTGCCCTGCCCGTCAAGGGTGTATGCCACCGGCCGTTCAGGATGCCCGCATAAGCCGCACACCCAGAATGCGTTCGGTTTTTGTCGTCACCACGGCCCGATTGCTGCGACGAACGCCGGCAACCCATAATATGCTCCCCTGGCATTCCAAAAGCGGAATTCTGGGTCTTTGCGCCAGGGGGATTTTGCGATTTATAAAAAGCTTTTTAACTTTCTGGGAACCTGCCATCCCATAGGGGCTGATACGATCACCCGGCCTGAAGTTCCGAACATGCAAGGGGAAGGACACCTTGTCCAGGTCAAACCAGGCCCGATCCTTGTCTCGAAGGGCGGAACCCTCCGGTTGTGGGGCGCTGGACATTTCAAAAGTGAGACGGCAATTTGAATCCGGTATGGCCACCGTCATCGGCAGGCTTTCGATGCCGGGTACGCTGTAGCTGAATCCGGAATTTAAGGCTATATTCCGCGATACGCATCGGCCGCCTTTGACAAAGTGTAATCGGGTGTCGTTGCTATGCGCCTCGATGCCATAGGGGAGGCTGACACGTTTGCCATGCGCCTCGGGAGACAGCAGTTCAACAACGGCATCGATGTGGCCGGCGCGCATTCTTCGAATATGACCGAGCCACCGTCGCAAGGCATCTCGAACCAATCGGCGCTGTAAGGCCACTGGTTCCGACCTTAACGTATGAAGGTGGAGTTCCAGATGGTTGTCTTCGGATTTTGTGATGGTTTCATCCAGCAAGGGCTGCAGGTGGCGGTTCAGCCAGGTGTCATCCTCCCGGCATAAATCCGCGGTGCGGTGTAAAATATCAATGATATTAGAGTTGTAATCATTTTCCAAGAGGGGGATGAGGCGGTGCCGAATACGGTTGCGCGTAAATGAGGGATCGGCGTTGGTGGCATCTTCCACAAAAGGGATCTGGTGTTCCCTTAAGAAATTTACAATGTCGTTGCGACCCAATTGAATCAGAGGCCGGACCACCCGTCCGTCCCTCATGGGTGGAATCCCACCCAAGCCTCTGATGCCGCTCCCGCGCAGCAGGTGCATCAGTACCGCTTCCGCATTGTCATTCTTCTGGTGTCCCAGCGCGATTTTGGTGTGATGGTTTTTGTCCATCAGGTCGTTGAAAAACGCATAGCGTGCTTCCCTCGCACGTTCTTCGATGGAGCCATCGTGTGTGTTGATGGCAATTTTATCGAGATAGCAATGAAGACCCAATTTTTCGGCTGCGTGTTGGACAAAAGCTGCATCTTTTTCTGCTGTCCCGCTCCTCAGTCCGTGATTGAGATGGGCGACTGTCAAGTCTATCCCATAATACGGGGCCAGCGTAATCAGAATATGGAGCAAGGCCATTGAATCCGGTCCGCCGGACACCCCAACCAGGACACGGTCATGCGATACAAACATGCCGTATCGATCAATGGTTTGGACCACCCGCCGGATTATGGCAGGGAGGCTTTGTGGTAAGGGCAGTTGATAATTCATGGTCCTGCGAGGCAAATTCAGATCGTCATACACAATATATATAGGTGCAGGCGGTATTGGCACCTTGTACGGCAGGTGGGGTGGATTGTCAATACAACCGATTTGCATCGTGGATTGATTTCTTCTCCAATTTGAGGCTCGCTGCTTTTCTCCTTGAAATCCTAGCAAGTGCCCTCTATAATCCTTGACTTGGTTGTGCTAGGTGGGGAGTTAGCGGTGCCCTTTTCCCGAAATCCGCTTTATGCGGGACCGAATTCCCTCTTGAGGGTTATGCCGAAGTGATCCAGCCTTGCCGATCGGCCGCCGCGCAACAGACGGTCGCGAACCTCGTCAGGTCCGGAAGGAAGCAGCGATAAGTGATGCGGTCTGTGTCGCGGTTGATCCCGGTCATTGCTTAGGTTGAATTGCCCAGGCCGACTCGAGAGAGGGTGCACAACCATTTTCCCCTAAAAAAGCCAGCCCCATACCGCCTTGACAACCTAGCAAGTCGTCTTATGTTCTTATCGATTTTTCGGGAGGATAATTTTTATAAGATTATCAGACTAATAAGAACTATTCCTAAATATATTAACACTGAATGAACTGCAGGAGCAACGCCGCGAATGAACGAGAAAGTTCGAGTCGAGATTCAGGACCAGGATGCCCAGGAGCTGACCGAGGAAGAAACCAACGCGGATGAAACGGATGCCACAGCCGCCCAGGAAAACGAGCAGAAGGACCAGCCATCACAGGATGATCCGAGCGAAAGACTGAAGGCGGCCGAGCAGAAAGCGGATGCGTATTATGACCGGCTTTTAAGGGCGTCTGCAGAGTTTGATAATTATAAGAAAAGGACCACCCGCGAAATGCGTGACGTGGTGCGTTACGCCAATGAGAAGTTAATCAAAGAGCTATTGTCCGTCGTGGATAACCTGGAACGCGCCATTGAATCGGTTCAACAGACAGGTGCCGACGAAAATCCCTTGCTGGAGGGTATTCGTTTGACCCTTAACGAAATTGAAAAGATTCTGGAACGGCACAATGTCCAGCCGGTCAAAGCAATGGGGGAACCTTTCGACCCCAACTTTCATCAAGCCATGATGCAGGAGGAGACCGAAGATCAACCTGCCAACACGGTGATTCGAGAGATGCAAAAAGGGTACGTAATGCATGATCGATTGTTGCGACCGGCCATGGTGGTGGTTTCAAAAGCAAAAAGCGAAAACAGCTGACGCTGTAGATCGAATCGTCGCATGATATGAATGATTATGACCGAAAAGCACATAAAAAGCACATAATTTGACGACCTTACTCCAGCGCCAGGGAACCAGCCCGTCGACGCGCGAAATAATTACCGAGTCGTCACTCTAAGGAGGAATTCAAATGGGTAAGATTATCGGAATTGATTTGGGAACCACCAACTCTTGTGTGGCGATCATGGATGGGGGGGATGCCAAGGTCATCACCAATCCGGATGGCGGCCGTACCACGCCGTCCGTTGTGGCGCTCACCGAAAGCGGTGAACGGCTGGTTGGGCAGACCGCCAAGCGCCAGGCCATTACCAATCCGGAGTATACGGTCTTCGGTGTCAAACGACTTATTGGGCGTAAATTTGATTCCAGCGTGGTTCAGAATGATATCAATATATTGCCCTATCTTATCAAAGGGGCGGACAATGGTGATGT
>Ga0210123_1001169_pt1 | contig 14022 bp, 12 predicted proteins | sample Muzzi_PWB_D2_FD_185535 | JGI IMG/M metagenome (GOLD analysis project Ga0210123, IMG submission 185535) | Wetland microbial communities from San Francisco Bay, California, USA, that impact long-term carbon sequestration - Muzzi_PWB_D2 (SPAdes) | ecosystem: Environmental > Aquatic > Marine >... | reverse complement strand
CCTCCCTCGACATCTTCCCTCCCTTCGCGTCCAGATACGCATTCAGCATGATATCCAGCTCCAGCATCCCTCTTCTGCAGCGCCAGCGCAGTTCCGACACTGATGGCGCGGGTCTGTCGCTCACAGCGCTCGCTTCACCATCATCTTCTTGATGTCGTTGATCGCCTTCGTCGGGTTCAGTCCCTTCGGGCACACCTGCACGCAGTTCATGATGGTGTGGCAGCGGAACAGCTTGAACGGGCCTTCGAGGTTGGTCAGGCGCTGGTCGGTCGCCTGGTCGCGGCTGTCCTCGATGAAACGCGAGGCCTGCAGCAATGCGGCCGGGCCGAGGTACTTGTCCGGGTTCCACCAGAACGACGGGCACGAGGTCGAGCAGCACGCGCACAGGATGCATTCATACAGGCCGTCGAGCCTGTCGCGCTGCCGCGGGGTCTGCGGCAGTTCGACCTCGGGCATCGGGTCGTTGACGATCAGGTAGGGTTTGACGTCGCGGTAGTTCTGGTAGAACTGCTCCATGTCGATAATCAGGTCGCGAATCACAGGCAGGCCCGGCATCGGGCATACCCGCACCGGTTCGTTCAGCCCGGCCAGCGGCGTGATGCACGCGAGGCCGTTCACGCCGTTGATGTTCATGCCGTCCGAGCCGCATACGCCTTCGCCGCAGGAGCGGCGGAAGCTGAGGGTTTCATCCTGCTCGTCCTTGATCCGCAGCAGCGCTTTGAGCAGCATCGTGCCGGGCTCGATGTTGTCGAGCACGTAATCCTGCATGTACGGCTTGCAGTCGGTTTCGGGGTTGAAGCGGTAGATGCTGAATTTCAGGTTCGATTTCTCGTGCATCTGCATGACCTTTTCAGTACGTGCGCGGCTTCGGCGGGAAGCTGTCCACGCTCATCGGCTTGGTTCTGACAGGCTTGTAGTCGAGCCCGCTTTCGAACGAGTACAGGCTATGGCGCATCCAGTGGATGTCGTCGCGCTCGGGATGATCGATACGCGAATGCGCGCCGCGGCTTTCGGTGCGTGCATGCGCGCTGTGGATGGTCGCGAGCGCGCAGCCCATCAGGTTTTCGAGTTCCAGCGCCTCGACGCGCGCGGTGTTGAACACGCCGCTGTGGTCGCTGATGATCACGTCGTCGTAGCGCTTCACCAGCGCCTCGACTTTCGCGACGCCCTCGCTCAGCACTTCCTCGTTGCGGAACACGCCGCAGTGTTCTTCCATCACCGTCTTGAGTTCGTCGCGCAGGCCGCTGACGCTCTCGCCGTCTTTCGGGGTATTGCCGTCCCAGCGGCGCAAGCGGCCGACCGCCTGGTCCAGGCTGGCCTGGTCCATCGCACGGTGATAGCGGTTCTCTTTCAGGTAACCGATTATGTTGTTCGCCGCGGCGCGGCCGAACACCACGATGTCCAGCAACGAATTGCCGCCGAGCCGGTTCGCGCCGTGCACCGACACGCAGGCGCATTCGCCGGCCGCGTACAGGCCCGGCACGACCTCTTCCGGCGTGTCCTTGACCGGCGCGACCACCTGGCCGAAGCGGTTGGTCGGGATGCCGCCCATGGTGTAGTGCGCGGTCGGGAACACCGGGATCGGCGCTTCGGCCGGGTCGATGCCGAGGAAGGTGATGCAGGTCTGGCGGATACCGGGCAGGCGCTGCTGGATCACGTCCTCGCCGAGGTGGTCCAGTTTCAGCAGCACGTAGTCTTTCTTCGGCCCGCAGCCGCGGCCGTCGCGCACCTCGGTCGCGATCGAGCGGCTGACCACGTCGCGGCTGGCGAGGTCCTTCGCGTGCGGCGCGTAGCGTTCCATCATGCGCTCGCCGGCGCCGTTGACCAGGTAACCGCCCTCGCCGCGCGCGCCTTCGGTGATCAGCATGCCGCGGCCGGCGATGCCGGTCGGATGGAACTGGAAGAACTCCATGTCCTGCAGCGGCACGCCGGCGCGCAGCGCCATGCCCATGCCGTCGCCGGTGTTGATCAGCGCGTTCGTCGTGGTGCGGAAGATCTGGCCGACGCCGCCGGTCGCGAGCAGCGTGGTCTTGGACTCGATGATCACCGGTTCGCCGTTCTGGATGTTGAACGCGAGCGCGCCGAGCACGACGCCGTCGGTATTCTTCAGCAGATCGACCGCGAAGTATTCGTCGAAGAAATGCGTTTTCGCGCGGATGTTCTGCTGGTACAGGCTGTGCAGGATCGCGTGACCGGTGCGGTCCGCGGCCGCACAGGTGCGCGCGGCCTGGTCGCCGCCGAAATTCTGGCTCTGGCCGCCGAACGGACGCTGGTAGATGCTGCCGTTATCGAGTCGCGAGAACGGCACGCCGAAATGCTCCAGTTCGTATACCGCGCGCGGCGCCGAGCGGCACATGTACTCGATCGCGTCCTGGTCGCCGAGGTAGTCGCTGCCCTTGACGGTGTCGAACATGTGCCAGTGCCAGTTGTCCGGCAGCACGTTCGCGAGCGCCGCATTCATGCCGCCCTGCGCGGCGACGGTGTGCGAGCGCGTCGGGAACACTTTCGACACCACAGCGACACTGGCCTCGGCGTGCGCGAGCTGCAGCGCGGCGCGCAGGCCGCCGCCGCCGGCGCCGATGATCAGCGCGTCGAACTGTCTTCTCGGGATAGCCGCCATGGTTTGCCCGCTCACGAGATCAGCTCCAGTAACAGAATTTTCGCGCACCAGAAGCCGCTGCCGAACAGCACCGCCAGCACCAGCGACAGCGCGAACATGCGCGCGACCGTATTATGAACATAGTCGAGGATCACGTCGCGCATGCCGACCCAGGCGTGCAGCAGCAGCGCGACCACGAACAGTCCGCTGGCGATGCGGTTGGCCGGCGCGAAAAGCCAGTCGCACCACGCCGTGAAACCGGCCGGACCGGCACACGCGATTGCGATGCCGGCGTAGATCACGAACATCAGGATATACAACGCGCTGATGCGCTGCACCAGCCACGGTTTCAGTCCCTGCAGCACGTACACGCTCATAACCACACCGCCGTGACGAACAGCAGCACCGCCAGCGCTTCGGCGCCGAGCACCAGCCAGGAGCCCAGGCGCGCACCGGGTTTTTCGACACCGATGTCGAAATCGATCAGGAAAAAGCGGATACCGGCGAACACATGGTGCGCCAGTGACCAGAACAGCAGCAGTTGCGCGAGTTCAAGCAGCGGGTGGTGCAGCAGTTCAAGCACGCGTTCGAAGCCCCGCGGCGACGCCACAGACAGGTCGAGCAGCCAGGCTGCGAAAGGTATCGCAAGAAACATCAGCACGCCCGACACCCGGTGCAGCAGCGACACGATTCCCATCACCGGCAGGCGGATCCGGAACAGGTCGAGATAAACGGGTCGGTTGAGTTGCAAGTCTGCTTCCTTATATATCGGTTATCATGTGCCGGCCGCCGGTGTACGAAGTCTCAGCCCGTCGGATCGCAGCGGGACATGATAACGCACCCACTTAAAATGATTTATGCAACCAAGTCAAGGAAGCCCTGACGGCGCTTTCTTTTTACGACGCGGCTCGGGTGAAAGCCCCGGTCAATTGAGTATAATGGATTTATTTACGGCTTTGACAAGGCGACGAACATGAAATCTGAATGGCGGGATTTCCTCCAGCAGTCAGGCGCTGAATTCAGCGAGAACGGCGACTGCGTCAGCAGCTTCGGCAACCCGAAACGCGAACTGCAGGTGATCAACACCGGTGACGTCTTCTGCGACCTGTCGCATTTCGGCATGATTGAAGTCCGCGGCGATGATGCCGCGAGCTTCCTGCAGGGCCAGTTCACCAGCGACATCAACCAGGTCAGCGGGGCCCGCAGCCAGCTCAGTGCATACTGTAATCCGAAAGGACGCATGCTGGCGAATTTCCGCATATTCAAACGCGATAGCGCGTATTACATCGTGCTGCCCTACGAATTGCTGGAAGCCGCGCTGAAACGGCTGCGCATGTTCGTGCTGCGCGCAAAAGTGACACTCGAAGACGCCAGTGATGCGCTGATTCGCATCGGCGTCAGCGGCAATGACATCCACGGACATCTGGCTGACAGCATCGGCCGGCTGCCCGCCGAGGTCGATGAATGCATCGAAGCCACCGACTTTTCCATCATCCGTGTGCCGGGCCTGACGCCCAGCTTCGAAATCCACGGCCTGCTGGAGCCGTTGCAGAAACTCTGGCAGGTACTCGACGTCGATGCGGCGCCGGTCGGCGCAGGCGCCTGGCAGCTGCTGAACATCCAGGCCGGTGTGCCGGTAATCACCATGGCAACCAGCGAAGCCTTCGTGCCGCAGATGATCAACCTGCAGCTGCTCGGCGGCATCAGCTTCACCAAGGGCTGCTACACCGGCCAGGAAATCGTCGCGCGCATGCACTACCTCGGCAAACTGAAAAAACGCATGTACCGCGTGCGCATCGACACCGACGACGACGTTTACGCGCACGAGCCTCTGTACGTCGCAGCGTCGGCCTCCGGGCAGAACACCGGCGCGATCGTAAATGCGCAACGCCTCCCCGATGGCGGCCACGAAGCGCTGGCGGTGATACTGATCAGCGAAGCCGAAAAGGGAGGCCTGCGCCTGCGCGACGAAAACGGCCCGGCGATCGAGGTGCTGGAACTGCCGTATGCGTTCGAGACCGGAGAGGAAAAGGAGTAGTCCGCGAAGCACGCAAAGGACGCGAAAGGACGATCAACACAACTGCCATGGATGGAGTGCGGCAGGAACTCTGATATCGGCTGGCCAGAATCATCCAATCCATCCCGGCCACCTCTAATCAGCAGTGGATCGCAGCACCAGCCCGTATCGCTAACGCCTTCCCTGACGAGGGGATACCGTAAGGGCTTATCCCTTGGCGAACATGACCATTCAGGGTGATTCCAAACTGACGGCCGGTGGCTGATAACATGTTCGCATTCATTCGCGTTTTTTGCGTCGTTCGCGGACTGAATGAGTTCTCTGTCAACCCTGCCCCTCGGCTTCGGCTTTCATGTGCGGGAACAGGATCACGTCGCGGATCGAGGCGGAATCGGTCAGCAGCATCACCAGTCGGTCGATGCCGATGCCTTCGCCGGCGGTCGGCGGCAGGCCGTGCTCGAGCGCGCGTATGTAGTCGGCGTCGTAGTGCATGGCTTCATCGTCTCCGGCTTCCTTTTCCTCGACCTGTTTCCGGAAGCGCTCGGCCTGGTCCTCGGCATCGTTGAGCTCGGAGAAGCCGTTGGCGATTTCGCGGCCGCCGACGTAGAACTCGAAGCGGTCGGTGACGAACGGGTTGTCGTCATTGCGCCGCGCCAGCGGCGACACTTCGGTCGGGTACTCGGTGATGAAGGTCGGATCCTGCAATTGATGCTCGACGGTCTGGTCGAAGATTTCGATCTGCAGCTTGCCCAGGCCGTCGTTCTCCTTCACCGCGATTCCCAGCCGTTCTGCGATTTTGCGCGCCGCGTCGATATCGGAAATGTCCGCCGCGCCGATGTCCGGATTGAACTCGATGATCGCGTCGAACACGCTGATGCGCCGGAACGGCGGCGTGAAATCGTAGGCCCGGCCCTGATGCGTGACCGTCGTGCTGTCGTGCACATGCCGGACCAGGCCGCACAGCAGGTCCTCGGTCAGGTCCATCAGGTCGCGGTAGTCCGCATAGGCCTGGTAGAACTCGATCATCGTGAATTCAGGATTGTGCCGCGTCGACACGCCCTCGTTGCGGAAGCTGCGGTTGATTTCGTAGACTTTCTCGAAGCCGCCGACCACGAGCCGCTTCAGGTACAGCTCCGGCGCGATGCGCAGATACATCGGCAGGTCGAGTGCGTTGTGATAGGTTTCGAACGGTCTCGCGGTCGCGCCGCCGGGGATCATCTGCATCATCGGCGTTTCGACTTCCATGAAACCGTGCTGCTCGAAGTACTGGCGTATGAACGCGATGATGCGCGCGCGCAGGCGGAACGTGTGCTTCACGTCCTCGTTCATGATCAGGTCGACGTAACGCTGGCGATAGCGTATTTCGGTATCGGTGAGCCCGTGGAATTTTTCCGGCAGCGGCCGCAGCGACTTGGTCAGCAGACGGATGTTGTCCACCTTGATAGACAGCTCGCCGGTCTTCGTGCGGAACATCACACCCTCGGCACCGATCAGGTCGCCGATGTCCCATTTTTTGAAGCCGTCGTTGTAGACACCCTCGGGCAGATTGTCGCGCTGCAGGAACAGCTGGATGCGGCCGGACATGTCCTGCAACTGCGTGAAGCTGGCCTTGCCCATCACGCGCTTCGCCATCATGCGCCCGGCGACCGACACCCGCGCCTGCATCTGTTCGAGTTCCTCCGCACTCTTGTCGCGGTACTGCACGTGCAGGCCCTGCGCCAGCGAGTCGCGGCGAAAATCGTTCGGGAACGCGCTGCCCTGCGCGCGCAGCGCGGCCAGTTTTTCGCGGCGCTGCGCGATCAGCTTGTTCTCGTCTTCAAGGCCCGTGGGCGTGGTATCGTCGTTCATGGACTGGATAGGCGCCTGTTTGATTGATCGATCGGGTTAGTCACAGCGATTACAGACCGGATTTCAGGCTGGCCTCGATGAACAGGTCGAGACCGCCGTCCAGCACCGCCTGGGTGTTGCCGGTCTCGACGCCGGTGCGCAGGTCCTTGATGCGCGACTGGTCGAGCACGTACGACCGGATCTGGCTGCCCCAGCCGATGTCCGACTTGGTGTCCTCGATCGCCTGCTGGCTCGCATTGCGTTTCTGGATTTCCATCTCGTACAGCTTGGCCTTCAACTGTTTCATCGCGGTGGCCTTGTTCTTGTGCTGCGAGCGGTCGTTCTGGCATTGCACCACGATACCGCTGGGATTGTGCGTGATGCGCACCGCGGACTCGGTGCGGTTCACGTGCTGGCCGCCGGCGCCGCTGGCGCGGTACACGTCGATGCGCAAATCGGCCGGGTTGATGTCGACCTCGATTTCGTCGTCGATCTCGGGCGACACGAACACCGCCGCGAACGAGGTATGGCGGCGGTTGCCTGAATCGAACGGCGATTTGCGCACCAGCCGGTGCACGCCGATCTCGGTGCGCAGGCGGCCGAAGACATGGTCGCCGGCAAAGCGGATGGTCGCGCTCTTGATGCCGGCAACATCGCCCGGGGAGACTTCGATCAGCTCGGTATCGAAGCCGTGCGCTTCGCCCCAGCGCAAATACATGCGCAGCAGCATCTCGGCCCAGTCCTGCGCCTCGGTGCCGCCGGAACCGGCCTGGATGTCGAGAAACGCGTTGCAGGCGTCCATCTCGCCGGAGAACATGCGGCGGAATTCGAGCTCGCAGACCTGCTGTTCGACGGCTTCGAGATCGTGGTGCACAGCGGCGACGCTGTCCTCATCGCCCTCCTCGACCGCCATGTCCAGCAGTTCGGCGGCATCGTCCAGCGCGCCGCCGATCTGCTCCAGCATCAGCACGATTTTTTCGAGTCTTACCCGGTCCTGGCCGAGCTTCTGCGCGCGCTCCGGCTGTTCCCAGACATCGGGCTGCTCCAGCTCGCGGACGACTTCCTCGAGTTCTTCCTTGCGAGCATCGAAGTCAAAGATACCCCCTTAACGCCATCGAGCGCTCGCGAAGATCATTGATCTGGTTGGTGATCGGGTTGATTTCCATGGTGTAACGCAGCCCTGGCAAGATAACGGTGAAACCGTGAATCATACCGTACCCGACGCCTTTTTTGCCACGTTATCGCGCAAATACACCGGCACCGCGGCCGCCGCCGGGACATACCGGCCCGCAAGATAATCCGGCACAGCGAGTCCTGCGATCGCCTGCGCGTCGGGCAGCACGCTGTCGAAGTGTTCGCTGACGCTGTCCCCGGTTGCCGCTTCGAGTTCCCCGGCGTAGCTGCCCCAGCCCGTGCCGGCGCCGGTCCAGCCGGTGCCGCCGGGTTTTTCGAGCCGCGACGGCGGGGCCACGATCTCATCGCCGCGCAGTCGCATCAGCCCGGATGCGTCGAGTTCATACGCGCCCCAGTAGACCTCGTGCATGCGCGCATCGATCGCGGCCAGCACTTTCGCCGCGCCGGTTTGCCGGTACGCGACCTGCGCGATCGCGGCCAGCGTCGATACCGGCACCACCGGCAGCGTATGCGCGTAGGCAATCCCCTGCACCACGCCGGCCGCGATGCGCACGCCCATGAACGAGCCGGGGCCGCGACCGAACGCGAGCGCGTCCAGCGCTGAAGGTTTCAGGCCGGCCTGCTTCAACAGCCCCTCGATCATCGGCAGGATCAGGTGGCTATGCTCGCGCGGCGCGACCCGGTAGTCCTGCGCGATATCGCCATCGATATAGAGCGCGGCCGAACAGGCTTCGGTGGCGGTATCGATCGCGAGCAGCTTCATGACTTCATGCACCGTGCGCCTGCCTGCGCGGCTGGTAGAACGCCTGCACGTCCTCGAGTTTCGATGTGACCGGCATCGGCGGCAGGCTTCTGAGAAAAATTTTCCCATAGGATTTGTTCTTCAGCCTGGGGTCCGCAAGCACGACCACGCCGTGGTCGCTGACGTCACGGATCAATCGCCCGACGCCCTGCTTCAGCGCCAGCACCGCGCGCGGCAGCTGGTATTCCATGAACGGCTGGCCGCCGTGCCTGCGGATCGCATCGATGCGCGCCTGCATCACCGGGTCGCCGGGCGACGCGAACGGCAGCTTGTCGATGACCACGCACGACAGCGCTTCACCGCGCACGTCGACGCCTTCCCAGAAACTGGACGTACCCAGCAGGATCGCGTTGCCGGCCTCGCGAAAACGCTGCAGCAGGCGGTGCTTCGGCAACTGTCCCTGCAGCAGCACCGGGTAGTCGATGCTGCCTTCGAGCATGGCGGCGGCTTCGTTCATCGCGCGGTGGCTGGTGAACAGCAGAAACGCGCGGCCGCCGCTGGCGGCCAGCACCGGGCGCACCGTTTCGATCAGCCTGCCGACGAAGCTGAAGTCGGACGGCTCGGGCATGTCCGGCGGCAGGTAGACCAGGCTTTGACGCCGGTAGTCGAACGGACTCTCCCAGGCGCCGTTACGGTAGTCGACGAGCCCGAGACCGCTGGCGAAATGGGAAAAGTCGCCGTTGACCTGCAGCGTCGCCGAAGTGAACAGCCACGCAGCGGAGAAATCGTCCGCGTGCGCGCGAAACAGCGCGGACACATCCACCGGCGTCGCGTGCAGCATGAAGCTGTGCGTCCAGGTTTCGAACCAGAGCACGGCCTCATCCGGATCTTCGGGCGCCGGCCGATCCGCGTCGAAAGCGGCCAGCGCCTGCTGCAGCGCGACACAGCGCTGGTGGCACTGGTCCAGGCCGCGGCTGCGTTCGGCCGCGAGCGCGAGCACGTCCGCCAGCGCCGCGAGCGCGTGCACGAGTCCGGTCAACGCCTTCCCGATCGCGGGTTTGTGGCGTATCGCGTTCCATGCCTGGCGCAGGCCGGTGTTGCCCAGCGACAGCCTGAAATTGCGCACCCCGGTTTCGAGCGCATCGGCGTACTCGCGGATCTGCGCCATGTCCGGCGCATCGTTGACCTGTTCCGCGACCGCGTCGCGGGCGAGCCCGAGCAGCTGGCGGCTGCCGACGCTGCGGCCGAAAAAGCGCGAGGCCACATCGTGCAGCTGGTGAGCCTCGTCGACCACGAACGCATCGGCGCCCGGCAGCAGTTCGGCGAAACCGTCCTGCTTCAGCGTCATGTCGGCCAGCAGCAGGTGGTGGTTGATCACCAGCACATCCGCGTCCTGCGCCTGCTTGCGCGCGTTCACCAGGAAGCAGTCGTTCCAGTGCTCGCAGTCGCCGCCAAGGCAGTTGTCCGTGGTCGACGTCACCATCGGCCATACCGGCGAGTCTTCCGCGACACTGTCGAGCTCGGCGATATCGCCGCTGCCGGTGACACCGGCCCATTGCGCGACCTGCTGCAGTTCGTGCTGGCTCTCGCGACCGACGAAGCCGAGGTGCGGCGCGATCTGCAGCCGGTGAAGGCACAGGTAGTTCGCGCGGCCTTTCAGCAGCGCCGTCTTCACCGGCATGTCCAGCGCCTCCAGCACACGCGGAATATCGGACTGGTAGAGCTGATCCTGCAAATGGCGCGTGCCGGTGGAGATGATGATTTTTTTGCCGGAAATAATCGCCGGCACCAGGTACGCGAAGGTCTTGCCGATGCCGGTGCCGGCCTCGGCCGCGAGCACGCTGCCGGACTGCATGCAGTCGTGGACCGCGTCGCTGAGCGCCTGCTGGCTGTGGCGCACCTGGAAGCCGTCGATGGCGAGCGCGAACGGGCCGTGCTCACCGAGTAGCTCCGAAGGATTTTTCATTCCGGATTATTGCAGCCTGCGTATCTCGGCGTCCGCCTGTTCGACGCCTTCGACATCGTTCAGCGAAAGCCGGGCGTCGCGGATGAAGCGCCAGTTCAGCATTTTCAGCTCGACGGCGTCGCCGGCGCAGGCATTGCTGCGCTTCGCCATCTGGATCGCGCGCGCCGGATCGTTCCTGCTCAGCGCGATACGTGACAGCCGGCTCCAGCCCGGCGCGTAATCCGGCGATATACGCAGCGCGCGCTCGATTTTTTCCTCGGCCTGGTCGAGACTGTCGTTCGCGATCAGCGCATCGGCCTGCTGCATCAGGCCTTCAACCGCCGGGTTCGCGCGTACGCGGCTGTCGCGCAGGGTTTGCGTCGCCATCGCCAGTGTGTCCTGGCCGCCGGCTTCGGGCGGCGTTTCCAGCGATGAACACGCGGCGAGCATGAATACGCAGAAACTCGTGCAGGCAAGCGGGCTAGTCGTTCGGATCATGGCGTGAAACCGCGGTTTTTATCTGACCGGCTGCTCATCCGCTGAAGATATGCTTCAGCCAGTCAATCGGTGATGTCTGGTTGCAGTCCGAATATTCATCCGGTTCGCTGCCGTGAATGAACGGCAATTCTACCGCATTTTCGCAGCCCTGCCGGCTCAGCCGCCCGGATTGTGAATCGATCCACCGCAGGCTGACGTTCTCCGGCAATGCCTGCCGCCAGGACCTGTCGGGCAGGGTCTGGAAAAGTTTCGACCACACTCGCATCGCGCCGCTGGAGCCGGTCAGGCCGGACGGACGATTGTCATCGTAGCCCAGCCAGACCACGGCCAGGGTATCTGCGGAAAAGCCGGCGAACCAGCTGTCGCGCAGGTCGTCCGACGTGCCGGTCTTGCCGGCGACGTCGATATCGAGTTCATCCGCGAGCCTCGCGGCGGTGCCTTCGGTCGTGACCCGGTGCAGCACGTGGTTGACCAGCGCAATCGCGCCGGCGTCGACCTGCCTGTTCACATCCAGCGCGTATCGCCGCAGGGGTTCGCCGTTACGGTCGAGCACGGCGCGCACGCTGCGCAACGGACTGTGAAATCCGTTCGCGGCGAAGCTCTGGTAGATGCCTGCGACCTCGAACGGGGACATATCGACCGCGCCCAGCGTGATCGACGGATACGGCGGCGGTGTGGTGTCGCTGCCGAGTTCGCGCAGCGTGGCGATAATTTCAGCGAGACCGATATCGAGACCGACGCGCGCCGCGGGTATGTTGTAGGATTTTTCCAGCGCCCGGTACAGCAGTACGTCGCCGTGGAAGGTCCTGTCGTAGTTCTCCGGTTGCCATATTTTTTTGTCCGCGCCCATCACGCGCAGCCGTGTGTCCGACAGCAGCGTCGCCAGCGTGTATCGATCCGGCTGTTTCAATGCGCCGAGGTAGATCACCGGCTTGATCAGCGAACCGATCTGGCGATGCGCGTCCAGCACGCGATCGTAGCCGGCAAACGCCGGGGTGCTGTCACCGACAGCCGCCAGCACCTCGCCGCTGTCGGGTGCGACCGCGAGCAGCGCTGCCTGCAGATCGTTGCCGTAACGCGACAGCCCGGGAACGGTGGTGCTGACGGCTTCTTCCGCGGCGTGCTGCACCAGCGGATCCAGCGTTGTGAATATGAGCAGGCCTTCCGACTTCAGGTCATCGGCATCGTAATCCCGCTTCAGCTGGCGTTTCACCAGGTCGATAAAGGCCGGATAGCGTTCGCGTTTTCGCCTGGAGATGACCTGCAGCGGCTTTTGCTGCAACCGCGCCGACTGGGCTGCGCTGATCAGGCCAAGTTCAGCCGATGTCTGTAGTACCAGGTTTCGCCGCTGTTTTGCGCGCTCCGGGTTGTTCACCGGGCTGTAGAACGATGCGCCCTTGACCATGCCGACAAGCATCGCCATCTGGTCCATATCGAGTTCCTGCAGCGGTTTGCCGAAATAATAATCGCTGGCCAGGCCGAAACCGTGAATCGCGCGTTCACGATCCTGGCCGAGGTATATCTCGTTCATATAGGTTTCGAGTATGGTGTCCTTGTCGAATTGCAGCTCCAGCAGCAGCGCCATCAAGGCTTCATTGATCTTGCGCCACAGGCTGCGGTCCGGCGACAGAAACAGGTTCTTGACCAGCTGCTGTGTGATCGTGCTGCCGCCCTGCACCGCGGCGCCGGCGCGGATGTTAGCCAGCATTGCGCGCGCAATCGCGCGAATATCGATACCGAAATGCTCGTAAAAACGGCGGTCTTCGGTCATGACCAGCATCGTGCGGAAATTTTGCGGCACATTTTTCAGCTTCAACAGCATGCGGTCTTCGCCGTGGGCCGGAAATATGCCGGTGATATAGGCGGGATCAAAGCGTATCAGTGTCAGCGGTTTGCGCGTATATAAATCGTACAGGCCGGTGACGACACCGGCATTGATGTCGAGCCGGAATGCACGACCCTTCTCGTCGCCGTCCCAGAAACGGAAATCGCGGGATCTGATTTCGAAGTGATTGTTCCAGTGATGGTAGCTGCCGGCCTGGGTCGGCGGCTGATCCGTGCGGCTGTAATTGAGATTGTCCAGTTCTCGCAGCAACTGCTCCGTCGATATCTGTCTGCCTTCGAATATCTCCAGCGGGCGCGCATAGACTCTCGCCGGCAGTGTCCAGATACGCCCGCTGAAACGATCGAGCAGTCTGAAATCCAGCCAGCTCACGTAGACGATCGAGGTGACCAGCGACAGCAGCAGCAGGATGGCGAGATTTCGGTTGTTGAATACGCGTTTTGACCGGTTCCGGCGTGGTTTACGGCGCCCGGTTCTGGATGTAGTGCTGCGATTTTTCCCTGCCTTTCTGGCGGTTTTATTTTTATTCAATCTTTGATCGCCTGCGAACGTATCGCGTGATTATACGTTCTCGGGGCAGATCACGCACCGTTGTACGCACTGCGGCGCCAATGGCGCCGTCAGTGACCTGGTAAATACGGGATGATAAGGCTGGCGGTGTATTGAATCTATTTGCAGGTCGAGAGGAAACGCGCTGATTTGCCGCTGCAGGGATCGGATTCGAACTGCTCTTTTTGTTCCTGCTCTTTTTTCTTTCTCTCTTCCAGCATAGCCTGGCGGCGCTGCTCCTTCTCGCGTTCTTCCGCTTCACGTTGCGCGCGCTTGCGTTCGCGCTCTGCTTCCTCTCGCGATTTCTGGTCAGCAGCCTTCGCCCGTGCCTGTTCCTCGCGCGCCTTCATATCTGCCTGTTTCTGCCGTTCGGCTTCTTCCGCCGCACGTTTGGCTTCGAGACGCTTGCGCTCCTCTTCCTTGCGCTTCGCTTCTTCCCTTGCCTTGCGTTGTTCCGCTTCGCGTCGCCGCTCCAGCTGCGCGCGTTGCGAGCTTTCCCTGATTTTATTGATTTCGGCCTCGGCTGCAGTAACACCGACGAGACTGGCATTATTCAGCCATTCGAGTGCCTTGTCATCGTCCTCCTTGACGCCCACGCCATAAGCGTACATCAAGCCGACGTAATACTGCGCCTGCCCGTTGCCACCCTTCGCCTTTTTATTGAGCTCATCGAAACTGGCCCTGTTACTGTCGTTGATGCCGTTATCCCTGATGTCGTAATACAGCAGTTTGAAGCCCGCGGTTTCATGCCCCTGTTCAGCCGCTTTCCTGATCCATTTAAGACCTTCTTCGGTATTCTGCTTGACGCCGAAACCCTTTTCGTACATTTCGCCGACCTTGAACTGGGCTTCGACATTGCCTTTGTTGG
>Ga0210123_1001168_pt1 | contig 14027 bp, 12 predicted proteins | sample Muzzi_PWB_D2_FD_185535 | JGI IMG/M metagenome (GOLD analysis project Ga0210123, IMG submission 185535) | Wetland microbial communities from San Francisco Bay, California, USA, that impact long-term carbon sequestration - Muzzi_PWB_D2 (SPAdes) | ecosystem: Environmental > Aquatic > Marine >... | reverse complement strand
TGCCCGGCTTGAACTGCAGGACCCGCGGATCGAGGGTCGAGAAGATCGCCCAGACGCCGTTCTCGTAGAGCTGCTTCATCACGAACATCGCGCCCTTGGGATGGTCGAACTCCAGGCCCATGACCGTCCCGTTCTGCCGGATGCCGACGAAGAAGTCGCCGTAGACGTTCTGAATGTCGCGCAGCCCCCGGCCGAGATAGCTCGAAATGTAATCGACCATGGTGCGCACCTCGGGGCGCTGCACGATCTCCAGTACCTTCATGGCGACCAGACAGCCGAGCTCCGCACCGCCCATGGTCGACATGTGGCCGAAGCCGTCTTCCTTTAGCCAGCCGGCGCAGCGCGGGCTGGCCACTGTGCAGCCGATCGGGTACATGCCGCCGCTGATGCCCTTGCCGGTCACCAGGATGTCGGGCGTCACGCCGTATTTGGTGATGGCCCACATTTCGCCCGTGCGCATCAGGCCGGTCTGCACCTCGTCGGCGATATAGAGGGCGTCGTACTTCTCGCACAACCGCTTGACCCCCGGCAGATAGCCCTCCTGCGGCATGGGGAAGCCGTAAGTCGCCGGTATCGTTTCCATGATGACGGCGGCGACATCGCGGCCCTTGAGCGCGTCCTCCATGGCGTTGAGATCGTTGAAGGGCACGTGCGGGAATTCCTCGGGCCGGTCGCTCAGGAACAGCTTCGAGAAGCGGTCGTCGCCGGTGCACACTGCCAGGCCGGTGTGGCCGTGATAAGCCTTGATGATCGAAACGATCTTCTTCTTCTGCATGGCGTGGCGCGCCGACTTGATGGCGAGGTCGATCGCTTCGCCGCCGCCGCTGCCGTACATCGTGTAATGCAGGTCGCCGGGCATGCATTCGGCGAGCTTCTCTGCCAGCGCGGTGCGGCATAGGGCGGGAAAGTGGTGGTTGCCCATGTCGAAATGGTCGACCGCCCGTTTGAGCAGGGCGACCAGCTCGGGATTGCGGTGACCGATATTGTAGGTGCCACCGTTGAGGTGGACGTCTATCAGTCGCCGCCCGTCCATGTCGTAGAGGAAATATCGCTCGCGCCGGTCGATCACCAGGTCGACGCCGAAATCCTGCCAGGCTTGCGTCTTTCCCGGGTTCCAGAAGGTCTTGGACTTCTCGAGAAATTCCTCTTTCTCGCGGCTCATGCTGTCCTCCGGGCTGCTCGTTGTCGGCCACCTTGCCGTGCGGGCGGTCGAGAGACCCCAGGGAGCCCTTTCCACCCTGCACGCAGGCTAGACGCGCTGTGCCCGGCCCGCTTGACAGCGGGCCGCGGCAAACTTGACATCCGGCTACGGGATCTCCGCGAGGTACTTGTCGGCCAGATAGCGCTCCGCCAGATCGCAGGTGCCCGCGGTGTATTCCGGGCCGAGCTCCTTGGCCAGGTCGGTCTCGCTGTGCGACCCGATCCAGGCCAGAATGGTCATGCGCCGCAGCATCAGGAAGGTGGGGATCTCCGCCTTGTCGGCGGCCGACAGCGCCCGCACCGTCTGGTAGCCGGCGAGCCAGTCTTCGACCAGCGCCGGCACGTCGTCGCGCGTCTCGATGAAGCTGAGCGCGGTCGCCAGGTCGTAGAGAAACCAACTCAGACCGCTATCGTCGAAATCGATGACCTTGGTGGTTTCGCCCTCGATCAGCAGGTTGGCAAGCCGCAGGTCGGCATGGACCAGGCTGAAGCGCTCCGATCCCTTGCCGTAAGCCGCCAGCCGCTCCCCGATGCGTGCGACCAGGCGTTCCAGCAAGGCGGTGCGCTCGGCATCGAGTGCCGGGCCGTCCTTCCAGTCGCCCCAGTTCGGCGCGTTCCCCAGCATGTGCTCGAAGTCCCACTGCAGTCGCTCGAAATTGGCCGGACGTTGCCAGGTCTGCGAGTGGCGGTGGAGCCGGGCCGAGACCTCGCCCAGGCGACGGAACGGGCCGATCAAGTTGTCTTCGTCGGGCTCCCGGCCTTCCAGAAACTCGAACAGCACGCAATGCCGCGGTTTCAGGCCATCGGTGCGCAAGGTGTTGATGAGCGTGCCGTCGGGCGAGCGGATCGGCGTCGGCGTAATCACACCCGCCTCCTCGCGCAGGGCCTTCATCCAGGCGAGCTCGCAGCCGATTCCGTTCCTGGTGTGGTAGTCGTCGCGGTGAATCCGCAGCACCGTCTTGCCGCCGTCCGTCGGGCCGTCGATGCGGAAGGTGGTGTTCTCGGAGTGGTTGATCATGGTAACCGCCGACTCGGGATCGAGGCCGTAAACCGGCAGGGCCGACCCGGCCATCTCGCTCAGGCGTTCCAGCAGCAGATCGTGCGGAAGTTCGTCGTGCGCCATGCTTTCCTCCCCTCGATGTGCGTCGTTTCTTTTCCGCGCGCTCCGTTGTCCGTCCCGCCCGCCATCCGCCCGGTTCGTTCAGCTGCTGCGTGCCCGCCGGAACGTCCACATGACGGCGAGCGCCACGGCCAGCAGCACGGTCACACCCAGAACGGTCATGGCGCCGACCGCAGGCACCAGCGGCGAATAGCCGGACACCATCTTGGCGTAGAGCCATTCGGGCAGCGTGAGGTCTGCGCCGGTGGTGAAGAGCGAGAGCGGGAAATTGCCCCAGGACAGCAGGAAGCTGAACAGACCGGCCGAGACGACGCCGGGCATGATGAGCGGCAGCGTTACCTCACGCATCACCTGCCAGGAGTTGGCGCCCAAGTCGCGCGCCGCTTCCTCCAGCGCTGGATCGAAGCTGTAGGCCTGGATCGCCATGACCAGGGTGGCGATCGGCGCGATCCACACGAGATGCGCCACGATCGCCGTGTGCCAGGTGGGAATGATGCCGAGGAAGTTGAACCACAACAGCAGCGCGAGACCGAGCACGCTCTGCGGAAAGAAGATCGGCAGCAGCAGAAAACGCTGGAACGCCCTGCGCCCCCGCCAGTTGTAGCGGGCATAGGCCAAGGCCCCGAAGAAGCCGATGATGACGCAGACCGCCATGACCGCCAGCGCGATCGAGAGCGAGGTCCATAGGAGGTCGGCGATCGTCAGGTCGTCGAATGACTTTGCGTACCAGCCGGTGGTGTAACTTGAGATCGGGAAGCTGAAGTAGCGCTTCTTGGAGAACGACGCGAGGGTGACCGCGATGATCGGCATGTAGAGAAAGAGCATGGCGATGACCGCGTAGAGGTAAAACGCGATGCGCTGGCGCCGGGTGACGTCGATGACCATGCCCGCCCTACACCTTGCCTAGAATCTGATCGAGGTCCACGCGCCGCAGCACGAAATAGGCGACGAATCCGATCAGGACGATGAGAACGACGGACAGCGCCGAACCGAGCGGCCAGTTTTGCCCGTAGGTGAAGGCGGTCTCGATCTCGTCCGCCATGACGATGACCTTCTGGCCGCCCAACAGCTTGGATTCCGCCATGGCGCCCGCACAGAGCACGAAGGTCAGCATCGAACCGACCAAAATGCCCGGCAGGGCGAGCGGCAGGTCGATTTCGCGCATGACCGTCCAGCGCGAGGCACCGAGGTCGCTGGCCGCCTGGCGCAACTCCTCCGGCACCATGGCGATACCGAGCACCAAGGGAAACAACATGAAGGGCAGGTAGACGTAGACCATGCCGAAGACGATGGCCGGCACGTCGTACAGCAGGCTGTCCATCTGGAAGCCGAACCAGGCATTCAGGCCGCCCGACAGAAGGCCGCCCTTCATGAGCACCAGGACCCAGCCGAACAGCCGAATGTTTTCGGACACAAACAGCGTCAACACGACCAGGACGGTGATCACGTTGGCGAAAACGCCGAACACCTTGGCCATGGCGAAGGCCAGCGGATAGCACAGGATCAGCAGGATGACGACGGTTGCAAAGGACAGGCCGAGCGACCACAACAGCGATTGGTAATACGTCTGGTTCACGATCGTCGCGAAGTTCTCCAGCGTAGGCGCCTGCAGCAGGCTGAAGGTCTTGCCCGGCATCACGCTGAAGCCGAAGATCACCAGAAGCGGTGCGACGAATATGGCGGCCAGCAGAGCCAGCACCGGCAGGCTGCACAGAAAACCCTCGCGGTTCTGTTCGCTCTGCATCGCCGACACTCAGTCCCCGGCGGCGAGGATCCGGCTGTCCTCGACGTCCCAACCGATCAATACCTTGCTGTCCAGATCGCCGGTGTAGCGATCTTCGCGCAACTTCTCGACGCTCAGCATCTTGTCGCCGACCCGCACGTTGTACTGCATGCGCGAACCCAGCGCGTATTCGTTGTAGACCGTGCCCTCGAGGACGCAGTCGGCAGCCTCGCAGGGTGCCAAAAAGCGAATGACCTCCGGCCGGACCATAAGGGTCCCTTCCTGGCCGGGCCGCAAACCGCTCTCCGGCGCGGCAAAGGTGCCGTCGAACTCCGTCGCTTCGAGCCGACCGCCGCTGCCGGCACGCACCGGAAAGAGGTTCACTTCGCCCATGAACTCCGCCACGAAGCGGTTGATCGGTTCGTTGTAAATCTGGTCCGGAGTGCCGATCTGTTCAATTTCGCCGGCACGCATGATGGCGATCCGGTCGCTCATCACCATCGCTTCCTCCAGCGAATGGGTGATGTAGACGAAGGTCTTCCCGGTTTCCCGGTGAATATCCTTGAGCTCCTTTTCAAGCGTCTTGCGCAGGCGGAAATCGAGTGCCGAAAGCGGCTCGTCGAAGAACAGGATTTCCGGATCGAAAGCGAGCGCCCGGGCCAGCGCGACGCGCTGACGTTCACCGCCCGAGCAGTGCGTCACGTTCTTACCGTAAAAATCCGTCGGCAGATGCAGTAGGGAGACCAGCTCCATGGCGCGCTGGCGCCGCGCCTTTACCGGCACATTCCGGATCTTCAGGGGAAATTCGATGTTCTGCCCAACCGTGCGGTGGGGAAAGAGCGCCAGAGACTGGAACACCATGCAGGTCGGCCGCTGGCTCGCCGGCACATCGTTGATCCGTGCGCCCCTGAGAAAGATGTCGCCGGCCGTCGGCTTGTCCATACCGACCAGCAGACGGATGAGCGTGGTCTTGCCGCTGCCCGATGGCCCGACGATGGTGATGAACTCGCCATCGTAGATGTCGAGATCTATACCGTTCAGGGCGGTGAAGTCCCCGAACTTCTTGGTAATGCCCCGCAGCTTCAGGGCAACGTCCCGCTCTTTCCCCGACACGATTGACTCACGCCCTGGGTTGAAGGTGATCCGGTCTCAAGAGGACGCCGCACCCGGCGTCGGGTCGGCTGTCCGGCGCCGCCACCCCTTTCGGGCCGACGGCGCCGACCAGCTTAGATCAGGTCTCCCGCTTCGCCGTGTTGTAGAGTGCCAGCATCGCGTCGTAATCGGGATTGATGGCGTAGTCGACCGAATTGGCCATCTCCTCCGGCAGCGTGTCCCATTGAATCGCGCCCAGTTCCTCCTTGTTGAACTGGGAGAACACTTCCGGGTTGGCCATCTGCGAGATCGGGTTGTAGGTGCCCTCGGCGAAGGCCACCTTCTTGCAGGTCGACGGCCGCTGCACGTATTCGAGGAAGTCGGGTGCCAGCGTCGAGGGATTGGGGTTGTTGACCAGCGAGGTCACCTCGACCCAGACGATGCCGCCCTTGCCGCCCATCGGGCCGCTGCGCGGGGTGATGCCACGGACCTGCGTCTCGCCATCGAAGCGCGCCGGCGAGGCGGTATATGTGCCGCCCGTGAAATAGGCGTCGATCTCGCCGTTGACCAGCGCCGTGTTCATGGCGACGAGATCGTCGGACAGGAATTTCGCACCCTTGAAAACCTGCCGGGCAATCTTCTCGAAGGCCTTCATCTCGGCTTCGTCGTGCTTCCTGTAGGGATCGATGTCGGCCGCCACGCACATGTGCATGATGTTCCAGTTGTCGTAGGTGAGCAGGCCGTAACGGCCCTGCATGGACTTGTCGAGGAACAGCTTGAAGCCCTGATCCTCGGCCATGTCCTGCGACACCTTGTCGGTATTGACGACGAAACTGAACGGCCCGAAGCGCTGCACCATGCCGATCAGATCCTTGCCCGAAGCATCGAGGGCATAGGGATAAGGGCCCTGGAATTCCGGCATCATCTTGTCGAAGTAAGGCTCGAAGCGCGCCCGGTCGAGCGGCTTGATCAGCCCCTCGGGATACATCTGGTCGCGCGCCCAGGGCTGGTTCAGGTTGATCAGGTCCCAAACATTGACCTCGCCGGCGCGCAGCTTGTTGATCATGTCGGGGTCCGAGGTGCCGCTCTCGGCGTTCACCTTGGCACCGGTTTCGCGGCGGAAGGGGTCGAGCACGTCGCTCGTGTTGTAACCCTCCCAGCACAGGATGTTGAGCTCGTTCGTGCGTTCGGCCCGGGCCAGTCGCGGAAGTCCTCCCGCGGCGCCCAAGGCTGCAACCGCGCCGGCCGTCTTCAGCATGTCGCGACGTGTGATCATTGCCTTCTCCTGTCGTTTTGTCCTCCCCAGAAGCCCGTTCGCGATGGGCCAGGGGCATTATATCAAACCGACCCGCCGGGCCTAGCGAAGTGCAGCCATGCGGCCGAATCCCGCCGAGTCTGCAATCCAATGGCGAAGTGCCATGCGACTCCCAGCAACCGTGGCGGCGGGCCTAGTCCATCCGTCGTAGGGGCCCGTCCACAGCGTGACACTGTGCCGCAACCTTGCTCGAAGCAGCTTGACACGGGAGAACAATTTCTTGACACGCGCCCGGAACCGCCGCTTCCGAGCCGGTCAGATCCAGGACAGCCAGCCGCCGAACCGGCGTTGCTAGCCTCCGCCAGGGCCAGCAGATGGGGCCGCGGATCCGGACCCCGGACGCAGCCTCCGGGCCCACAGGCCCGTGCAAAGCTAGGCCTGTCCGGTGCGGGCAACGTCGATCGCACCGAAGGCCGGCAGCGCCGCAACCGCCATCAAGGCGATACCGGTTCCTCGACCCTGAGCCCGGGAATCCGCCCGAGCAGCATGCCGAGATAGGTCGCGGCAAAGACCGCGACGACGAGGCCCGTCATGACGGAGCGTTTCGCCGCGCGTTGCCGGGGCGCGGCGGCTGGGTAGTGCTAGGCGGCCCGGCGATGATCGCTGCCGGCGCCGATCGGGCGCTGCGGCCGGCCACCGCCCGAGCCGCCGGAAATCGGCGTCAGATCGGGCCGCGCCGCAGGGCGCCGGACGCGGCGGACGAAGACCGTCGCCATCCCGGGCACGACAATCAGGCCGGCCAGCTCGGCCCAGCCAACGGTCCCGCCGACGGCGACACCCTGGATCAGGAAAGCGGACCCGAAGGCAAGACCGCTGACCAGCCCGAGAACGATCAGGTTGGCCAGGAAATCGGAGCGCGTCCACCGTGGCGGCGTGGCGCGGCGGAACTGGACGGTTGCCCAGGCAAACATGGCGATCGCCGCAGCGATGAGCCCGAAACCGATAAGAGTGAACATCTTTGACCCTCGATCTTGGTGAACCGCCGCCCCGCAACGGCCGTGAGGGAAAGTAATCGGGCTCCGTGCCAATCGAGTGCGGTCGGCCCGATGTGGGGACGCTCCGACCGCCTCGTGAAGAGGCGGCGAAAAATATATTTCGGTGCGGGCCGCGGGCGGAGCGGTGCTGACTGCCACCGGAAAAGATCCAGAAACCCAACAACAATATAGTTAACAATAAAAATTTATATAGTTTCGAAAATGTAAAGTATAGATTGATTTGTCTGTAAAACTCATGTATTTTTTATCGCAGTATGGGAGAGTGGCGATGGCGGTCTTCAATAATATGGCGGTGCAGAATACCGCCTCGTGGACCACAGGACAGGCGACATGCAGGGGAGACTTGAAATGATCTCCAGTAATACTCTCAAACCATTTAGAAACGCGCGAATTTACGCGCTTGCGCTCGGCTTGATTGCGCTGCTGGCAGGCGCTATGGCGCCGCCGGCCCGGGCCGAGGGCGACCTGGCGCCGACCGACTTCGTGCGCCATTTCGGCGACCGGGCGGTCGCCGTGCTCTCCGACGGCACCTTGGATGCTCCGGGACGCGAGGCGGCGCTGCGGCAACTGCTGAACGAAAATTTCGACGTGCCCGTCATCGGTCGATTCGTGCTGGGGCGGTACTGGCGCGCGGCAAGCGAGGCGGAGCGGGCGGAATTCGCCGCCCTGTTCGAGGAGATGATCGTCTCGACCTACGCGCGCCAACTGGGCAACTATGCCGGTGAAACGCTTTCCATCGGGGGCCTGCGGCAAAGTGACGACAAGAGCGCCGTGGTGGGCAGCCGCATTCTGCGCGACAGCGGGCCGCCGATCGCGGTGGACTGGCGCCTGGTGCGGCGCGATGGCGGCTGGCGCATCGTCGACGTCATGGTCGAGGGCGTCAGCATGGCCTTGACGCAGCGGGCGGAGTTTGCCGCTGTCATCCGATCGAGCGGCGGGGTCGCCGGCCTCATCGAGCGCCTGCGAACCAAGCTCGCGCAGATCGAGGCGGCGGCTACGCAAGAGGCGAAGAGCGTGGAATAGCATAGTCCCGCGGCCGCCCGTGGGGGCGCGGCGGTCGCAGGCAAACAGCACGGGGCTCGCGGCGGACTGGGGAGTTTCTTGCGGAGCCGGATTGTGCGGGACTGGGGAAGAAGGGTGTTGTCATGGTGGGAAATGGATCGGTGGGCGCCGCCCACCGCGACCGGAGGCTAGTCCCTCCGGGGCGCGCGGCGGCGCTGGCACTGTGTTGCGCGGTGGCTTTCGTGGTGGCGTTGCACGTGCCGCTGCGCCCGCTGCACGCCGATTTCGGCGACGGCGAGGTTGCGGACCGGCTCGACGAGAAGGCCGCGGCCTTTCGTCGCTGGATGCCGCTGGCCTTGCGCGGCGACCCCTTGGCGCAGTTTCAACTCGGCCGTGCCTTCGTCACCGGGCGGACCGAGCCGGAGGATTTTGCCGAGGCGGCGCGCTGGCTGCGCAAGGCGGCGGAACAGGGCGTGCCACGGGCGCAGAGCGATCTCGCGGTGCTCTACCAAAAAGGCCTGGGCGTTCGGCAGAGCTACGTCGAGGCCTACGCGTGGCTCGACGTCGCGGCCGAGCGTTTCGGTTACGGCCGGCGCCGCGATCAAGCCTTGGAGATGCGCGACATGCTGGCGGCCTTCATGACGCCGGCGCAGTGGGCCCGCGCGCAAGCGCTGGCCGCGGAGCGTCGCCGCGAGATGGGGCTGGAGGGCGAAACCCTCAGGACAACGCCCGGTGCCGGCAAGCTGGCACCGTGATCGCCCGGCAGTTGCCCAGGCAAGCTGCCTAGACAGGTTGGCTAGGCGAGTTGGATCGAGGCGAAGATCCGCTCTACGTCTTCGCGGTACTTGGGGAAGTAGTAAAGCTCGGTTCCGCTGTAGATGATGAGGTGCAGTCTATTCTCGACAACGGCGCCGATCGCCGTGCCCTCGTAGCGCAACCCCGTCGCGGAGGCGAAGCTCAGTTCGAAGCGAAATCCGTCGGCGGCCCCGAATGCGGAGGGACGCAGCTCGTGACCCTTCACTTGGCTCGCGCCGGAACGCGTCAGGCTGTCGACCACGAACTCCATGACCTCGGTGACGGTCATGCCGGAGCGGTATTTCGGCAGGGTCTCCTCATCGTTGCTCCCGGGGCGCGGCTCGAACAGGCGCTCGCCGTCCTTGAGGCCGGCATAGAAGCGCAGCGACTCCAAGCCCGGTCCGTCCGCGGTCCACAATTCGACGTTGCCTTCCTTAAGGCGGTTCCAGGTTCTTTGCGCCGCCACGCTGTAGGCGTTCCCGATCTCCTGGCGTTTGGCTTCCACCAGGGTGAATTGGGCGCAGCCGAACAAGGCGAGGCAGACGATCAAGGGAACGACGTATCGCCTCATCTCTCCGCTCCTCATAGTTGCCGCAAATAATGCTCGATCATCGCCCGGTCCTCGGCCGCCGGATCGAGCACGAGGTATTTTTCGAAGGCCGTGCGCGCATCGTCGTTGCGGCCCTGCCTCCAATAGAGCAATCCCAGCGCGCGCTGCGCCTCGGGCGGCGCCTTGCCGGTGGCAATGGCGTCGCGGTAGGCCTGCAGCGCCTTGGCGTCGTCGTCCTCGGCGCCGCGCAGCCGGTGCATCTCGCCGCGGTAGAACAGCAACAGGCCGGTCTCCTCGCCGGCCTCCTGAAGGTAATCGAGCATGACCTCAAAGCGGCCGTAGTCGCGCCGTTGCAATTCGTCGTGCAGCCAACCGTCATGGTGCGGCAGCGTCACGGCAAGCAACGGTTCGCGCCGGACCTGATAGCTGCGGCCGTCGACCTCGGCGGCCAGCTTGGCGAGCGACTCGCTGCGCTCCTTCTCGCCCGGATGGGTCGAGAAGAAGATATCCCGGTCGGGGTCGGCGCTGGCTTCGCGCTCCGCCAGCAGCATGTCCCACAGCTTCTGCGCCTCCTTAGGCTCGTATCCGGCGGCGCTCATGCTTGCGAATCCGAGCTCGTCGGCTTCGCGCTCCTGGTCGCGCGAATACGACAGCACACCGCCGAGCGCGGCCAGTTGGACCAGAGGGGCCAGGATGCCGACACCGGCACCGGCCAGCGCAAAGTTGAAGAACACCAGGCTGTCGGTGGTGTTCCGCACCGTGCGCCAGCGCTTGAGCGTATGCCGACGCTGATAGTGCACGAGCTCGTGCCCGAGCACGAAGGCGAGCTGCGCCTCGTTCTGCACGCGCAGCAGCAGTCCCGTCCACACATGCAGGGTGCCGTTGGGGGCCATGCTCGCGTTGAATTCGGCAGCACGTACGATGTAGACGCGAATGTCGTCGCAGTAGTCCGGCGAAAGGTCGCAGACGACGCCACGGACGTAGCCTTTCAGCGCCGGATCCTCGACCACCCGGCCGGATGCGCGCAGGCGCTGCTCGGCGCGATCCATGACCATCCACAGTCCGGCCTCGTCGGTCTCCAGGGGCGGAACCTCGCCCGGCGCGATGTCCTGGATGTCACCCTGCGCGGCACAGCCCGCGGCGAGCAGGAGGACGCACAAGGCCAGCGCCCTGCCTGCCGGTCTCACAACGGCAATTCTCCGAGCAGGCTTTGCAGCGCGGTCCCGGCGCCTGCGACCGTCCGCAGGTCGCCGCCGCCGGTGACCAGCGTATTGAACCAGACGATGTCGCCGGTCCGCAGATCGACCAGCGAAGCGAAGGCGACCTGGCGCCCGCCGGGAACGCCGACGCCGAAGATGGCACCGACGACGATCAGGGCGACGCGGCCACTGCTGGCGAAGCTCTCGCGGAAATAGGTGAACAACGCATAATCGGCGTCATAGTCGCTGCGCAACGGCGCAGCGCCCTCGCCAAGGCTCCAATCGAAGATGTCCTTCTTGGTCGGCAGGGAGAGCTTCTCGACGTACTTGTGCAACAGAACGGCACCGCCTACCGCCTCGTGCAGCATCACCGTCTGCAAGTGCGCCGCGTCGTAGGCGGCCTCGGGCTCGCGCGGGCGATAGGGAACCAGGGTCATATCGTGTGCGGCGGCGACGTCGGCCATCGCGACCCCCAGGCTCGACCGGGCGGCCAGGGTCCAGGCGGCGTTCGGCTCCTCCAGCCCGGCCGTCGTCAGCTCCGAGATTTCGATATCCGGCGGCATCAGCAGCACCCGGCTGCCGCCCTGCGGCGGCGCGAAATCGCGGCTGGTCTGGAACGATTTGGTCTGCGCGCAGCCGGCTGCGACGGCGCAGACGACGAGGACCGAAAATGCGCGTCGGACGCGCCCCATCCGGGTGGCCGGCAGTCCGACGGCGACGCGCGCGGAGGCCCACATGATGCCCCTCCCGGTTGTACAGCGACTCGCTCCTAAGCCTAAACCCTAAGGTCGCGGGTCGGAACTGCAAAGTCCTTCGGGTTGCACGGGAAGTCATCGGTAAAGCGGCCAGACCCAAAGAATCATCGGCACGGAAACAGCGACGATCAGCACCTCGAGCGGCAGGCCCATGCGCCAGTAATCGCCGAAGCGGTAACCGCCCGGTCCCATGACGAGAGCATTGTTCTGGTGCCCGATGGGGGTGAGGAAGGCACAGGACGCACCAATGGCCACGGCCATCAGGAAGGGGTCGACGCTGACTCCCAGGCCCTTGGCAATGGCGACGCCGACCGGTGCCATGATGACGGCGGTCGCCGCGTTGTTGAGGATGTCGGACAGCGTCATGGTCATGACCATGAGCAGAATGAGGGCCACCACCGGGGGTTGTCCGCCGGTCAGTTGGCGGATCAGGTCGGCCAAGGTCTGCGAGGCGCCGGTGCTTTCCAGGGCGCCACCGACCGGAATCAACGCGCCGAGCAAGACGACGATCGGCCAGTCCACGCCGTCGTAGAGTTCCCGGATGGGCAACAAGTTGAGCAGCACCGCCCCGGCCACGGCACAGGACAGGGCAATCTCGATCGGCGCCACGCGGAAAGTCGCTGCGGCGATCGCGGCGGCGAAGATCAGAATCAAGGCCGGCGCCTTGTGGCGCTGCCCCATGCTCAGGCCCCGCGCGGCGAGGGGCAAGCAGCCGAAGGCGGCCAGCGCCTCGGGCACGCGGTCGCTTTCGCCGTGCAGCAACAGCACGTCGCCGACCTGGAAACGGAAGTTGCGCAGCCGCCCACGGTGGGGCTGACCCTGCCGCGCGACGGCCAGCAGCGTATAGCCGTGCCGGGCGATGATCCGCTGCGACGCGACGCTCTGGCCCTCGAGGCGCGAACGCGGGCCGACCACGGCCTCGACCAGGGTATTGCCCGCCTCGCCGAGCGCGGCGGCGCCCTCGCTGCCGTTGGCGGCCAGGGCGAGACCGAGCGTCGAGGCGAACTTGTCGAGCGCCTCAGGTGTCCCTTCGACGACCAGGACGTCGCCGGCGTCCAGTTTCAGCCATCGAGTCCGCGGACTTATCATGCGTTCGTTGCGGATTACCCCGACCACCAGCACGTCGATGTCCTCGGTCACCTCGGTGATCTCGGCGAGCGACTTGCCGACGGCCTTGCCGTCCTCTTTGACCGTGGCTTCGGCGACGTAGGACTCGATATCGAAGACCTCGGCCGGTGCCGCGCGGGCACGCGCCCGCTGCGGGACCAGGCGCCAACCGATCAGGGCGACGAAGAGGACCCCGGCCAACGCGGTGACCGCGCCGACCGGCGTGAAGTCGAACATGCCGAAGCTGCGCCCGACGACATCGCCGCGGTAGGTCGCCACGATAATATTGGGCGGCGTGCCGATGACCGTCACCATGCCGCCGAGGATGGATCCGAACGACAGCGGCATGAGGACCGTGGCGGCCGCGCGTTTGGCCTTTTGCGCCGTCTGCATGGCGACCGGCATAAGCAGGCCGAGGGTGCCGATGTTGTTCATGAACGAGGACATGACGGCGGCGATACTCGACAGCACCGCGATATGCGACCAGGTACGGCCGGCACTGGGCTCAACCATCCTTGCGATCCGGTCGGTCGCCCCGACGTTGCTGAGCGCGCGGCTGAGCACGAGGATCGCGGCGACGGTAATGGTCGCCGGATGGCCGAAGCCGAGGAAAGCCTCGCCGGCCGGCACCAATCCGAAGATGACCGAGACCAGCAGGGCCAGCAGCGCAACGACGTCGTAGCGCCAGCGCCCCCAGGCGAGCAACAGGAAGAGGCCGCCGATGATGGCGAAGAGGACGACCTGGTCGGGGATCGGGACGTTAAGGAACGGCATGGTCCTCGCTGTGATCCGGCCCGCATGCCGGAGGGTGACGTCGGTGCGATGCGGCATTGCGACGGCGGCGACTGTAACTGCCACGAGACGGCGCTGCCAGCACCCTGGTTTCGCCGCAGTGCCCTTGCTATATCAATGGGCAGGAGTCTCGAGGATCTGCCGTCTCGCGGCAGCATCGACCGAAAGGGCTCAGGGATGCAGCGTGCCACAGAGGCCGGAGGCTATCCCCGCCGCGTCTGTCGCCTGATTTGGGCGGCCGTCGCTGCGGCGGTCTGCACGGTCGGCCTGCTGTTCGCGCCGCTGTCGCCCTGGGCGCAGGACGTCACATTTTTCCGGATCGGAACAGGCTCTACCTCGGGCACCTATTTTCCGATCGGCGGGCTGCTGGCGAACGCGATCA
>Ga0210123_1001164_pt1 | contig 14037 bp, 13 predicted proteins | sample Muzzi_PWB_D2_FD_185535 | JGI IMG/M metagenome (GOLD analysis project Ga0210123, IMG submission 185535) | Wetland microbial communities from San Francisco Bay, California, USA, that impact long-term carbon sequestration - Muzzi_PWB_D2 (SPAdes) | ecosystem: Environmental > Aquatic > Marine >... | reverse complement strand
TTTGAAATGGAAAATTACCCCCGCCTTCGAATGGGCTATCGGTGCGGCCAAATATGAACGCGAAGTGATGGACGGCAGAGAAGGCGACATGATAAGATATCAGAGTTACTTCAAGTATGATTTTTAGTAGCCTGGCGTGCTTGCGATACCTATACACGCCGGCCGGGCTCTGTACTTGGAGCTCGGCTGGCGTGACATAGCCCGGGTGCCACTTTCGCTGCGAAAGACAAAAATTGCAAGCGTCGTCCACTGAAACGCGTAAAACAATGCTGCGGTTTCCGTCCATTTATTGGATCAGGGAACCGCAGGTTGTATCCGGAATTATTCCTAATTTTCTTTTTTTACTTCCTTGAAAGTCTTTATCGAGGCCGGCCAAGAATACTTTACCTACTGATCCTGGAGATGTAACAAGTCTCTCGAATCCGAGCGGCCGGAAACGCGGTGGTACTGAAAACCGTCAGCGAACACCGGCCATCGGCTCCAAGATCGGATAATGCTTCCTACAAAATGCGCCTATAATTGCAATCATGTGACTTTGGCTACAGCCTAGTGCCGCGGCCAATCGTTTTGGATACGCCGACGGCCACTCACGACGAATGTGGATTGGTATTTCGACCTTGAAGCGGAAAGTTGGAAAACATTAAAATTTCCATACAAATTGTTGAAAACAATCAGAAAGTTCTCAAAAAAGATTGAAGGGAAAAGGCCATGTCACATGTACTGATAGGAAAGAAGCTCAAATATCGATATGAGAATGGTTGGGAATACCACGTCTGCTATGAAAGCGAGAAAAAGGTTTCCTATGAGGTTGTGAGTGGCCCCTTTGGAAGCCGGAAGGCGCACCAGGTTACTCATTGTAAAGAAGTGGCTCCGAAAGTCTTCATGATCGGATGGTACGAAGAAACTGGAACTATCGTTGTTCAAGTGGTCAATCTCAACACCATGCAAGTAACGAGCTTCGCCGGCTTTCCCCGGTGGGTTTTTGATAATCCCGAAGTTACGCATGGGGAAAAAGATGTTATCCTTGATAAAATAATACAACTGCGGGAGGCTGGGCCGGACGCACCACGCGAGATATTTTTTGAAACCGGTACTATTTTCGAAGTTGAGCAAATCAACTAATCTTTGAGCAAGGCCCAAAGAGGTAAACGTCCGTCAGTGCTTCAATCGTCGAGATTGTTACCGGGTGCCAATCTCCCGCTTTGAGAACGACAAATCGGGCAGAATAGTCCACCGAGATGAAAGGCGATACGGTATCAAAATGAAACAACAACCGGAAGCACGTGTTCAGAACATCGGGGATGCGGACCTTCAGTATCTTTGTTACGATGGCCAGGAGCCGACCATCGTGCTGCTGCACGCAACGGGATTTATGCCCTGGCTTTGGCACCCGATTGCCAGACGACTCAATGCCGCCCATCGTATTATTGCCCCTTATTTTTGCGATCATCGCGAGTCCGACATTCAAAAAGGCGGACTCGGCTGGCTGACCCTGGCCGAGGACCTCACCACCCTTTGCCGGCGCTTGAACCTTGAAAGAGCGCTTTTCGTGGGACATTCAATGGGGGCCGCGGTGGTCACTTTTGCCGAAGCCATCAATGGGCTGGGGGCCTCCGGACTGATGCTCGTCGAACCGATTTTCTTCCCGGAACGCTATTACCGTTCCGGCGTCCAGGTGGAAGGCCACCCCCTTGCGGTCAAGTCTCTAAGGCGTCGAAACCAGTGGAAAAGTGCTTCGGAAGTCAAGGCCTATCTCAGGTCGAAACCTCTATTTTCCAATTGGCAGGACGAGTTCCTCGACCTGTATATCCAGTACGGCACAAAAAAGCGGGCGTCTTTCGGTTTGGAGCTCACTTGTTCTCCGCAGAAGGAAGCCGCGCTGTTTATGGGCGGGATGCCCTTCGACCCTTGGCCGGCCATTCAGCAAGTGCAATGTCCCGTACTGATTCTGGAAGGAGAAAAAAGCGGCAACCGGGCGTTTATCGATCTTGCCATGGCCGCATCCCGGTTCAACAAGGGATGCCTGGAAACCATTGCCGGCGCAGGCCACATGATTCCCATGGAAAAGCCGGCCGAAGTGCTGGCAGCCATACGAACATTTATCAAAACTGTCTTCTGATATTAAAATGGTGGGTTATGACGGCTTATCGTACAAAACTGAAAGTTCGCTTCGGAGATATCGACCAGGCGGGCATTGTTTACTACCCACGATTTCTCCATTATTTCCATATCGCCATGGAGGAGTTCTTCAGCCACGGATTGGGAATAGACTATCCTGCGGTGGTGTTGCAGCACCATATCGGCCTGCCCACAGTACACCTGGAAACCGATTTCAGAAAGCCGCTTCGGTACGGGGATGTTTTTGAAGTTGAAGTTCGCGTGTTATCCGTTGGCGAAACGTCCATCAAATTCGGATACACGGCCTTTTTCGAAAATCAGGATATTGTGGCTCTGGAAGGACACAATATCACCGTCTGTACCGAGACGCTGACCCTGAAGAAAAAGAAAATCCCCACCTGGCTCAGGAAAAAGCTGACGGCATACCAGAAAAAATGCGGCATGGATTCAACGACGGCCGTTCCCTGATTAGGGCGGCAACTGTGTGCTGAAGCCACTTTGGCGTTGACAATCAGGAGAAGACGGTTTAAATATCGTAAAGCAATAACCATATACCGCTGTGCGATATCGCCTGGATTATTGCATTGCCGGCGTTCTTTTATCATTCCAGTCGATGGCCGGAAATGTCAAGCCGACCGGGACGCGGGTGGCCGTCGACACCGAACCGCCTCGGGTATGGTATCAGCCATGATTTACATTGCTTAAAAACCCGTACAACTTGGAGGCCATATGTTCCAAAATGCTTTTATTCCCTACAAAGGCTACTGGAGTTCTCCCTTCTGTAAATGGCAGGGCTCTTTTCAAAACGAAGACTCTGTTCAGCTGGGCGCAGCCACGGCCAAAAAATTCATGGAATTGCGGGGCTATACACCGGACATTTTTGACGGCATCGTCTTTGGTTCGACGATCCCCCAGAGATGGTGGTTTTACGATGCCCCGCAAGTGGCCACGCTGCTGGGCAATCCGAATATCAGCGGGCCGCGTATTGCTCAGGCCTGCGCTACCTCTACCGTATCGGTAAATTATGCAGCGTGTTGTGTTGAAATGAACAGCCATAAAAACGTTCTGGTTGTCGCCAGCGACCGCATGTCCAATGGTCCCAATCTGCTATGGCCCAATCCCGCCGGCCCCGGCGGCAAACCGGAGTTCGAAAGCTGGATTATGGATGGATTCGGTTGGGACCCAACGGCCGAGACCAGCCCCACCGGCACGGCGGAAAACGTGGCCAGGAAGTACGGTTTTACCCGTGAAGCTTCGGATGCCATGGCGGTCAACCGCTACAACAAATACACCGAAGCGCTGAAGAACGGCCGGGAATTTCAAAAACGCTACATGATTCCCGTGGAAGTAAAGCTTTCGAGAAAGAAAACCATAACCATTGAAGCCGATGAGGGCGTCACGCCCTGCACCTCGGAAGGTCTCGCCCGTTTGAAAACCCAGCCGGATTGCATCGTAACCTTCGGCGCTCAGACCCACCCGGCAGACGGCAATGCCGGTATGATCATTACCTCCAGCGAGAATGCCCGGGAACTGTCCGCTGACGGTAATATCGAAATTCGGATTATGGCATACGGATATGCGCGCGTGGAAAAGGGACACATGCCCGAGGCGCCCACTCCGGCATCCAAACTGGCGCTGGAAAATGCAGGCTTACGGGTGAGGGATCTGGCGGCTGTTAAAACCCACAATCCCTTTGCTGTCAACGATCTGGCCATGGTAAAACTGTTGGGCATCGATGATGCCATTTTAAACAACTATGGCAGCTCCCTGGTTTTCGGTCATCCCCAGGGCCCCACCACCATGCGGCTTCTGGTGGAGCTGATCGAGGAGCTGGTGATCAAGGGGGGCGGCTATGGCCTGCTGGCCGGCTGCGCCGCTGGAGATACCGGAGCCGCCCTATTGATCAAAGTCAACGGATAAGGAGAGCGAAGCATGCATGCCAACAAGCACCTGTATCCATCCGTCAGCAACCCGTTGCTCATCCAACCCGACCGGGCCATGCCCGATGAGGTGGCCGTGATCGGCGCCGGCAACATCGGACCGGACATCGCCTATTTCCTCAGAACAGGTCTTCCCGAGAAAAAATTATATCTCGTGGATGTGATGGAAGAGCCATTGAAAAAGGCTGAAAAACGATTCCAAGGCTATGTGCAGAAAGGCATCGATTATAAAAAACTTACCGGAGAACAAGCCGATGCGGTGCTGAAAAACATCGTTTACACCACGGACTACAACCTGCTGGCCGGATGCGGGTTGATCATCGAGGCGGCTACGGAAAATCTCGACCTCAAGCGGAAGATCTTTGCAAGCCTCGAAGCGATCGTAGACGAAAACGCCATTATCACCTCCAACACCAGTTCCATTCCGGCCGACCAGATCTTTAGCGGGTTACAACATCCCGAGCGCAACACCATCACCCATTTTTTCGCTCCGGCCTGGCGCAGCATGGCGGTCGAAGTGATCAACTGGGAAGGCGTGCGGCCTGAGATCATCGATTTTCTGCTGTGGTTCTTTGCCAATGCCGGCAAAGCCCCCATGGTCACCCGCAATGTCTATTCATTTCTTCTGAACCGCATATTTGAAAACTGGACCAATGAGGCCGCCTACCTTGTGGACCGGGCCACAACCGTTCAAATCGACGCCGTCACCGAAGAATTCGTCGGCGCGGGCCCCTTTTTTGTGCTCAATATGGCCGGCGGTAATCCTTTGACCTATGAATCCCAGACCCGCCGAATAGCGGAACGTGCCTGCTACGCCCCTTCCCCGGTTCTGCTCTCCGTCGCCAAATGGAACACGGTCAAACCCGGTACGCCGGTCAGTGTACCGCTGGACTTGAGAGAGTGGATCCGGGACCGGATGCTGGGTGTGATCTTCTCCCAGTGTTTCGATATCGTCGACCGTAAGATCGGCACACGCTCAGATTTAAATTTCGGCAGCCTGATTGGGTTGGGTTTCAAGAAAGGGATTTTCGATATCATGGCGGACCTTGGGGAGCAGGAGGTCCGACGCATCGTCGATCATTTCGATAAGGAGCGTCCGGGGTTCCCGCGGCCCAGGGGTTCCATCAGCGCCTACATTGACTTTCCCAGGGATATCCTGGTTGATAATAAGGACGGTGTGCGCATTATCACCATTCGCCGGCCCCAGGCAGCCAATGCGCTGGGGGTCGGTACCTGCAACGAGATTCTGGTGGAACTCAAAAAGGGCACCGACGATCCGTCGGTTAAAGGATTTGTCATCACCGGTTACGGCACCAAGGCGTTCTGTGCCGGCGCCGATATCGGCGGTTTCATCGCCACTTTCGACGACCGCGAAGCCGGCGTCGCCCTGGCGCGGGGCAACTCCGAGGTTCTTCATTACATCGACCGCATGGACAAACCTGTGGTGGCGGCGGTCAATGGCTTGGCCATGGGCGGCGGTGTGGAACTGGCCATCCGCTGTCACAGTATGGTGGCTGATCACCGGGCCTTTTTTCAGCTGCCGGAGATCACCCTGGGGATCCTGCCCGGCATGGGCGGCGCCGTGATCCCCTACCGCAAATGGCCGCATGCTTCAGAGACATTTCACGCCATGATCGGCCAAGCCAAGCGACTCACCGTCCAGGAAGCGAAAGATCTGGGAATGTTGGACCACATCACCACGAGTTATCCGGAGCTGATCGCTGCGGCCGTCGCCGAGGTGCAGCGGCTCCAGGGAGACATTGCCCGGATGACCGAAGGGGCGGTGGCAATCAGCGAGTTCAAGGTGCCCGAAGAACCGATGGCCGGGAAGCTGACCTTAAGCAAAGAAGCCTTGGGAATTTTCGCCCGGGTGATCAACCAGGCGGCAGCGGCCCAAACCCTCGAAGAGGCGCTGGAAATCAATTACCAGGGAGCAGGTGACATCTCCTGCATCACAGCCTCTAAAGAAGGCGTGGAGGCCTTTCTCCAAAAAAGAAAACCTGTTTTTTCAAAATAACCACTTCCACGGGCGCGCCGCGATGGGGTCGGCGCGCCCGTGGAAGTGGTTTCAATTTTTATCGGTTTCCTTCTGGTATCCCATGGCAAGGGAAATTTGATCGGCTGTTTGGACGACTTTTTTCTTGAAGGAAGAGATAAACTCTTCTTTGGGAATTTTAATCGAATGCACCATAATCACCATAGATGCGGTCACCTCGCCTTCGCCGTTTCTGACCGGCGCAGCAATAGTGGTCAAGCCGAAGGTGTGCTCATCGAAGGCCGTGGCGAACCCGAGCGCCCTGACCTGCTCGAGCTCCTTTTTGAAGGCTTTGACCGAAGTGATGGTATTGGGCGTAATTTTGGTCAGGCCGTGGATACTGATTATTTCCTCGATCCGGGCATCGGGAAGAAAAGCCACGATGGCCTTTCCCGTTGAGGTGGAGTGAGCCGGTATGATGGTCCCGGGGTTCATATTGATATTGAGCACTTGCTGGGTATGGATGACATCCGCCAGGATGATCAGATCGCCCTCTATCGCCCCTAACCCGACCACTTCCCCGATCTCATCGGACAGCTCCTGCATGAAGGGGTGGGCAATTTTTTTCAATTCAAGGTTGCGTGTAATGGAAAGGGCCAACGAAATCATCCGGGAGCCGGTGCGAAATCGTTTCGTACGTATGTCCCGCTCCAGCAGCCCTATTTTTTCCATGGTGTAAGTCAGCCGCTGGATTGCGCCGATACTCAGATCACTCTTTTTTGCCAGTTCTGAAAGACTTAAAGGGGTTTCGTTTTCGCACACTTTGGTCAGGACGCTGAACCCCCTGGCTAGGGATTGTACGAACTGTCTATGGTTCACCTCTGTCGGCTTCATCCGCTTCCTTTATATCCTAAATCCGGGCCCATCGCAGTCAGACCATCGGCTAAGGACGGCCGAAATTCCATCTGATCGAAGATATCGTGCTGCAAATCGATTCCCGGAGTAATTTCAGTAAGCTGCAATTCTTATGGGGTCAAACGAAAAACACAACATTCAGCAACATATATGATTTCGCGCTGCGCCTCAATCGCTATTTTTCCGGAAAAAAAGATCTGATCGATCCGGCGGATTGAATTTTTTAATTCTATCGCATCATTGCGAATCACATGTGATTTGGCAGGTATGTCGCAATATCCGGGAATATGATTATCAAGCAGATCGCCACCACCGCAGCAATCAAAAACGGCCAGATCCCTCTGAAGATGGTCGATAGCGGTACGTTTGGCGCAGCCGCCTTTAAAACAAAGACATTTAGACCCACAGGTGGGGTGATTAAGCCGACTTCCAGGACGATCACCATCAAAACGCCGAACCATATGGGGTCGAACTGCAATGCCTCAATGACTGGGAAAATGATCGGAACCGTGAGGATCATGATCGCATAGCAATCCATCACGCAGCCGAGCAGCACGAAAACCAGGATGATGCCCGCCAGGATCACTAATTTCGGCAAGGCCAGCGTGCCGATAAAGTCGGCCAGCTCCATGGGAAGTCTCGCCAAACCTAGAAACGTGGAGAAAATGTTTGCCCCGATAATGATCAGAAAAATCATGGCCGTCGTCCGGCCCGTTTGCAAAAGACTCTGAATAAACGTCTCCATATTCATTTTTCTTTTTATCAGGGCGAACAGAAATGCGCCAAAGGCACCCACTCCGGCGGCTTCAGTTGGTGTGAAGATACCAAAATAGATGCCCCCCATGACGATGAGAAACAGCAACAACATGCCCCAGGTGCCTCCCAGGGATCTAATCTTCTCCTTTAGGGTTGTTTTATCGCTAGGGGGGCCGATCTCGGGTTTGAGCCTGCATTGGATATAGATAGCCAGCATAAATAGAAAAGCGAGCAGTGCCCCGGGAAGAAAGCCCGCAATGAAGAGCTTGCCGATGGATTCCTCGGTTAAAATGCCATAGATGATAAAACCGATGCTGGGCGGGATCAGAATGCCCAGCGTCCCTCCGGCCGCTACACACCCTGTTGAGAGTTTGGGATCATAATTATATTTATTCATTTCAGGAATGGCCACCATCCCCATTGTTGCCCCTGTGGCGAGCGAAGAACCACAAACCGCAGCGAATCCGGCGCAAGCCATTATCGTTGCCATGGCCAGCCCGCCACGAAAATGTCCCATCCAGGCATAGACCGTTTTGTAGATATCCGAACTGATGCCGGAAATGAATGCAAACTGCCCCATGAGGACAAACAAGGGAATGACGCTCAGGGTGTAAGACGATCCTTCCGTTAGGGGGGTAATCCCTAGAATATGGAGCCCCGCATCGAAACCGACGATACAGGATAATCCTAAAAAACCGGTCAGCGCCATGGCAATGCCGATGTACATTCTGAGCGCCAGCAGGGCAAACATAACAACAATTCCAAGGATTCCGATCACTTCCGGACTCATCAAACATCCTCTTCTTTTTTGCGCTGCACCACGTTGATCAGATTCCTGATATATTCGATACACATCACCAGACAGCCCAACACGAGATAAAAGGCAAAGGGATAGAAGGGGACGCCGAGGTTGGGGGATGCTTCACCCACTTCCTTCAACTCGAAGGCTCGTTCAATCCCAATCCAGGTGATCAGGGCCATGATGGCGAGGCTCATCGTATGGTTAAACAACTCGACATAATACCTGAGCCTTTTTGGGAAACGGGATAATATCAGGTCGACGGTGACGTGCATTTTGTGAGCCTGGGCGTTGGCGAGAAAGGAAAAAATCAGAATTAACACCAGATACTCGGTTAACTCGAAGGCGCCGGTGATGGGCGAATTGAAAATATATCGTCCCATCACATCGGCGGCCGTAAGACACATCATGACAAACAGGGAAAAGGCACCCAGATAGCCTAATGTTGAGCTAAACAGCCCTAATTTTTCCAAAATTTTGCCATGTTTCGTCATGCTTCTGTTCTTGGCGCCGGGTTACTCGTTTATATATTTGATTGCCGCATCGAGCACCGCCTGGCCCGGCAATCCCTTTGCTTCCATATCCTTTACCCATTTACCCCTGAGCGGCAAGGTGATATTTTCGAGTTTGTTTTCTTCTTCGCTTGGCAGTTCGAAGGACTGCATCCCTTTTTTAATGCACAGTTGTTTCATGGGCTCATCGGTCTGGTCGTAAACCTTACCCGCTTCCTCCGACATGGCCATTCCCGTGGTTTCATCAATAATTTTTTGAATGTCCTTGGGCAGCGACTCCCATTTCCTTTTATTCATGACAACCATCATGGTCATCGTATAAAAATCCGACTCAGTACCATATTTGAGAAGTTCGGCCAGTTTAAATACGAAGTTTCCTTCCCAGGGAAGCACGGTCCCTTCAACCACACCCCGTTCGAGGGCGGTGTAAGCTTCGGTAATGGGCATATTGACAGGAACCGCACCGAAAAGTTTTAGCGCTTCGGTCACGTATGGACTGGCGGTCCTGAATTTCATACCTTTTAAGTCATCCAACTTCATGATGGGCTTGTTGATTGTGTTGAAATTCCCCGCCGGGTGGCAGAACAGGGCCAATACCTTCACCTTCTTATATTCCTTACGGAATTGGGGAAACTCCTCGTATACCCGCCACATGGCTTTGGATGTATTCGTAGCCGATTTAATGATGAACGGCAGTTCAAAAACGCTGGTCATGGCAAACCGTCCGGGCGTATAATCATGCAATGTGTAGCTGATGTCCGAGATGCCTATCTCAGCAAGATTGTAATGATCCGGTGTTTTCCCCAACGCGCCACCCGGGTAAAAAGTTACCTTGACCTTGCCGTTTGACAGCTGGCTGATTTTTTCAGCCCAGGGCTCGAAGACCTGTTTTTGCATCGTATGTTTGGGTGAAAAACCCGTTGCAAATTTCAGCGTAATGTTCTTCGCACTGGCCTGAGCCGCTGCAAGAAAGAACACCACGCCGACGAACATGACAACCACGAATCCGGAAGTTGCTGCTTTTTTCATCTCACCTACCCCCTTGTCATCATTTTCAGGAAAATCAATTGGACGAGGCCCAATTAAAAACCGCATTGCGATACTTTTGTAACGCATATCGATATAATGTGACCGCTTGTAATTGTCAAGGAAAACTTTTTATGCGCCAATATCTGAAGCGCATGCCTATAATGAACTATATTTATTGATTGAGTTTTGCCTTGACAGCACAATGCAAAGAATCTAATAATTGCCGCATTGCGTCTATAAGATATTGCAATGCGTTATTTTTCAAAAACTTGGAGATCATCCCGGTCTTACCGTGGTGCAATGGTCGCAGAAACCAAAAATAGGCTGGAAGCATGACTCATCAATCTGATCTCCATCCCAGAACATAAATTGTAACCCGAGTTGCAGCAGCAGGATAAGAAGAGGCATGGCCGCCATGTATGATGGCCTTCCTGGTGAATACCATCAAGGATTTAGTGACAATGAATATTTCAAAATACTTGGAACAGTCGGCACTCTATTTCCCTAATAACACAGTCATCCGTGAGAATGGAATCGAAATCAGCTATGCGCAGCTCAACGATCGTGCCAATCTCGTAGCAACGGCCCTTCTCGGAACGGGAGTGTCAGCCGGTGATCACATCGCCCTTTGTGCCCCGAATTCCGGCGAGTGGATGGCATTTTATTTTGGTGTTCTCAAAACAGGGGCGGTTGCCGTGACCTTGTCATCTCTTTTGAGTCGCAAAGAGTTGGCGTTGCTCCTTTGTCATTGCAAGCCCAAGGTCTTATATGCCTTTGATGATATTTTAAAAACCGTGTCGGGGATCCGGAAAGAAGCGGAAATTGATACGGTCATCTGCAATAGCGGTGATTTGAGTTTCGAACAGCTGTTGAAAAAGGGAAAAGCATCATTCAGGGCCGTCGACCGCGATCGATCCGACACCGCGGTAATTTTGTATACCGGCGGGACCACCGGTACCCCCAAGGGCGTCGAACTGACCCATGAGAACGTTACACAATCCATTCAAAATGTCATTTTCTGCGAAGGTTCCAATGAAAATGACACGGCTTTGCTGTTTTTACCCTTCAACCACGTCTTCGGTCAGATGCACATCATGAATGCCACCATTTTAAGTGCCGGATGCATCGAGATGATTCCCTCATTCGACATGCAAGCGGTATTGGATATCCTCAAAAATGGACAGGTGACGAAACTATATGCCGTACCTACCATCTACGCACGTTTTCTTCAGCTTGATAATCTCAAGGGAAAATTGGGGTCGGTTCGTTATTGTTTTTCCGCCGCTTCAACCATTGCTGCCGAACATGTCTGCCAGTGGAAAGAGCGGACCGGGCTGCCCATTTATGAGAGTTACGGTATGACGGAAGCAGCACCGATGGTTACCTATAACCACTGCCATCGGCATGTCGTCGGTTCGGTGGGTACGCCCGTGTCCGGTGTTGAGGTGGAACTTCGGGACCAATTCGGAAAGCCGGTGAAACCCGGCGAGAAAGGGGAAATTTGTATTAGAGGACGAAACATCATGAAGGGGTATCTGAACAATCCCCAAGCCAATGAAAGGGCGTTTTGGGATAATGGTTGGTTTCGATCCGGAGATATCGGTCATATCGATGCTAACGGTTATCTTTTTATCGTCGATAGAATCAAAGATATGATAATCACTGGAGGAGAAAATGTGTATCCGCGGGAGGTGGAGGAGATCTTGTATACCTACCCCGATATACGGGAATGTGCTGTAATTGGTTTGCCCGATCCGGAATGGGGAGAAAAAACAACGGCATTTATTGTGACAGATTCTGGGAAAGCTATCGATGAAAAGGAATTAAAATCGTTTTTAAAATCTCATCTGTCTCCTTTTAAGGTCCCCAAAGACTATCGATTCGTCGAGGAACTTCCCAAAAGCAATGCTGGAAAGATCTTAAAGCGAATGCTCAGGCAATCCCATCCGAAATGAATATTGCCCAATGGGAGCAAACCCTGTCCTGAACTCCCCAGATGAATGGATCCGGGGGCTGGATTTGAACCAGCGCCCACCCCGTTACAACCTGGCTTATGGGCCTCTAAAACGGACTGCATACCAAACGCTCTGTTTATGTTTCCACTGTGCTTCCGTATTATATATTTTCTGTCTGCATATGGATATATTGTATATGACATTGAGAATTATCCCCCATGCTTTGCTCTTCAATTAATTGAGTTCGGTTTTCTATTATTTGGGCGATAATGAACCATTTAAATATTTATGAATAATACTCGAAATAAGTGTTTGATAAGGAATACCTTCTTCGACTGCCTTTATCTGGATTTCGTGATAATCTTTTTGGGATAAACGTAGATTGATGCGCTTATCCTTTTTCAGAGTATTTCGGGCTGTTTCAACAGCGGCTTTTTTTTGTTGCTTGAGGTCCTTAACAGATTGCCATTCATCATTCTCAAGCGACTTCATAAAATCGCTTTCTTCCTTATCTAATGGCTCAAATGCTTTTTTGTTCAATTTTTTCATATTTCCCCCTTTAAACCAAAACGCTTTGTATATTTTCGACTTGGAAAAGCTGTTTTGAGAAAAATTTCGTTCTCATTTTCAACGAAAGGGACGATGTAAGCATAATTTTCAATTTCCAAAATGTAGATTTTTTGATTGGGGTGTCCCGGATTTTCCTCTATTCCAAGAATGTTCCCAGCCTCAATCAGCAATGCAATTTGCTCAAAGGAAATTTCCCTTTCGGCTTTTAGCAGCTCATTTTTTTCTTGGCTCCAACTAAAATATTTCATGATTCAAATTTAAGCCGATGTCTGCCTTATGTCAACAGCATTTTTGGGTTTGTATATTCGAAGGATAAGCCTCTGAATTTAAAACAGAACGAAAAGCTCTGGCGCGGCATGGGCCTCGCCGTCCCCAGAAGCGCCATGAAGCTTTGATGATCGCTTCTGCGCTCTGCCCCTTGCCTGAGCAGCCGCATAACTGGATGGAGCGGTAGACTCCAAACCAATACCTTTGATTGAGCCAGGATAAGGGAACCGACCATGTTCTAATGCCGCCTTTAAGGCCGACAAGCCGTTTGTCAAAGAACGCTTTGATTAAACGGTCATATTCGATAGATGTTTGGTACAGGCGCTTAATTGCCTGATATCCACCGTTGAAAGCCCAAGTCGGAGTTACCAGACGCGATGTCAACTCTTCAGCCTTTTAACGGATTTTGGACTTTCTTATTCTTCCGATCCCTTGGGGTGGTTTATTCCTTGACATCGGAAGGCCATATAGATGTTGGCGTCAAGATTTTGGTTCCTCTGGAAGCTGTGCCCCATGCCACACAGCCACAATCCAGACAATATTGCCTTTAATTTTATAAAAAAATCGGTATGGTGATACAATGACTTCACGGTATGGAAGTTCAGGGAATTCTGGTATAATTCTTCCAGATTCAGGAAGTTTTTCAAGCCTTCGCAAAATTGTTTCAGCGTTATTCCGAAAGTTAATTGCAGCTGATGGTTTATCCTGTCGGATGTATGATAGCGCGGAAAGAAATTGATTACGGGCAGAAGGAGTGAATTGAACCTTCACTATGAATCCTTGGCTAAAATTGCGTCGGCTTCGGTAAGGACAGTATTAAGGTCGTATCCTTCACCTAATTCAATCTCCCTGTCACCCTTGGCTAAAATTCGTAAAAGCTCCTTTTCGTGTTCAGATTTTTCATAAGCTTCAACACCAATCATTACGGCAGCTGCGCGCCCCCTTTGGGTAATGATGAGGGGCTCATTGTTTTTATTCAATTTTTTCAAAATATTAGCGGCGTCCTGTCGCAAGTCACTTACGGGGATTATATTGGCTAATTTGCTCATGGCGTACCTCCTTTAGTACATTAGAACGTATCACCAAATGATACATAGATCAAGTTTTTAATTAATCACTGTGGATTCGTATTGATGCGCCAACGTGGGCCTTAGCGGGAGCGGCCGCTTTTTGGCCGCGATCCGCTACAGGCCAGGGTTAT
>Ga0210123_1001163_pt1 | contig 14056 bp, 16 predicted proteins | sample Muzzi_PWB_D2_FD_185535 | JGI IMG/M metagenome (GOLD analysis project Ga0210123, IMG submission 185535) | Wetland microbial communities from San Francisco Bay, California, USA, that impact long-term carbon sequestration - Muzzi_PWB_D2 (SPAdes) | ecosystem: Environmental > Aquatic > Marine >... | reverse complement strand
AAATTTCTCTGCGACGATCGACTTCGATCCGGGGAACCCAACCGCGGGCAAGATCATCGGCGTGGTGAAGATGGACTCTGCCGAGTCCGGCGACGAGGAGCGGGATGCAACGTTGCTGGAGGAAGATTGGTTCGATCCACAGAACTTTCCGGAATCACGGTTCGAGTCCGATAGCATCGAGCAACTGGACGATGGAACGTTTGCCGCCCACGGGCAACTAACGCTCGTAGGAGTCAGTCAGCCGGTCACAATGTCGTTCGAATTCGAGGTTTCGGATGCGACGGCGCATTTTTCCGGTAGCTTTGATATCAAGCGCCTCGATTTCGGTGTGGGCTGGGACGCGACCAACTGGATCGACGATGATGTCGGCGTCCAGGTGGAACTCGATTTGCAACAATAGTCTGGTTGGAGAAAACCAATGGCCAAAACTCGCTCTGAGCAACCCCAGTCCGTCAGCAAACGGGAATTCCTGGAGGCATTCGCTGCCATCGGCGGCGTGTCCGCCGTGATGTCGGCACTCGACGGCTGGGGGATGGGAGTTGCATCTGCCGCCGAGGCGCCGCCCGATCTCATGGGCCGATCCGAGGGCACCAGCGTGCTCATACTGGGGGCCGGCCTTTCGGGCATGACTGCAGCCTATGAGCTGGGATTGCGCGGTTATGACTGCCAGATCCTGGAAGCCCGCCCATTCGCAGGCGGTCGCTGCCAGTCCTCACGCGCGGGATTCAAGACGACAACCGTTGATGGTGAGACCCGGACCTGTGAATTCGACGAGGGCCAGTACTTCAACCACGGTCCGTGGCGTCTCCCGAGTTACCACCACGCGGTATTCCATTACGTTCGCAAATTCGGCATACCGATGGAGATCATGGTTCAGGAGAACGATCTCGGTTACGTGCAATACGACGACGCTGACGGACCACTTGCCGGTCGCCGGGTCCGCCGGCGCGAGGTCAAAGCCGACATGCGGGGCTACACGGCCGAGCTGTTGGCAAAACTCGCGGACCAGGGCGCGCTTGACGAGAAGCTGGGTAGCCAGGACAAGGAACGGCTCATCGACTACCTCATCCGGGAAGGATTCCTGAACGCGCGGAATCTGAGCTATGAGGGCACTCGCCATCGAGGCATCGGCTCGTTTGATGCCATGGGCGAAACAACGACCACGGACGCCCTGGCTTTCGCGGACTTGCTGCAATCCGGCCTCGGCAACACGTTTCAGGGTGTGACGCCGATCGATCACCCGGTAACGATGTACCAACCCGTAGGGGGCATGGACCAGATCGCCCGGGCTTTCGAGCGCCAGGTGGGAGACAAGATCACATTCAACGCCGAAGTTCAGGAACTGAGGCAGGATGACGACGGTGTCACTGTGCCGTATCGTGACACCGCCACCGGGGAAGACCGGGTTGCGAAGGCGGACTACTGTATTACCACCATTCCCTTATGGCTGCTCGCGAAGCTTCCGACGGATCTCTCGGATCGGTGCAAGGAGGCAATGGCCGCGCCGGGGCAGATGACCGTCGGCAAACTCGGGTTACAGATGAATCGCCGTTTCTGGGAGGAAGATGACGACATCTACGGTGGCGCGAGTACGCTCGGAATCCCGGGGCATACAGTCATTTATCCTTCGTGTGGCTACTTCGGCAAGAAGGGCATCATCATGAGTGCCTACGCAATTGGCCGGCCGGCAATCGCCCTCGGTGAGCTCTCGCTGGCTGAACAGGTCGAGCAGGCGATCGAAAGAAGTGAGCGCATACACCCGGGGCAATTCAAAAAGAGTTACGATGGCAAGGCCTTCTCGATTGCGTGGCATCGCACGCGCTACACTGAAGGCGGTTGGTCTGCCTGGTCGCCGCCGGATCGCCAGAAGCTCCTGCCCGTGCTACGGGAGCCGCAAGGCCGTGTCTATTTTGCGGGCGATTACATCAGCAGCCTGGCCGGGTGGCAGGTGGGAGCCATTGAATCGGCGTGGACCCAGATCGAGAAAATTCATGCCAGCGCCGTGCGCGCCTGAACCGGCCGACAGGTTTCTCGATTCCGATTGGCAGCTGATCACGCTATCGAGTTCACGGCTTCCGCTCATAATCGAACGACTGAGTCCGCAGCAGAAAGCGGTCAGTCGGCCGAGGCGAACGTTCCCGGTCATATATCCCGAACACTTTGCGTGAAGTCGGGATCGATGACGCTGCGGCGATGCATCATCGCTTGAATCCGCCCAGCCAGCCAAGATAGGCGGCACCAAAACCGTCGAGGACCGCTCGGGCCTCGCTGCCTGGCTCGCCATAAACTGAGAATGAGGCTGGCTCGAAGCATGCAAGAAACCGCTCCGCAAACTGGGACCCGAAGATGACCAGGTGCGCCATCAAGGCATCGGAGTCGGCATAGCGTTCGTTAAGGTGGCACGTATTACCATCTTCGCTCAGAAACCATTCGTAACCGTGGGCGCCTGGTTCCTTCGACGTCGCCTCCACCATCTCATCCATTAGTTCTTTGGCATCGTCGAGACGTCCCTCGCGAACGGACATCTGGAGATTCCAGGAAATTGTTTTTGACATGTTCCACCTATCCGCTAGCGAAAGTTATTCTTTACTCTGCCAACACGAGCAGAGCGCCAACGTCTGCTCTGTATATGGACTCCTCCAGTCTAGCAAACAGTTTTCGTGATCAGAATTAGACGCGTTTGTATATTCGGCCTTTAGTTGGAGACGCTATCTCCTGGCCCTCTATGTATGCGCACTCCGGTTCCTCTAAGGGTCAGTGGGCTCTAGGGCCTCAAAGCAGTGCAGGTTTGACCGGAGCAGATATCGTTATCTGATACAGGTTTTCTGTTTGCAGGACGTTCTAAGCAGCCATCTCCAGTTGCAGTCGACGTTGATAATCTGTTCCCTGGGTCACCATCGCCCAGGCCGTTCGTACATTCTTGTTGGCGAGTGCCACCGCAGCACGGTTGGGACCCGCCCGTTCGATGAGATCCTTCAACCAGCGATCTTTCAACGATCGCGGCTCCTTCATTCGATACACATAGGCGCGTGCGCCCTGGATCAGTATAGACCGTAATCTTCGATTGCCTACTTTCTTGCTGATACCGACGATGTTGGTCTTGCCGCCACTACTGTACTGGCGCGGTGTCAGGCCAAGGTAGGCAGAGAACTCGCGGCTACGGGTAAAGGCTTTACCGGAGCCCATCACGGCATAGAGCGACAGCGCGCCGATCGGCCCGATGCCTTCGATCGCGGTCAGTCGTTTGCAGACCGGGTGTTGCTTTACCAGACCATCGACCTCCCTGGTCATCGACTCGATATCCTGCCGGAGCTCAAGGAGACGTTGATGCATACGGTGCAATGTCGGCCGGTACAGGTGTGGCAACTCGTTCTCACCATCCTCGAGGATCTCCGGCAGTGCCTTGAGAAGCGATGCAAAACCCTGCGGGATCGCCACACCGAACTCGAGCAGGATGCCACGCAGATGGTTCGACAACGCCGTGCACTCGCCGATCAGTAGCTCCCGCGAGCGCTGGATCGCCTGCAGCCCTTGCTGCTCGGCTGTCTTCATCGGCGCGTCTTTGATGTTCGGTCGCCGAGCTGCCTCCGCAACGGCCAGAGCATCATTGCTATCGGTCTTGTGACCCTGCCGGAACGGCGCTACGGACTTCGCCGGAATGATGCGCGCTTCATGCCCATGCCGCTTTGCAGCTCGCGCCCAGTAGTGCGCGCTTGCACACGACTCGAACGCCACCAATGATGGCTTCTGCTTGCCAAGGAACTCCGCGAACTTGCGGCGCGTGAAAGATCGATTAAGCAGCTCTTTGCCGCGAGGGGAAACTACTGAGATCTGGATGACGTTCTTTGCAAGGTCGACGCCAACTGTTGTTGAATAGCACATGTATGGACTCCATTTGGGTTTTGGTCGACCTTCCAACCTAGGCAACTGGGTTGGAGGAGTCCATACATAGGGTCAGTAGCCATCATTCTACCGCAGGCCACGCTTCTGGCATCTTCCATTAGCGCGTCACGAGCAGATATCAGTGCATTAAAATCAACATGAGTCGACACGGCGATTGTGTGGCCGTAGTGAATCTCACGCTGTCAGAACCTGTTACCACCAGGTTGCATATAAGCCGACCAGCATCAGGATGACAACAAGTGCCGACAGGTTGAAGCCGCCCGTCGTATGCGTGTCCACTTCCCTGTAGTCGATTGCATCCGGGTGCTCCTCGGGGCCTTGCAGGCGTGACACGATCATGCCCACGGCAATGCACAGCAGGAACACGATCCCGACACGATCGATGAACGGTAGCGCCGGCCACACCAGCTTGAACGTGATCGAGAACACGGCCGAGCCGAGCGCCGTCAGCAACGCACCCATGGCCGTCGTGTTTGGCCAGAAAAAACCCAGCAGGAAAAGCGCACAAACACCCGGTGTAAAGAAGCCCGTGAACTCCTGGATGTACTGGAACGCCTGGCTGAAATTGCCCAGCAAGGGCTTCGCCACGATCATCGCGATGACAATTGCCGAGAAGCTGACCGTGCGCCCGATGCGGACGAGTTCGCCTTCCGACTCCTCGCCCGGTTTGAAATTCCGGTACAGGTCCATCGTGAAAATAGTCGAGATCGAGTTCATCATCGAAGCCAGCGATGAGACGATCGCGGCAATCAGCGCCGCAAAAACGAGCCCCAGGATGCCGACAGGCAGCAGGTTCATCACCGTCGGATATGCACGGTCGGGCGTCGCCAGGTCCGGCGCCAGGATCGCGGCTGCCACGCCAGGCAGCACGATGATCAAGGGCATGATCATCTTCAGGAAGGCCGCGAACATGATCCCCTTCTGGGCTTCCCGGGTGCTCTTCGCCGCCAGCGCCCGCTGAATGATGTACTGATTGAAGCCCCAATAGGAGAGATTCATTATCCACATGCCGCCGACCAGGACAGAAACACCCGGCAGGCTCGCGTAGTGCGGTGAATCCTTGGTAAATATCAGGTCGAAGCGTTCCGGCGTCGTCTCGAGCAGCATCTGGAAACCGGCCACCATGCCCTGACCGCCCGAGACTTCGTTCAGGGAAATCACGGCGATCAGGATGCCGCCGAGCACCAGCAGCGCGACCTGGATGATGTCCGTCAGCGCCACGGCCTGGAGTCCGCCGTACAGGGAATAGGCGGCGGCGAATCCGCCAAGTGCCACCAACCCCACTGTCAGGTCGAGGCCCGTCACGGTGTTCACGGCCAGGGCCCCCAGCCACAGGATCGAGGTCAGGTTGACGAACACGTAAATGCCGAGCCAGAACAGCGCCATGACATTGCGCACGCGGTGATCGTAACGTTCCTCGAGAAACTGCGGCATCGTGTAGATCTTGTGCTTCAGGAACACCGGCAGCAGCCACTTGGCGACGATCACGAGTGTCACTGCCGCCATCCATTCGTAGGCACCGATGGCTATGCCCATGACCCAGGCGGAGCCCGACATGCCGATGATTTGTTCTGCCGAGATATTCGCGGCGATCAACGAGGCACCGATCGCCCACCAGGGAAGCGCACGACCAGCGAGAAAATAATCGCTCGAGTCTTTCTGGTGGCCGGCTTTCTCGCGCGAGACCCATTGTGCCAACACGAGCAGAACGATCGCGTAGATCGCGACGACCGACAGGTCCAAAGTTCCTAGATGCACGGACTTCCCCTGGTAATCTTTATCCTGCCACTTTCAAAGGCTACTCCACCGTAACCGCCATTACAGCACTCTTGAGAACCTGGCGCGCGCGTAGAGATTGACTCGAATCGCCCTACGCGATTCTCGAGCCTCCGGGGCGCCTTCGTCGTCAACAATACTCCGTGAACACTAAAGAATCTGATGTGCAATACGGCACCAATGAACCGACGGAAGCTCCGATTACCGCACTAAACTATGAGTTACGTCAGGCAGCGCATGTTCTGGTCGCTCCAAGTCGGTCGACAGGAAAAGGATCCGTCGGCTGATTTCGATCAGAGCAGCCATTTGATATCAGATTGTTGAAGTTTCCGTTTCTGAGGAATTGCCAGGCATTGCGTAGCCACCGGTCGCGGGTTCTGACGTAATATGTCCGCTTGTGAACCAGAGCAGACGCCCGACTGTGCCGACAGGAACGACCTCCATCAGCCTTACAGGTAGATGCGGTTGCTTCGATTATTATTAATGGGGTCCATGCGATGAAAATCGAAGGTCAACTTCTGATACTTCTGGTGTTGCTGGTCGGGCGGATGGTCTCCGCGGATCAGCCCCAGAATGTTGACTCCGGGTCGCCTGCCGAACCTGTTGAGGTTCTCGTCCTTCTTCAAACTCCGCAGGAAGAAATTTTGGGTCCTGAAGCGCTATCAGAATCTGTATGGTCACAACTTGGAACCTGGGGAGCTCTTTTCGGTATTGAGGGAGTACTGGTCGGCGCATCGATAGACGGTGTTGCTTCCTTTATTGGTCGCGACGACAAAGCCACAATGGATCAGGGGATTAAGTCAATTGCCGGGACATTGAACTTTGAGGCGACGCTCCTGGGGGCCATCAATGAGCTGGATCGCGAAACGGACTGGCGGATTTACAATGTTGAACAAGGCGATTTTGCCGAGTTGGCCGGTCGGGTAGCCAATAGACGATTCAGATCAATACCTGTCAATTTCGTGTTGTTTGTCAGCGCCCGGTATTATTTTGCGCCGGATCTCAACCAAATAGTCCTGCGAAGCGAGGCTCGAATATATTCACGCTCCAAGATCAAGGGGCGCCTGCCGGCGACGTATACGAGGAGATACGAGTATTTGTCGAAATCGAAAGGCAACATTCTCCGGCCATTTCGTACAGGCGAGAAAGAAGCATTGATAGCCGACGTCGAGGCGAGATTTACTGCGCTTGTAGAACAATATCCAGCCAATCGGAAGGCGTATAGCAAAGAGCGACGCCATGCGATTCGCATTTTGAAAAAACGTGACGTCATTCCGCCAATTATGGCGTTGAGCGAAGGTTGGCCAGGTTTGTCTTTCACGGATGAGTTGGTAAGGGCGACAGATCAGCTGGAACAGATGCTGAAGGTGGACTTGCATGACTTTCCACCGTCCAGGCCGGTGAAAGGTCATTTCATCCCGTTCAACGGGCTAAGTTCATCTGGAAAACCCAAGAAACTCAGAGGGCATATTGTCGACAAACTGGGAACGAACACAGTATACCGTGACCGGTACGGAGACATGTACTCGGTTCCATAGGAAATGCGGCTTGGCCGGGACGCCCATAATTCCCGCTGGTTCTGATCCCCTCAAGCACGACATCGGGAGCATCTCAAGAAACACGTCAATGCCCTTGTCGACGAGTTTTCTTAGGAGACGAATGATGGACGACAAACTCTTCAACGAGCTCGATGCCAACTTGAAAGAGGCAGCAAGGATTGCCAGGGGCACCAAGGCGCCGAAGTCCGTCTATGTCGTCTTGAAGCCCGCTGAAATCAAATCCATCCGCAACAGCGTCAGCATGTCACAATCTGTATTTGCCAGCACGTTCCGCATGAGTCTCGTTACGCTCAAAGGATGGGAACAGGGCAAACGAAAACCCTACGCGGCGGCCGCGAATTTCCTGTGTATCTTCAAGGCGAACACCAAGTTCGTCCAGCGTCGCCTCACCTGAACGGCAAAGTCGAGCGCTCACATCGCATCGACGAGCAGGAGTTCTATCAGATGCTCGATCAAAGCGGCGTCTCAGACGACATTCACCTGTTCAACGAGAAACTGCGTGAATGGGAGGACTATTACAATTATCATCGTCCTCACGGGGCATTGCAGGGCCGGACCGCCGTATGAACGACTGATCGTAAAATCTCGAGCTGACGTGTCACAGGGGTCTTGAGACCCTACAGTCTAATGCGCTTATCCGGTAGCGTAGAGTCAACAATATACCGCCAGTGCTTGACAATATGAAATCCGATACGACCCTAAATGGTGCGATCGACGCGCCCAGTAATGATCTAAGAGTCCGGGAAACTTGCACCTGACCCCAGCCGGAAACTCAGGATTCACGTCTTTCGGCGAAGTACCATCGGTGGCCTTCCGGATCCGCCACTCCGTATCGCCGATCCCCATACTCCTGATCGATTGGTTCCTCTAAGATTTCCGCACCAGCCGCTTTGGCTTTATCACAATGCGAATCTACGTCGTCAACATAGATGTACAGACTATGCGTCGACTGGCCAAGATGTTTGGGATTCTGGAACGATCCACCGGGCGAACCCATCATGATGACACCATCATGAAACACCATTTCTGCATGCACAACTTTGCCATCGCGGTCGGTTTGACTTTGTCTCGGCTGCAGGCCGAACGCCTCCTCGAGCCAAACCATCATCGATCCAGTATCTTCGTAGTTCAGGTACGGCGAAATTCGCGAATACCCGGCAGGGGTTTTTTTCGGCATTTCTCCTTGCCTCTCTATTCGGAGTCAATCGACTACTGTGATTTACGCTATGTCTGGCTGACGTTTTCCATCGTCGAAAAGTCTAACGCTTGTTTGCGGACGCTTGTCGCAGCTTTAACCTGTACAGCACCTCAAACCAGTTGCGCTGGAAGAACTCGAATCCTTGGTCCCAGTCCGGCCCCTCGCCAAATCCACGATGATAAAAGTGAATATCGGTTTGGTCTTTATCGCCGAACATTTCAAAGCGTAACTCAACCCAGGTGGGAAGAGGACGGCTATTGAGGTGGCCGATGACTTTTGGCATCTCCCATTCGAAAAACAGAAGTGACGGCGGCTCGTAGCGCAATATCTTCGTACCGATGGTACCTGCGCGTTCACCGCCTGGAACGTCGAATCCAATTTCGTAGATTCCCGCAGTGCGTGGTTCGATAGTTGCGCTGCTACCGAAAAATTCGGTGCTCGCGGCGCTGTCCGTCCACATATGAAAGACTTCCTCCGGCGACCCGTCGACCACTATTCGAAATTCGATCGCCCGTCCCGTATCGTGTTTTCCTACCATCAAATTTGCGATGTTTTCTGGCCCACTTGCTGTTACTGAACTCGGCAATGATGCTGTCCCGACAACCGCAATTGCCAATGTCAAAAGCGCTTTCATTGTTTGATCCCCTTGCAGTAGCTAGCAAAGCCGCAAAATTCACATTCAGGAGTACCGACCGACAGTTGTGCTATTGATGGCCTTTCGGCAACCCAGGTACTCCGTCAATAGGATTGTGATGACCGCGGGCGTTGCAATTGCCTATGGTCTATTGGCATATGTCGTCATATCCAACCCCGCTTATGTGCCGTCATTGAAAACCAAACCAGTGAAATGGCGATAATGAGGACAACAATTGGCAAAATGGCACTCGTTGCACCCATGACGTTGAGTACGTCTGAAATAGCGAATACATGGATCATCTGAAGCACAACCGCAGCCGCCGAGATAATCAGAATAGATGTTGCAGATGAGTTTCGCAGTGCAAGCAGTATGCTACCGATCAGCCCGGTAACGACTGATACTGCAAACGCAACAGTTACCCACATCGGTCGTGATTCGTATAGTCTTTGTTCCGCATCGGAGAGCGCCGCAAAGGCTTCGTCAGTCATAAATAATTCCGACAAATATGCAGCGACGCCGAGTCCATTCCATACAATGGCGCCAATTGCGAGGATCCAAAACCACTTCGCTGGTCGATTTTTTGTCATAGTCGTTTCTCCTAATCAAATGTCGTTGATATCGACATATTCCTCACTTCTTTGCGAGCGGCCAGTTTTCACTTCGGCACTGCTTCGGCGTAAACGGTGCAGACAACCGGATCATTAGCAACACAAAGCGACCACCAAAGGTCGGTTTGCCGGTCTCAATCAGGGCTTTCAGGTTTTGCGTGATGAATGTGCCACCGGACGTCATGTACTTCTCCGTCTTCGTACCCAGTGGCACATTTTCATTGATCAACGTAAATTCAGTGCCTTCGTCAATTTCCTTGAGCACATATCGGACAATGCATGGTGGATCGTCGAGGTTCGTAAACTTGAACGTGTGCGCATACCGATAGGGTGGCTCAAACTCCAGCACGTCGCCGACGACTGAGGTGTACTTGCCGTCCTTCGATTGAATTCTCATCGCTGCATTGACGGCAAGGCCTGGTGTTTTGCAAACGCCATTGAAGAAGAACGGCAACACAGCGTCAGTACGAGTGAGCTCCGCCCACACTTTGTGGATTGGCGCCCGAATCGTGACACGGAAATACGATTTATTCGCGGCATCACCTCTCGGTGGCTCGATGTCGGCTTCACTTTGATTGTCCGAAAGATCATTCATTCTTCGAGTCTCCTTCTGCTCACGTCGCGTCGCAGGCTTTGCGCAGCCATCCCGTCAGTTCTGCGTTCAATTCGCTTTTCCGGGTCAGGCAGAACAGTTGACCCACCATGCCGTGAAATCTTCCGGACATTTCAAGCCGCTTGCCTGGCTTTTGCCCTTTCAAATTGATGTCGAGATCGACACGATCTCCCCGCATTTCGCAAAGTTTGACTGGGCGAGCAATGCCAGCCATTGCTCCAATGAATTGCCGGTCTTGTTAGACAGATTGTCAGTCATGGCCTGCGCCAACGCTTCGGGTGAAGATGTCGCAATTGCGTTTCTCCTGGTTCTTGTTAGTTTTTTTCGACGTTGTACTTGAATGCAGTCAACTTGCTGGCCCACATTTCACTGTAGTCGCTGGTCCAACGTTCATGAATCATTTGAATCGGCACCGGGTTGAAATAGAGGCTCCGGGTGCGACCGTGTTTCTCAGAAATCAGCAAACCCGCATTTTCCAGCACTGCCAAATGCTTCATCACCGCAATACGACTGACATCAAAGTGACGACAGACCTTCGTAACGCTGCAGCCTGGGTTGTCCTTGACGATGTCGAGCATCTCGCGCCGGGTCGGCGATGCAAGCGCATGGAAAATACAATTCATCGAGTCAGGCTTCATAGGTAACCATAAGGTTACCTAATAATTCCTTGTTGTCAAGCCTGCCGATTCGAAAGTGGCTGGCTATCTGGCGCTGAATGACTAAGGTCGGGACAAGGTCGACCAAGCCGACAAGAAACCGGTAAATTCGCGGAAATTTGGGCAATGCCCACGGGCCGTCTGCGGGGAGTATCTAACGTCTGCTTTAGAACCACGGTCGTTGCGACGTTGAAGTTGAGTGTCATCGAAACTCGGCGAGCCTTCCTGACCATAGCGATGGCGACAGTGCTCCATACGATACCTGCACCGAGCAGCGCCGCTACCGTCGATGGCGGCAACCATGCGCGTCGCCAGGCGTCGATATGGTCGAGACAAATGTCCGTACCTGCGTCGCCGACCTGTGTCGACGTTCGCCAGCGGACGGCAGCCTTACCCAAATTCCCGAACGTCTCCTCCAACGCCCTCCGTAAATGCACGCGAGTTCGTCGCCATACAGCCTGTACGACCTTGTCGGCAAACACCAGACCAAGCAGGCGAGCACGGATTCGTACAATCGGAATTCGCGGGTTTGCGGGCTCCCCTTTATGATGCACCGCCGCCGTGCGGTTTTCACCCGCTTCGGCGCGCACGGTTTAATACATGGTCCAGCATCCTGAGCGGCTCATTGAACGTCTTTCGGCCGAATAGCGTCGGCGGGTGCCTCGACTATGAGTCGCTATTCAAGTTCATCTAGACGGTCCTTAGTGTGAAATTTCGGATTAGATCGGCGATTTCCAAGGGCTTTTCCACCGCTGGCAGGTGGCCTACCCCGTCTAGCGCCACGAACTCCGAATTCGTAAGTTTCCGTGCAAGAATTTGGCCGTTTTCGAACGGAATTATTGGGTCAGCGGTGCCGTGCATGACCAAAGATCGCACTGAGATTGATGGCAATCGATCATACGCATCGAATTTGCTTAAAGCACGACCATGCCATTTTATAGTGTCGTCAGTCGTGTAACGAAGACCTTTCAACTCAAGCTCAAGAGCAAGATCCTCGTGACTCTGCAAAAAGGCGAGGCTGTAGGACGCGGGTAGCATTTGCCGCCAACGTTCGATTCTCGATTCGGCTTTCAATGCCTGTTCGAAAAGCGTCATTACACCGGGATCTGGGGGAACAAAATGTTCGTTTCCGGCGAATGTGCCCAAAAGTACCAGTGACGAGAGACGGTCCGGAAAGTTGAGCGCGAACTCTTGAGCAACAGCACCGCCCATGGATGCGCCGACGACTACCGCTTTCTCGATTCCTTCTGCATCGAGCACGGCCACGCCGTCTGCTGCCAGCTCGGATAGCGAAAACTCGCTCGATGCCGGAGTCGATAGACCCGTCCCGCGATAGTCAGGCGTTACAATCGTCAGCTGCTCAGCCAGCGATTCAAGAAAGCGCTCGCTCCAGGATAAGTTCGACGTGCTGGTGTGGTTGAATAGTAGCGCGGCAGGTCCGCTGCCTCGAATATCGTAATTGACAATAATTGAGCCGTTTTGGGCACTAGGCATTGCACTGGACCGATTGTCAAAGACTCTATAGTAATCAAACTGATTCCTTAGGTCATTGCAACGCGTCGTGCTGCGATACTTGTAAGATGTTCTCGGCACAGATCGGCTCGACCACTATCGCTCTCGGTGATCCTAAGAAAATGACGTCATTACATCGGTCGGCATAACTAACTATGCAGCTTCATTTGCAGCGATGCATATTTCGCCGGAGGGCTGCGGTCGATTTGCGTACCCGGCAATCCGAGGTAATCGACGCGATAGTTCTTTGTTAGCCGGGGTGACAGCTCCGTTAACCGGTCGGTCATAAGGCCAGGAAAATGTGTCGGAAAACGAAACAGGGTTAGCCAAGAAGATCAGCTAACCCTTTGAGCTACTCGACACATAGCTTACTGTGAAATCCCAATAGATGTCAGCTGTCTCACTTTTTCATCGTCTGCCCCGAAGATCGTGCCTAGTCGTCACCGCGGAGGCCATCGAAAAACTGACGGAACGATGAGAAATGATGCGTGATATGACTCGAATGGCCAGACAGAACCGTACACTGCTGAACTTATGCAGTCATTGCGGAGCCGCTCACCCGCAAACACCAGTCATCACTGAGTCAATGCCGTTACGGTGTTATCAGCGTTCGAACGGCAGCTCCTATTCTTTTTTCGTCAAACAGTAATTCTTGATAGTGAAATTCTGCGTTAATGACAGCCCAACAGATTCCGTCCAGAAAGATTGCAGCATTCAGATCCTTCGACGTTAGCCTGGCCGATTTCTTGCCAGAAAGAATAGAGGCCAATTGCTGATTGTATTCTTCAATTATTCGAGCCAAATGCCCCGGTGGACCGACTTCGTCAGGAAAGTAGCCCGCCATCCGTATCCAAAAGCGCGCCGCTGCAGTTGACTCAGCAACGTATTGTTTAAACTGGTGCACTGCCGCTGCAGTCCGCGCTGATAGTGAGCGGCAGCCGAGCACGGCTTCGCGCAATGTATCCAGATAACGATGCTGGACCTCCTGCCACAGCGCTAGCAGATAATCGTCTTTACTCTTGAATTGCAGGTAGAAGACACCTTTTGCAACATCGGCTGCTTCCGTTATGTCGAGAATCGACACAAGTCCTATCGGTTGACGGTCGAACGACGACAGTCCCGCTTCGAATAGCGCTTGGCGTACCGCCAACGCTTTGCGGGCCCGACGTCCCACGGGTTCAATGGTTGCCACGTTATCGGTCTCGCTTACCGCCATTGCGTCAGTTTGCCAGAAGTGGGTCGTGTTGACTAATAATGACGATCTCGTCATACTTAGTCTCTTCGTTTATTAATAGGACGCCGGTACCGCTATGCCCAATGCCAATCGGCTCTGAGTGCGGGCTGGCGTAGGGTATGAATAAGATACTTTCGCTGCGTCGAGACAGGACTACCGAGTCTCAGCCAAACAATCGCGTCGCCACGCTCGGCAACCAAGTTGCGGTTCGTGCACCGAACGTCGATGACGGCTTCGCGGTGCACAAACTCGTCGCAATGTGTCCGCCTCTAGACCTGAACAGCCGCTATTTTTACCTCGTGCAATGCACAGATTTCGCGGATACCTGCATAGTGGCTGAAAGGGACGGTGAGGTTGTCG
>Ga0210123_1001161_pt1 | contig 14065 bp, 11 predicted proteins | sample Muzzi_PWB_D2_FD_185535 | JGI IMG/M metagenome (GOLD analysis project Ga0210123, IMG submission 185535) | Wetland microbial communities from San Francisco Bay, California, USA, that impact long-term carbon sequestration - Muzzi_PWB_D2 (SPAdes) | ecosystem: Environmental > Aquatic > Marine >... | reverse complement strand
CCGCCATTCGATCGGGGTGACGACGTACGCGAGCGAAGATACGTACTCCCGCCAGGATTGCGAGGACCCCACACGCTCCCCAGAAGACGATCCAGACGTACCCCATTCTCTCCCCGTCCGATTCTCGCGTCCCGGCCACGCCCGGGAACGCCGGCGACCACACAAGGTTAACAGATCGCAGACGGGATCGGGCAACCTCCCGGAGGCTTCGGAGCGTCCTATCTCACACAATCAAGAGAGTGGGGCCGCGGCGGGGTCCGGACTCGCGGCCAGGGAGGGGCGAGAACTGAGTGAAGCGCAGCTGATCCGGAAGGCATGCCAGGGAGACGACCGATCGGTCCGGATCCTCTATGAGCGATATGCCCCGCGGGTCCACGCCGTCGTCCGGCGGATCGCCGGTGACGACGAGTTGGCGCAGGATTACGCGCAGGAGGCGTGGATCCGGGCCATCCGGGCCCTCCCGACATTCAGGGGAGACTCCCGATTCTCGACCTGGCTTCACCGCATCGCGGTGAATGCGGCGCTTCAGGCTGCCCGAAAGGCCGAGACGCAGCGCAAGCGACAAGCCCCCATGCCGGAGGAGGTTCCCGTGCCCCCTCCGGGGGGGGACGTTCTCCTCCAGCAGCAGCTGGAATGGGCGTTGGACAGGCTTCCCGAGGGGATGAGGCAGGTCATGATCCTCCACGATGTCGAGGGATACACACACGAGGAGATCGGGGAGGTCCTCGGGGTCACGTCCGGGACGTCCAAATCGCAATTGTTCAAGGCTCGGGCCCGGATGAGGGGGCTGCTGGGCGCCCTCGACCGGGACTCCGGTACTCATGAGGAAGCGGAAGCATGGAGCATCTGAGCACAGAAACTCTGGCACGCCTCGTGGACGAGGCGCCGAGCGTAGACGAGGCCAAGCATCTGGAGGCCTGCACCGGCTGCGTTGGACAGATCGAGGAGCTTCGTGAGCAGACCGCCGCGCTCGGGGCCCTTCCCGACCTCCGCCCCCCACCGGGAGATTGGGAGGTCCTGCAGGCGAAGCTCGTCAGCGAGGGTCTGGTCCGATCGGGAGGCCTTCGCGGAAGGGCGTCGAGGTACTCTTCGGGCTGGATGCGGGCGGCGGCTGCCGTCCTCCTGTTCGTTGGAGGAGCCGTAGCCGGCGGGGTTGCCGTGCAGGGTCCTACGGTCGCGAACTTCACGGGCAACCTGCCTTCGGCGGTCGAGTTCCCGGCGGCAACCGAGAGCAACTCCGCCGACGAGGCCGCCCAGCGGGTGTTGCTGGCGGAGAGTCAGTACGTCGAGGCCCTTCTGCAATGGAGGAGGTTCAGTGGCCTCGAAGACGAGGCGGGCGCCACTCGCGATCTCCCCGAGCGCTATGCGGCCCTGGAGTTCGTCGTCAGAGCCGGACAGGCCGCTCTGCGCACGGCGCCGGCGGACCCCTTCTTCAACGGTCTCGTGGCCAGCGCGGTGGACGAGCGCGACGCGGTCCTCCGCCAGATCTCGAACGACGAGAACGACAGCAACTGGTACTGACGATGTCGATCCCCAACCCTCGACTCCTGCCGCTCGCCCTGGCCGCGCTCGCCGCGGTAGGCCTCGACTTCCACGGGGCCCACGGTCAGGTCGCCCTCGATCCATCCGCCGCGCCGCGGCCCGGGTGGATCGGCGTGGGGGTCCACGTGAACGAGGTTCGTCAGGCGACCGGCCGCGTAGAGACGGACCTGGTGATCACCCGCGTTGTGGACGGCTCTCCCGCGGATCGAGCAGGCTTTCGGCCTGGCGACCGGATCCTCCAGATCAATGGACGAGGCGTCACCCTCGAGTCCTTCGCAAGCATTACCTCGGGTCTACGAGAGGGGGATCGGATCCGGGTAACAGTCGCCCGGGGGCCCTGGCCTAGCGAGATCGACGTCCAGGCCGTAGCCCGACCGGCCCCGGAGCTCGTCGCTCTTCCACATGACGTCGCCCTCCGCGTGGACTCGGCGATGCTCCGTCTCGACTCTCTCCTCTGGCTCTTGGGGGATCCCGCGATCTCCGCGGGCCGGAGCGAGGCGACGGCTGGCTACGAGGAGCTGGGTCGCCAACGGCTCGTAGCCATCGGTGCAGACTCCACCCGGACCGTCATCGTGCCTACGGGGAACCTGGATCCCGTGGCCGACCCGTCCATCTTCCGCGAACGGGAACGCGCGGTCGGAGCGTCGAGTGCCGACGTCGGGCGCCTCGCCGCTCCCCACATCGTGGGTCAGAATCGGGTGGCCGGGGCCGCGATGATCGTGCTGAACCGGGAGCTCGCGGCCTATTTCGAGGTCGCCGGTGGCCTACTCGTGACGGATGTCACACCGGGGACGCCAGCCGAGGACGCCGGGATTCGTCCGGGTGATGTCGTGGTACGGGTCGACGATGGCGCAGTGGCCTCCCTGGCTGACCTGCGCCGGGCCATGTCCGCCGAGGGGAACCGTCAGGTGGTAAGCCTCGTGCGACGGGGAGAGCCGATCGACGTGATCATGCCCTGACCCGCCGGGCGAAGCGGTGGGGCCCGCTCAGCGGCCCCGCCCACCTCCACCGCCGCCACCGAAGGGGTTTCCTCCCCCCCGATTCCTCATCCGGTCCAGGAACTCGTCTTGACGTGCCTGGAGCTGCGCCGCTCCGATCAGCGCAACCTGTTCCCCCTCGTCCAGTCCGGAAAGCACCTCGGTCCGGTCCCAGTCGTTCAGGCCGATCTCGACGAGCCTGGGTTCGGGGAGCGATCCTGGGAGAGTGTCGGTAACGGCGAAAACCACCGCCCTGCGGGCGAGACGGGGCACCGATCCGTTCTCCGCGGTGGGGAAGCCTCCCCCCCGCCGCCCTCCGGCACCTGTACCCCGTCCTCCCCTCGCCCCCGTGGACGGTGGCTGGCCCGAGGCGGGGCTGACGTCACCAAACTGCGGCCGCTCGGTGGTTCCGCCGCCCGCCGGCGTCCCGCCCCTTCCCGCATTCCCGCCGCGTCCGGCGGCACCTGCCATCCGACCGCCGAACCGGCTGGCACTCTGGAACTCGGAGAGATCCATGGTCTCGATGTCGAGACCGAGGACCATGGCGGCGGGACCGACGTCGCTGGTGTTCACGATCGCGTTGTTCGGCACCAGCAGAACGTCCGTCGCCTCGTTGATCAACACCTCCACCTCGGCGTTCATCCCCGGCTTCAGCAAGCCCGACGCGTTGTCCAGCTGCACGATCACCGGAAACATCGTCACGTTCTGCTGGACCACCGCCTGGGGCTCGATCTTCTCCACGACCCCCTCGAACACCCGGTCCGGATACGCCTCCACCGTCACGGTCGCCTCCATCCCCGCCCTGAGATCTCCCATGTCGGTCTCGTCGACCAGCGTCCGAACCTGCATCTGATCCAGCTCGGCCATGATGAACAGCACCGAGCCTCCACTCACGTTCTGTGACGCGCTCTGGATGACCGTCCCCTCTTCTACGTTCCGTGTCAGGATCGTCCCCGCCAAAGGCGCACGAATCGTCACGTCCGCCCGCTGTAGCTCCGCCAGATTCAGATTCGTTTTCGCCCGGATCAGCGTCGCGTCGGCGTTCGCGTCCTCGAGGCGGGCGCTCTCGAGCTCCTGCTCCGTGATCACCCCCGCCTCGGCCAGTTCCTCCTGACGCTTCAGTTGGGCCGCCGCGATCGCCCGCCGCTGCTCCGCCACCCGCGAATCCGCCACCGTCTGCTCATACGCATTCTGAACGTCTCTGGGATCCACGTCCGCCAAGAGCGTCCCCCGCTCCACCTCGTCCCCCACGTCCACGTACAACCGCAGGATCTCCCCGCTCGCCTTCGACTTCACCTCCACCTGACGAACCGGCTCCACCGAGCCCGTCGCCTCCGCCGTGATCCGCAGACTCCCCCGCCCCACCGTGCCCGTGCTCAGCGCGGCGGACTCTGCTCCCTCCCCGGTCCCGCAGGCGGCCAGGCCCACCGCGAGAGCGAGCGCGGCGAGGCTATGCCTCGTGATCCGTCCGTCGTTCCCGCTCATCTCTTTCACGCTCCCCTCGCGCCGGCAGGCGCGTTCGTGTGCTCGCTCTTGTTTCCGTTCCGGAAATCCCGCTCGATTACCCCGTCCTTCAGATGAACCTGACGCCTCGCAAACTCCGCGATGTCGTGCTCGTGCGTCACCAGCACGATCGTCTGGCCCTCCTCGTTCAGGCCCCCCAGCATCTCCATGATCTCGTGGCTCGTCACCGAATCCAGATTCCCCGTCGGCTCATCCGCCAACAACAGCGCAGGCCCGTTCACCAACGCCCGCGCCATCGCCACCCGCTGACGCTGACCTCCGCTCATCTCCGGTGGCTTGTGCTCCATCCGATCCCCCAGCCCCACCCGCTCCAACTGCTCCGCCGCACGCCGCTTCCGATCCTTCGCCCTCACGCCCGCGTAGATCAACGGTAGCTCCACGTTGTGGAGCGCCGTCGCCCGCGGAAGAAGGTTGAACGTCTGGAACACGAACCCGATCTCCTGATTCCGCACCACCGCCAGCTCGTCCTCCCCCAACTCGCTCACCGACCGTCCGTTCAGCCAGTACCGTCCCGCCGTCGGCGTGTCCAAGCACCCCAGCATGTTCATGAACGTGCTCTTCCCCGACCCCGACGGACCCATCAACGCCACGAACTCCCCTCGCCCTATCTCCAGATCGACACCACGCACCGCCCGGACCGTCTCCGACCCCAGCTCGTAGTGCTTCACCAATCCCTCCGTCCGGATTACCTCTCCGTTCCCCACCATACTTTCCATGTCCTCGTCCGTATTCTGTCAGGGTCCGGACGCGCAAAAGGGCGTCCGTCATCGAGAATGACAGGCGCCCCGCGTCGATTGTTAGGGAACGACCCGTGTCCGGCTTCGGGGGATCCCCTGCGCTCGAGCGAGCGTCGAGGACGGGGATGGGGAGGCGACCTCGTCATGGCCCGCGCGCGAAGGCCCCTCGTTCCCGTATCTTCGTCGATCGCCCTCGAATCGACCCATCCCCACAGAAACGTGACCTCACCCACGACCGTCCTCGTGGTGGACGACGAGCCCCACATCCGAAGGGCCGTCCGCAACGCTCTGGAAGAGGACTTCGATCACGTGATCGAGGCCGCGTCCGCGCGTGAGGCCGTGGATCTGGCGGCCGCGCGCCGACCGGACGTGGTCATCCTGGATCTGGGTCTGCCCGACAAGCCGGGCCTCTGGGTCTGCGCCGAGATCCGAAAGTGGTCCGGCGTCCCCCTCATCGTTCTTTCCGCCCACCACTCGGAGGCCGAGAAGATCCGGCTCCTCGAGGAAGGCGCCGACGACTACGTGACGAAGCCGTTCCATCCGGGGGAGCTCCTTGCGCGGGTGAGGGCTCAAATACGGCGAGCCAGAATGGCCGAGGTCCCCGGTGAGGGTACCGTTCTCTCGATCGGGGATCTCGTGATCGACGCGGGCGCGCGCACGGTGAAGCGCGCCGGTGAGGACGTCCACCTCACCCCGACGGAGTGGGACCTCCTGAGAGCGTTCCTGCGAAACTCGGGGAAGACTCTGACCCACCATCAGCTCTTTCGCGCGGTTTGGGCGGCCTCGTCGGGAGACCCGCAGCAGTATCTCCGGGTCTACGTCGCAAACCTCAGGCGCAAGCTGGAGCCCGACTCCGTGCGTCCGAGGGTCATCATCACGGAGCCAGGGGTTGGCTATCGCTTCGAGCTCGGCGACTGAACGGGGGGCCAAAGGCCCCCACTCCGCGGGCCCCGGCGCCCTCACGCTGTGGGTGGCGGCGGTCGCGGCCTGTACGCTCGTCCTCTGGACCATCCGAGACGCGGCGCACGAGGCGCACATGGCCCTGGCCTACCTCCTCATCGTGTTGGGGGGTAGCGCTCGCAACGGACGCTGGGTGGGGCTCGCGCTCGCCGTATCCTCCTTTCTGGCGTTCAATTTCTTCCTGCTGTCACCCTACTACACCCTCGCCATTGACGATCCCGTGGACTGGTGGGTGCTCGTTTCGTTCCTCGTCACCGGTCTCGTCGCGGCGCAGCTCTTCCACCGAACGCAGAGGGCCCTCGAGACGGCCGAGCGAAGGGCGTGGGAGGTGGAGAGGCTGGCGGCCCTGGGGGCCGAGAGCCTTTCGGTGCCCCGTGCCCTCGATGCGGTCACGGCCATCACTCGCGTGATCCGGAACGAGCTTCCGGTCCGCTCGGCCGAGGTGCTGATGTTCGAGCACGACGCGGATGACGGCCTGGTGATCGGGCGATCCCTGGGCTCCGAAGTCGAGGCGAGCGAGGCGCAGAGGGCCGTTGTCCCGGACTCGGCGCGGAGTGGTCGCATCGTCCTGCTGGAGGCCGACGGAACGGAGCACGTGGCCCCGGAGGGTGCCGACCTCGCGTCTCAGGTGACGGGGGACACGAGGCGGGTCGCCGTGCTCGTGCCCCTCCGTGTCCGGGACAGGAACCTCGGGATCCTCCGACTGGACCATCCGGATGGGGTCCACCTCGACCGAGCCCGGGCCATCTTCGCCGACACCCTCGCGTACTACGCGGCCCTGGCGGTCGAGCGGGTTCGCCTCGCAGCCCAGGCCGAGCACGTGGAGGCGCTTCGTGAGGCCGACCGTCTCAAGGACGCCCTCCTGGCCAGCGTGTCGCACGATCTGAGAACGCCGCTCACCACCATCCGTGCCCTCGCCTCCGACCTTCGGTCCACCGGAGACGAGCGGAGCGCGTTGATCGAGGAGGAGGCGGAGCGCCTCAACCGCTTCGTGACCGATCTGCTCGACCTTTCGCGGATCCGGACGGGAGCCCTGCCGCTCGAGCCTCAGGTCATCGCCGCCGAGGATCTGGTGGGGGCGATGCTCCAACGATTCGGGGGAGTGGCCGGATCCGATCGGATCGAGGTGCGCCTTCCGGCGGGGCCCATGCTCGCCGTGGGTCGATTCGATTTCGTCCATGCACTCAGGGCTCTCGGAAACCTCGTTGAGAACGCCCTTCACCATTCCCCGGAAGGATCCAGCGTCGTCGTCGACGTGAGCGAAGAGGACCAGGAGCTCTGTTTCTCGGTTCTGGATCGCGGACCCGGTGTGCCGGAGGCGGATCGCGACCGGATCTTCGAGCCGTTCGTACGCATCACGAACCCGGACGGCCGCAGTGGAACCGGGCTGGGGCTAGCCATCGCCCGGAGCGTGGCCGAAGCTCAAGGCGGGAGCGTCCTCTACCAGCCGCGCGCGGGAGGGGGGAGCGTGTTCGAGCTTCGCCTCCCACGGGAATCTCTCGAGGACATGATCTGATCCGGGTGCCGGGGAAGCCTTTGTGGCTTCTTAACGGAACCATCCGACATCTTCGCACTTCCCTTACGGCTCTACCCCTATCCTTGGTCCATGAAGAGCCGTGTGGGAGGACCGGACAGATCCGTCCCCGCTACCGAAGTCCGGCGCGACCTGGAGCTGGAACTCGAGATCGGATTCCGGATCGAGGAATATCACTGGGTGGAATGGAACGGAGCGTTTCCGCTCGAGACACCACGCCATCAGCCCGGACGATTCATCGGGCACCCCGGCGACCTTCTGGCACACTGTTATGCTCCCGCCCATCCGGACGCTCTCACCGCGCCTGAAGCGTACGCCAACCTTCCGCGCTATGCATCCGAGGTCGCTCCCGCGCTCCGCGCCGCGGAGCGCGCGGGCCTCTTCGCGGGGAAAGGCGCCACGCTCTCCTGTAGACGGACGGGGCAGTGGCGCGTATCGGTCGAGCGGACCGGGCTCGACCTGGAGGACGAGGTGCTCCCACGTCTCCTCTGCCGAGCGGCGCTGAGGCTGCTCGCGCGCGAGCGGACTGAGGAGGAGGTCTGAAAACGGTCGCGGGAGGATTCCGGGGTCCCCGGAAGAACGCGGAGCCTGTCGCGTTCGAACGGTCCCTCGGCGCCTCGGTTCGAGGCCTGCTGACGCCGGCGAGATTGCTCGTGCTCTCCTTCCTGGCATTGATCGTCTTCGGGACCGTGGGACTCATGGTGCTTCCTGGACTCTATGTGGGCGAGGGCATCTCCTGGCTGGACGCTCTTTTCACGGCCACGAGCGCCGTCTGCGTGACGGGCCTGATCGTAGTGGACACGGCCACGTACTTCACGGGTGCGGGCCAGGCCTTCCTCCTGGTGCTCATCCAGTTGGGAGGCCTCGGGATCCTGACGTTCACCACGCTCGTGATCCTCGCGCTGGGTCGCCGCCTTTCCCTCCACCACGAGGCGGTCACGGCCACCGCAGCCGACCTGGCACCCGACATCGACTTCAAGCACCTCATCCGTCACATCTTCCGACTCACGTTCATCTTCGAGGCGGCCGGAGCGTTCCTCCTCTTTGTTGCGTGGCTTCCCCGCTTCGAGCCCGGTGAAGCCGCCTGGCACGCGGCGTTCCACGCAGTGAGCGCCTTCTGCAACGCGGGCTTCTCGACGTTCAGCGACTCTCTGACGCAGTTTCAGGGAGCTCCGTTGAGCCTCACCGTGCTCATGGCGCTCATCGTGCTCGGCGGCATCGGCTTCTTGACCCTCGAGGAGATCCGCCTGCAGTGGAGGAATCGCAAACGCGGGGTGCTCACGCTCCACTCACGCCTCGTTCTTTCCACCACGGCCCTTCTCCTCGTGGGTGGCTGGGTGGCGCTGACAACGCTGGAATGGAGCAACACGCTGGCGGGCATGCCCGTTGGGCAGAGGTTGGTCAACGGGCTCTTCATGAGCGCGACCGCGCGAACCGCCGGCTTCAACACGGTGGACTACGGGGCGACCGCCAGCGGAACCAGCTTCCTGACGATCCTGCTCATGTCGATCGGCGGGTCCCCGGGCTCCACGGCCGGGGGGCTCAAGACGACCACGGCCGCCGTGATCGCTGCCCTCGCGGTGTCTCGCCTGAGGGGACGCCAGGTGACTAGCGTCCGCCATCGGTCCCTGCCGGACGAGACCGTGCACCGAGCGATCGGACTCTTCGTCGTCGGCTTCCTGCTCGTATCCGCGGCCATCCTCCTCTTCTCGGTCATGCAACTCGCGCCCGGGAGCAGTGAGCCGACGGACGGATTCCTGCGCTACATGTTCGAAGCGGTAAGCGCGTTCAATACAGTGGGGCTCTCCATGGGCGCGACCAGCGAGCTGGGCCCACCGAGCAAGGTGATCGCTATCCTCCTGATGTACATCGGACGGGTCGGGCCCCTCACCTTCGCGGCGGCTTTCACGCTCTCCCGCCCGACGGTGTCGGAGGAATTCCGATACGCCCGGGAAGACGTGATCATCGGATGAGAACGGCCGAACGATGAAGAGGAAACGATTCGTGGTGATCGGTCTCGGGAACTTCGGGTCCAGCGTGGCCGAGACCCTGCATTCCATCGGACACGACGTGGCGGCTCTGGATCGGGATCCGGACCGAGTGGATCAGATGGCTCGGCTGGTGGCGCGGGCGGCCGTGGGGGACAGCACGGACATGAGGACGCTTCGTCGTCTGGGAGCCGAGGATGCAGACGCAGCCATCGTCAGCACGGGAGACGACATCACCGCGAGCGCCATGACGGCCCTCATCCTCCGGGACCTCGGCGTCCAGGAGATCTATGTGAAGGTAGTTTCCCACGACCATGCCCGACTGATCGAGAAGATCGGGGTCACGGAGACCATCTTTCCGGAACGCGAATCGGGGATACGTCTCGGCAAGCGCATTTCCAGCCGCTCCCTCCTGAACTACATCCCGCTGGGGCCCGATTTCAGCCTCCAGGAGATGGCCGTCCCCGCCGAATGGGTCGGGCGATCCCTCCGTGACCTGCAATTGCCCCGGCAGCACGGCATCTCGGTCGTCGCGGTCCACGATGTGCTGATGAATGAGATCAAGTCCGTTCCGGACCCCGACGCCCCATTGAAGGAATCGGACACGCTCCTGATCGCAGGGACAGACGAGAATCTCGGGAACGCGGAGGGCGTGAGCTGACGACGTGATCGATCAGGCGTTGCCCGAGCCTGCCAAGAGATAGTCGACGACGTCCCTCGCGGAGTACGAGGTCCGGCCGTCGAGCCAGCGTCCGAGGAAGCCCAGGTCGTCGCCGGCCGTGAACAACTCGGGCTCCGAGATGCCATCCTCCAGCACCTGCGCGTGGCCAACGTTGGCCATCAGAGCGTTACAGAGACACTTGCGACCCTGCGTCTCCTCCGGATCCCCTCCCTTCTTAACGAAGGAGCTCACGGGCTCGGCCGGACAGCGATAGGCAATACGACCGGCCTCATCCTGATAGGCGATGCGGAGATAGCCGAGATCGCAGCGACGCGTGCGGCTCTCGTAGGTCTCGTCGGACATCAGCGTCCCCTCGAGCCGGACCGTCTTGAAGGGAAACCCGGTGGGCGACGCTCGGGGGTCGGTGAGGACCTCGGGGCTATGACCCCGACGGGCGTTCTTCAAGATCATCAGCCTATGCGCGTCATGGAGCCCGCTCTCGCGGCAATAGGCGAAGAGGGTCCCCACCTGGATTCCGGCTGCCCCGGCGGCCCGAGCCTCGGTCAAGCGATGGGGATGCCCCGCGCCGCCCGCCACCCAGAATGGCACACCGAGCTCGCCGATCTGGTCGAGGTCCGCCATGTCTCGCTCGCCGTAGATCGGTTCTCCCCTCCGGTTGAGGCCCTGGTCCCCTCGCGGCGGTGCGTTGTGGCCCCCGGCCGTGGGCCCTTCCACCACGAAGCCGTTGACCCGGCCGTTGGCCTTCCCGCTCAGGAACTTCGCCAACGAATGTGAGGCGACGACCGGAAGGAACGACGGTCGCTTGAGCTCCGGAAGGGAGCCGTTCCGGCCACGCTCGGGGTCGAACCGCAAGGTCTCGCGCTGGCCACGTGCCACGCCCACCACGTCGAAGCCGACCTCGGCCGGCTCGTGATGGCTCAACCGATCCAGGGCGCCGGGGATCTCTCTCGGAATACCGGCACCCATCAGTACGTAGTCGACCCCTGCGAGCATCGCGCCGTACAGCGAGGCGAGATTGGGGAGCTGGATCTTCGTGAGGAGGTTGATGCCGACAACTCCATCATGGCCCTCTCGGGCCAGATGGACCTCCACGAAGTTCGCCAGCACCGTGAGCTGCTGCCGGCTCCGGCTCACGACCTGTCGGTACATCGGCAGGAGTGCGTAGGGCTGGTTCTCCTCCCGCCCCTCGGGCAGGAAGTAGCGCTCCAGGACGTGCTCGGCTACGCCGGCGAGCGGAAAGGCCTCCATCGCGCGACGGACGCGCCCACCCTCATCGCCATCCTGGAGGCGACGCACGAAGAGTGTATCGAGCCCCGTGCCCGATACGACCCCGAGCTGGCCACACGAGGAAACGGCGCGGGCGAGTCTCCAGTTCGACACGCCGACCCCCATGCCACCCTGAATGATGGAGGGTAGTGCCGCGGCATGGGTCATGGGTGCTCCCGAATGGAGGACGCGAACACGACGTTTCCGACACGTGCACCCGCAACGCAGAAGTATGCGCAACAATGAACACTGCCCGGTCCCGCCTAAACCGTGCAGTGGGAGACCCCCCCCTTCGTAGGGTGGGGGATCTCCCTCGGCCATGACGGACGCGGATCCTTCTCAGCCGCTTCATCGATGCAATGCCCGCCATCGGCCCGAGTGCGAGCATGCCCAGAATGCGAGGAAGAAGGACGCCGCGAGCAGTCCCGGTCGGTCGTCCGCACTCGTCTAGAGACCTACGAGCTTCTTCGCAACGAACAGAAGGTTGGCGGGTCGCTCCGCCAACCTTCTCATGTACCACGAGAACCACTCAGATCCAAAGCTAATCAATACACGGAGTTGAGTATTCCCTGAGAGGAGCCGGCGTTGAAGATCCGGGGCGATCCCGAAGAGGGTCTCGACCTCCCATCCGGAGGCGGCCAACCCCAGCTCGTGGGCCCTCGCCATCGCATGGTGGACCATCTTCTCGTCGTGGGTTCCCAGACCTACCCTACCCATCCTCCCCAAACGGGCCTGCTGGAGCATCCGAGTCGCGAGCCGAGCGTAGGCGACGTCGACCTGCCTCTTCTGGGCAAAGGCCACCTCGGGGACCTCTGCGTACGCCCCCTTCACGAGCCGGATCGACGGGTGGAGCGGCAAGAGATCCTCGAGATCCTCGGGGGTCCTGCGAAGGTACGCCTGCAGACACACCCCCACGTTGGGATAGCGTTCGCGGACGGAACGGTAGAGGTCGAGCGTGCGGTCCACGTACGAGCTGGACTCCATGTCGATCCAAACCGTGCGGTCGCCGGCAGCCTCGACCAGCCGCAAAAGGTGGTCCTTGGCGATGGCGTCGCCGAGCCCCAGGCCCAGATGGGTGGGTTTGACGGAAATCTCGGCGTCGAGTGCCCGACCCCGCGCGTCGTCCATGACTCCCAGATAGCGATCGCAGACGCCCTGGGCCTCTTCTTCCGTCTCGACGTTCTCTCCGAGGTACGTCAACAGCACCCCGGCCCCCCTCTCCGCGAGGCGGGCCGCTTCTGCCAGCGCGTCCTCCGCCGACTCGCCGGGCATGAACCGCTTCGCGGCCGCCCGGACGAATTTCGTCCGGGGGAGCCTCCGCGTGAGGAACGGGTTGCGAGAGGCCCAGAGGAGAGCCGAACGCATCATGCGCGACTCCGTCCCTCTGGATCCATCACCAGGCCTCGGCCTTCGCTTATGCCACGGGTTCGTACCGGAAGGCTCCACCCTCGCCCAGGACGACCCGAATGGCCTCGGGTCGGGTCTCCTCCATCAAGCTGTGGAGAAGGAGCCTCGAAACCTCCGGAAGCACCGTGTTGGAGAGGATGTTGTCGATATTCCTCGCCCCACTCTCCACTTCGGTGCAGCGGGCCGCGATCGCGTCCATGACCGCATCGTCGAGGTCGAGGCCGACGCGGTGGGCCTCCTGAAGGCGTCGGCGGACCTTCCCGATCTTCAGGTCGATGATCGTCCGGAGGGCCTCGTCCCGGAGCGGGAAGTACGGAATGATGACCGTGCGGCCCAGGAACGCCGGTTTGAACACCTCGTCCAGCTCGGGCTTGAGAGCCTTCCCCAGCCCTTCGGGTCCGGGCATGGTATCGGGGTCCGCCGTGAGCTTCATGATCGTATCCGTGCCCGCGTTCGTCGTCAGCACGATGATCGTGTTCTTGAAGTCGATCTCTCGGCCCTCGCCGTCTTCCATCCGTCCCTTGTCGAAGACCTGGTAGAAGAGCTCGAGCACGTCCGCGTGAGCTTTCTCGACCTCGTCCAGGAGGACCACCGAGTAGGGCCGCCGTCGCACCGCCTCGGTGAGGACGCCCCCCTCTCCGTATCCAACGTAGCCGGGCGGCGAGCCCTTGAGCGTGGAGACCGTATGGGACTCCTGGAACTCGGACATGTTGATGGTGATGAGGTTCTCCTCTCCCCCGTAGAGAAGGTCCGACAGCGAGAGAGCGGTCTCCGTCTTACCCACGCCGCTCGGCCCCACCAGGAGAAACACGGCCACCGGTTTGCCCGGATCGTCGATGCCCGCCTTGGACGTGCGGATCCGGTGGCTGATCGTTTCCAGGGCGTGATCCTGACCAATGATACGGTCGCCGAGCCGGGATTCGAGCCCCAACGCCGTGTGGATGTCGTCTCGCTGCAGCTTCCCCACCGGTATGCCCGTCCAACCCGAGATCACGGCGCTGACGAGCTCGGCGTCCACGAACGCCGGGACCAGCCCCTCTTCGCCCTGGAGCCCCTTCAACTCTCCGGTGAGGGCGACGAGTCGCTCACGGAGGCCGTCGGCGTCCGCATCCTGCAATGATTCGAGGAATGCGGGATCGAGCGAGTCCTCCATGTCGGACGGAGCGTCGTCCGGCGCGTCGGGCGCGACCTGGCGTTCGAGGCGATGGCGCACGGCCCGGATACGGCGCACCAGCGAGAGCTCCTCTTCCCACCGCGCCCCCAGCTCTTCGAGCCGCTTCTTTTCGGCTTCCATCGCCTCGCCGATTCCCGCGAGCCGTTCCGAGTGGTCCGCGCCCGCGGCGCTCTCCCGCTCCAGAACTCGCTCCTGTACCTCGAGGTCGGCGACCCGCCGGAGGGCACCCTCGAGCTGCGCGGGCGTGGAGTTCTGCCCGAGCGAGAGCCGGGCG
>Ga0210123_1001159_pt1 | contig 14086 bp, 11 predicted proteins | sample Muzzi_PWB_D2_FD_185535 | JGI IMG/M metagenome (GOLD analysis project Ga0210123, IMG submission 185535) | Wetland microbial communities from San Francisco Bay, California, USA, that impact long-term carbon sequestration - Muzzi_PWB_D2 (SPAdes) | ecosystem: Environmental > Aquatic > Marine >... | reverse complement strand
CGTCCTGCGCCGCCTCCTCCAGCAGCCCGGCCGTGCACTAGTCTTCCTGACCGCACACGATCGCTACGCGGTCCGGGCCTTCGAGGTGGACGCCGTCGACTACCTGATGAAGCCGGTCAGCCGGGCGCGTTTCGCCGCCTGCCTCGAACGGGTGCGTGACTGGCTGGAACAGCGTCGCGCGGCGGGCGCCGGGAGCGACGAGTACGCCGATGCCGACGAGACGGTCGGCGTACTCGTCGGCACGCCGCGCGGCGAGCGCCTCGTGCGACCCGACGAGATCGACTGGATCGAGGCCGCCGACTACTACGCCGCCCTTCACGCCGGGGGAGAGCGACTTCTGGTTCGCGAGTCGCTGACGTCGCTGGAGGCCCGTCTGCCCGGTCGACTCTTCCTGCGCGTCCACCGCTCGGCGCTCGTCAACCTCGCGCGGGTCCGGCGATTCGACCCCTCCCGCGGTGGAGGCGGCCGCCTCCTGCTGCGTGACGGGACGGAGGTTCCCGTCAGCCGCCGTCAGCGCGCCGATCTTCGTCGACGACTCGCCGAGCTCGGCGGCTGACAGGTACACCCCGCGGTCATCTCGGCGACGGGTAGAGAAGGCCACCGCCTAACCTTTGACAAACTTTAGACACCGTGTTACTCTCCGATCAGAGAACGTCGAATAGACATGGAATCGTCTGCGTCCCGCAGCGATCCCATCACCTTATAATCGGAGGAGTACATGTTTCGCCATCGCGTAACGAGTTCAATCGCCGCCGCCGCCCTGGTACTGGGTTCGGCCGGTATCGCCCAGGCGCAGCAGGAGATGGCCGCCGAGGGACCGAGTATGAATATCGTCGAAACGGCCGTTGCGGCCGGGCAGTTCAACACGCTGGCCGCGGCGCTGAAGGCCGCCGGGTTGGTCGAGACTCTTCAGAGCGACGGTCCGTTCACCGTGTTCGCCCCGACGGATGCGGCGTTCGCGAAGCTTCCGGCGGGCACGGTGGAGACCCTGCTCAAGCCGGAGAACAAGGATCAGCTCGTCGCGATCCTCACCTATCACGTGATTTCGGGTGAGTACATGGCATCCGACGTGGTCGGCATGGACGCCGCGACGACCGTACAGGGCGACGACGTCAGCTTCAGCGTCAGCGACGACGGTGCCATGGTCAATGACGCGAACATCGTGAAGACCGACATCGCGGCCACGAACGGTGTCATCCACGTCATCGACAGCGTGATCCTGCCTCCGCAGGACTGATGGTATAGATTGCAGGCATGAAGCACGGGCTTTACGAGGCCCATCCGCAGGAAGACGGGGAGTCGCAACAGCGGCTCCCCGTTTCTCGTTGGGCGCAGCACGAAGACGCTAGCTCAACCTCGCCGGCTGACGATCGTGTCGAGTCGGGCCTGCGCCGCGCGCACCCTCGGCTGGAGCTCCTCGTCCGCGTCGGACCAGAGTTCGACGAAGCGGGCGTAGTGCCTGGCGGCGTCGTCCAGGTTTCCCGCCTCGTCCTCCAGCTCCGCCAGGCGCTCGTGGGCCGGCGCCAGTGCCTGGCCCAGCGCATAGCTATACGGGAGGAAGCGGTCGGAATACGGCGTCTCGACGTAGCGAGTGAGCGCGGCGATCGCCGAGTCCGGCTGGCCCGCCACTTCGTACGCCCGTGCGAGACCAAGCAGAGGACAGATATGACAGAAATCCTGGCGCGCACGCTGGAATGATTCGATCGCCGCTTCGGGCCGTCCCTCGGCCAGCGCGATCTCTCCCTCCACGCGCCACAGGTCAGCCCTCATGCGCTTCAAGTCCGAGGGCTCGAACTCCGTGCGCATCTCCGTGACCAGCGCCTTCGCGGTTTCCCCGCTTCCGGCACTGGCGTAGACCTCGGCGAACTCCAGGTAGGGACGGTCGCGGGGTTCGAGATCGGCGAGGGGATGCTGATCGAGAGCTTCTGAAAGGCGGGCCACGGCGGCTTCGGGGCGCTGTCGGACGACGACATCGGTCCACGCCGCCTGCACGACGGTCTCGTAGAATTCCGTATCGATCTCCGACTCGCTGAGGAACGCGAGGCGGATACGGATCTCCTCCTCCGCCTCGGCGAGCCGTCCGCGCGCGGCCGCGAACTGGCCCAACCGGAGCGCCAACCAGGCACGCCCACCCGGCGGGATGCCAGGTCCCAGATACTCGCGGAAGTTCGCCTCACCCTCGTCGAGTTTGCCCTGTGCCGCCAGCACCATGATGCTGGCCCGGGCGGGATTGTCCGCCCCCCATACCTTCTTGGCGGAGTCGAGCACCGCCTCCGCCTCTTCCACGCGCCCGGCGTTGACGAGGCCTGTGATGGCGTTCCAGTACGCCGGCCCCTCCTGCTCCGGCCGGAGCTCGATGGCTCGCTGCGACTGCCGGGCCGATCTTTCATGGTCCCCCATTTGGCTGGCTAGCACACCCAGGTTGACAACCGTCCCGTAGTCCTCGGGATCTTCCTCCAACAGCGCCTCATACTCGGCGGCGGCGAGCCTGGGCTCGAAGTCGACCAGGGTGTAGTAGATCGACGCCGTCTTGTGCCGCTCGATCTCGGTCAAATGGTCCCGATACTCGAAGGCGCGCGTGAACGCCTCGATCATGCGAGCACGGTTGGTGCGTCGGTTCCCGTACTCGATACCGAGAGCCCGCCAGGCCATCGCAAAGGTCGAGTCGAGCGCGACCGCCTGCTCCAGGAGCGTGACCTCGTCCACGTTCGGATCCTGGGTTCGCGAGTAGAGCTTCAGCGCTGCGAGGTTGCCGGTCGTCACCCGCTCCAGGGGGGGATCGGAACGAATGGAGCGGTACGAATCTCCCATGCGTTCGCGGAGCTTCTTGGAGAGCCGGTCGATCGCGGGAATAATGTCCGCGTCGTCCGAAGCCGACTCCCTCTGCGAGGTGAGTACGGTCCCGTCGTGCGTCGACACGACCCGAGCCGAGAACACGTGGCCGGAACCCGCCCGGTTGATTTCGCCCGTGACCACCGCGCCGGCACCCTCCCGCACCGCCAGCTCGGTCGCGAGGTCCGCGGTGAGAGGATCCGACGGGTCCCGGTCCATGCGCTGGAGCGCTTCCTCGATGAGGGCGGGGTCGGCCAGTCGGATGACACCCGACTGGGAGAGGTCCACCCGCAGCGCCTCCGTCGCGGCTTCGGACAGGCCGGAGTCCTCGGCCTCGAAGTCGGCCAGCACCACCAGCGCGCGTTCCTCCAGTTGTCCGCTCGCGACCAGCGTGCCCAGGGGCCCGATCCCCGCGGCCCGCATTCCGAGCCACGCCCCCACGACGATGGCCAGCAGGGCGAAGGCCCCCACGCCACCGAGCAACGACTTCTTCCAGGTGAACAGGCGGCGGGCGGCCGTGGGCGCCGAGCCGGTAGACGCGCGCTCGCCGGCGGACACCGAGCCCGGAGCGGACGGCTCAGGCTCCTGCGATCGCAGGCCCTTCTGCACGAAGGCCGTCGCGAGCACGATCGGCAGCCCCAAGAGCAACAGGATCAGGGCGGCGGGAGCGACCCAGTCGGGGAGGCCGAAGTTGTTGCCGATGACGTCGACGACCTGGAGGACGATCCAGGATGTTCCGAGATACATGCCCAGGACCTGCCACAGGGACCGCTCGTGCAGCTCGTTGATCAGGCTCTTCAAGTCCCGCGCTCCGTCGTTCTGGCCAGTGTTTCCGCTGCCCTGCCCTGGTCTCCCCAATGGGCCCGGCTGGACTCGAACCAGCGACCTTGGGATTATGAGTCCCCTGCTCTAACCAGCTGAGCTACGGGCCCGTCTGCGACAGGATACCGTGGTCGAAGGGGTTACGACAATCGCGGTCGCGTGCATGGCGGCTGACCTGATCCGGGTCTAACGTTCCGGCATGGCTACCCCACCCCTCGACGCCGTCGTGGTTGGCGCCGGTCCGAACGGCCTGGCGGCGGCGATCACCCTCGCCGAGGCCGGCTGCCGGGTCCGCGTCATCGAGGCGAACGACGAGGTCGGGGGCGCGGCGCGCACCGCGGAGCTGACCCGGCCGGGCTTCCTCCACGACCTCGGCTCCACGACGCACCCGCTCGGGGCCGCGTCTCCGTTCTTTCGCCAGCTGCCGCTCGCCGCGCACGGGCTCGACTGGATTCAGCCCGATGTCCCGCTCGCGCACCCGCTCGACGGCGGCCGCGCGGTCCTCCACCATCGCTCGCTCAAGGACACGGCGCTCGGCCTCGGACCGGACGGCGATGCCTGGCGACGCCTGTTCGGACCGCTGATCGACGACTGGCCGAAGCTGGAGGAGGACGTGCTCGGTCCCCTGCTCCACTGGCCGGGGCACCCCGTGACGCTGGCCCGGTTCGGCCTCTCCGCGATCCAGTCGGCGGAGCGCCTCGCGCACCGCCGCTTCCGGACGACCGAAGCCCGCGCCCTGTTTGCCGGCCACGCCGCGCACTCGATCCTCGCGCTCGATCGGCCCGCGTCGGCGTCCTTCGGCCTCGTGCTGGCGCTCCTCGCGCACCGCGTCGGCTGGCCGTTTCCACGGGGCGGCGCCGGGCGCATCACGGCGGCGCTCGCGAGCTATCTCCGCTCCCTGGGTGGAGAGATCGAGACGGGACGCCGCGTCGAATCGCTGGACGAGCTGCCGGTCGCCAGGCGGATCGTCCTGGACGTCACGCCGCGACAGGCCCTGCGGATCGCGGGCGATCGACTCCCGGGATCGACGCGCCGGGCCCTGGGCCGGTACCGATACGGGGCGGCGGCCTTCAAGCTCGACTGGGCGCTCGATGGGGCGATCCCCTGGGCGAATCCCGCCTGCGACCGGGCCGGCACGGTCCACGTGGGTGGGACGCTGGAGGAGATTGCGGCGGGGGAGCGGGCCGTGGCCGACGGGCAAGTTCCCGAGCGTCCGTTCATCCTGCTCGCTCAGCATTCGTTGTTCGACCCGACCCGCGCGCCCGATGGAGGGCAGACGGCATGGGCCTACTGCCACGTCCCCAACGGCTCGAGCGTCGACATGACGGACCGCATCGAGGCGCAGATCGAGCGGTTCGCTCCCGGCTTCCGCGAACGGATCCTCGAGCGGCACGTTTCGACGCCCGTCGTGCTCGAAAGCCAGAACGCGAACCTGGTGGGCGGCGACATCAACGGGGGCGCGCAGGACCTCCCGCAGATGCTGCGACGACCGCTCCTCGCCCCCCGACCTTATCGGCTGGCCGGACGCGGCCCCGGCTGCGTCTACCTCTGCTCTTCGTCCACGCCCCCGGGCGGCGGCGTGCACGGCATGTGCGGCTGGCACGCGGCCCGGACGGTGTTGATGGACGCGCGGCGCGGGTGAGGCGGCCGCAGGCCCTCCGGCCATGATCTACGGCGCCCTGGCCGACGGCGTCCTGCTCGTCCACTTCGGCTTCATCCTGTTCGTCGTCCTCGGCGGCCTGCTCGCCCGCCGGTGGCCTCGCGTATCCGTCGTTCACCTGCCGGTCGCGGCCTATGGCGCACTCATCGAAGTGTTCGGCTGGATCTGTCCCCTCACGCCGCTCGAGAAGGCGCTGCGGCGTGCCGCCGGGGAGGCCGGCTACGCGGGCGGCTTCATCGAGCACTACCTGCTCCCGGTGATCTACCCCGGCGGACTGACGCGGGAAGTGCAGGTGGTGCTGGCAGTGCTGGTCGTAACCGTGAATGCCGGCATTTATGGACTGGTCTGGCGCCGGCGGGAGCGACGCACCTAACCTGTCGTCATGGATCAGGCCCGACTCTACGCGCTTTACGAAACCGATCCGACCCCGGTCGTCGAGTTTCTCCGCTGGCTTGCCGCCGACTACGGTCGAACTGGCGAGCTGGAGGTGCTCGACGTCGGCTGCGGGCCGGGGCGGCTTCTGGGTCCGCTGACGGCCCTCGGCTGGCGCGTCACCGGTCTCGAGCCGGATCCGGAGTACGCGGCGGCCGCGCGAGAGAAGGCCGAGGCGCTGCGGGGGGCGAGCGTCCGGACGGGCGGCTTCGAGAACATCGCCGCGGAAAACGCGTTCGACGTTATCGTGGCGGTGAACGGCCCCTACAGCTACGTGCTCACGGCCGAAGCGCGCCGCGCCGCCGTCGAGCGCTGCGCCCGCGCGCTCCGGCCGGGCGGCCTCCTGTTCCTCCACTTCTCGAACTTCTGGTGGATCCTCCGGCATTACCGCGAACCACCGGAGCAGACGCTGACCGTGGACGAGATCATCGTGACCCGTACGGCCGAGCATGAGATCGACTACGACGCGGGCCGCTTCACCCACGTCGACACCTTTCGCTGGGTCGACGCGGAGGGTCGGTCGCGGTGCCTGTCGAAGACGCACACGATGTGGATGGTGGATCCTCCCGCGACGAAGCGCCTGCTTCGTGAAGCCGGCCTCGAGGACGTCCGTACCTTCAACGACTACGACGACCGCGAAGCCGCGCGGCTCGCGGGCAAGAGCGTACTGATCGCGGCGCGGCGGCCGGCACGAGGAACCAGATGAACGACCATCACGAGATGATGGTGGCCGACTTTCGGCGACGCTTCTGGATCTCGCTGATCCTCAGCCTGCCCATCCTCCTGCTCGCCCCGCTCATACAGGGCTGGCTCGGCCTCGAGGAAACGCTCGCCTTCACCGGTGACCGGTTCCTGCAGGCCGCCCTCGCGACGAGCGTCTTCCTGTACGGGGGATGGCCCTTCCTCACGGGCTTCATCGACGAGATGCGGAAGCGTCATCCGGGCATGATGACCCTGATCGCCCTCGCGATCACGGTTGCCTGGGGCTACAGCGTCGCCGTGGTCGCCGGAGTGGAAGGCGACGTCTTCTTCTGGGAGCTGGCGACCCTGATCGACGTGATGCTCGTCGGTCATTGGATCGAGATGCGCTCCGTGATGGGGGCCTCCCGGGCCCTCGAGAAACTCGCCCGTCTCATGCCGTCGGAAGCCCATCGCATAGCGGACGACGACGAAATCGAGGACGTGCCGGTGTCCGAGCTGGAGCCCGGCGACCGTGTCCTCGTAAAACCCGGCGAAAAGGTGCCGGTCGACGGTCGCGTTGTCGACGGTCGGACCTCGGTGAACGAAGCGGCACTGACCGGTGAGAGTAAGCCGGTCGAGAAGTCCGCGGGCGACCAGGTAATCGGCGGCTCAGTGAACGGCGAGTCGACGATTACCGTCGAGGTGGAGAGTACAGGCGCCGACACTTACGTCTCGCAGGTGATCGAGATGGTGCGGAAAGCGCAGGACAGCCGCTCCCACACACAGGACCTCGCGGACCGGGCCGCATTCTGGCTCACGATCGCGGCCCTGAGCGCGGGGGCGCTCACCCTCGCTGGCTGGCTGCTGCTAAGCGACGAATCGTCTCAATTCGCGCTGTCCCGCATGGTGACGGTGATGGTGATCACGTGTCCGCATGCGCTCGGCCTCGCCATCCCTCTCGTCGTGGCGGTGTCGACGGCGCTCGCGGCCCAGCGTGGACTCCTGATCCGCGACCGCTCGGCCTTCGAACGAGCCCGAAGGCTCGACGCCGTCGTCTTCGACAAGACGGGAACGTTGACGCGCGGAGAGTTCGGTGTAAGTGACATCGTCGCGCTCGGTGACCTCGACGAAGATCGCATCCTCGCGCTCGCGGCCGCTCTCGAGCGAAACTCGGAGCACTCCATCGCTGCCGGGATCGTTCGTGCGGCCGAAGGTCGGGAACTGGAGCTCCCGTCGGCGGGCGACTTCCGGGCGATCCCCGGAAAGGGCGCAGAAGCGAGGGTCGACGGCCGACCGCTTCGGGTGGTCAGTCCGGGTTACCTGGCCGAGCACGATCTGTCGGTGAACGACGAGCGCGTCGAAGAGCTGGCCGGCGGCGGTCGGACCGTGGTCTTCGTCGTGCGCGACGAGTCCGTGATCGGAGCTATCGCGCTCGACGACGTCGTGCGAGAAGAAGCGCGCGAGGCTATCCAGCGCCTGCGCGACCGCGGAGTCCGGCCAATGATGCTGACGGGAGACTCGCAGGCGGTGGCCGATCGGGTCGCCTCGGAGCTGGGCCTCGACGAGGTGTTTGCCGAGGTGTTGCCCGACGAGAAGGCCGCGAAGATCCGAGAGGTCCGGGAACGCGGCTTTCGGGTCGCGATGGTCGGCGACGGCGTCAACGACGCTCCCGCGCTCGTCGAGGCCGACGTCGGAGTCGCGATCGGCGCCGGCACCGACGTGGCCGTCGAGTCCGCGGACATCGTGCTGGTCCGCTCTGACCCGCGCGACGTGGCGGCTCTCATCGAGCTGGCGACCGCCACCTATGGCAAGATGATCCAGAACCTCTGGTGGGCGACCGGCTATAACGTGATCGCCATCCCGCTTGCGGCCGGGGTGGCCGCGGGCGCCGGGATTTTGCTCTCCCCGGCCGTCGGAGCCGCGTTGATGTCGGTCTCGACGGTGATCGTCGCGGTCAACGCGCGACTGCTGGGCCGCTCGCAAACCGCGACGGACTGACGCCGACGCTCAGGGCCTGACCCGGGCGAGCCTCATCGCGTTGAATACGATCGCGATCGTCGCGCCCATGTCGCCGACCAGCACGGCCACGATCAAGCTGACGTTGCCCGTCACCGCCCCCAGGGCCAACAGACCCTTGAGCCCCAGGGCAAGGCCGATGTTCGCGCGCACCGTGCGACGCGCCGAGCGGGACAGGCGCCGGGCATACGGAAGCATGTTGAGGTCGTCGCCCATCAGCACGACATCGGCGGTCTGCACGGTCGCCGGCGAGCCCGCGCCGCCCATCGCGATGCCCACGTCGGAGGCGGCCAGCGACGGCGCGTCGTTGACGCCGTCACCGACCATGGCGACGGCCCGATGCTCCCGGCGGATCGCCCGCACGGCTTCCACCTTCTGGTCCGGCCGAAGGGAGTGCCGTACCTCGTCCACACCCATCTCGGCGCCCACGGCGGCGGCCGCGTAGGGCTGGTCCCCGGTCAGAAGCACCTGGTGGTGGACGCCGTCGGCCCGCAGTTGGCGCAGTACGGGCGCGGCCTCGGATCGAGACCGGTCGGCCAGGCCGACGAAGCCGGCGACCCGCTCCTCCACGGCCACCACGACGACGGTTCGACCCGCTCGCTCCATCGGCTCCATGAGGGACGGCAGATCGTAACCGTCTTCCGCGGCGATGCCCGCTTCGCGCAGGAACTCCGCTGTGCCCACCGCCACGCGCATCGCACCGACGCGAGCCGTCACGCCCTGGCCCGGGTAGGCCTGGAACTCGGTCACCCCGGATGCCATCCCCCCCTGCGTGGCGAGCGCGGCGTCAGACGACCGCTCCCGCCACCGGCGAGCGATCGCCCGGCCGATCGGGTGCTCCGAGCGTGCCTCTACGGCGGCGGCGAGCTCCAGCAGGTGATCCGGCGCCGCACCGTTCAGGGGCACCACGTCGGTCACGTCGAGTCGTCCGCCGGTCAACGTCCCCGTCTTGTCGAACGCCATCGCGCAGGTCGCGCCGAGAGCCTCGACGTACTCACCGCCCTTGATCAGCACGCCGTGCCGCGCGGCGGACGTGAGCGCGCTCACGATCGTCACGGGGGTCGCGATCACCAGGGCGCACGGGCAGGCGATCACCAGCAGCGTGAGCCCGCGCACGAACCAGGTGAGTCCGGTCCCCAGCCCCAGGAGCGGCGGCACGAAGATCACGGCCACGGCCAGCCCCGTCACGGCGGGGGTGTACCAGCGGGCGAAGCGCTTTACGAACTGCTCGGTGGGTGAGCGGCGTGCCTGGGCCTCCCGGACGAGCCGCGCGATGCGATCGAGCGTCGTGTCGCCGGCGTCGGTGGTAGCTTCGATCTCGAGGAAGCCTTCGGTGTTCAGCGTGCTGGCGTAGACCGGGTCGCCGGCCCCCTTGGCGACCGGCACCGACTCGCCCGTCACGTTCGCCTCGTCGACCGCCGAGCGGCCCGCGAGGACGCGGCCGTCGATCGGCACCTTCTCGCCCGGCCGCACGCGGATCCGCTGGCCGGCGCGCAGTTCGTCGGCCGGCACGGAGCGTTCGGCACCGTCCTCGTCGACCACCGTCGCGCGCTCGGGTCGCAGGCGCAGCAACTGATCGATGGAGCGGCGCGACCGGACCACCGCGCTGTGCTCGAGCAGCTCCGCGAACGAGAACAGAAATGCGATCGCCGCCGCCTCGAGCGGCTCTCCGATGAGCACGGCGCCGGCGATCGCCACGGTCATCAGAAAATTCATGTCGAGCTTCAGCGTACGCGCGGCGCGGAGCCCCTTCGGAAAGAAGTTCCAGCCGCCGACCAGGGCGCCGGCCAGGAAGACCAGGCCGGCCGCGTCGAGTCGGAACTGCAGCCACCCGGCGCGATCGGGCGCGTGGGCGAGCCAGGCCAGGACGAGGCCCACCCCCCACAGGCCGCCGGAGACGTAGGTGCGCCGCGCCTCGGTCGTCCACCAGGACGAGGCGGTGGGCGCCGCGTCACCCGGCGACCCGGCCCGATCGAGCGACCCGGAGTTCCGCGCCTCGCAAGCCGCGCAACCGTCACTCAACGGCGTGCCGTAATCCGCTGTCGATGATCTCGGCCACGTGCTCGTCGTCGAGCCGGTAGTAGGCCATGCGGCCTTCCTTCCGGAAGCGGACGATGCGCAGCTGGCGCAGCAGACGGAGATGATGGCTGACGGCGGACTGGCTGACGCCGGCCACCGCTGCGAGGTCGCACACGCAGAGCTCGCGCTCGGTGAGCGCCTCGAGCAGTCGCAGGCGGGTCGGGCTGGCGAGCATGCCGAACATATCGGCCAGCCGATCGATGTCCTCGTCGTCGTGCCGTGCGGCCCTGGCGGCGGTCACCGCCTCATCGTGCACGAACTCGACGTCGCACAGGGCGTCTTCCTTCATGACGCCCAACATATGAACGACTGCTCATATGTACAAGAACTGCCTACGTGCCGAACAGCCGATCCCCCGCGTCCCCGAGACCGGGCAGGATGTAGCCCTTCTCGTTCAGCTCTCGGTCCAGCGCCGCCGCATACACCGGAACGTCGGGATGATCCTCGTACATGCGCCGTACCCCCTCGGGGGCCGCAACGATGACCATCAGCCGGATCGACTTCGCCCCGCGTGCCTTGAGGAACGCGACGGCGGCGCTCGCGGAACCACCCGTCGCGAGCATTGGATCGGTGACGATGTGGAGGCTGTTCTCGACGCCCGGCGGCACCTTGAAGTAGTAATCGGCCGGCTCGAGCGTATCGTGGTCGCGCTGGAGCCCGATGTGGCCGACCCGCGCCGTCGGAATCAAAGCCAGGACGCCCTCCACCATTCCGAGCCCCGCCCGCAGCACGGGAACGACGACGATGTTCGCACCGTCCACGCGGGCCCCTTCCATGGTTTCGAGCGGCGTCTCCACCGTACGGGGCCGTGTGGCCAGGTCGGCCGTCACCTCGTAGGCGAGGAGCTGGGCGATCTCGTCGATGAGTTCCTTGAACAGCTTCTTCGGGGTAGTCACGGAGCGCAGCAGCGACACCTTGTGCTGCAGGAGCGGATGCCGTGTGACGAGCAGATTCGGGTGCTCCGTGTCTCGGGCGAACGGACCGGCGGGTGCGAGGGTCATCGTCGGCAGCTCTCGGTCGGGGTCATGCTTCCACCACGATCGTCGCGGTGTCGCGGGGCTCAATCTGGCCGATCACCGAGGAGGCGTAGCCCGCCGCCTCCCATTCGGCGACGAGCGCGGAGGCGTCGCTGCGGGGAAGCGCCGCGAGCAGGCCGCCCGACGTCTGGGCGTCGCACAGCAGGTCACGCATCGTCGACGAGACCTCTTCCTTCCAGTCGGTGACCAGGGCGACGGCATCGCGGTTGCGACGGGTCCCCCCGGGGACGAAGCCGGCGGCGGCCAGCGCCTCGGCGTCGGGCAGCAGCCGGGGTGCCCCGGCCAGGACGCGCGCCGACACCTCCGACGCATCACACATCTCTCTCAAGTGTCCGATGAGTCCGAAGCCCGTAACATCTGTCATAGCATGGATTTCATGTCCATGTGATATCGCGGTGGCTTCGGCGTTCAGCTGGCGCATCGAGCGCACGGCCGCACGGATCGCGGGCCGGTCGGCGGCGTCCCGCTTGATCGCTGTGGCAATGACGCCGGTGCCCAGCGCTTTCCCCAGCACCAGCGCGTCGCCGGGGCGTGCCCCCGACTTACGGCGCAACTCGCTCGGATGCGCGAAACCCAACGCCACGAGACCGAATTTCGGCTCGGGATCGTCGATCGAATGACCGCCCGCGATCACGACGCCGGCCTCGGTGCAGGCATCGACTGCACCGCGCAGAATCCCCGCCGTGATCTCAGCCGGGAAGCCGGTTGCGGGCACCGCCAGCACACTCAGGGCGAGTACCGGTCGCGCGCCCATCGCATACACGTCGCTGAAGGAGTTCGCCGCCGCGATCGCCCCGAAGTCCTCCGGATCGTCGACGACGGGCGTGAAGAAATCCACCGTCGCGACCAGCACCCGGTTCGAATCCAGGGCATACACTGCCGCATCGTCCGGCGACTCGAGCCCGACCAGCAGGTTCTCGTCGCCGCCCGTGGGCAGCATACTCAATATGGATTTCAGGTCCTCCGGACCCAGTTTACACGCTCACCCGGCGCCGTGTGAGTACTGGGTCAGACGAACCCGCTCGGATGCGGGCGTGTTCATGCGCGTAAGCTATGGCCTACCAGTTCCGCTCCGCGACGGGGTCGCGGGAGCGGCTCCGCTGGAAGCGCTCCTCCTGCACCCGACGCTCCTCGGACGCGGCGGCCTCGAGCAGCCGGCGAACTTCCTCGGGCGTCATCTCGCGCCGCTCGCCGGTGTCGCCCTGCGCACCCCCACCACCGCTCGACTGTCCACCACCCGAGCCCCCCATTCTGCGCAGCCACTGGTTCACGACCTCGAGATTCCAGCGCGCGTCCTCGGCCTCGGGATCCGCCCGGAGGACACGGCGAAACGCGTCGCGCGCCCTCGTCAGCCCGGTACGAACCTGGTCCGCCTGGAGTCCGTTCGCCCCCTGCCCCTCCCGCGGCCGCGCTCCGATGCCATGGGCGACGCCGAGGTTGTACATCGCCGACTGCTCGACCCCCGGCCTCTCCGTGGCGACCACGCGCTCCAGCGGCTCGACGGCTCCCTCCCAGTCACCGCTCAGCAGCAGAGCGGCCCCGAGGTCGTACCAGGCGTGCGGGCGCCCGTCGCTCGCCGCCTCCCGGCGCAGCTCCGCCAGGCGCTGGGGCCCGAAGACGGCCCGCAACGAATCGACCCGGTCCGCATCCGCATAGAGGGGACCCGTCGACGCCTGCTGGGCCACTGCCGCCCCGGAGAGAAGCAGGAGGACCACTCCGCCGAGCGCCACGATCGCCCGTCTGCCTGCGGGCAGCCTCGGTCGACCCCTCCATGACCCGTGTCTCACGCGCGGCTCACCACGTACGCCTCGAGGGCGAGGCAGAGAAAGGCCGCCAGGAGAAGCCCGTTGAGGGCCGCCGTCGAAACGGGTGAACGGGCGCCACCGGCCGGCATCCGTTCCAGCAGGGCGTCCCCCGCCCGCGGACCCGACGTGTAGAGACCGCCGGTCGCACCGGAGATCCGACGCAGCGACGCCTCGTCGAGTTGTGTGACGACTTCCCGTCCCGCCTGGTCGCGCAGCCAGCGCCTTTCCGCGTCGGGACCGGAGGGCTCCGCACCCCCGACCGCCGAGTCCGGTGCCGCTTCGAGAGCGATGCCGCCCTCTCGGGAACGTGGCATCGGAATCCGGCCTCCCTCCGCCGTGCCGACGCCGATGGTGTGGATCGAGATGCCCGCCCGCCGGGCGCGCTCGAGCGCGACGTCCAGCGCCGTCTCGTCGACCGTGCTCTCGCCGTCGCTGAACACCACGACCGACCGCACGGCGCTCGACCGGCCACCTGCCAACACGACGAGAGCCTGCTCGAGACCGTCCACCAGCGACGTGCCACCCCGACCGACGTTCGTCGGATGGACGGACTCGGTGAACATCAAGATCGCGGCGCGGTCCTCGGTGAGCGGCGACAACACATATCCGGAGCCGGCGAAGTAGACGACGCCGATCCGGCCCGACAGCTGGCCGACCATGTGGCGGGCAAGCGCCTGCTCGCGCCGCAGACGGCTGGGCTCCACGTCCTCGGCCAGCATCGA
>Ga0210123_1001156_pt1 | contig 14102 bp, 18 predicted proteins | sample Muzzi_PWB_D2_FD_185535 | JGI IMG/M metagenome (GOLD analysis project Ga0210123, IMG submission 185535) | Wetland microbial communities from San Francisco Bay, California, USA, that impact long-term carbon sequestration - Muzzi_PWB_D2 (SPAdes) | ecosystem: Environmental > Aquatic > Marine >... | reverse complement strand
GTCCAGTTGACGCCATCTGGGCTGGTCATCACCCGGTTGCCGATGCCGGAATAAGCCACCGCGCAGAACAGGCCAAGCTCGGGGGACCAAACAACGCTCCGCCAGTTATTGTCGGCGGCGCTGGCGCGGGTCGTCCAGTTGATGCCATCTGGGCTGGTCATCACCCGGTTGCCGATGCCGGAATAAGCCACCGCGCAGAACAGGCCAAGCTCGGGGGACCAAACAACGCTGAACCAGCTGTTAGCGCTGGCGCTGGCGCGGGCCGTCCAGTTGACGCCATCTGGGCTGGTCATCACCCGGTTGCCGGTACCGGCGCTGGCCACCGCGCAGAACAGCCCCAACTCCGGGGACCAAACAACGCTCCGCCAATCATTATCTGCGGCGCTATTGCGCAGGGTCCAGTTGACGCCATCTGGGCTGGTCATCGCCCGGTTTCCGGTACCGGTACTGGCAACCGCGCAGAACAGCCCCAACTCCGGGGACCAGGCAACGCTGGTCCATGAGTTGTCTGCGGCGCTATTGCGCAGGGTCCAGTTGACGCCATCTGGGCTGGTCATCGTCCGGTTTCCGGTACCGGAATAAGCCACCGCGCAGAATAGCCCCAACTCCGCAGACCAGGCCACATATAGCCAGTTATTGTCAGCGCTGTTACTACTGAGCCATGCCGCACCGATCACATAATTACGCAGTGCGACATTCGGCCTGGCGATCGCGGCATCCTCAAGAGCCGCCACCCGGTTCTGGGCGTCGTCTGCTGTGCCCTTGAGATTTTCGAGGTTTTGATCCATCTCAGCATGTGTGAGTGCCAAGCCCTTGTCGGATCGCTTGACGATGGTGGTGCTCATGGTCGCTTCCTTTCAGTCGCGTCAGGCCCGAGGCGCGAGGCCAAAGGTCCGAGGTTAAATCTCTTCCAACAGGATCTCGATCGCATGTCGGTCGGGGCCGATCTCGCGGGAACTCAGCCTCGGTGAGACAAAACGGACCGTCCGCGGCACGTCCAGATGGTCGACCCAGGTGAAAGTTTTACGGATGCCAAGGACTGTGGTTTGCAAAAAGCTGCGCAGGGCGGTCAGTGTTGTGCCGTCGATGGCGTTGTATCCCGAGAACAACAGCCGGTGCGTGGTCAGCCTGTCCGCTCCCTTGGTGTAGACTCGAACCGCCCCGCCCGAATCGAACTCGCGCAGCTGCCGCGCCTGGGGCTGCAGGCCCCCGGGCCGGGCCGGATCGCTGTTGAACTGCACCGTGATTGCTCCGGAGACGAAGCGGGTCATGGGTCAACCAGCAGCCGGATCTGCACCGCATAGCGATCGCCGGCGATCTGCCTGATCTCCGGCAGCTGCGGATCGGCGATGCGGACGCTCCGTTCGACGCCGTCCTTATCCACGTAGGTGAAGCTGATCGCCATCCCGTCGGCCACATTGTTGAACCAGTCGATCAGCCGCTCGCGGTAATAACCGAGCAGGCGCGGCCAGGACAGGACCAGAATGTCCTCGGCAGCGATGATTGCAAACCCGAACCGCCGGCCGCCGGCGCTCAGGGCGTCGGCCTGGATCAGCTCGATATCGCGCGGCGGGCGTAGCGGGGCCTGCTCAAAATTGAGTGTCTGCGCGCCGAGGGCGAACTTGACGCCGGAGCCGGGGACGCCGATATAGCCGGCGTCGATGTATCCGGAGTCGACGTAGTTCAAACGGCCAAATCCTTACAGGCGACGATCAGGATCCCGTCGCCCGGACCATCGGTGAATGGTTCCTCGGTATTGAGTTTGTTGCTCAGCGGCGACAGGGTTTTGATGATTTCCGGCCGGTCTTTGCAGCTCGGTTTCTTGCTGCAGCGGGCGCAGGGTGCATCGATAGTCCACATAACTTTCTCCGTTCGAGGCTCGAGGCCAGAGGCCCGAGGCTAGAGGTTGATTTATGAAGCCGGCGACATCCGGTAGCGGTCGCGGAAGAGTCGCAGCAACTCCGGCGCCACGTCGCGCGCGAGGTCCCGTGCGCTGCTCTGGTTGGTGACGTTCGGGAGATTGAAGCTGAGGTTGCCGATACTGACGGATGGCGCCTGTGCCTGGCGGCTGCCAGTTTCCGACCTGGTGCTGACGGACTCACCGCGATGCAGCTGGTAATACCCGGTGCGCGGCACATAACGGGTGCCGACGGCGTACCCACTGTCGAACTTGGTGGAGGGTCCGGAGCCGGAGAGTCCGTAGCCCGAGTTGTCCATCAGGCCGCTGCCGGAGAGATCGAGACCCCCTCCATCCTTCATGTTGGTGGCCGTGTTGAAACCGGCAGTCAGCCAATCGTAGCTGCGAATCTGGCTGACTCCGGAGCCGATGAATTGATAGATGGCCGAGTTTTCGATGGTCATCGACAAAGAGGCGATCGCCTCGGTGATCCGGCCGATGCCGTCGTAAACCGACCCGGCGAAATTGGCCACCCCCTGCAGAACGCCGCCGAGCCCCTCAAAGAATGAGGTAATCTCCCCCCGGTGGCTGGTGACCCAGTTGGAAAACCGGTCCATCTGTCGGTTGACTTCCGGGGTCAGGGTCCTCCCCAGTTCGATCAAGACCTTGTTGATGGTGTTGTCGAACACTTCGGAGGTGCGCTCCGAGGATTGGCGCCAGCGGTTGAACGCCTCCTCGGTGCCGCCGGCGGAGCGCTCGACATCCTTCTGGGTCTGGTTGTACTGGTCGAATTCGTCGGCCAGTTGCGGCCCCAGGCCGGTCAGGGCTTCGGACGACTCGAACAACTGACTCAGTTGCAGGCCGGAATCGAGGGCGTAATCCTTCACTTCTTTCAGCGCCCCGGACAGCCCGAGCTGCTCGATCGCCGCCTGCCCGCTCTCGAAACCCAGCTCCTGGAGGGCGTCGCGCATGTTCTGCTGCGGTTTGAGCAAGCCCATGACGATCGCCCGGTACTGGGTGGCGGCCTGGCTGGTCGAGCCGGCGGTCTGGGTGAGCCGCGACATCATCGCCGCCATTTCGTACTGACCGATTCCCGCCTGGTGCGACAGGGCGGCGATATCGCCGATGACCGGCACCAGCTCCTGAAAGGTGGTCTGCCCGTAGCGCTCCATGGCGAACAGCAGGTCAGAGGCCTGGGTGGCGTTGTCGATCTCGCCGCTGAAGCCGGCCATCAGTTTGGTCAGGGCGCGGATGGTGTCGGACTGGTCGACGTGGGCCGCCTTGCTCCCCTTGGCGGCGGTGGTCAGTAGCTCCTGCGCCCGGGCCTGATCGGTGACCCCGGCGGACAGGGTCTGATAGTAACCGCGCATCAGGGAGGTGGCGCTGCCGAGCTCCTCGGGCATGGCCATGATCCGCTTGTCGATGGCGCCGAGATTTTCGTCGGTGACCTTGCCCATGTCGACCAGGGCCGATTCGTAATCCTCGAAGGCGTCGAGCCCGGCCGAGGCGACCCGCTTGGCGGCGTAGGCGGCAGCCGCCGTGCCAATGGCGGCATAGGCGGCAATGGTTTTGACCTTGTAACGCTCCACGAATGAGGCGCGCTTGCCGTACTGGTCCTGGTCGATCTCGACCAGCTTGGCGGCATAGGCCTTCTGCGCCCGCTGCAGCTCGTCGGTGGTGGCAAGTCCGCTGCTTTTGATCTTTTCGTAGGCGACCTGGGCGGCGGCGCGCTGGTTGTCGAACATCATGGAACTGGTGACGCCGAGCTGCTTGAAGTCGCGTTCGAGCAGGCTGGTCGACTGGTGTCCGGTGCGCTGCAGTTCCCTGATCGCGGCTTCGGCTTTTTCAGCGCTCCCCTTGATCAGCAGTTTGATGTCCTTCGCCATCGTCGTCCTCTTTCAGTTCGTCCTCGATGACCGCCAGCAGTTCCAGATCATCGAGGTCTGCCGCGAAATTCCGGCAAACCGTGCCGGGGTCAATCAGCGTCCGCAGCCTGACGATCAGGCCGCGCAGTTCCAGCGCCCGTCTCCCGGCAGGACCTGGCGGGGGGATCAGGCAGCCCTGCTCGGTCAGGCAGGGCGGGGTCAGGTTATCCACCTCCTGCGCGTCGGCGCAGGCCTCGCAGCTTACTCCTGGGTAATCGCGTTTGGCGCGGAGGTGGTCGCGGAGTTTTTTTCCGCTTGGGCCTTCTCGGCGGCGAGCATCCGCTCGAAACTCATCGGCACGCTGAGCACCAACACCCGGAACTCGGCGTAATCCTCCATCAGGTAGACGACGTTCTCCGGGGTGCAGGGAAACTCGGTCTCGCCGTCACGCAGGCCGCGCCAATCTTTGACCACCGCCCGGCCGAGCAGGCTGCGGAACTTCGGCTCGTCGCGCTCCTCGCTGCGAAGTCCGGTTCCTGGGTTCATCCTGGTGATGGTCGCCTCGGCAAGAATCCGGTCCATCTCCGACCGGTTGACATACTGGCAGAGGATCTCGACCTCCTCGGTCAGGGGCAGCCAGGCCTGAAGGTCCTTTTTTTTCAGGCGGGATATGTCCATGATTTCTCCTTACGCCAGCGGATCGGTGGCGAGCTGGTTGATGCCACTGATCCGGAACGGTTTGGTGATGCCGGTCATCCCGGTCGGGGCGCTGCTGGCCGCATGCACCAGGAACTCGACCGGCTCCTTGATGATGCCGACCTCGTCGACCACGTCGACGCTTTTGAGCTGCAGGTGCGGAAACTCGATCTTGAACGTCCGGTAGTAGGTCGCGGCGATCAGCGCGCCGGTGAAGGTGATGTCCGCCTTCTTGCGGGTGTCGCTGCCCAGATCGGTCAAGCGGGTGACACCTGTGTGTTTTGGAAACTGCAGCTTCAGGGTCACCTCGGGCAGGCCGTCGTTGACCGGCTCGTCGATCAGGTCCTGACTGTTGGCCCCGCCGGTGACGAAACTGCCGTAGGTGCCGGTCAGCTTGCGCATGGCGGTCAGCTCGAAGCTGCTGGGGCCGATCTGATCATCAACGTCCAGGGCGGCGCCGCCCTGATCGTTCATCCGGAACACGCCCTGGGCAAACTGGACGCGGTTGGATACCTCGGCGAGGGTGACGTTGTTAAAAGAGGTCGCGTCGTTGGTGCCGTCGTACAGGACGTTGTCGCCGATGGTCTTGGCGATCAGTTGCAGCGGTTTGCCCTGCTCCCCCTTGATGGTGAGTCCGGCGATCTTGAGGCTTGGCACCTCGGCCACATAGTTTTTCATATGCTTGGCAAACGTCGCGAACAGCCCGTCGGTATTGTCGGCCAGATCATAAACATAGGCATAGGCCGCTGTTCCCCCCTGCTGCGCCGGCGAGCCGGCCGTGCCCATGAACAGGGCGATCAGCAGGTCGAGCCCGTCGTAGCGCAGATAGACGGGGAGATCGCCTTCGACCTTGACCGCGCCAGGGGTGCCGTCCTTGGCCCAGAACTGCCCGAGGGAATCGTCGATATCGACGTCGGCGTCGCGCTTGATCCCGGTGGCCAGGGCCAGAAAGCCGTTCAGGGCGCCACAGGCGACAGCGGTGCCCCAGGCGGTGGCTTTTTTGATGGCGAACTTCAGTTCGCTTCCGGCGACAGAACTCATGGTTGATCTCCTTTACTCTTGGTTGCGGCCTCAGCCTTGCGTTCCCAGGGGGCCTGCCAGCCCTTTTCGGGCCGGTCGAACAGCTGGTCGCCGAAATCGTTTTCGTCGATGGTGTAGGACTGCCCTTTTTTGATTTCGCCATATTTCGGGTGGTGGCCGGCGTCGATGCGGGCCCTGACGGTGATGGTCTGCATGGCTCTCTCCTTTATTTGGTCCCGGTGATCATTCCGGCGATTTTTCCAAGGGCGCCCGTTGCGCCGCGTTTTTCCAGCGAGCGGCCGAGCACCCAGGTACTGACCACCCCGCCCCAGGCGACCCAGAACTCGCCCGGCAGCGGCAGCGGCGCGAGGAGCGCGGTCATCGTGCTGGTTAACTCGCCGGCAGCTCCGAGCCACAGGCTGCCGGCGGCCACCAGGCGGGCCAGAAACGGGAACAGGACATAGTTGATGCCGATCATTGCCAGTCCGCCATAAACCACCGTTGGCCGGGCGCGCTTGGTGTAGTTGTCTCCCTGGTTGAGTTCGGCGACCATGATTTTGCTTTTGGCATCGTCACGACGGTTGATCTCGTCGGCCAGGGCCTGCTGGGCGGCCAGTTTCTGCTCCGGGGACGCGTCCGGTGGAAAAAATCGGTCGACCAGCCCTTTCGCCAGGTCGGCCACGCTGCCAAGTCCGGTCAGGTCCATAATCAAACCTCCTGATAGTGGCGATAGCGCTGCTCGATGCGGGTCACGTAATCCTGCATCTGCCGCCAGTCGGGCTTGCGGCCGCCAACGATACAGCGGCCGTCGGCCAGAAATTCGCGGGTGTAGGTCCAGAACTGGAATGATCCCGGCGGGCGACCGTCAGCGCGCCAGCCCTTGTGTGAGCCGGCCAACCCTTCGGCCTCGCGCCCCAGAACGAACGCCTGGTTGATGTAACCGCGCCCGCCGTTGTAGGAGGCGAAGGCAAAAAACAGCCGGTCCTGCGAGATGGCCGCCTCATCCAGGTGGCGCCATTGATCGGCGAGATAGCGGATGCCGCCATCGAGGTTCTGCACCGGGTTGAACGAATCATGCACGCCGAGTTCCCGGGCCGTGGCCGGCATCAGCTGCAATAGCCCCTGAGCCCCAGCCGGAGAAACCGCCTGCGGATTCATGCGGCTTTCCTGCCAGACCTGGCCCTTGATGTAGAGGTGGGCATCGTTGCCGAGTTCGGTGAGGATCTCGGGAAAATGCTCCTCGACCTTGCTGCGGATGATCAAATCGAAACGGTCTTCAGGCTTGATCGCGGACATGGGGTCGTTTCTCCGGGTCATAGGTGCGACGGCCACCGGGCAACTCGCCCTGACCGTGCATCGCGTCGCAGCGCCCTTCGAGGCGTGACAGGCGGTTTTCGTGGTTATCGCCGCGCTGGAACAGGGTGCGCAGCGTCTCTTTCAGTCCCCTGACCTCGTCCTTGAAGTCGCGCAGGATGCGCTGCACCGACCAGAGAAAATAGCTGGCCAGCACCAGAGCCAGGATCTGGACGAACCAGGGGTCGACTTTTTCCAGCATCAGGACGCCCCCATCAGGGTCACGTAAGTCAAGACGAACTCGACGTTGACAAAACTCAGGAACCCACCTTCGCCGGCCTCCTCAACGGTTGACGATGATGTCAGGTTCGGATCGACCAGTTCTACCAGGCCGCCGAGGGAGCGATCGGCGTTGAAGGCTTGCAGGATATCCTGCCGGAGTTTCTGACCTTCTACGCCCCGCTCGGTGTCGGCGATGAACCCCTCGATTTTGACCGGCAGGCTGTGATTCTCCTCGCCGAGCGAGGGCGGGGTGTCGCCGCCGGTGCTGTCGGTCACCTCGCCCGGGTAAAGGATGGTGCAGGGTTTTGCCGGCGGCGCGGTCTGGTATTCGAGGTTCAGAAAAAAATTCAGCCCGGCGTCGGTGCGGTAGCCGCCCGCGACCAGGATCTGGGCCTGCAAAACCTGCAGGGCGGTGATGATGGCGTCATAGCGGCTCATGCTTTGACCAGCCCCACCACGGAAAACCCCGAATCGCTCGGGACCGGCTCGCGCCAGAATTTGTATTTGATGCCGTCGACCGTGACCCGATGGGTCATGTTGTAGGCGGCCAGCTCGACGGCCTTGCATTCGAGCGACGGATGGATGACCAGCTGCTCGGCGCTGTGCGGCGACAGGAACTCGGTAGCACGACGGTAGATGCCGCGCAGGGTGCCGATCTGCACGTCATTTAAGGTGACCGGGTAGTCCTGGGCCTCGAAGGCGTCGAGGAAAATATCGAGATCGGTGTCGTCAAATTGCATCGGCGGTTCCCTTTGCCACATAGGGCTCGAATACATTCAAGAGCGGCCCGCTGATGCTTTTAATGTTGGCCGTGGATTTCCCGAAAACATTCTTCCAAAAATCAAGCTGGTCCTTGATGGTGATGGCATATTCGCTCTTCGTGGGGTAAAAATAGGGAGTCTTGCCGGAATAACAATCCATCCCGCAGAGCAGGATGATAGACGCCCCCAGGAGCTCCGCAAGCCAGACCCCGAGCCACGAGGTCATCCCGTAATTGGTATAGGTGATGTCCAGGACATGCGTCGCAAAATCTCCATAGGGGGTAATCACCACCGGAACGCTCTGCGCCGCTTTAGCTAGACAGCTAAGCCGGTAGGGGTTGTCAAAAAAAACCATAAATTCACACGGGTAGCCGTGCAAAATCGCATGGTGGTTCACCCCGATCAGCACCGGGTTGAGATGTGCTATCTTCTCCAGATCCCCCGGCATGGACGGTCCGCCACCCAGGACGGCGATCGGCCGGCCGGCATGCAGCCCGCGCAACTGATCGACGCTGGGTTTTTTGTCGCCACCATCGAGATAGCGGGCCTTCCCGGCAGCGACCAGGTCGCGAGCTTCCTGGTCGCTGACCAGTTCAACCCCACCTGCCGCAACGTCCCGGCCCGAGGCCTGGGTATTTCGTAAAATTTTAACCTTCATGGCGCCTGTCGTTTTTATTTGTCGCCAGCCGTCGCTCTTGCCTTCTGGGCCTTGAGTTTCGGATCACAGGATTTGGCTTTCCCCATAGCGACAAGATAGACTGCATCCTCGTTGCTCACTTCGTTGGGGACCAACAACACGTCCCCTTTCGCAACATCGACCGATCCGCCGGTAGGGATACCCACGGTTGTCGCCCGGGCGATTTCAATGGCATTGATTTTCTTGCTGGCTTGATCTTTGTTCACGGTATACCTCCGCTATTAGATGTTTAATGGTGGCCGGGGATTTCACGCCGCCGGCCACCATGTCTTGGGTGTTGTTCAGCCGGCCAACGCGTCTTTCATGGCGGCGAACGACTGAGCGCGGCGAACAGCGACATCGGCCATCATGAAGCTGGTCAGCTCGATCAAGCCCTGCTTTTTGAGGGTGAACGGGTCAGCGATAATTTCCAGGACCCCCCACTCGCCAATCATCAGGTCGGTCCAGTTGCCATAGATGATGGCTGAACAGACGCCGGACGACGAGCCTTTGTCGAGATTCGAGGGGACCTGGTTGGTGGCTGCGGCGCGGTAACCATTGAGCTCGCCAAAACCTCCGGTCCCTTTTTCCCAGATAAACTGCGCAGTGCCGTTCGCTTTTTCGGTCTGTTTGAGCTTGCCGCGCGCTTTGGGGTTGGTCAGATAGGCCAGGGTCCCGGCGTCGGCGTTATCGACCGCGACTTCAGTTTCCAGATCGACGATGTGCGACCATCCCGGAGCGAGGCCGTTGGTCCCGCCGACCACCGATCCGATCCCGGAGGTATTGAGGATGCCGCGCGGCTGGTTGTTGCTGCCGGTCCCGGCAATAGAGGCATAGTCGAGCCCAAGAGCGTTGACCGCAGCCAGATCGTCACGGATCAACATTTCGATATCCTCGCTCCCCTGGGCGAGCATCTGCCGGGTGACCGCAGTGGTTGCCTGGGCCGATTTCGGACCCATGGCGATGGCGCCAAGGAAAGCCGACAGGTCGGACTCGGAGACGTTTGTCCCGCTGTTCTCTGCCATCCATGACAAAACTGCGGATGCTACCTGTTTGGGGAAGCTGAGGTTACCAACCAACCCGGAGAGGACCCGGGCGCCGAGAGCGCGGGTCATCATTTTGTTCCGCAGAATCTCGATCAGCGGCATCATTGAGGTATCGACCAGATTCCCGCCGGCGGCCGCGGACAGAGTGCTTGATGCTGTAGCCACCGGATCGCGCTGAGCCCGGCCACGCAAGGACAGGGGGATAAAAACCCCGGACGAACTACGACCGAGCTTTTTCTCGACGGTCTGATGAACTTCCAGCTCAATTCCGCCAGAACGCTCGCCCAGCGCCAGCAGGATGGCATTGCGGACCGAATACTCCTGGTCTTCGCGATCACTGAGCTGGACGTTCGGCGGTTCGGGAAGGGATGCCGGTTTGGCGCGCATCTTGTCGAGCACGGCAGCCTGGAAGGCTTCGACGGACGCACCGTTGTCGACAAACTGGCGGGCCAACTCATCAACCCCGGCGACGGTCTGGAAGGCCCGGCCTACGGCCTGGATTTCGTTGATTCTCTTCCGTTCGGTGGCGCGTTCCTGTTCGGCATTGACAACAGGGGCATTCGGAGCCGGCGGAGGGTTGGGAGACATCCCGCGGCCCTGGCAGCGGGGGCAGGTGTCTTGATCATGTTCGTGGCCGCAGGCGGCGCATCGTTTCATGGTGGTTCTCCTTTCTTCGGGTAAGGGTTCAGCGGTATAGATTTCGATTTCGCGGGGGTCGCCATATCCCATGGAGCGGCCAAGTCCGACGGAAATATCGGCCGGGACCGAGACGATAGAAACTTCCAGCGGCTCCCAGTCGACCGCCCGCAGCACATCCGGTTGACCGTTCTTGCCCTCTTCCTCGAGGATGAAACGGAAAACGTCGTAGGCAAACGAGACATTGACACGGATCTCGTCGAGCACATCCTGCCAGATCTCTTGAGCGCGGGCGCTTTTCCCAAAACGCACCAAGGCGCGCCCCTTGCGCGTCTTCTCGTCAATCCAGGCTTTTTCGATGACACCGACCTGATCGCGGGTGTTGTGGTCCATCAGCAGCGGGCCGGCCGAGTTGATCCGCTTCAGGCGGACCTCGTCGGGATTATGGCCGAGGACCTCAATACCAAACCAACGGACCACGTCTCTCGTTTCCGACGAGAAGCTGAGTTCGATGGTGCGGTTCTCTTCATTCAGGGTCTGCCGGTCAAAATTCAAGACGCGCAGTTGCGGGCCTTGCATTTTGACGGTACGGGCGAGTTTGCGCAGGTTCGGGTGCGGCATGCTTTCCTCCTGTCAGTTGGCCGGGACGGCCGGTTTCTTGGCCGGCGGCCTGACCTGGTAAGCTTCCTCGAGCCGCTGCTCTTCCACCAGCGTTTCGAGATATTCCTCGTAATCCATGTCTGTGGTCTCGGACAGGATGCGGCTGCGGGTGTCGAGTCCGTTGTTAATCTGCTTTTCTTTTGCTGTGGCGTCCTGCAGTGGGTTGACGTAACCCCAGCGCCGCGGCCTCCAGACAACGGACAGAAATCTATCGAGTTTGGCGAAGGGCAGATTGACCTGTCCGGACAATATGGCTAATGGCAGCCAGGCGTCGAAAACGTCACTACATAGCCAATCGACCAGCCATCCCTGTAGTGACTTGTAGAGATCACGATCCTCTTCGGTGCCAAACCGGATCGATGAAAAATTGACTTCCGACAGGTCATTCCCCAGGGAGACATAATTGAGGCCGGCCCCGGAAGAAAACGCCCGGGTCATGCGCTTCATGAACGGGTCATAGTTCCCGGCCGGATGTTGCGGGTCGAAGGTCTTGAGCCGATAGCCGTAGGGAGCAATTCCGAAAGTGCCGGCTTCGGCTTCCTCAATAAATTCACCATCCTCCTCTTCGGCGTCATCCCCCGCGAATGCCGAGGGGTCCGCTTCGGGGTCGGTCTCGTAGAAACCCATCTTGCTGGCGGCGATCAGTGAAGCGACCAGCTCGGCCTCCTCGTAACTGTCCATTTTTTTTAACCGGCTCATGCCGGCGTGCAGCCATGGGATGGCCCGGGTCTGGCGGACGAATTCGGGAAGGTAGAGGTGGGTAATTTCTTCCGCCAGAACCCGTTCGTGGCTGCTGCCCCCGCGCGGCTGGACAAAGAGCATATCTCCCGGGTGACGACGCAATAGGTGATAAGCGACCGGCCGGTCCCAAGGGTTGAGTTCGACCCCCATGCGGATGATATTGCCGTTCGGCAGGGAGGCGTTCAGGGTTTCGTCCAGGTGATCAGCTTCAATCAGCTGCAGAGCAAACCCGAAAAGATTGTCGAACCCGCGCACCTTGCGGATTAGGACCTCACCGTCCCGCGCACAGGTTTCTAGCGCCAGCCGTTGGATATCGACCCAGCTGAGCTTCCCGGTGACATCGCAGGTGCTGCGCTTACCCCATTTTTTGAAGCCGGCTTCGATCTGCCGATTCGCGGAGCGGTCGAGGGCTCCATCCGGGTCCTTCGCCTTAGCCTGGAGCCGGATCCCGGCTGGCCCGATCACGTTATTTTTCAGTAGTCGGCAGAAATGCTTTGCCAGTTCGTTGTTGAAATATAGGTCGCGCGAGCGGTTCCTGGCCTTGCGCAACCCCATTCGGGTGATGCTGTCGGCGTTCTGTCCGGAGGGGTTCCAGGACGATTGTAAGCGGTCCGTCGCAGCAGCTTTGAGGGAGCGCAGGGACGCCTGCCGATAATGCCGAACAACCGGACGACGCGCAGCAGCAGTGAGTTGTTCCATCTGGGCTTCAACTGCAGCGCGGCCTGTCATTTTGTCCCAAAATCCTGCCATGATGTCCCTTTACAACCTGAATTTTACGGTGCGGCCGACGCCTCGCCCCTGCCGGCGCTTTTCGCGGCCGACCTGGGCGGCCAGTTCGTGACGGTATTTTTGACGAATACGGATCAGTTCTTCCAGGGGGGTACGGACCAAGCGCCGACCATCGATCTGCAGTTCCAGTTGGTCCTTGGTGGCCCGACCTTCGATGATCGCCTCGATAGCATCGATGACCCGTTGCGCATGGCTGCGACCGTCATACCCGGCGATGGCTTCAGTCAGGCTGGGGTTAGCCTTGATCCGTCCGGTGTAAACGGTGTGGCGCTCGGTATCCTTTTCGACGTAACCCTGGGTATAGTAGGTGCCGTGGACAGTCAGTGTATCTGTGGTGATGGTAATTTTATGGGCGCTGCCGTCAGCTTCGGATTGCAGATTGACGACCGCCGGGCCGCGCAGGGCGTATTTGAGAACCCAGCCGTCATCGGCCGGGTAATCGGGCAAGGCGCGCGTCCATTCGACGGTGTCGCCGACGGTGATTTCAAGAGGCTCCCGGTCATCCATGCCGGGAAGTATGGGAGGGTTTTACAATCTAAACCAGACGTCATTCCGACACATGGCCACACATAGCCACAAAATGTTGTGGATAGGGAGGCTGTCCGGTTACTAAATCTGGTGGTTATTCGGTCCACGACTCTGGAGGTATTTCCCCTTGCAAAAGATAATTGTCGACAGATGATGCAAGGATCTTTGTCCCGCGGGTGCCGGGCCGGCCGTTTGGATTGTGGGCGCTGATTTTGCCGGCAGACAGTAGATCGTAAATATGATCTCGGGAGCATCCGAGCATTTCCCTCACTTCGTCAAATCGGAGCAGTTTTCTCCTGGATTTCATATCATCACCTCTCAAGCGGTTTTCTGATGGTCTTTCTCCCTCGGCAGACCTGGCAGGATTGCCGAGGATCGCGCGGGTTTCTTCCGGTCCCCTGGCAGTAGGGGCAAGTTTTTTCCTGAGTTTTCATCACCACTCCTTGTTGACGCGCCCGAGCAGCCCGCCACCTTTGCGGACCCGGCGCTTGCGACGGGTTTTTGCCTTAGGCAAGGGTTCTTCTGTTTGCCCGGCTCCGGACGTTTCCTGTTTTTCGGCCGCTTGCGCTTGTGACAGTAGAGAAGCCGAAAGCTTTTTGTAGTTCGGGTTGAGTATCTGCCGCACCGCCATATTCCCAACGCGGATATCAAGGGCCTCATTGCGGATAAATCCATCGCGCAGCGCCCAGACCACCTCTATTTTCCCGGTCCGCTTGTTTTTCTCACGCTTTGGCGCTTCGGCGCAGAGCATGCGGAAATATTCGTAGTCATATCCCTGGTGCCAGTGACAGCAGCGCGGCCCTGGGCCCGGGGTGCTGAGCCAAGAAAAAAGCAGGTCTTTGCCGGTATCTGTGCCGATCTCGTAAAAGGGTACTTTGTATTTTCGGCTTCTGCTCGGCTTGCGCGGCACCAGCGGCAGCCCCCGGGTGTTGCTGCCCTTGTGGGCGACATACTTGCGGGAGCGGCGTTTGAATTTGCCGGCCTGGTCGGTACGGTAGCCGATATCGATGCCGAGGCGAACAATGGACAGATCGGCGCCAGTTTCGTGGCGGTAGGTGGTCTCCTGGGCCCAGTCGTGGAGTTGATCCCAGACTTCGTCCTGGCTGGTGTCGCCGTGGAACACCCGGTATTCGATCCCCCAGCTTTGGTGCCCGTCTCCCCAGGCGACGGCCTCGACCTCGATGCGGTTTTTCTGTACGTCAGCATCGGCGG
>Ga0210123_1001153_pt1 | contig 14139 bp, 7 predicted proteins | sample Muzzi_PWB_D2_FD_185535 | JGI IMG/M metagenome (GOLD analysis project Ga0210123, IMG submission 185535) | Wetland microbial communities from San Francisco Bay, California, USA, that impact long-term carbon sequestration - Muzzi_PWB_D2 (SPAdes) | ecosystem: Environmental > Aquatic > Marine >... | reverse complement strand
ATCCGGCGTCTCTTTGGTCCTTTCTTGTTTGAATGCGAAATAGTGTTCCCAGAGCAGTTGCCAATCCTCTTCCCGCATCTGCTCAACAAAGGCCTGACCTATGTTGCGATCATATTTTCTGCCGTCCTTTGCGGCGGTGGCGAGTGCTCGTTCAATGAGATCTAAATCGAAGCGAAATTCCGGGGCTGATTCCTCCATCTCACCCGGTAGATCACGGAAGAGTCTCAGCTCTGCATGCCCACATCTACAGATTGGATTTGGGCAGAAGGAGAGGTCCGCGTTGTATCTCTCGCCAGTGTGGGTGCCATCGGGGAATACGATAGCGATCGGCCTTGTGGCGCCTTGCTCGTTACGCTGCAACATGGTTCCAGTAATTTCTCCTGTTTTGCCGAAAGCAAGGAGTCGCTCCCGGCTGTTCTCAATAATTGCGCAATAAGTAGCAGCCATTATCGCATGCCTTTGGAGAACAATGCAGTCAGCCGCAGCTCAATGCCTGTATTGAAGACCCGGTGGTCATTAAGAAGATGCTTGCCCACCTGAAGGAAAAAGCCACCCTGGAGCCATCGAACCTGTTGCCGGAAGACCGCGGGCCGCCGCAAGCCGGTTTGTTCGACTGAACTGAAGGAACCCGATCCACTTAAGTTACGTCTCTTGGCTGGCACCATTCTGTGAGAAGTTCAGTTGGTATCTAACAACTGCTCCCGAAAATGTCATCACTACTTCTATACAATCGCTTAACTTGCTGGAGCGTTCAAGGGGTCAGGAAGTGGGAGCCAACCTTCAGTGCACGATACATCAACTAACAACCTTTAATCGTGGCTGCATACGGAAACCCGGGGACAGTATACGTATTACCCATGCCCTGTGAATCAGCGGTTGGTGAAAGGGGCGCGCATTTTTGCTGTAGCAAAAATCGCGAAACATTTTGGCAATCCGCTGGATGTACTGGCTAGGCCCATTCTGGTACATCGTGAACCGAACAGTTCCATACCCCTGTACCAATACGTCTTGCAGTAGTGGCTCTGCCGCCTTGAATCCGCTCTTCCGATCAGCCTACTTTAGTAGCATTTGTATATGAAACGTGGTGCCCACGTTGATATCGGAGGTCACCGCCATTTGTCCCTGATGCTGCTCGGTAATAATAAAGTACGCAAATGACAGCCGCTTGCCTGCATTGTAACCAACTTCAAGCGTATCTTTTTTGACGAACGGTTCGAACAAATACAAAAGCTCTTCATTGGTTAAACCAACGCCATTATGCTGGATTCTTATCCAGAAACTGTCATAACTTACATTCATTTGAATCTTGATGATTGGCTTATGACCGGGGTCATCCACGCGGTCCAGAGCATCATGGGCATGACGAAACAAACTGAGAAAAGCCTGCTGCAACTCAGTCACATAACAGGGCACCATTGGCAAATCTTTTTCATAGTTTCTTTCGATCTGTATGTCCATGAACCTGAGTCTCGACGGCGCCGATAACACATCACTGGCCAATTCAATGGTATGTTCCATAACGTCGACGATATTGGAAAGTTGTTTTCTGTCACTGCGGCCGCGGGCGAATTCCTGCAAATTATGGACAATCGATGCCATTTGTTCGCCTTTCTTGTAGGCGTGTAATAACAAATTACCGAGTTTTTCAGGCATGGCGCTGCTCGTGATTTCATTCATATATTGGCTGCTATCAGTAAGTAAATTCTGAAAGGCCCTTAAGTCGAATAAAATTGATTGGAGCGGCCTATTGATATCATGGGCCATTGACGATGCCAGTTCACCCATAGATGAAATTTTGTCATTTTGAATCAGCATATTTTCGGCGAGTATTTTCTTGGTCACGTCATCAATCAGGATCACTACACCGGTTTCAACCTGGTCCTGAAGTGGATAGATGGTGATATCAAAATAGTATTGACCGCGCTGACTGTGTTTAATGGTGACCGTTTCTTTCTTTTTCATGGCCTCGCTAACCTGACCAGGCGACACAGTAATTATCGGATATGCATCCCACAGATTTTTGTCCAGAACATCTTCTGCTTTTATACCGGTAATATCTTCAGCCCGCTTGTTCCATTGGGTGATCTGCCCATTCTTGTTTAAGCCAACCAACATCAGTGGCATGGATATCAGGATATTCTTTATATAAGACTCTGAAGCACGCAGTCTGGATGCAGTGCTCACGTGCTTGGTTATCTCATTCTCCAGCAGTTTATTGGTTTCTTTTAGTAGTCGATTTGACTCATCCAGCGTGGCTGTGCGTTCCTGCACCCGCAACTCAAGTCCATTACGGATCTCCTTTAGTTCCAGATTGGATTTGCGGACTTTTCGCCGCGTGAAGAATAGAGTTATGACTGCTATCGACAATAACAGGATCAGTATAGCGCCGGACCAGTTGGCGACATGCTGCCAGTTGGTTGAACCATCCGGATACTTGAATTGCATTTTCAATGCAGCAAGTAAAGGCTGGCTTTGCAGAAATAACAATATAAAAAATAGGTATCTCATCATTTTTAGCAACAGTATCTTGTTACCCAATAACAGCCGCACAGGCGTAGGCTTCTCTAAAACGGAAACAGGTAATTCGTGGAGCTTTCCGGCATCTTACTACCAGGAGGTTCAAATGAGAAAGTCACGATTCACCGAGTCCCGGATTGCCGCGCATTTAAGGAAGCCGATGCTGGCATGAAGACAGGCGAGCTGTGCCGCAAGTATGGCATATCGGATGCGATGTACTACCAGTGGAAATCGAAGTGCGATGGTATGGAGGCGTCTGATTTAAAACGTGTCCTAGGCGAATTTGTAATTCACGCAGCAACTGGTGTCTGAAAAAGTCCGTTGCAGTCTGATATCCACGAATAGTTGCTCAGTTTTGCGGGCAGTGGTTGATGTTGGCCACTAACTTCAGCGGGCGTGCTCCCATCCAGCGACTGATGAACACGGCTATGGTTGTAATACGGTAGGAACCCGCCGAGTTTTCTTTTCAGATCCTGCGCGTTCCAAAAGAAGACGCGGTCAAGGTATTCACGCCGAATCGTTCCAATCAGTCGCTCTACGAAGGGATGCGAAACCGGGGTATACGGGATGGACTTGATTTTCCTGATCTCGAGAATCCGCAGGTTGGCTTGCCATCGGTGATAACGGAATAGCGGATCGTTGTCCGAACTGAGATAGTGAGGAGCACCTTGCGTGGAGATGGCCGTGTTGAACATGCGACACAGGGCAACACCATCGACATAGTCCGGATGCATGCCAAAACCGATGATACGCCTCGTGAACTGATCCATGACCACCAGCACCCAGTGTCCCTTCAATAGAATGGATTCGCACCGAAACAGGTCAATGCTCCAAAGGCTGTCTTTCATGTGTCCGAGCAGGGTTAGCCATGATGGCCCATCGTCATCGGGCGTTGGGTGGTAGTTTCTGGCGAGGACACGCCTGACCAGGTCCTTATCGATATCCACTCCGAACGCTTTGTTGATCTGCTGCGCGATTCGAAGACAGCCGAAGCGTGGGTTGCGTCGTTTTAGTTCGACAATCGCCTGGATAAGTTCCGGTGATGGACCCTTGGGCCCTGGTTTTCCTTTGCTACCCGATGAATACAGCAGTCGATACTTTCGTTTCTTGAGCAGATGATGAAATTTCAAAAGTGTCGATGGTCTGATGATCACCGCAGCCCGCTGAATACGACGTGGGTTGAGAAACAGCGACCAGAAGCCGAACAGAAACCGATCCAGTGTCGAAAGATTGGGTGCGCGTCGCCGCGAACGATGAATAACCAAGAGCTGTTGCTTCATGAGCAGACTATCGGCGACAACAGCCCGCGCACCGCCGGAACCGAGGAGCTTGGCGACCGTGGTCAACAGATGCGCGAGGAGTATCAGCAGATCCTTCATGGTAGAGCAGGGTAGGGGAGGTTGTATGTAAGAACAAGACTGTTGAACTTGATGTTTTCAGGTAATAATTAGCAATTCGCCTAGGACACCCGCCCGCAGGCAGGCTTACCTGCTTGCGCTTTCTCTCAGGTCAAACAGCGACACGAATTCTGATGCAGGCAAAGGCTTGCTAAAGTAATAACCCTGGGCTTCATCACAACCCTGCTTGCGCAGGTAATCAACCTGTTCGATGGTTTCTACGCCTTCCGCGATGGTTTGTAGTCCCAGGTTTTTGGACATGCTGATAATGGTAGCCACAATGGCCCGGTCTTCGGCATCTGCGCAGATGTCACGCACAAAAGACTTGTCAATTTTTAATTTATAGACCTTGAATTTTTTCAGGTAATTCAGCGATGAATAGCCGGTGCCGAAATCGTCAATCGACATACGGATGCCGAGTTCGTGTAATTTGTTTATTACTTCAATTGCGACCTGCGGATCATGCATGGCAACGCCTTCTGTCAGCTCCAGTTCCAGGCATTCAGCAGGCAGGCGTTCTTCTTCGAGGATACGCGCGACGATTTCCGACAAACCGGGGTGACGAAACTGGACGGCGGACAGGTTGACAGCAACGACCATTGCCGGACAGCCCTGGTCCAGCCAGTGTTTTAGCTGCCGCGCGGCAGTACGCAATACACACTCCCCGATCGGTAATATCAGTCCGCTGTCTTCCGCAACTGGAATAAATTCCACCGGCGACACATTGCCCAGCTCCGGGTGATACCAGCGTAGTAGCGCCTCGACACCGATGATACGGCCGGTGTCGATGGAAATCTGCGGCTGGTAATGCAGCTCCAGCTGTTCGAGTTCCAGTGCGTGTCGCAGTGCAATCACCAGTTGCATGTTGCGTGTCGCGCGCGCCTGCATCGCCGAGGTAAAGAATCGATAACCCGAACGACCATCCTGCTTTGCACGGTACATCGCGGTATCCGCGTTCTTCGACAGGCTCTCAAGATCAAGGCCATCATCCGGATACATGGCAATGCCGATCGATGCCGTCGTGGTCAGATCGTATTGATCGATATGGCAGGGCACGGAAATAATATCCAGTATTTTCTGCGCAACCTGCGCGGCACCCTTTGCATCGCTGTTGGGCAGCATCAGGATAAACTCGTCACCACCCAGGCGGGCCGCGGTATCTTCCTCGCGTAATGCCTGCTGTATGCGTCTGGCGATTTCGACCAGGAATGCATCGCCAATGCTGTGGCCCATGGTGTCATTGATATCCTTGAACCTGTCAAGGTCGATAAACATCAGCGCCAGTTGCATGTTGTTGCGTTTCGCCAGGCTGATGGCAATTTTAAGATGGTCGCCGAGCTGCGCGCGATTGGGCAGGCCTGTCAGTGAATCAAAATTGGCCAGGAAATTAATGTGCTCCTCATTCGCCTTGCGTTCCGTGACATCCAGGGTGATACCAAGCAGATTGATGATCTTGCCCTCTGCGTCGCGCATCGGCGTTGCGTGGGTCTCCAGCCAGCGCCGCGTCCCCTTCAGCCCCTCAATTTCAAACTGCAGGGTGGCATTCTCACCCTGCATCACGCGCATATGCAATTTCATAAAATCATTGTGATATTCTTCCAGGACAAAATTTATGAGCTTGTATTGCCGGGCATGATCCAGGGAATCGACTTCGAGCATTTCCAGGCCAGCGGGGTTCATTTGCAGCAGCTCTCCATGACTGTCGAGCACCTTGACGCATTCAGGTTCAGTCTCGATGATGCTGCGTAAATACTGTTCGCTCTGGCGCAGGCTTTCTTCTGCCCGTTCGCGCTGAGCTTCGCTAGCGAAACGATCCAGCGCGAAACTGACATCGGTGGCCATTTCCACGAGCAGGTCCCGCGCTGATTCATCGAACGCGTTTGCTTCACCGCTGTACAACGAGAAAGAACCGATAACAGTACCCTCGCGATGCAGCGGCAGCGAAGCTGATGAGCCCCAGTTATATTGTACGCTGCGTTCACGCCAGCCTTTTGTGACAGGATCGTTCTGCATATCCTGGCACCAGTAGGGGCGGTCTTCGCGAACTGCAATGCCCGTCGGTCCGCGCCCGGTGGGTTCATTCGCATCCAGTAAAATTTCCAGGCCGTCAAGGTGCTCAATGCCTTCGCCGAAGGCCGCCACCGGTCTGACCCGATTACTCTCCTCGTCGATCATACCGACCCAGGTCATTATCATTCCGCCGTAATGCACCGCATCACGACAAATCTGTGACAGCAGCTCGGTTTCACTGGTGCAACGCACGATGGCCTTGTTACACTGGGTAAGCACGGTATACAACTTGGTCAGCTGTTGCACCCTGGCCTCGGCGACCTTGCGTTCGGTGATGTCCTGCAAAGAAGACATAACAAATTCCTGGCTATCGATTTCCACCACATTGACGTTGCCCAAAACAGTGATAGCCGAGCCTGATTTCGCATACAGGGTCATTTCCCTGTTTTGTACCGACTTGCGCCGACTGATTTCTTCGACCAATTCGGCACGATGTTCAACATTACGACTAATCCCGATTTCCGCAGACGTTTTTCCGAGCACATCTTCCCTGCTATAACCAAAGAGTTGCAGCCAGGCATCGTTAACATCGACATAAACAAGGTCGGGAAAACGCAACAGCGCTGCCGGAAGCGAGGCTCTATCGAACAGGATGGAGAACTTGTATTCACTGTTACGCAACGCCGCTTTTTCTAGATGGTGGTTTATTGCAATCGAAGCTATATAGGTCGCAGTATCGATGAGCCGCAAATGTTCGTCCTGTGGCAGCCCCGGCTCCCGGTAATACATCGCGAAGCTCCCAAGTACATGTCCCTGCGCATCCAGTATGGGTGATGACCAGCAGGCGCGCAGGCCGTGAGCAATCGCCAGGGGTTTGCAATTGATCCACAGCGGGTCGCTGGCAATGTCCTCTACGAATACCGCCTCCTTTAGATCCGCCGCTGCACCACATGAACCGGCTACCGGCCCGATCACCCCAGCAACGATCGCCGCGATGAATTCTGCGGGCAGGCTCGGCGCTACGGCGTGGCGTACGTGATTGCCGTCGGGTTCCAGCAGCAGGATCGACCCCAGTACCCCCGGTGAGTGATCTTCGACGCACCGGATCAACGCAGACAATGTTTTCGATAGCGGCGCGCCGGAAATAATCATATTAAGCACATGGTTTTGCCCGGCAACCAGCGATTCCCTGCGTTTGCGTTCAGAGATGTCGTGCGAAATACCAAGTACCTGGCTGACCTTGCAGGCACTGTCACGAGCGAACGGCGTTTCCTGGCTCAGCACCCAGTTCCAGCCGCCCTGCTTGTCGCGAATCCTGTATTCAATAGTACGCTTTTCATCATCGGTTGCATCGCGCCATGCATGATGACTGGCGGTAATGCGATCGCGGTCCTCGGGATGAAATAACTGGCTCAGATCCTCCATGGCCAGGGTTTCTTCCGGCGTATAACCATAGGCGGAGAGCCAGTGCCTGTTGACGTAGAGATTTCGATGGCTGGATAAATCGTAGATGTAAACCGTTCCCGGATCTGTATTCAGGATTCGATCGAGAAAATGCTTCTGTTTCTGCAGCTCGGATTCGAGGCCATTACTCTGCCTGAGATCACGCGCATTCCATAGCATCGCTTGCTTGCCCTGATAAATACAGGGCTGCGCTGCGATTTCTACCGGGAGTTCGCTGCCATCCCTGCGCCTGTATTTCCACTCAAAATTTTCGCCCGATGTTTTCAGCGTACCGAGCCTGGACGACATTTTGTCTTTAAGCTCTGGCACCGACAGATCGGCGATATTCATCTGTTTAAGCTCTGCAGAACCAAAACCGTAATCCTGTACAGCCGCACCATTGGCGTCAAGAATCTGGCCATTAGCGGCGACGATCAAAGCCGCATCCAGACTTGCACCAAAAATAGAGTTGCAGTCGGTATCACTTGATGTAACAGGATTTTCGTCCATTGTTTTCTCCATAGCAGGGAAAGCGCCACGCCGTGACTAACCCTGTTGATCCTACACAGCCGTCAAATCCGCGCAGGCAAGCTCGCCTGACTTGCCGAGGACAATAAACAGATAATCGGTTAAACGCACCAAAAAAACCACTATATCTATCTATATAATAGATTAATTAGTGCATGTTAGAAGGTGCCATCAGGCACCGGCGAGCATTTCCACACCTGCGCGCCGTAATGCAAGCCGGTGGTCTTGCCCAGCTGCTTACCAGGTTTGCGCGTGCTACGCGGGCAAAGATAAATTCGTCGCGCGGCTTTGGTATTTTTCTGCGCCATGTTATCCAGCAAGGCGTGTGCACTGTTGCGACTGACATCAATGCCCCACTGACGGTACCAGTCGTCGTCATCGGAACGCGCGAGCAGGTGGCAACGTCAAAGCCGATGCCGCCTGCGCCGATAATCGCCACACTTTCGCCGACGCTGGCACTGCCCTGTATCACATCGATACAGGACAGCACCTTGCTATGCGTAATGCCTTCTATATCCGGGACACGCGGGCGTACACCGCTGGCAATCACATATTCCTCGGCGTTCAGCGCGAGCAATTGTTCGACACCGGCGCGTTCCCCGATGTGTAACTCGACCCCGGTTTGCTGTAAACGATCCTGAAAATAGCACAGGGTTTCAGCGAATTCCGCCTTGCCAGGAATTTTTTGTGCGAGGTTGAGCTGGCCGCCGAGCCCGTCTTGCGCATGGTTTTCTGCGAGTGCAATGTGAAACTTGCCATGCGGAGCATTTGGTCGCCTTCAGCTGCACCAACAGTAGGCGCTTTAGGCGAACGTCGTGGTTTTTGTCCCGGCTGCGGGGCACGTCGTATGGCAGAAAGTGCTGCCTTGCTGGTAGATGAAGTCTTTTGGGGGCCGCTTTTGTGCGACATGCAGGCTAGAATCTGCGCATGAGTTTCATGCAACATCTTCGAAGCTGCAACAACTTCCGGCAAGACGAGTTCGTGCCCCTGATGGTGGACGATTTGCTGACGGGCCACGTCAGACCGGCATTCGCCGCGCACCTGCTGGAGTATACGGATGTATTCCAGGGCGAAGCATCGCGTGGCGTGCTCCTCGATTCCGCCATCTCCGGGTTTGACGAGCGATCCGCCGCCGTTGCCGCGGTTGTCGAGGGACTGGCGTCCAAAGGTATCGTGCAGGCGCCACTTGGAGAAGCCTACCCGGTGACGCGCGGCACGCGCGAAGAGGCGATTTTCCTGGTGGATCGGGTGGCGGCATCCTGGTTTGGATTCAGGACCTTCGGTCAACACCTGAACGGATATGTTCGCCGCGGTGAGGAACTTCTCATGTGGGTGGGGAAGCGCGCGGGCGACCGGCGTGTTTTCCCGGGCAGGCTCGATCAGCTGGTGGCCGGTGGCCTGCCCCATGGCATCTCGCTGGCGGACAATCTGGCCAAGGAATGTTACGAGGAAGCCGGCATCGGTTCCGAACTGGCGGCGATGGCGCAATTTGTGGGGAGCGTGACCTATTTTGCGCAGACAGAGAAGGGCGCAAAGCCCGATGAACTCTTTTGCTACGATCTGGAACTGCCGCAAGAATTTGAACCGCGCTGCACTGACGGCGAGGTGGAGGCCTTTTTCCTGATGCCAGTGGCCGAGGTGATGGAAATCGTACGGACCTCGATGGACTTCAAACCCAATTGCAGCCTGGTGGTGCTGGATTTCCTGTTGCGACATGGTCTGCTCGATGCTTCATATGCCGAATACGCCAACCTCAAGCGCGGCTTGAAAATACCTCTGGCGGATGCGCTTGCCGTCGGTCCAGCCAGGTGACGATGTGTTGCGGTAGGTCGTCGGCCTGGGGAAAAATTGCCGGCACGGGCCGCGCTCCTGTTGCCGGACAGTCGGGCGCCGCCGCAGTGCGGTATGTTCGGCTGACTCAAGGAAGCATTCTCGTGCAACCAGTGTTGCTGCATTGCGCAGATGCAACAGGGACTCAATTTGCCTGGAGGCATGGATTGGCCGGGGAAAGGGCAAATGATCTGAATTTATACAGGTCAGTGCGGCTGATTCAGGCAGGAGTCCGGTATGATCAGGCTGGAAAGTGGTGGCAGCGACTGCACAATGGAGGCGGGTTTCAGGGAAAACAGCGTTTATTCAGCCTATACTCTCGGGCCGGTCTCAATCTCCTCTCCCAACCGTACCCGGCTGTCGGCCCTCAATATCCTGGGTACACCGGTAGTTCCATCAATGGCCGTGACCGAACCGCGGATATACATGACAAGGCCACGGTTGTCATTGGCAAATGTGGCGGCTGTGACAAACAAAAGCCCGGTAATTACCAGACTGCATAACGTTTGCAGGTGTTAATGCGCGTGTCCACTCCACAATCCGGTTTATAGGGGCCCGTTAGGTAAATCTCTGTTGCAGCTAACAAGTGATATTGCCTTGCTCATAATTGACATGATTTGTGCTACTTCTTCCGCTCTTGTCTGCGGTTGTTGTGAGTCAGGCTTGCCGGCTGCCGGACCTTCAGTGGTTTCACTGAAATCCCCCTTGTCTATCAGGGCCTCTACTTCCGCTTCAATCTCGGCGACATCTTCTTGTGTGACTCCGTCGCCTTCTACAGGACCGCCGTCACCGGGTGCACCTGGTTCGCCGCCTTCTTCACCGACTTCATCGCCGCCGTCATCACCTTCTTCATCACCGGATTCATCACCACCTTCATCGCCGGGTTCTACAGATGATTCCTCACTGAGGATCACCGTTGCATCATTGACTGTGGGGGGAGGTGGTGGTTGTGGTGTGCCGTCGGTGACGGTGCCGTCAGCGGTGGTGTTGCCATTGATTGCATTGGCGATACTCGTCAGCGCGACCTCTACGGTCTCGTTGCCCTCGCTGTATGGCGGGTCATTGTCAAAGGTCTTTACAAAGACATCGATCGACGTCGGATTACCGCCGCCCAGTGTCACCGAGGTGATCGGCGTTGTCAGCAGAGCATTCGAATAGAAGGTGGTCTGGTAGTCATTAGTGCCGTTATCCGTGGTGCCGCCCGTCGCCGTGGTGCCGGCGCCAAAGCCCAGGCCTGCGGTTACTGCCACCCCGGTGTCACCGTTCAGGGACACCGTGTAGTGCAGGGCATTGCCTTCCTCAACCGGCGTCGCATCACTGATATCAATCGTCGGCAGGGTGCTGTCGGTGATGGTTCCACCAGCGGCGGTGTCGCCTCCGGTCGCATTGGTGACGCCCGTCAGGACGACTTCCACGTTCTCGTTCGCCTCGTTGTAGAGCGGATCATTGTTAAAGGTTTTTACATAGACTTCAACCGACGTCGGATTACCATCGCCCAGCGTCACCGAGGTGACGGGGTTGGTGAGCGCGGCATCCGAGTAGAAGGCCTGCTCGTAGTCCGTACCGGCCGTCGCCGTGGTGCCGGCGCCAAAGCCAAGGCCTGTGGTGACTGCCACCTCGGTGTCGCCGTTCAGGGATACCGTGTAGTGCAGGGCATTGCCTTCCTCAACCGGCGTTGCATCGCTGATACCAATCGTCGGCAGAGTGCTGTCGGTGATGGTGCCTTCAGCGGAAATGCCGCTGGGTATTGCACTGATGATGGCTGCGCCCGGCGGCGAGGTGTCGCCGGGTATTGCATTGGTGATGGCATCCGAGGGCAGGGTAATAATCACCTTTTCGTCGGCCTCGTTAAAGGGCGGGTCGTTGTCATAGGTTTTTACATAGATATCCATCGAGTCAGGGTTCACGCCGCCGAGTGTCACCGAGGTGATGGGATTGGTCAGCGCAGCATCCGAGTAGAAGACCTGCTCGTAGTCTGTGCCGGCCGTCGCCGTGCCCGAGAAGGTAACCATGGTCAGATCTGCGGTTACGGTCGGGAAGGTTGGCAAGAAGTCACCGGTGCCGCCAAACGCCAGTGCGTTCAGGTACTCAACGTCTGTATCAATATCTGTATATGTATTCGCTGCAAGATCTGTCACCCTGATAAAGGAATCCTGGGTTCTCCCGTTAGAAGCAGGTGCCCATAGGTCACCTGTTGTGTTGTGGATGTCGGCGCCGCCAGAACCTGGATCAAAACCGAGGCCTTTAGTAAAAGCAGCTGCACCCGTGATCAGGTTGATGTCGTATTGAGATGAAGACTGCACGAGAGTGAGCGCGTCCGAATTATCGAATGCCAGGACCTGGCCACCCGTACTTATCCCGGCCTCGCCGATAGTTGTTGCGGCCCCTGTTGCCTTGTCAATAATTACCGGGTCATCAGCATCAGGGTCATGCCATCCAAATAGTTCACCGGAACTGTTGAAGCTCAGGCCTAATATTGACCAGAAGCTGTCACCAAACGCTCCGATCACTCTCGCAGCACCGGTGGAAGGATCAATCTGCAACAGGCCGTTGAATGTTCCGCTCCATGAGGTCGTAGAGCCATACATCAACCCGGTCGTTGGATCAAAGGCAATTGAATTGACAGCATAGCCAATATCCCCGATTAATGTGCCTGCACCTGTAACTTCGTCAATAACGTATAAACTGCTTGAGCCCGGGATGCCGTTGTAGTATCCATTCAGGCTCACGCCATACAGCGAATCGGATGCCACGTCCGCTGTTGCGGCGGGGGCGGCGCCGTCCAGAGAGACGGTGTACTGCAGGGCATTGCCTTCCTCGACGGTGGTTGCGTCACTGATGTTTATCAATACCGGGTCCACAGTGACATCGAACGTAACAGTGTTTGCAAGACCGGGGTTGAAATCATTACTGATCAAAACCGTGATTGTAGTCGTGCCGTCCTGGCCAGGACTTGTATTCCAGATAAATATCCCGTCCTGATCAATAGACGCACCAGCCGGTGGCTCAAACAATTCATAACTGAGCGGGTCACCATCTTCGTCGATTGCCCCGGTCTCACTCTCTACATCGACTGACAGGGTATTGCCTGCAAGGACGTTCTGATTTGGTACGTCACCCGTGACTGTTGGCGGGTCATTTGCATCCAATACAGTGATGTCAATCAGGGTCGTGTCTTCTCCACCGAACTCATCCACTGCACGGACTTCCAGCGTGTAACCGGGCGTGACTTCATGGTTGAGCAGGGAAGGATCAAGTACCTGGATTTTCCCGTCGGCCATGATTGTGAATGCGCTGGCACCCGTACCACCACCTGTCTTCGACCAGGTTAATGTGCCTGTCTCGGGAGTAGTATCGATAACACCATCGCCTGGTACACCACCAGTCACCTCGGAGAGTTCGGTGCCAGCGGGTGTATTCTCAAATACGGAAAAAACCTGACCATCAACGAGTAGATCAGCCGGCTCTACAGCAGTTGTTGCAGGCGGGGGTGTGACTGTCTCACTGGTGACTTCTGCAACCGTGGTGACAACGGCCGCATCAAACAGGTAGCGTGGCTCCAGTGCCAGCATCTGGCTGGGTAACGTGTTTTCAACTGTGCGTTGACGTTTCACATGCGCTGGCATAGTGGTTCTCCGGACTTTATTATTGGTTGAATGTTTTCTGTTTAACCGGTTGCAAACTATATAGACTCAATAAATTATGGAGACTCTGATTAATTATCCAATTCTGTGATAATACGCGCACCTGTTAGATATGGAAGGGAGAGCGATGCGCCAGCAAACTTTAGCCGACGGGAGTTTTGAGAAATTCCGCAAAAAGACACGTAAAGAACTGTTTCTGGATGACATGGAACAGATTATCCCGTGGCAGGATCTGTGTATTGCGATTGAGCCGTACTACCCGAAGCCAGAAGGCGCAGGTAGACGGCCAGTGGGTATTGAACGCATGCTGCGTATTCACTTTCTCCAGCACTGGTTTGATTTATCCGATCCCGGTGCAGAAGAGGCCCTTTACGATTCCCGCGCCATGCGGACCTTTGTGGGCATTGATCTGGGCCGGGAGCCGGTACCGGATGAGAGCACGATTCTCAACTTCCGTCATCTGATGGAGCAGTATAACCTGGGTGATGAGTTGTTTCGGCTGGTCAATGTCTATCTGGAAGAGAACGGAATGAAAGTAGCCCGCGGTACCATTGTGGATGCATCCATCATCAATGCACCGAGTTCAACCAAGAATAAAGACAAAAAACGTGATCCAGACATGCATCAAACACGCAAGGGCAATCAGTGGTATTTCGGGATGAAGGCGCACATCGGTGTCGACAGTAAAACAAAAATGATTCATTCGGTGGTCGCGACAGCAGCCAACGTCCACGATTCACAGGTGCTTGAGGATCTGCTTCACGGTGAAG
>Ga0210123_1001152_pt1 | contig 14159 bp, 8 predicted proteins | sample Muzzi_PWB_D2_FD_185535 | JGI IMG/M metagenome (GOLD analysis project Ga0210123, IMG submission 185535) | Wetland microbial communities from San Francisco Bay, California, USA, that impact long-term carbon sequestration - Muzzi_PWB_D2 (SPAdes) | ecosystem: Environmental > Aquatic > Marine >... | reverse complement strand
GCCCTCGCCGAGCGGGACCTGATTCGCGAGATCCACGGCAACCTGTTCTTCCGGGGCGACCGGGAGATCGGCTTCAAACCGTCGAACCGGCTGGTCCAGCACGTGGAAGCCGAGGTGCTGCGGCTCGGCGATCCGGCGCCCCTGCGCATCCTCGCCCTGGCGGGAGAGCCGGTGCCGGACGATCGCGTGCGTTCGGCGGCCAGGACCGCTGGAGCCGACGTCGCCCCGGGGTGGGCGACGCCCTTCCTCGAAACGGGACTGCTCACCGAGGCGCTCGGCTCGTGGGGCACCGGGGTGGCGCCCTCCTGTCCGGCATGGGGCGAGGCGCTGCGCTCCGTGATCCCGACCGAGACAGCGCGGACCCTGCGCCGGTCCCTGGGCGAGCTGCTGGCGGAGCAGAGCCCCTCCGGCTCCTGGAACACCTACCGCATGCTCGAAGGGTCGGATGGGGCGATCGGACCGCTGCTCGCCGCCTCCCGAGACCACACCGCGCCGCCGGGAGAGCTGCTGGCTGCCCTCAAGACCGAGCTGTCGCGGCATCGTTCGGCCAAGGGCGACGAGGAGACCGAGCTCGAGCTGCTCTGGGCCATGTTGCCTCTGGCCCATCGGCAGGCGGGTCTGGCGGAGAGCCGCGAGGACCTCGAGCGCGCCGTCGAGCTCGCCGCCGACGATTCGAAGCGGCTGATCGCCCTGGCCGGTCTCCAGGCGGAGCTGGCGGAAGAGGACGGACGCTCGGAGGAGGCAGAGACGATCCTCCGCCGGGCCCTCGAGCAGAGCCGCGAGGTGAGCGAGGGGGACGCGTCCGGCGAGCCGGCCAGGGGACCGAGCCAGGTGCACACGCAGGCACTGCTGGTGCTGCGGCTGGCGCGTCTCTTGGCGCGCCGGCAGCGCCACGGAGAGTCGCGGGAGCTGCTGGAGCGCGTGATTCCGATCCTCGACCGGGAGGGTCTCCGGGCCCTGGCGGCGAGCGCCCGGTTCCACCTCGGCAACGTGGCCCTCTACCAGAACCAGCTCGAGCGCGCCATGGAGCTCCACTCGGCGGCGCTCGCCGCCCGGCGCGAGCTGTTGCGGCCGAAGCCGATCGGGATCTCGCTCTCCGCCCTCGGGCGCGTGGCGCTCCAGATGGGGCGCTACACCGAGGCGGTCTCCTGCTACCAGGAGGCCGAGAAGGTCTTCCTCGCCTGCGGTGAGGACGAGGAGGCGAGCTTCGCGCTTCTCGGCCTGGGCCTGGCCGATGGACGGATGGGTGACCACGTGGGGGCGACGAAACCGCTGCGGCGCGCCCTGGGTCTGCGGGAGAGCCGGGGCGACCGGCTCGGCATCGGTCTCGCGCGCCTGGCGTTGGCGGAGAACCACCTCCATCTCGGGCGGCCTGGGGCGGCGCTCGAGGAGGTTCGGCAAGCCCACTTCGACCTGACCTTCGTCTCGGCGGACCGCTCCCTGCCGGACGCCGAGCAGCTCCTGGGGCGGATCGCCCTCATGCAGCGCGACGTGGCCCGGGCCAGGCGGCACCTGACCATCGCCCTGGACGGGCACCGCCGTCACGACGACGCCAACGGTGCCGCCTTCGACCTGGCCTACCTGGTACAGGCAGAGCTCCAGCGGGGCGACCAGTACGAAATCTCCCGCCTGGTGGCGGAGCTCGACAACGTTGCGGAGCGCAGCACCGGCATCGAGCGCGGGGAGATGCTCGACCTCTGCCTCTACCGGGGCCTGCGGCGGCTCGACCGCCACGACGCGGCGCGCCGGCACCTCGAGCGAGCCTACCGCCGGTTGATGGAGAAGACCGAGCACCTGCCTCCGGAGCTGCGCCACCGCTTCCTCTTCCAGGTCCGCGATCACGAGGACATCGTGCAGGCGGCGACGGAAGAGGGCCTGGCGAGCTGAGCTACTGAGCGGTCAACGCTCCGACCCGCGCCCCGCAACCGCGTGTGAACGGAGACCCTGCTGGTCGAGCGCCTGCTCCGTGCGCAAGGGCAGGCGACTCTCGCCGTCGTACCGTCGCAGGACGCGGGGCGGTCGGTCTGTCGGGCAGGGGGAGCCAGGAACGGTGGATGTTGACGGCTGCCCTGGTTGCCCTGTCGGCGGTGGGTTCGGGTGTCTGCCTGGCTTGGAGTGAAGGATAGGGAGGGGAGGGTGGTTATCGGTCCTGGTCTTCGGCCGGGAGCGGCTCCAGGTCGGGGCCGAGGCGGACGGTGGCGGTGCCGAAGCCGCCGGTGGCGCGGCGGGCGTAGCGGATGTCGAGGAGGTGGACGCTGTAGCCCTCGCTCGTGGCCTCGACCTCGACCGCGGGGAATCGCATCCAGGTGACGAAGCCGGCCACCGACGGGGCGTGGAGGGCGGCCCGGACGACGGGGCTCGGCGTCGGGTAGGGAATGACCCTCTCGTCGAACACCAGCCGCGGGGTCTCGAGCCAGCGGATCCGTCCCAGACGGTAGCCGGCCTGGGTTTCGGCGACCACCTGGCGGTGGAACGGGTCGGCCGCTTCCGGGCCCACCATGACCCGAGCAATCGGGCCTTCCCCCCTCTGTTCGAGCTCGTGGCGGACCATCCCCTCGCCCACCCTGGCCGAGGTGGTGAGAGCCGTCACGTAGACGACCAGCGTCGCGAGCGCGGCGAGGGCGAGGTGTTCCCCGGCCAGCGTGGTGGCGACGGGTGTCAGGCGCCGGGCCGCGACCACCGCCGCCAACCCTCCGAGCCAGACCCAGCGCGCCGGCGGCGGCGCGGCGGCGATCACCAGGACCGTGGCTACCACGGCGAACAGAGCCCAGAGGATGGCGCCCCAGCGTCCGCGGGGACGCGCCAGGAAGACGGCGCCGCCGAGCAGGAGCCAGAGCCAGGGGTCGACGATGAACACGCCGTCGCCGTAGAACCAGGTCCAGTCGAACGGGGCGAGCAGCCGAACGCCGTAGACGTTCAGCCAGTCGAGCGTCGGGTGGCTCCAGACCCCGACCACCGCCACCGCCAGCAGGGCGCCGGCCGGCGCCGGGGTCCGATCGGTCGCGCGACTCGATCGCCAGCGGTCGATCAGCAGGGCCATCCCCCACAGGGCGAAGGGCAGGACGACGAGGGCCAGGATGCCGTGGGTGAGGCCTCGCCTCTGGCCGAGGGCGAAGTCGCTCCCCGCAACGTAGCAGGAGACGTCGATGTCGGGCAGGTTGGCGGCGACGAGCAGCGTGCCGAGGGCGAGGCCGTGGCGGAGGCCGCCGAGGCGTCCAAGCCGCGATTCGGCAAGGGCCGCGCCGGCCAGGGTGTGGGTGATCGGGTCCATGGGGACCGCGATGATATCTGGATCGCCAATCGACCAGATCTCCCCCCAACCCCTCAATCCCCTTCCCACCCTCCGGGGGGAAGGGGACGCCGCTTGACTGGATCTCCCCCCAACCCCTCAATCCCCTTCCCACCCTCCGGGGGGAAGGGGACGCCGCTTGACCAGATCTCCCCTCAACTCCTCAATCCCCTTCCCACCCTCCGGGGGGAAGGGGACGCCGCTTGACCAGATCTCCCCTCAACTCCTCAATCCCCTTCCCACCCTCCGGGGGGAAGGGGACGCCCCCGCCCGTCCGTCCGCTGCTTCGGGAGGCTTCTTGGCTCTGGTTTGGTCGGGATCAGGTGGGGAGGTCGACGTCCACCCGCACCCACTGGTCGCAGAAGTCCTGGGGGTCCGGACTGTTGAGAGCCTCGCGGGTGAACCGCTCGATCTCTCCCCGGTCCGTTCCCGCCTTGCGCAGGGCGAGCCGCACGGCGCTCACCATCGCCAGCGGGTTGTCCGTGTGGAGAGAGACCCGAAGATCCGGGTAGCGGGGGCTTCCGGGAAGCGGGGTGTCGTGGGTCATGGCGGCGACGGTTTTCATGCTCACCCTATACAACGGATGAACCCGCCGAAACGTTACATGCGGGATGCGTCGGATCTCCCCCCCCACCCGCGATCCCCCCCGTCCGGCCCCCGTGCTCACCGAGCGGGCTCGTTCGGTCAGCCCTCGTGGTCGGTGGCTTCGTTCGTTCGCCGGCCGACGGTGGCGAGCCAGGGGAGCACGACCAGGGTGAGGGCGGTGGCGGCGACGATTCCGACCACCACGCCGATGCCGAAACGCCGGGTGGGCGGGAAGCTCGACAGCGCGAACAGCCCGAAACCGGCCGCCAGGATGAGCCCCGCGCCGGTGATCGGCCGGGCGAGCCGCGCGCGGGCCGCGACCCACGCGGCCCACGGTGCGAGCCCTTCGCCCCGGGCGCGGCGGGCGGCCGAGGCGAGGTGGATCATCGAGTCGATGCCGACCGCCAGGGCGACGTTGGCGGCGGGCGAGGAGATGAAGTCGACCGGCAGGCCGGCCAGGCCCAGGGTCCCGAACAGGAAGACCGGGGTGCCGGCGAGGCAGGCGAGCATGGCGGCGGCGGCGTGCCGCTCGCGGGTCACCGCCCAGGCGACGAGGACGAAGAGCAGCACCAGGCCGCCCACCCCCGTGATCAGGCTGGAGGCCACCAGATCCGCCAGCTCTCCCTGGAGCTGGTAGAGGCCGGAGACCGCTTCGACGGCGAACCCCTGTTCGGCGAACGCGCTCCGCACCCGGCCGATCGCGGCGTCCCGGCGCCCGCCGTCGAGCGGCTCGCCGCCGGTCGCTCCCTCGCGCATGCGCAGGAAGACCACGCCCAGCTCCCGGTCGGCGGTGACGAAGGAGCGGGCGGCGCCGCCGAAGGTGGGCGAGGCCAACATGTCGATCAGGCGCCGGGTGCCCATGAGGCTCGCCAGCGGCACCTGGGCCGCTTCGTCGACCAGCGGCGCGAGCGACAGCACGGTGCCCACGGCGGCGTCGGTCTCGAGGGTTCGCTGGAGCGAGCCCAGGCGAGCGACGGCGTCGTCCGTATCCAGTCGTCCGCCCTCCCCGTCGCGGAACAGGACGCGGAGCGGGCTCGAGCCGCCCGACGCGTCGACCACCTGGAGGCCGGCATGGATCGGGCTGCCGGCGTCGAAGTAGGCGAGGAGGCCCGGATCGGTGGTGATCCTGGGCAGGCCGAAGGCGGCGACGACGGCCAGGCAGGCGAGGGTGGCGACGGCGGCTCCCAGCCTTCGGCCGCCGAAGGGGTCCCGCCGGGTGGCGGACGGCTCCGGTTCCCGGTCCGGACGCTCCGAGGTGCGCAGGAAGGGCGGGTAGAGGCCGTAGGCGGCGGCGAGCGCCACCAGCGTCCCCAGGGCGCCCGCCTTGCCCAGCTCGCGCAGCGGCTCGGCGGAGGCGAAGAGCAGGCTGACGAAGCCCGCCAGGGTGGTGACCATGCACCAGAAGGAGGCCTCCCCGGTCACCACCAGCGCCGGCCCGAGGGCCCCCAAGCGGCGGGTGTTCGCCGTCAGGTAGATCAGGTGCGACAGGGTGAGGACGAAGACGATGGTGACGATGTTGGCCGTCAGCACGCCGATGGCGAGGCCGGAGAGCGACAGGAGGGCGAGGGTCGCCGCGCAGGCGGTGAGGCAGGTGGCGAGCACTCCGGTGACGATCCAGCGGTCCCGGTAGAGGAGGGCGACCACCAGGCCGAAGACGACTACCGCCGCGCCGGTGAACACCCGAAGATCGCGCAGCAGCGCCCGGCGGATGCGCTCGACGACGTAGGGCACGCCGGAGATGGCGACCGAGAGCTCTGGGTCGCCCGCCTGGGCGTGCTCGGCCGCCGCCTCGATCGCCGCGATCGAAGCGCCCGGGAGGGTGTCGGCCACCTCCAGCACGATGTAGGTGAGGCCGGCGCCCTCCGGCGCCAGGAGCCGGCTCCAGAACGGGCCGGAAAACGCCGCATCGGGCGTCGAGGGGCCGGAGGTGATGCTCCGCACCGCGGCCACGCCGTCGACCGTGGCGAGCTCGTCCGTGAGGCGGCCGATCGCCTGCCGATAGGGCGTCGACCGGACGTCACCGCCGACCGCCAGGAGGACCTGCGGCCGGGACGGGAAGAGCGCGTCGATCCGCGCCGCCGATTGGAGCTCCGGAGCGTCCGACGCGAAGAAGAAGTCGCCTTCGACCCGGGGCGTCAGGTCGACCAGCAGGAGGACGGCGGTGACGGCCGCCACCGCCAGGACGAGGACCAGCCACCGCTCACGGCCCCTCGGCCGGAGCAGGTGGCGAAACGGCGCCGGCACCGGGGTGGGGGTCGGGAGTCGTCTTTCGGGGGCGGGGCTCATGGACGGGTCAGTGGGGATGGCGAGGTCCGTGGGGCGCGAGATCGCTCGGGTCGCCGACGGTCGTTCGGCACATTGTAGAACCGTCCGGCGTCCATCGCTCGGACGACGGAACGGCGTGGTTTGTTACATGCAGGGCCCTTTCGTCTGCCCCCTGGTGCGCCGGATGGACGATTCGGGCCCCCTGGGAGCCATCCTGTGCGCAAGATGGACAAGCGGTAGCCGACTTGACCCCGGTCGCCCCAAGGTGGGTAGACTACGAAACACACGAACAAGGAACTGGCGGGCCGGGTGGGCCGACGGAGCATCTCCGCTCCGTTCCATGCCTGGTGCCGTATTCGAGGAGGAACCACAATGAAGCGGATCGTTCCCATTGCGGGTCTCGTTCTGTTCGCGGCGGTCGTGTTCGTCGCGAGCCCCGCCGCGTCCGATGACATGAATGGCAAGGCGATCTTCCTGGCGCAGAAGTGCAACCTGTGCCACACCGTATCGAGCGCCGGCATCGAGGCCCAGACCAAGTCGGAAGCGCTCAAGGGACCCGACCTCGTCGGCGTCGGTGATCGTCACGAGAAGAGCTGGTTCCCCCAGTGGCTCCACCGTGAGGCGGAGATGAACGGTCAGAAGCACAAGAAGAAGTTCACCGGGAGCGACGAGGAGCTCAAGGCGCTCGTCGACTGGCTGCTGGAGCAGAAGTAGCGCAGCGCCTCCCGAGGCGGGAGACGATGACGGGGCACCCCGCGGGGTGCCCCGTCGTATGTTGGGAAGGCGTTCGCTCAGCCGTCGTTTCGCTCGTCGGCGAACGCGCGGAGCGCGCTCCCGAGGAGGCGGCCCCGCTCCGTGGTCGTCACCGCGCCGGCGGTGACGAGCTGATCGAGGGCGTTCTGGACGCAGGCGGCGTACGCGGGCCGGGTCAGCGATGGGTCGTCGAAGCTGCACGGGATCTCGGGGAGCACCAGCCGCTCGCCGGCGCGCGCTTCGTAGAGCCGGTTCCTCACTCCACCGGGCCAGAGGAGATCGACCGTCGCCGTGGTCGCGGAGCCGAGCCCGAAGGTGATCTCCGGGGCGTTCTGCGACGCGTAGCTCGAGCCGCCGACCACCGGGCGAATGGCGGTCGACCCGCCCTGGGGCGTGACGCGGACGATCGCGCCGAAGCCGCTCCGGTTGACCTGGGCGCCGGTCACGTCGCCCACCGATCCCCGGGTGGTGACCGCGATCCAGCGGTTGTCGTTGCCCGAGGAGAGCTCGACGGCGACCGTGCCGTAGGGCAGAGGGATGCCGCTGTAGACGAACTCGTTGGGGGCGTTGCCGGGCAGCCAGGTGGGGTAGAGGGTTGCGAGGCCGTCGATCGGCGAGCCCCAGCTCTGCGGGTAGGGCAGCGGCGACAGCGGTGCCGTCAGCAGGTTGGCGGCGGAGATCGTGACCATGTCCGGGAAGCCGTCCCGGTCCAGATCGCCGACCGCGACGCCGTTTTCGACCCGCAGGTGGTGGGGGGCGCCGGTCGGTACCAGGGCGTCCAGGTCGTACTGGAAGCCGGCGTGGCCGTCGTTTTCGATCAGGCTGCCCGGGTTCGACGCGTCGACGAACGGGCCGGCGTCGATGCCGCCGTGGAAGACCACGTCGGTATCGCCGTCGTTGTCGTAATCGAGGGCGGCGGTACCCCAACTGAAACCGGTGGCCACCATGGCGCCGATCCCGGGGTCCTCCCAGGTGCCGTCCGGCCGCTGGAGGTGCCAGCGGGAGGTGTAAGCCCCCAGGTGAGCGCCGGGCACGCCGAGGAAGTCCTCGATCCAGTCGCCCGAGTTGGAGCCGAAGAAGTCCAGGGTGCCGTTGCCGTCGAGATCCGCGATGGCGAGACCCATCCAGTCGCCGGGCGTGTCGAGCCCGACGTCGACCGTGCGGTCGGTGAAGTGGCCGGTGCCGTCGTTGACCAGGTAGCGCAGGAGGCCGCGGTCCACTCCGCCGGCGGCGGCGAAGGGGATGGTGCCGTTGTCGTTGGCGACCAGAATGTCGACGACACCGTTCTGGTCGAGGTCGACCGCGGCGATCGACCAGGTGATCTCCTGGGCGTCGGCGACGCCGGAGGCGACGCTCGCGTCGATGAAGGTGATCGGCCCGGTGGCGCCTGCGCTCAGAAAGAGCTGGTTGCGCTGGCTCAAGGCGTAGGGCACGACGAAGATCGGCAGGTTGGTGGCCATGTCGAAGCTGTTGGCGACCACGATGTCGAGCCGGCCGTCACCGTCGAAGTCGGCCATGGAGCAGGTCGTGGAGGTGTAGGAGCCGCCGCCCGTTCCGCTCGCGGTGGTGACGTCCTGGAACGTGCCGTTCCCCAGGTTCTCGAACAGCCGGTTGGGCTCCTCGCGCCCGAGGACGTAGAGGTCCGGATCACCGTCGTTGTCGAGGTCGCCGAAGCAGACGCCGGTCGAGTCCTGGTCGAAGGCTTCGACCCCGGCGGTGGTGGCCACGTCGACGAAGCCGAGCGCGCCGGTCTCCTCGAGCTGGTTCGAGAACAGGCCGTTGGGGGCTCCGGGACCGTTCGTCGCGTAAAGGTCGAGGTCCCCGTCCATGTCGTAGTCGAGGAGGGCGACGCCGGGGGCGCCGTGGGGCTTGATGGGATGGGGACCGATGAAGTCGTTCAGGGTGACGGTGCCGAGGGCTTGGAGCGCCTCGGCGACGGCGAGGGTGGCCGACGGCACGCGCTGGAAGGCCGCCAGGTCGGCGTGATCGGAGGTGACGTCGTGGTAGGTGACCCGGCTCGAGGCCGGGCCGGCTACAGCAGGGGAGAGGGACCAGAGGAGCAGGAGGATGCTGGCGATCGTGGAGGTGAGCGCCGAGCGGTGGGAGGGGTGGAGGGCGCTGCGGAGAGATAGCATCAAACAGTCTCCTTTCAAGGTGATTCAGTGACTTCTATACGACCTCCTCTATGAATCAAAGTACGCAATAACACGCAAGCGAGACAGTAGTATCTCATAAGCTGCCTAGAGTCCGTCTCGAGGGGTTAGGGGCGCGGCTCAGCGCCGTGCTACGAAGGTGCCGTGGAGGCGATCCTTCTCGATGCCGGGGAAGGGAAGAGCGCGGCCGTGGGCGACGCAGTAGACACCCGGGGCGAGCGCGCGTGTGGCGAAGAGGGCCTCGGTCAGGTTCTGGAGGGCGTCGGAGCGCTTCATCTCGAACGGTCGCATGGCTCCGGTGAGAACGACCGGAACCGGCGGGTCGGGGAGCGCTTCGAAGAGGCGGTCGCCGGTGTCGGTGAGGGTGTCGGTGCCGTGCAGGACGACCACCCCCACGGGCGTGGGGCTCTCCGCCAGGGCGGAGCGGACGGCCTCGACCACGCGGGCGCGGTCCTCCTCGGTCATGTCGAGGCTGTCCTTGCTCATCAGCTCCACGGTCTCGACTTCGACATCCTCCAACCGGAGCTCCGAGAGCATGCGACGGACGATCGACCGGCGGTTGACCAGCTCGCCGGTGTTTTCGTCGTAGACCTTCTCGATCGTGCCGCCGGTGGTGATGAGGCGGATTCTTTGGCACTCCATGGCAGGGGCGACTCTATCGCGGCGCGCGCGATCGGCTGGGCCGATTCCGCACCTGCCGCCATTCGAGAGCGGCGCGCTACACTTCCGTCCGTGGCATATCGGAATGAGTCTGGACGAAACGGGCCTCTCGGTGCCGTGCCGCTCGCGGCGCTGACCCTGGTAGCCCTCGGAGCGGCCGCCGGCCCCCGACCGTCGGCGGCCCAGGACGCTGGACCTCCGTTCGTCGAACGGGCCACCGAGTGGGGGATCGACTTTGTCCACTCGAACGGCATGTCCGGGCAGTACTACTACCCGGAGATCATGGGCGGAGGGGGCGGGCTGTTCGACTACGACGGCGACGGCGACCTGGACGTCTATCTGGTCCAGGGGGGAGACCTGGTCGGCGGCGGGGAGGATGGTGCCGAAGCCGAACGCGCGCTCCGGGACCGGCTGTTTCGCAACGACGCGGTGGCGCGGCCGGAGCCCGAGGGCGGCGGCTTCACCCCGCGCTTCGTCGACGTGACGGCCGAGGCCCGGATCGAGGGCTTCGGCTACGGCACGGGTGTCGCGACCGGCGACGTGGACGGGGACGGTTGGGTCGATCTTTACGTCACCGAGCACGGGTCCAACAAGCTCTGGCACAACCTGGGCGACGGCACGTTCGAGGACGTGACGGCGGCGGCCGGGGTCGAGGATCCGCGCTGGAGCACCGCGGCCGTCTTCCTCGACTACGACCGCGACGGGCGGCTCGACCTGTTCTCGGTCGCGTACGTGACCGTCGACCTGGCGGCCAATCCGCGCTGCTTCACGCCGAGCAGCCGGCGGGACTACTGCGGCCCCGCGGACTTTCCACCGCTCCCCGACAAGCTCTGGCACAACGTGTCGAAAGGGGGCGTCGCACGCTTCGAGGACGTCTCCACGGTCTCCGGGATCGGTCGCCAGCCCGGTCCGGGCCTCGGGGTCCTGGCGGAAGACCTGGACGGCGACGGCTGGACCGACCTCTACGTGACCAACGACGGCGCGGCCAACTTCCTCTGGCACAACCGCGCGGGTGGGGGTGCGCCGGGGACCTTCCGGGATGACGCGCTCCTCGCCGGGGTCGCCCTCAACCGGGAGGGTGCGCCGGAGGGAAGCATGGGGGTCGACGCGGGGGACTTCGACGCGGACGGCGATCTCGACCTGTTCATGACCCACATCAAGGGGGAGACCAACACCCTCTACGTCAACACCGGGATGGGCCTGTTCGAGGACCGCTCGATCGAGACCGCACTGGCTGCGCCGAGCTACCCCTTCACCGGCTTCGGCACCGCCTGGCTCGACTACGACAACGACGGCTGGCTCGACCTGCTGGTGCTGAACGGCGAGGTGCGGACCCTGGAGCCCCTGGCGCGCGAGGGCGACCCGTTCCCCTTCGAGCAGCGCAATCAGCTCTACCGCAACCTCGGGCCGTCGCCCAACGGCCAGCGCTTCGAGGAGGTGGGAGAGGGCGCGGCGTTCGAGGTCGAGGAGGTGAGCCGTGGCGCCGCCTTCGGCGACGTGGACGACGACGGCGGAGTCGACGCCCTGGTGGTCAACCTGAACGGTCCGGCCCGGCTGCTGATGAACCAGGTCGGGAGGAAGAGCCCGTGGCTCGGCCTGGTGCTGCGGCAGCCTCCGGGTGGTGCGGCGAGAGTCGGGGTGCGCGTGGAGGTCTCCAGGAAGGACGCGCCGACGCTCATCCGGCGATTCCGCACCGACGGCAGCTTCGCCTCCGCGGCGGATCCGCGGGTGCTGGTGGGGCTCGGCCAGGCGCCCGCCGAGGAGGTGCGCCTGGTCTGGCCGGACGGTGGAGAACGCAGGATCCGCGGCCTCGTGCCGGGGAGATGGTGGGTGGTGCCCGAAGGAGAGACGGGAGAGACCGGGGAGAGACCATGATGGGACGTGCTGTAACCTTTGCGCTCGTTGGAACCATGATCACCCTGCTGCTGCCGGTGGCCGGTCCGGCCCTCGCCCAGGAGCCCCCCGCGGCGCTCCGGCGGTTGCCTCCGGAGACAGCCAGCCCCCCGACGCCCGAGGCCCCGGGGCAGCCCGAGCTCCTGCCGGTTCCCGAGCCGTCCCTCGACGGCCTCGAGAAGCAGGTGGCGGAGCAGCTTCTCGAGACCCGTGCGGTGCTCGACGAGGCGTTGGCGGACCCGGACGCGGACCGGGCGGTGCGCGCCGAGGCCTACGGCGAGCTCGGGCGCATCTACCACGCGTACGAGCTCGCCGATCCGGCGGCGGTGGCCTACCAGAACGCCCGCCTGCTGTCGCCCGCGGACTTCCGGTGGGCGTACTACCAGGCGGTTCTGCTCCAGGGGGAGGGGCGGTTCGAAGAGGCCGAGAGCGCCTATGCCGCCGCCCTGAAGATCCGGCCCACGGACGTGGCGGCCATCGTCCATCTGGGCGAGGTCTACCTGGAGCTGGGGCGCTTCGACCGGTCGGTGGCGGCGGCCGAGCGCGCACTGTCGATCGCTCCGGACCAGCCGGCGGCGACCGCTCTATTGGGACAGGCGGTTCTGGCCCAGGGCGACGTCGCGCGGGCGATCGAGCTGCTCGAAAAGGCGCTCCAGGCAGTGCCCCAGGCCGACCGGCTGCACTACCCGCTCGGCATGGCCTACCGGGAGATGGGGAACCTGGAGAAGGCTCGTGAGCACCTGGGACAGCTCGGCAAGGTGGGAATCCGTCCTCCGGACCCGCTGGTCGACGAGCTCGAGGAGCTGCAACGGGGCAGCCGGGTGCGTGTGCTCAGGGGGCGGATGGCGTTTCGTGCCGGTCGCTTCGAGGACGCGGCGGCGGAGTTTCGGGCGGCGATCGCTGCGGACCCGGAGGACCTGGCGGCCCGGGTGAACCTGGGCACCGCGATCGGGCAGGCCGGCGACCAGGCCGGCGCGATCGAGCAGTTCCGGCAGGCGTTGAAGATCGATCCGGACAACCTGGCCGCCCACTTCAACCTCGGGGTCCTCCTGCTACGCCAGGGGGCCGTAGAGGAGGCGATCGAGCACGACCGGGCGGCCATCGCGGGGCAGCCGGGGGACGGTGAGGCCCACCTCGAGCTGGGCCGCGCCTACCGTGCGGCCGGTCGTGGGGACGAGGCTCTCGCGTCCATCCGCCAGGCGGTCGAGCTCGCGCCGTTCGACGAATCGGCGCGGGTGGAGGAAGCGTCCCTGCTGGCCGCCCTCGGGCGCTTCGGGGAGGCAGCCGAGGGTCTGGACGTGGCGAGGGGCCTGATGCCTCGGAGCGCCCGCGTCGCCCAGGCGCTGGCGCGGCTGCTGGCGGCGGCGCCGGACCGGGCGGTGCGCGACGGGGAGCAGGCCCTGGACCTGGCGCGCCGGGTCGTCGAAGCCAACCCGACCGCGTTCAACGGCGAGACCCTCGCGTTGGCGCTGGCCGAGGCCGGGCAGTGCAAGGAGGCCGCCCAATGGCAACGGCGTGTGATCGGTGCCGAGGCCGAGACCGCTCCGGCCGAGCGCCTGGCCGATCTCCAGAGGGCGCTCGGACGCTACGAAGCCGGGCCGCCCTGCCGCCCGCCCGGCCAGCCCTGAGCTTGCGGGACTCCCGTGTACATATTGCTAACCTATTGAATACGAAGGATTTGGGCGCTTCTTTTCCCTTGACTCGACAGTGGGATCGGAGTATGGTCTGGGCATCTTTATTGTTGCTGGTGGATGCATTCCACTCGATCCGGAGGTGGACGGCCGAGTGTCCCCTGCGACCCCGAACCCTAGTTGGACCTGACAAGGGAGGACACACATGCAGAAGGTTTCTTTGACTCATTCGTTGTTGGCGGCCGTAGCGGTTGCCTTGATCGTGGCCGGCGCGGCGATGGCCCAGGCCCCGATCACCATGAACGCGGGAGCGGCCCAAGTCGAGTGGCAGGCGGCGGTGCCCGGCTCTTTGTTGTTGAACGTTTCCGGTCCCGAGGGCTTCCATGTGCAGGAGCGCTTCGCCCCGGGCGAGGCGGCGGTGTTCAGTGTCTTCGACGCGTCGGGCAACCTGCGTCCGGCGGGTAGCTACACGTTCGAGGTGCGCGTCGAGGCGGTGGTCGACGGTGCGACCCAGGCCGAGCTCGACGCGATTCGCGCAAACGGCGGTGACGGCGCCCTGGGTGCGCTGCAGAAGGCGGGCAAGATCCCGACCGAGCCGACCGTCTACTCCGGCTACTTCGCCATCGAGAGTGGTGCGATCGCGTTCGGCGGTGAAGAAGAGCCCGGTGCCGGTCCGGCGGCCGGCGGCAACCAGATCAGCGCCAAGGACCAGGTCATCAACGACGACCTGATCGTCACCGGCAGCATCTGTGTCGGTTTCGACTGCGTCAACGGCGAGAGCTTCGGCTTCGACACGCTTCGACTCAAGGAGAACAATCTCCGCATCAAGTTCCAGGACACCTCCAACAGCGCCAGCTTCCCGTCGAACGACTGGCAGATCACCGCCAACGACTCGTCGAACGGCGGCGCCAACAAGTTCTCGATCGACGA
>Ga0210123_1001150_pt1 | contig 14174 bp, 14 predicted proteins | sample Muzzi_PWB_D2_FD_185535 | JGI IMG/M metagenome (GOLD analysis project Ga0210123, IMG submission 185535) | Wetland microbial communities from San Francisco Bay, California, USA, that impact long-term carbon sequestration - Muzzi_PWB_D2 (SPAdes) | ecosystem: Environmental > Aquatic > Marine >... | reverse complement strand
GCAAGGAGACCTATCACTTGGAGCCTTGAAAGATATTGAAGATGAAGAGATAACCCGGCTGGTAAAAAAGGAAATAGAAGTCGGGTTAAAAGCGGTAACTGATGGAGAGTTTCGTCGATCTTGGTGGCACCTGGATTTTATGTGGGGCCTGGAAGGGGTGGAAAAATCGGATATCACCAAGGGATACCAGTTTAAAAATGCAATGACCCGAGCAGAAACCGCCCGTCTATCCGGTAAGATCGATTTTGGTAATCATCCGTTTCTTGAGCATTACCAATTTCTGAAAAAGGCAACCGGCGATGATGTTATCGCCAGGCAGTCTATTCCCGCACCGGCGCAGTTTTTATCAGAGCTTCAGCGCCCGGAGAATATTGAATCCACAAAAAGGTTTTATCCCACCATCGAGGAACTGGTGGAGGATATCGGGAAAGCATATCGGAAGGCGATTCATGCATTTCATAAACTGGGTTGTCGCAGTTTACAGTTAGATGATTGCACCTGGGGAATGATGTGTGACAAGGACTACATGAGGGCCAAATTAGGAGATAATTATAGTTTGGATTCAACAAAAACCCTTTATGTCCAGGTGAACAACAAAGCACTGGAAGGCCGTCCTGAAGATATGGCAGTAACAACTCATGTATGTCGTGGCAACTTTCGTTCGACCTGGGCCGCTTCGGGTGGATACGAGCCAGTGGCGGACACCCTTTTCAGCAAGGAAAGTGTAGATGCGTATTATCTGGAGTTTGATACCGAGCGTGCCGGCGATTTTTCCCCGTTGAGGTTTGTGAGTGATGAGAAACTGGTTGTGCTCGGTCTTTTTTCTTCAAAATCGGGTGAATTGGAGGACAGAAACACAATCATCAAGCGGATAAAAGAAGCGACCCGGTATATTCCGATCAACCGGTTATGCATTAGTCCGCAATGTGGTTTTGCTTCTACAGAAGAGGGGAATGTTCTCAGCGAAGAACAACAATGGAACAAACTTCGATTCATCAAAGAGATTGCTGATGAAATCTGGAGATGAAAATATCGACGATATCCGATAAAGCAAAAAGAAGGGCGTCCTATAGTAAAGAAGCCAAGCCGCTGCGGGTGATTCCCGTCTTAAGGCAGATTGCCGTTGAACAGACCATTATGCCCTATGATAGCGCCGAAGAGATCATCCGCGGACAGAGCAAAATAGTGGTGTCGGATTGTATCTGCCGCACGGTGGAAACCTATCTCAGAATGGCCGGGGAAAGGGGCAAATGGTAGAGGCGCATTATGGAAGTATGGCATAAGACAGGATGCGTTCTGTGCGCCCAGAACTGCGGTCTTGAAGCCCTTGTGGATGACAACCGCATGGTGAAGATACGGCCGGACAAGGCCAACCCGCGCAGCCGGGGCAAGGAGTTTAGCCAGGACCCTGACAGGCTGCTACTGGTTGTGGATCCAAGACAAAGCGAAACCGCCGGACTGGCGAACCTTCACCTTGCCGTGCGGCCCGGCACGGATGCCCTGTTGGCCAAAGCCATGATCGCCCTGATTCTCAGGAAGGGTTGGGAAAATAAGGCATCTGGATCGGTAAGGCTGACGAAGACCATCCCATGGACGGCATCGAGACCCCGTCGGGTAAGATAGAGGTGTACATTGGGGAACTGGAGGATGGCGTCCGCCGATTAAGTCCTGAGAACGAAACCAGGGATCTGGAACTGCCCGACGATTTCCCCCTGGTGCTCAATGCCGGCCGGCACATGAAATACAACGCCAATACGCTGATGCGAAACCCGGCGTGGAAGCGCGGAAAGCGGGCTTGCACCGTTGCGTTGAGCCCGGCCGATGCCGAAACCCTGGGTCTGACCGACGGCCAGCAGGTGACCGTGACCACGGAAGCCGGATCCGCAACAGAAGATTTGGAGGTGAGCACACAGGTCCGGCAGGGAATGATTTTAATCCCCCATGGTTTTGGATTGGTGTGCGTTGGCGATGTTTACGGCATCAATGTCAACTATCTGACAACAAACACCCACCGCGACCCGCTTGGCACACCCCTTCACCGCTTCATCCCGTGCCGGATCGAAGCGGTCATCGCAAGGGCTCCACGATAAGGGGCGGGGGGCGTTAGGGACGTACGTCCCAAAATTCACAAAAAATAGACGCTCTTATTTTATCACCAATGAGATTGACACCCAAATATCGGTTTGAGATACTCCGGGCAGCAAAAAAGCAAGTGGCTTTCGAGCGACTGACACGAATTGGATGATTTGCCATCCACATTAAATACGACAGGTCAGCCATGGAAAAAAAAAGGGTACCCCAGGACGCGAATAAAACATACAGCGGTTACGGCACCAAGGTTGTGTATGCGGTAGATGAAGCGGGCCGCTATGACCGCGTTCAAACCACGGGATGGGAAGTGGAAGAGATCGTATTACGAGATGTGGTGGGCGATTTCCAAGAGAAAGCGGAATCCGCCCGCAGGCGCGCCATGTCCGGCCAAACCTCCCCCATTGAATATTTCATGCATAAAAGGTATCTGGATCTGACCGGGCTGGCCAAGGGCATGGGCATCGCAAAATGGCGTGTCAAACGCCATTTGAAACCGTCCGTTTTCGAGAAATTGTCCCCATCCGTGATGCAGCGCTATGCCGAGCTGTTTGATATTGACCTGAAGATGCTGACCCACTTTAAGGAGAACGTCTAAATTGAATACCGCCCCGGCATACGAACACCGGCACTACGCCCACTGCGAAAGCGGTGTCCTCAGCTCCCTGTTCACCCACCACGGCATGGCCCTGTCCGAACCCATGGTTTTCGGGCTGGCCGGTGCCATGAGTTTTGCCTATCTGCCTTTTGTGCGCCTGGGCCACATGCCCTTGATCGCCTACCGTATGTTTCCCGCCTATCTGATAAAAAAACTGCCTGCCAGGATGCGGGTCAAATATTTCCGCAAGCGGTACTCCGATTCCGGCCGGGCCATGGCCGAACTGGATGACTTTCTGGCCAATGGTCAGGTGGTGGGCATTCAGATGTCGGTTTTTTTCGCACCGTACTTTCCGCCTGAAATGCGTTTTCCATTCAATGCCCACAACGCCATCGTCATCGGCAAAGAAAATGGAGATTACCTGATCAGTGATCCGGTTTTCGAGGAGATTAAGCGCATTGCCGCCAAGGATCTGGAAAAAGCCAGGTTCGCCAAAGGCGTGTTGGCCCCCAAGGGCCTGGTGCATTTCCCGCTGCAAATGCCTGGTGAGGTGGACCTTGAGCCGGTTATCAGAAAGGCCATCAAGAAAACCGCCAATATGATGCTGCATGCCCCGCCGTTCATTGGATTGAAAGGGATCCGTCGACTGTCCGCCAAGATATGCGCCCTTGGCAAAAAGCATGACAAGAAATACATCCGCCATTTTTTGGGGCATCTGGTGCGCATGCAGGAAGAGATCGGCACCGGCGGCGGCGGCTTTCGGTTCATTTACGCGGCGTTCCTTCAGGAAGCTTACCAGTTGATGGGCATCCCTGTTTTAGAGGAGGCATCCAACCGGATGACCGCTGCGGGAGACGCCTGGCGGATGTTTGCCCTGGCCTGCGCCAAGGCGGTCAAACGCCGGGAGGAAGCCATCGACCTGGAGGCCATCGCCGGCCTGCTGCGCCAGTGCGGCGAGATCGAGAAGAAGATCTATCTGCTGCTCAAATCGTTAAAAAAGTATAAAACTACGAATACGGCTAGTATACAGTTGCCGTCAGCAAAGTGTAGTTCCCGAGGCGATCTTTGTTGATATGAACCAGCGTTTGACCTTCATGGCCCTTAAAAAAGCCGCATATCCCGCAGGCTGCGGACGAACCGGAATAGACGTACCGCCCGCGGTAATCCAATACCCGGGACCCGGGCCGCACGGCCTGCCATTGACCGTGTTCGGCGTCGGCAATGCCGATGCCGAAGGCTAAAACAGGGTCGGCGGGAAGATCCATCTTTGCATACCCATCCAGGGCGCTGCGTGTGTCGGAAAAAGACCGGATTTGCGCGATCTCGCCGGAGGCGTGGGTTTTGTGTCGGGACAAGTACAACCATGCGCTGCCATCCACGAGCCGGTCGCCGAAGCGACATTGATTGGCTTCGGATAACACGGCCTCGTCCACCCCGCCCACCAGGGCATATTCCGCTGCACCGCGATTTAAATCGGTCCTTGCCAGCTCTAGCCCGCGTTCGAACGCAAACTGTATGGCAGCCAGAGTGATATTGGGGCTGCGCAGCTTCATGCTCTGGGCGATGTAAAAAGCGGCGGTATTGCTCATGGTATTGATGAAATTGTAAGGCTTGGGATAGGAACGTTCGTGGAAGAGCTGTCCCAGTGTGGTTTCCGTATCCTGGACCGATCCGTTTTCGGTGGTCAGGCAAACCATGGTGGCTGGATCCGGCGTCCGACCGGCCACGCACTGGTGGGCACCGGCAAGAGACAGCAGGATAAATCGGTTGACGCGCCGGAAGTACAGCCCTGTCTGCTGCCTGACTTTATCCACCAGTGCCGTTTGCGCATCGTCCGGTGCTCTGAGCAGAACCGCCGTGCCGTGAACGTACATGGAGTCAATCCTCATTGGTGATCATCAAGGTGGTGCAGTTACCGCCGAATCCAAAATAGTTCAGCATGAAAATTCCAGCACCAGCCGGTGCCGGCGTCATCAGGGGCGTGATCGACAGTTCTTTGTCCGGCTCCTGGAATCCGACGGTGGGGGGCAGAAAACCCGCCCTGATGCATTCCGTAAACAAGATCAGTTCCAGCACGCCGCCAGCCCCCACGGTGTGCCCCACAAAAGGCTTGATGCCGGTTACGGGCGCATGCCGGTCTCCGAAAACCATACGGATGGCGTTGGCCTCCGTCAGATCATTGTGGTAGCTGCCCGTGGCGTGTGCCTTGATCGCCGTCACCTGGTCCGGTTGTACCTTGCCGGCATACATGGCGGCCTTCATAACCCCGGCAATGACCTCACCGCCGGTATCGTGCAGGGCCACATTGGCGGTGTCGCAGGCATTGGCCCCGCCCAGAATGCGGAAGTCACCTTTGGATCCGCGCCGGGCCGTCAGGATGACCGCACCGCAGGCTTCCCCCATGATGATGCCGTCCCGGCGCTTGTCAAAGGGCCGATATACGGTGGGGGAAAGCAGCCGCAACGATTCAAATCCGTAAAACCCCACGAGATTGAACATGTCGTAGCCGATGACCAGGGCATGCTCCAATTGGCCTTGCTCAATCATGGAGGCCGCATAGAGCAAGCCATTGGCGCTGGAGGTGCAGGCCGTGGTGAACGTGTAGCACGGACCGTGAATCCCGAACCTTTCGGCGACCGCGGCGGCGATCACACCGAACCCCGAGGCGGTCTGGGTGAAATAGTCCCGGGCGCCGGTCTTTTCATCTGCATAACCGGCCTCGAAAACGGGAATGTTCATGGAGGTGGAGCCCAGAAAGATACCCGCTCCGGCCAGATCGACTGCCGATAACCCGCTATCGGCAACAGCCTTTTCAACTGTCTCCAGCAGGACGCCATGGAACCGGCTTTCCACATCCGGCCAACGGTCGCGGTAGCCGCCCGGCATGAGGTAATAGGGTCGGCCGGCCTCCGGATCGGTGATCTCAAAAGCGATGCGTGTCACGTTTATGGTGGCGTCACGCATGCCGGCCACAATGGCGTCCAACTGATCGCCCAGGGCGCATACGGCGGATTTGCCGCGAACAAACACAGATTGCTCAACGTCGGGTTGCATGGTTTGTGATATTGCTCATTGGGGTTGCAGGAAATCCGCCAAGGTATTGATAGAGGCCATGACCCGGCGCATTTCCTTGCCGTCGGTGATCTTGATCCCGAAGTTATTTTGAACGGCGATGGCCATCTGGAATCCGTCGATGGAATCCAGACCGAGTTCGGCATCCGGGCCGAAAAGGGGGGCGTCATCATCGATTTCGTCTATACCAATATCCATCTGGACGTCACATTCAGTCATGATCAATTGTTTTAACCTGGTTTTAAACGCTTTGTCCTGTGATCCTCGCATGTCTGCCTTTCTGCAAGATAAAATCGGCCACATCCCGAGCGAATACTGCCGGCCTGTCAATGAACGGTGTATGGCCGCAATAGGGCATGCATGCCACGGTCGCATCGGCTGTTGCCCGACGGGTCATCAAGGAGGCACTCGGTTTGATGATCCGGTCCCGGGCGCCCCACAGAATCAGGGCAGGGCATTGCACTTTGGCCAGTTCCCGGCGCTTAAAGGGGCGCACGGCCCTGCCGCGGCCGTTCAAGAATGCCCGCTTGCCTCCCGGCATACCTGTGACCGCCGAAAAGTAGCGAATGCCCGCATTCAAGGGAAAATTGCGGGCATCATGTATCAGGTAACGCGTCAATCGCCGGGTCCACCGTTCGGGCACCATGATTTGGGCGATTAGTACATTAACTAGGGCGCCCCAGTCAAGGTCACGCCCTCGGCATAAGCCGGCTGCACAGACCGGCACCAGATGAGATACCCTATGCGGGTGATCAATAGCAAACTGAATTGCAATGGCACCGCCCTGGGAATTGCCAACCAGGCCGGCTTCTTTCAAGTCCACGGCATCCATGAATGTCCTGAGCCAACGGACAAAATAGGGGCGATCGTAGCGCCCGTCCGGCTTGTCCGATTCGCCGTAACCCACCACATCCGGGACGATGACGCTGAAATGCCTGCTCAGAAGCCCGATGACCGGCGCCCAGAAGACACCGCCGCCTCCGGCCCCATGCAACATCACCAGCGGACGGCCCGAACCCGCCCGAAGATAGAAGGTCCGGATGCCGCCTGCATCACAATAATGCCGTTCAATGTCCAGATCAAAAAAGGCCAGAATCTGATCTCTCAGGGCTTCGATTTCCGTGTTGTGTTTTTGCATTTGCTTTCCAGAGCGTTAGTGGGTACGTGCCTTGTGGCTTAGCCCTATAGTTGCATAAAAAAGATGACAAAAAAAGCGGGAAGGCTTATGAGCGTTGGCCGGGCACTGTTTCAAGGACTCAACCGAGGAATAATCCAATGGTGAACTTGAGGATAAGGTCCATTGTATGTCATCATATTGTCTATTGAATACAGAAGATAGGACTAGGCTGTGGGGATCATAGGCGTTTTTGTTAGATTTGCCGTGGGGTTATTGTCGGCATTTTGTTGGTCCATTGTTGGTGGGATTGTTGGCATAAGTTCGCCCGGTTCCGCTGCTTTTCCTGTTTATGGTATCGGTGCCGTTATTGCTTTTATATTCGGCCTTCGGTTTGGGGGGAAACTGGCCAATAAATGGTTTCCAATTAACGAAGAGAGGGCCGGCATGACCAAAGATGAAGAAGCGTCCATGGAAGCATCTTTTCGGAAACTTACTGGTCGCGATAAAGAATAATTATCACCTGCGGCTGACGCTCTGCCTCTAATGTTCGCTCGCAAGTTTCCCCGTATCTTTAAGCCAACTCCTGTATAATCGGAACACGATCCACGGCATCATAGGCATAGCCCGTCAATACACAGCATATAAAAGCGGTTATAACTGCATTTCCGACGCCATCTGGAATTCCGGATAAAGTGCGCGGATCACGAAAACATGTCTTGCTTTAGTTTAGTTCAATTGGGGGACAAAGATGGAAGCTGTCGCAAAAGAACCAGAGTTAACGCTGTGACGGTTTTCGGGCCTAGGCCAGCATATCCGGTATCTGCTCTACGACCGCTTCGGTATCCATGAGCAGGCTTACCACGACATTGGCCTGGTGGTTGGCGGCGATGCCCACCCGTGGCGCCATCAATCCCCGGCCCGGTTGGGCGGCCATCACCAGATCCCCCACGATAAAGATCTTTTTCCCCAGGCGGCGGGTCTGGATGCCATTGCTGTCGCCATAGCCCGCAAGCCCTGAAGCGCCCACGGCAAACGCCTCGGGCAGGGTGTCGGCCACCGTTTCGATGATCATGGCCTTGGCCTCGGCGCCGTCGAAGCATTCCACAACAACCGTTGCCGATTTAAAAATATCCGGAATATTTTCCCGTGTGAGGACCACCGTATGGGGCTCGACCCGGATATACGGATTGATTTGGAAAAGTATCTGCGTCATGGCTTCTGTCTTGGGCATGCCGATGTGTTCGATGAAGTAGTTCTGGCGGTTGAGATTGCTGGGTTCCACGATATCGAAATCCGCCAGGATCAAGGTGCCGATACCCATGCGGGCCAGGGAGATGGCCACGGCCGAGCCAAGCCCGCCCAATCCGGCCACGCCTACAACGGCGGATTTCATCCGGGCGTGCACCCCCGGTGTATGACGGGCCACCATAAGCGCCTCCAATTCATCGGCCTTGGGGGTTTCTCCCCGGCGGATCAGCACCACCTCATCCTCTGGTTTCAACGCCGTGTCCGGCGCTGCAGGGAAGCCGTTGACCACCAAAACGTCGGCATCGGGCTTGAACCGGTCCCGTAATGCCGAGACGGTAACGCCCTTTTCAACGGAACTGTTTTCTTCGTTGACCTTAACGGTCATTTGATCGGCGGGCATTGGTATTGACTCCTGATTTTAAAAATGAATACAGCTTATCTTCTCATAATCACCCTTTAAACACACTCTGTATTTGGTTGATCATTGACTTAAATACCTAAAATACGCTGATCACGAAACAAATGCCGGAGCCTTTTAAAGGCGCCGGCATTTATTTCATCTGATATATAACACCTGGCAGGCGGATTAACCCTCCGCCTTTTTTTCGAGTTCATCCAGTTTGTCGGGCTCTGAAACGGCGATGTCCACCAGGGCTTTTGGGATGGAGCTTTGCTCGCACATGGTCCGGATTTCTTTTTCCTGGTCGCTGAATTCCATGATTTCACGAATGGATTCGATGTAGTCAAGCATGGCGTCCGGGGCGATGTCCTCCATGGCAGGCCCTTCGGCCTCTGCTTTTTTTCTTGCGGCTTCTTCTTCCGCCAGTCTTTGTTTTTCCTTTATCTCTTCTTCCATGGCCTTTTTGACGGCATCGATGTCTCCCTGGCCGACTTGGGTCATTTCGATGATCAGTTCCTCGGTGACGTCATTGTCAATCAGGTGCCGAACCTTTTCCTGGTTGGTCTTGACTGCGACCTTTTCCAGCAGAGACGCCACTCTGGCCCTTTCAGCACGCTCCTTTTTGATCTGCTCGTTGACCTCGTTCAGTCTCTCGTCGGTGATCTCCAAAGCCTTGGCAATCACTTTAAAATCCACCTCTTCCGCGATGAGCAACCGGATACCTTGATCGTCAGGAAGGGCTTTGGCCTTGGCGATGAGCAGGTCGAGTTTGGTGTTTTCGACGATCTTGATCACATCGGGCCGTCGTTCTGATTTCCTGATTTCCGGCCAGGTCTCGCTCAATTTGTCGAGGAGATTGTTTGTGGCAACATAAGGGGCGGCTACATCTTCCAGCGTGAGCTCCGCGATGGCAGCGTTGAAATCCTGCATAAAAGGCCTTCCGGCTTTTCGTGCCTTATCCATGGCAAATCTTAGTTTGATCATGTTGCCCCCATGGCGCGATACATTGTAGCCGGCGCCGTCGAGTTCGCCTGCAATACGCTGAATCGATGATTCCGGGTTCGGGTCTGCAAGGTCCTGGGAACCGAGCGCAAGAATTTGCTCCTCGATCGATAGCCAGAGGGGCTTTTTTGCAGTGGCGTCACTTGTCGTCATTTTCAGTCTCCTTTGTTAATTTTTGAAAGCCATACAAATATATTGATTGAATCGTATTGCAATAACGGGCATTGCCTGACCGCGTCTGGGTTCATCGTAATCTGAATTTATACCGCCTATCAAAAAAACAGGCTTTAATCAAATTCGGTAAGGAAGCTGCAGCGATTCTAACTGAACGATATCCAGGAACAAGACATCGATCCCGATACCGACCTCCATGCCGAGGCCGCGGCAAATTGGGATCGGGATCGCTATCGAAAAGAGAGAGAGGAACCGTCCGAATCATTGACGCGGTCTGAAAGGGTCGGCGCAGAGGCCGATTCTTCCTGCAGGGCGCTGGTTTCGACCAATGGTCTTCGTAGGGCAGGGCTCCGTCCCTGCCTTTGATGCCTGGCCAGGCGCATCAAAGCGTCACGCGGCCGGCACGGAGGCCGGCCCTACATAGGCCCAGGGGGGGGACACGGAGGCCGGCTCAACGCGAAAAATAATATTTGTAAGTACATGAATCTGCGTCTGTTGTGATGAATCGGATTCAATTAGAATTGCTGAGGAAGCTGTAGATATTGCGTTTGACACACAAGCCTCGGTTTGAGATACTTAGAGGCAGGAAAAGCGAATCCTTGTCTTTAAATAAAAATCGAATGATTTCTTAATAATACAAAGCGGTCGCAGATATGCCGGCAGTATCCAGCGCCGATGCTATCTCTGGCGCTCATTCGGTGCCGTTGCGCACATGGATAATCCGGTAACCTATACGGCAATCCTGCTCTGCTTGAGTAGCCGGTTTATCGTGTTGCGGCAAGTGTTCGCCGTTGGCATCTCCGATGACTGTGTTTTGGTAAAATTGCAAACTGTTGCTGAAACTCCGCGGTCTATACGAAAGCTGACACGGCCATGCAAGCATATCCTGTTGAAACACCAGATGATAACCGTCTGTTTTTTGATTTCAGACCCGAATGGACGCGGGTACAACTCGGTCCGGACTTCAACATCAGCGTATGCACGGTATCCAATCGTGTCCTGACAACATTAACCCGCGGATTTCCCACTTCGCAGGATATGGACCGGTACTGCGACTTCATGCTGGGCGTCATGTCCGAGGGGCTGAGTCCGGACCAGCCCTACATTCATATCATGGAATTGTCGGGGCTCAAGGGCAGCACGCCGGATGCGCGCAACCGGTTTATAAAATTCCTTGAGAAGCGGGCTCTTCTGAGAGGCGCCGTTGTCTGCGGCGCCTCAGCCTTTATGCGCATGAATATCAAATTGGCGCAAAAGCATTATCGGTTCTCATTTCCAGTATGGTTCGCACCCGATCTTGACAATGGCATTCATCTCGCAGGCGGCCTGCTCGGGCTTGATTTTCCCGACTGCTTTGAATGGCCTTCAAAATTCGTCACTTCTTCGGATAAAATTTCCGCCCCCAGAACGCATATTACGGTTTGCGAAGATACTGCCGGGGGTGACGCTGCTGCTTTCTATCGCCATGAATTGTCCAAAACACATCATCTTGAATTTTCCTGGATCGGACCCAGGATCCTGTTTTGCCGATTCAAGGGTTCGGCTCCCATGCCGTTTCTGGATCCCGCCCAAGTGCTCGAAGCCCGTCGTCAGGCTATCCAGCGTTGTATGAGCAGCCATGGGCCCCATGTGGAAATCTGGGACGGCAACAACCTCAGAAACCTCCTGGGGCGATTGGCTATCTTCCGGATTTTCAAAGCTCTTTTTGGTGATCCACAGACCGTGTTGAGCTTTTTTATTCTCGATCTGGGATGTCGCATTCGTTCCATCGTTCACTTGTCTTTGTGGTGCAAGCCGACGCCCTTTCCGGTCCGATGCCTGGCCTCGCTCACCAAAACGATCCTGCAGGCCAAGGAAATATTGCAATCGAGCGGAATTGAAGAAGCCGAACCGCCCCCCATGATCACCGCCAAGTATGATTGGCATTCAGAGGATAAGGCATTTGGCTGTGTAACCGAGATCTGGGGGCAGGATATTGTCCATTGCCTGGGCTCCGGTCAGTTTAAGGTCGGCCATGTAGAACAACAGATGAAGATTTACCGCCAGCTGGCAAGGAAAATCCATAAGTCCGGTCGATCGTATTATTTGTTGACCAGCGGGGAGTTGTTCCGTGACGCCAGCTATAAAACGCGTAAAAAGTACTTTCTGGCCACAAGCAAGCTTTTTCGCGATTACCCTTTTCAAACGCATGTTTTTTACGGAGCCAAAGGTAAAACCCTGGCCGGCCTGAATTTGGGCAAGCACCAGGTTGCGTATCGATTGATGATGGCCGAAGACCTGTCAAGCGCCTTGGCCCTGATACAGGCCGATAAATTGCGCCGCACCTATCTGAATCCTCGGCGATCCGATGCGGACGGTGGTATGCGCTCTCCCGGTACAACTGTCCTAAAGCCTTATGTGGATGACATTTTGAAATATCTGGCCACCGTCAGCTGGGAACCTGCTGCAATGGGGAGGGCACCGCAAACGGTTGATCCTGAGCATCCCTTTGCCAAGGTCTTCGATGCCGTTGAATTGATCCGGGATGACATTCGCATGCTCTTTCTTGAAGAACAAAAAGCCGCCAGAGAGCAGCTTGAACTGGAAAAACAGCTCGAACGATCACAAAAGATGGCAGCCCTGGGACTGATGGCCGGTGGCGTTGCCCATGACCTGAACAATGTTTTGTCCGGACTGCTCACTTATCCCGAAGTGGTGTTGATGGACGTGCCCGAGAACAGCCCCTTGCGGAAACCGCTAAACGTGATTCGCAAATCGGGTGAGCAGGCTGCGGCCATCGTACAGGATCTGTTGATCATGGCAAGACGAGGGGTGGTTCAAATCGAACGGATCAAAATCAATACCCTGATCGAAGAGTATTTGGCATCACCCGAACATCGATCATTGACGGCGCGTTTTCCCTTGATCCGCCTCGATGCGGATTTGGATGAAAATGTAATGGAAATAAATGGGTCAGCGCCTCAGTTGAAAAAGGCCCTTATGAATCTGGTTTCAAATGCGTTTGAAGCCAGCCCATCCACCGGCGGCGTTACAATTCGGACTGAAAACGGATTCGTGCAACCGGGGATGGATGGATTTATTAGGGAGGTTGAGGCCGGTCAATATGCCGTTATTGAAATTGTCGACCGTGGCGACGGTATTGCGGAACAGGATTTGCCGCACATATTCGAACCTTTCTATACCACAAAAGTCATGGGACGAAGCGGCACCGGCCTGGGTATGGCCGTGATCTGGGGTGTTATCCAGGACCACAAAGGCTATATTGACATACAAACCCGGTCGGGAAAAGGTACCACTTGCACACTTTTTTTCCCTGTATGCGACAATGGCAATACGGATTTAAAATCGAAATCCCAGCAAGCCCAACCCCGCGGGTGTGGTGAGACAATACTGGTGGTGGATGATCTGGACTCCCAGCGCCAGATTGCAAAATCGGTTATCGAGCATTTGGGATATCGAGTTGAAACTGCCAGCAGCGGGGAGGCGGCGCTTAGGTATTTGGAAAACAACGCAACCGATCTTGTCGTACTGGATATGGTGATGGGTGCGGGTTGGGACGGGCTGGAAACAACTTTGCGCATCCGGGAACAAAATCCCCGGCAAAAAATTATCATCGCAACCGGTTATGCGGAGAACGAAAGACTCAAACAGGTCCAAATCCTGAGCAACGGACCGGTCATCGAAAAACCATACACCATTGAAACCATGCGAAATGCCCTGTGCACGGCACTGAAAGATCAATCCTGAATTGCAACGATGGGGTTTATTATCTCCAATTGGCCGAACACTCTGCCGGCTGTTCGATCCACCTTGGCCGGGAATAGGTCTCACGCCGCCAGCGCCAGCCGATATCCAATATCTCACCGGGCGATGCGATGGAAAAGAGTGCATCAAAAGCTTTGACAAGCACTGCGGCTTGCTGGTCGGTGTGGTGGTGCTCGCCCAAGGGGTGGCCGAAGGGCCAGTGCAGGAAAATCGCCCGTGGCGGTTTGATTTTTTCAGTATAGGGGCGGTTGATGGAGATACTGATGGTGGCAATGCCTTCGGCTTCGATGATGCGCTGGATCAATCCCACGGATTGATGGCAAATTCCTCAGGCCGGTGTCAGCAGTACATAGTCCGCCCCGGCATCCCTCAGCCGACGCGCAATCCTTGGGGCGGTACGGTTGATCAGGGTCTGCACATGGGGTCCATCGATATGGCCCATTAGCGAGAAGTGTTCTTCAGCAACGGCGCCGATACAACCGGCGGCCTGCATTTCCTTCAGCCGTGTGATGGGGAAAACAATGTTTAAATCCTGATCGGCATCCCGGTGGTCATAATAATCATGGGTGATTTTGTAATCGTTTTCTATGGTTTGCGTGTCGATGACGCGGAAGGATGGGTCGCCCTGGTCGTCTTGCATGTTAAATGGTTCCTGGCCATTGTGGTGCAGACCGGCGGTGGTGACAAGGGTGATTGTAGACTGGTCCAGG